>Ga0207647_10002330_pt1 | contig 14423 bp, 8 predicted proteins | sample KBSCornC2_FD_184295 | JGI IMG/M metagenome (GOLD analysis project Ga0207647, IMG submission 184295) | Corn rhizosphere microbial communities from Kellogg Biological Station, Michigan, USA - C2 (SPAdes) (version 2) | ecosystem: Host-associated > Plants > Roots > Rhizosphere ...
CGGTTCGGATGAACCCCTCGATCTACGCGAGCCTGCCGAGCTCCGCTTGTACGCTGGGCACTGCCGGCAGCTACGGCAACGACCGGATCAATCAGACGGTCTATGATGCGGCGAGTGAACCCACTCAGCTCAAGGAAGCAGTCGGGACCTCCGATGCAGCGACTGAGCGGACGCTGACCTACAGCAACAACGGGCTTGTCACCTCGCTGCTCGACGCCGAGAGCAACAAGACGACCTATGTCTACGACGGCTTCGATCGTCTCTCGCAGAGGCAATATCCCAGCAGCACCAAGGGAGCCGGGACGAGCAACTCAAGCGACTACGAGCAGCTGGCCTATGACGCCAATTCAAACGTCACGTCGCGTCGCCTGCGAGATGCCAATTCGATCGGCTTCACGTTCGACAATCTGAACCGGGTCACGTTCAAGGACCTCCCGGGCTCGGAACCCGATGTCACGACCGCCTACGACAACTTGGGACGCCTCACTTCCGCCAGCCAGTCCGGCAACAGCCTCAATTTCACTTACGATGCACTCAGTCGCAAGCTGACCGAAGTCGGTCCTCAAGGCACCGTCACTTCGGCATACGACGTCGCCGGCCGGCGGACCCAACTCACCTATCCGGGTAGCGGCCTTTATGTGAACACCGACTATCTCGTCACCGGCGAAGTAAGCGCGATCCGCGAGAATGGTGCATCCTCCGGTGTCGGCGTGCTTGCAACTTACGGCTATGACGATCTCGGCAACCGCACGAGTGTTACGTTTGGCAGTGGCGTCGTCCAATCTCTGACCTACGACGCTGTGTCGCGGCTTGCTTCACTCGCAAGCAATCTGTCAGGCATCTCCAACAACCCATCAGCGACTTTTGCGTACAACCCGGCGAACCAGATTACGCAAACGGTTCGGACCGGCGACGCTTTCGCTTGGACTGGTCATTCCAACGTCAACCGTGGTTACACGAGCAATGGCCTCAACCAGTACTCGGCCGCCGGCTCTGCGTCTCTTACTTACGACTCCAAGGGCAATCTGACCTCGGATGGGACCAGCAGTTACGGCTACTCGTCCGAGAACTTGCTTACGTCAGGGCCGGCGACGAGCCTGAGCTACGATCCGGCGTTGCGACTCTACCAGTTGAGCGGAAGCTCATCCACCACGCGCTTCGCGTACGACGGGCCCAACCTGATTGCGGACTATGACGGAAGCAATGCGCTTCAGCACCGCTATGTGTTCGGACCGGGTTTCGATGCGCCGATCGTAGAATATGCTGGAAGCGGAACCTCGAGCCGCGCTTTCCTCACTGCAGATGAGCGCGGCAGCATCATTGGCCGGAGCGACAGCTCAGGTGCGCTTGGAAATGCCCTGAGCTATGACGAATACGGTGCGCCAGGTTCGGCCAATATTGGCCGCTTCCAATACACTGGCCAAGTCTGGCTACCAGAAATCGGCCTCCAATATTCCAAGGCGCGCATCTACTCGCCAGCATTGGGAAGGTTCTTGCAGACCGATCCGATCGGGAGCGCGGGGGGAGTCAATCTTTACGCTTACACTGAGAATGATCCGGTCAATCTGGCGGATCCACTTGGGACTGATCCGCCTACAGGAACTCGTATCGAGGGCGGTGGCAATATATCCATGCATGGGTGTCTCGGGAATTGCGACAGCAGTAAGAATAGCAGCAGCGACAACCGAAATGCGGAGGAGCCAAGATCACCCAGGAATACAGCATCTTTCATAGTCGGTGGGCTCTCGCCCGTGACCGGTATCCAGCCAGACGCGGCTCCTTCCAATACCTCGGATGCAGGACCGGCGATCATTGTAACGGGGGTGCGTACCGCACTGAGCCAGTCACTGGGACTCACGCAAGTGCAACTTGATCAAGCGATCAGCCCCTTGAATTGGAACTTCGCGCAAGTAACCAATCTGAACACACTGAAAAACCCGCGTTGGAAACGGGCCGCGTCATCCCACAGTCGGTCAGCATGGGAGTTGAGCATTCTGGGGAACAATAATTTTGTTATCAAGGTCTACATTCATGACACTGACAACGGCGGCGTAAACACGATAACGCTTACCACGCCGACTGATAGCATAAGTCACTATTTCTGGTTCCCTTTCTATGAAGCCGGTTGGCCAGTGAACTTGGAGAACGTAAACTCTTTTTGCCGACAATCTCATTGTTGAAACGGAGGGTGGATCGCAATGAACTACAGAACAGCAATAGCGATTGTTATTTGTGTTGCTCTGCCCTTCCTCATGGGGCACTTCCTACCGAAAAGCGGCTTGTTGGATGGGCGCCTTGAATTCGTAAATCTGCCATGGAGTTCTGTGTTCGGGCTTGGTTGGGCTGCTTCCGAGGATGTCTTTCACGCGCCCAGCAGCGTGTCCGGCCTGGTTGGCTTCGTTATTTGGCCCATAATTGTTCTATTAGCGCTCATACTTTTCGTGAGGAAAGCTACACACTTCAAGCCAATTACCAGAGCTATCATTGGAACTTTGTTCATTGCTTCGTTCTTCATGAACGTCAGTGTTGATTCAGTTGAACATGGTTTTGCTTCAAAGTTGCCGCTCTTCTGGAAATACTACTCGGCAGCAGCTTAGGCAGGGACGAGTGGCTGGCTTTCACCTGCTGAACGTCTCTGCTCGAGCCAACCCGATGTTTGAGCACGTCACCTTGAAACCATGCTGGCGCTAGATTTGGGCGAGGCGGTTACATCGCCTTCCAGCATCCTTCGCAGCTGCAACCCGCGAGCCTTAGAAGACCTTGTAGTTTAGATTCGGAGACGAGTTCGACTGTGACTGGCCCCACCGCCATTCACGACGCTAGGCCAGCTCAACCCGGTCGCGGGTGAAGCGCAGCCTCGCCGTCAGCAGCGCGCGGAAAGCATTGTAACCCCCGGCGCCTGGGTGGAAGGCGTGGAAGAAGAGCTGCGGCTCGCCGTCGAGGCCTGGCGCCACCGACGCATGGCCTGGCGCACTCCAGTCCCTCGTCGACCTCAGCAGCGGCTCGCCCTGCTTGCTATAGGGGCCGAGCACATGGTCGGCGACCGCAACCCCGATGCCGTAGGCGGGCGTTCCGAAATCGTTGCCAGCGTAGAACAGCCAGTAGCGCCCCTCCCGAAGCGTGCAGAAGGGGCCTTCAACCAGATGGCCTTCCCAATCGAGGTCGTTGGTGAGGACGATCGAGGATTCGCCGATGAGCGAACGGCCGTCCTCAGCAATCCGCTGCGCTCGGACCGGTGTCGTCATGGCGTCCAGGATTTCGGCCGCTAGCCCATGTTCGGCCAAAGCTCGCCGGATGCGTGTCCAATTGGCCAGCGCCGCCTCGATGATCCCGTTCATCAGGAAGAAGCGCTCCATCGGGCGACGGGTGTTGACCCAAGGAACGATTGCTGCGGCAAAAGCCGCGGTCTTGCGGTCCTCATCGCTCGCGAACAGCCGCTCGATCAGCTCGGGATGCTCGCGCAGCAACATCGCCAGCGGCCGCGGCCAGATGCCGTTGCTGTCGTCCTTCCAGAACAGGTAGCGGCTGCCGTCGGAATCGACGAAGATGTGGCTGTCGATGACCCCGCCACGCAGCCCCGTGACCAGGGGCCGGCCATTATCGACGAAGGGGCCGAGCGGGCTCTTCGACCGGGCAAGCCCGATCGCCAACACGTTGGACTTCTGCCGGGCAGTGTAGACTACCCAATATTCCTCGCCGACCTCAGCCATTTCCGGCGCCCAGAAATCGCCGACACGCCGCCCGGCCACGGTCCATTCCGGGTGCTTGCCCTCGGGGAAGACGAATGCCTTGTGCTTCCAATGGACGAGGTCCTCGGAATGGAGGATCGGGAAGGCATCGGGCGCGTCGTTGGAAGTCGCCAGAAGGTAGTAGCCGCCATCGGTCTTCAGGACCGCCGGGTCGCCGTAGCCGGCGAGAATGGTCGGCGAGACATTTTCGGTCAGCAGCGGCTGCCAATGCTGCGGCGCATCAAGGAATTGCGAGCGCTCGGCGAAGAAGTGGGGCAGGCGGGTGCCAAAGTCGCGGTGCAACTCGCGGAAGAAGGCGAAAAAATGCTGGGACTCGGCGCCATTGAGCCGATAGCGGCGTCGCTCGCCGTTCGACGCGACATTGATGAGAATGCCGACGCCGAAACCCTCGAGATGCCGGGGCCGCTTACTTCCTCGTCAGACGGCGCAGCGCATTGTCCATCTTCCATGCGAGCCGCTCGACCTCGCTGTTGAGCTCCTTGAGCTCATTCAGCGGGTCATGCCCCGCGCCCTCGGGCTTGGCTTCGGCCTGAAGCAGTGCCGCGCTCAGCGCCGCCGGCGAGATTGGAAGCGCGAACTGGCAGCCATAATATTCGCCGCTGTTCCAGACGACGGTCGCTTCGATCGTGCCGGCGTGAGGTAGCTCCACCTCGAATGTCGCACCGACGAGCATGGGCACGGAAGTCTCCAGCAGCGCGCCGGTCAACGACAGGTCGTGGATCGTCGCGAGCTCGCCGCTATCGGTCGCGGCGACGCCGAGACGAAGCGCGCGGCGTACCGACCGGCGGCGGTCCGGTGCGGGCTCGCGTTCTTCGAAAAAGGCAACCATCGGCATGAAACGCGCCTCCTGCGAACAGCAGTCGGGGCCGATAGTTAATAAAGTGTAATCGTTTCGGTCAGCGCCGGTTGAGCCGTTGCCGCAACTCGGCGACCTCCCATTGGTCGTTGCGGCTAAAGGGGAGAAGCGCCTGGAGCGCGGCATGCGTGCTGCGGCCAAGCGCGCGCTTCAGGCCCTCTAGCTCCGCGAACGCGGCGCGGACCTCGGCATGGTCGAAATCGGCATCGCCGTGGGCTTCCTCCATCATCACTTCCTCGGCCTCGGCAACAAGCCAGGCCTGAAGCTCCCAGTACCGGCGGACGCGTTTGGCGCCCTCGGCATCGAGACGGCCAGCGAGCGCCGCAATCTTTCGGCCGGAAGGTCCGTCGGGCCAGCGGCCGTCGCGCAGCGCGTCCAGCGCAGCGCGATGCTCGGCCAGCTCGGCCGTGAGCCAGCGCTGCGCCTCATGCGAGCCAAAGTAGAAGATGCCGATGAGCACCAGCGGCGCGACGATAATGGCGCCCAGCATGGCAATCAGCGGCCGGTCGGGGAATTGGTTGAAGGCGCCGTGCAGCGCGACCGCAGCAAGGTAGCCGGGCATAAACCACCAGAAGTGGAAGTCGAAGTCGCTCGCCGCCTCGCGTGTCTCGCGTTCCGCGAACTCGTGCGCGATTGCGGCCATTACGGCGAGCGTCGCACCATGCATCACTGCCGTGCCGAAGCCCCGCACGAGCCACGTGCCCGCCCCGTAGTCGGGAAACCGGATGAGATAGATGATGTTCTCGACCACCGAGAAGCCGGCGCCGATCGCGAACCCGGCGATGACCGCGTCGAGCTTGTAGCCGATGCGGTTCATCCGGAAGAGCGCCACGATTGCGAGGCCCTTGATCGCCTCCTCGATCCAGGGCGCGACGAACCGGCTGTAATAAGAGAAGCCAATCGGCAGCGTGTCGAGCAGGCGGCCGCTGACCGGCCACGACAGCATGGCCGCGACAGCGCCCATCGCCAGCAAGACGACGATCTCGCGAAAGCTCACCAGCTCGAACGCGTCGAGCCAGTCGAACACGGCAAGCAGCACCAGGACGGGGATGATCGCGAGGCCCCAATGCGCGGCCTCGATCAAAAATGCTTGCATCGCGCTACATGATCTTGAGTGAGACCAGCCATTCCGTCCTGCGATAATGCCCGTCGGCCCAGCCGGCGGCGGTTCCAAACGACAGGACCATAGGCAGACGCAAAGCGACTGTGAAGTTGAGGTCCAACTGGGCTCCCAGGTCGGCGTAATGATGGCCGCTGCCGTCGGGCGCCTCGGTCGCCATTGCGCCGGCGAAGACCGCGGGGCGGACGTAGCTCAAATAGAAGGCGGGCGTGCCCACTTCGGCAAACCGGATCGGCGGCAAATTGATCTCGCCCGTTACCCTGACGAACTTGCGCGCGGTGATCTGGTCGATGTCGAAGCCCGGGAAGCTTTCCATTTCCCGGTACCGCTTTTCCGGCCGGTCATCGACATAGTTGTTGCGGAAAGCGCCGATGTAATAAGCCGCGAGCGGGCTGGAGCGCTCACCGCCGCTGATGCCCGCATGGGTGTAGAGCCAGGCCGAACTATTGCTCCACGGCAAGGCGATCCCGCCACTGACCCCGCCGTAGAGCTTGGGGAAGAGATCGCCACTGGAGCGGTCGGTGGCGGCGACGATCCGGCCCTCAATCCCTTTTTCGTGATCCACCCCGCCGAGCGCCTTGGCGGTGTTGGTATATTTGAGACCGAGATCGGCGGATTGGATTTCGCTCGGGCTGAGCACGTTCTGCGCGCCAGGCAGGTGCCTAAGCCCGAAATAGGCAGCGGCCGAGCCGAAGATGTCGAGCTGGCGCGGCGGATCGTAGATGAGCGGCCGCGTATATTCGGCGATGACCGCATCGCCCTTGCGGCTGCGCAAGACCGGGCCGGCGAGGTCATAGACGTCGGCGAGATTGTGCCAGTAGGTGAAATGCCAGTTGGGCGTCTGATATTCGACGTTGACGTGGACCTTTTCGCCGCTGGGCACCCGATTGAACGGCGAGACCGACAGGCTCGCGCTGAACTGCCTGAACTGCAGTGGATCAGCGAGGTGGATGAAATAGCCGAACGCCGGCGACCGATTGTAGCCTGACGTGATTGGGTAATGCGCATCGAACCGCATCCGCTTGAACGGATCGTACATGCCCCGCGCCGTAATCAGTTGATCGAGCGGCACCTTGGCTGGGGAGCCGACACCCCACTCCTTTAGCTCGGGCCGCGCATTGACGACCTCAGTGCCGAGGAAGCGGATGTTCGCGAGGTCCTCGCGGACCTGGGGCTGGACGATCGACGGATTGAAGCCCTCGCCAGTGTAATCGTAGAGGAACAGGGACCCGTCGGGCCTGAGCTGCGGCCGGAAGAAGCCGGTCGCGGCGTTGGTCAGCACGTCATACTTGCCGCTGGCGACGTCGAGCCGCACGACGTTCGAGACGCCGGTGTAATAGGAATTGCCGAGCAGCGCCTTGCCGTCCGGCGTGAAGGTGAAATTCTCGGGTACCGAGGGGGGCAGCGACAGCGTCGCGACCGGACTGGCGGCGTCGCCGGCTTCAAGGTCGGCGCGCTTCCAGACCTTGACCGACTGCTTGCCGTCGATCCCGCCGTAGGATGCGGAGATCAGTTCGCCGTCGGGCGAAACGTCAAGGTCGAACAGGACCTCGCCATAGTCGAACGTCTTGATCTGGTTGAAGCTCGTGTACGGCGGCGGCAGGCGCACGAGCGTCACGAACCCGTTCTGGTGGCGGATACCCCACAGGCTCTTGTCCGCGCGGTTGAGGGCGAGGTCGCCGATCCGCGCGTCGGTCAGCAGCCGGCGCTTCTTGCCCGTGTCGACGTCGATCGCGTTGATGTCGCGGTAGGCGTAATTCTCGTCGGTGTAGAACGCGGTGCGACTGTCAGGATCGAAGGCGACGCTGGTCACCTTGTAGAGCATCATGCCGTTCAGGTCGGCGAGGTGGGTTAGCTTGCCGGTCGCAAGGTCCATCCGTCCGAGAAAGCCGATGCGCCCGGGGTAGCGAAAGGCAGCGACCAGGCTGTTGGTTTTCTCGTCGATGAAGCCGCGCGACATCGAGCCAAGACCGCGCGGGCTTAGATGCCGGGGCTCGCTCAGCGGATATTTGGCGAGGCGCGCGAGATTCTCTTCCTGGAACCGATGTTCGAAGGCGATCCAGTCCGACCAGGCGGCATCGAGCGACTTGCCGAACACGTGGCGGAACTGCGCGGCGTAAAAGCCCTTCGAACCCTCCGACCGCCGAAGCCAGTCCATCGTCTTCTCGGTGCCGTACGTCAGTGCCAGGTAAGAGAAAAAGCGCGTCCCGTAGAGGTAGGAATTGGCCCCAACCTGAAAGTCGACCTGCGTGCCTTCGCTCTCCAGCCCGAGCGGTGAAAACAGTTTGAGGCGGTCGTGAACCTTGGCCCGGAACACCATCTCGTCATAGCCGCCCTGGGCGCGGCCGAGGCCGCCGGCCATCCACGTCTCGTGGAACACCGCGCTGCCTTCCATGTACCAGCGCGGCGTGAGGTTCCGGGGGCTGGTCAGGTAATTGTAGAGGATCGATTCCGGATGTTTCTGTAGCGGAACCGGCTTGCCGCCGAGGAACTTGCGCCAGCCCGCGTCATGGCGGTTCCACACGTCGATCGTGCCGACGTGAGTCAGCTCGTGGTTCATCAGCGTGTAGAAGCGCTCGCCCGGAGAAAAGGTCTCCATCGACAGCGACAGCGGCGCGACGTCGAGCAGGACCATGTCGCTTGGGGACCCGAGCGCCGCCGCATTGCCGTAGTCCGCGAAGTCTTTGAGCAGGATTGTGACCGGCTCCCACGGTTTCCAGTTGAGATTCTTCTCGTGGAACGCGACCGAGTTCTCGAAGGCCCGCGCGATATAGGGCGTCAGGTAGGTCTGCAGCGGATCGAGATAGAGGAGGGTCAGGTCCTTCGTCTCGAGCTTCGACAGGTGGAAGCCCGAAGCGTCCTGCGGAACGTGCTCCGGCGCCTTAGTCTCCGGTGCCGGCGGGCTGGGCGCCTGAGTCGTGTCCGTTTGCGGCTTGTCGTCCGGCTTTTCGACGACCGTCGTGATATCTGCCGGCGGTGGAGGCGGGGCCGGCTGCTTCGTTGGCGTCTGAGCAACCAGCGGCGCGGCGCACGCGCCTAGCCCAAGCGCCATGACGGCGCGTGCGAGCCTTCGCCCTTTTAGTCCCCCCTCCGCCATGTACGCGGCGCCCCGACCGCGACCTTATTCGCTATGCGACTGCGACACGCCGGCCTGGTTCAGCGCCGCCGAGAAGCTAGGGTTGGCGAGGAGTGCAGAAAGGTTCGGCTCCGCAGCGAGCGCGGCGAAGGCCTTCTGGTTGGCCGCCAGGGTGGCAAGCGCCGCCGCATTCCCGCTGATCCCCGCAAAGGCCGACGGATTGGCGGACATCGCCGCGAAGGCTTGCGGGTTGCCGAGCGCCGCCTTGTAGGTGCCGGCGTTCAGGATCCCGGCGCTGCCTGCAGACGCCACCAGCGAATGAGCATCGAGCGACTGAAGGGAATGACCGGCAAGGCTGAGCTTTGCCGCGTCATTGGCGAGCTTCGAGAAGGCGGAACTGTCTCTGCCGATCGCCTGCATCAGCTCCGCGCTGAACTGCTTCGCGTTGCCGGCGAGCCCGCCGAACGCAGAAGCGTTCCGCCCGATTGCTTCGAAGACTTGCGAGTCCGCCTGTAGCGCACTCATCGCCGCGTGATCGTTCGCCAGCTCCTGGAACGCCTTGGCGTTGTTCGCCATCGGGCTTCCGGCCGCGCCCTTCGCCGCGTCGAGCTGGAACGAGCGCGCGTCATTCGCATACTTGCCGAAGGCGTGGCCCTCCGACAGGATCGCCGCAAAGGCCGCAGGATGGCCGGCGAGGCCGGCGAATGCCTGCCAGTGGCCGGCAATGGCTTGGAGCGCCTTCGGCTGGCCGGCAAGCTGTTCGAACGCCAGCCCGTTATGACCAAGGACTTGTAGGCTGGCGTCGGATACGCCCGCAGACTCGAACTGGTGAACCGCGCTGACCGCACTGTCGACCGCGGCCGCAAGCTCCACTTGCTGCGCCGACAGGCCCTTCCAGAGGCCGGCGTTGGCCGAAATATCGGCGAACACCGACGAGTCCGACAGGATCGCGCTCATCGCCGATCTATCGGTAGCGAGGTGGCCGAGGGCGCCGCCTTTCGCCGCTTCGAGCTCGAAGGCGTGGGCGTCATTGGCGAATTTGCCGAATGCGTGTCCGTCGGACAAGATCGCCTGGAGCGCCTCGGGATGCGCGGCCAGCCCCTGCATCGCCGCGGTGTGGCCAGCGACAAGGCCGAGCAGCCCTGCGCTCATCTCATGCGACTGGTGGCCCAGCGACGCCGCATTCTTCGCGGCCTCGAGGAAGGCTGAGAAGGCGCCTTGGTGGCCCGCGAGCTCGGCGAATGACTTGGGATTGGCGAGCAGCGCTGACATCACCTGCGGATTGTCGGCCAGGGCCCTGAAGCCCGGGGTTGCGGCGAGCGCGCGGAACGTCGGATCGTGCACGAACAGCTCGAACGCGTCGGTCTGCATCAATTGCGGGACGGCCGTGTCGCCCAGGGTCACGTCGGACGCGCTGAGCTGGCTCGATACGTAGCGGTCAGCGGGCGAGATTGTGCCCGCGCTCGGGCCGGCCGGCGGATAGACGCGGCCGAGGCCGTAAGCGCCCAGGCCGACGGCGATCACCGCGGCGCTCGTGAGAATCATCCTGCGATTTTGGGAAGTGGAAAGTCGAGTTGCCATGATTGCCCCCTTGACGGCGTCAAGACGACCAATCTGACTCTTGGTTAACAAAAAGTCAATAAAAGTCGGAAGCCCGACAAAGCGTCAAGTAACACACACCTTATTGATATATCAGGACTTTTTCGATGCCCTGATTTGCCAGGATGACCGAATATCCAACACTATTAACGGTTTAGCGACGAGTTTCGCGGATGGGTGCGCCTTTGTCTTTTGTGAGGCGCGTGATGATCATTCGCATGCCCTTGATGACATTTGCGGCCATCGCGGCCGCCTCAGCGGCAGTTGCCGAGCCGCCGAAGGTCGATCAGCGTCCGGCTTCGTCCCCCGCGCCGACGGCCACGCCCGTAATTCTGGCATCTGCGCAGGACGTACGGCAGCCAGGCCCAACTCAGGGTGAGCATCCGGCTGATCGGCCGCGTCGGGCCGCGCCGCGCGTGACCACCTGCCGCTGCGGCGATCCGCAGCCGACCGCCGAGCAGCCGGACCAGTAACCGACGCCGCTGCTACTTGCCGGCCTGAGCGATGTTTGCTCTCGCCGCGCGAATGACGGGCATCTCTCCGTCGCCGACTGCTGCGAAAGCCGCCCAGTAGAATGGGTGCGACGTGTTCACGTCGTCCATCAGCTGGCGTTGCGACAATCGCAGCGCGGTGACGGTCGCGGTGCCCGGGGGCGCCGAAAACAGGCCGGTGATCAGCCGCTGGGTTGCGTCATAATCGTCCGGCACCGGCCAGTGGCTCGCGACAACCAGCCGCGCACCAGCGCCGACGAACGCGCGAACGAGCCCGTCGAGCGCGACGTCGCCGCCGGTCCCGAGTCCTGCCTGCTGCGTCGCCGCGGCGCTCGCCTTTCCGGCCGTGTCGCATGCCGAGAGGATGACGAGGTCTGCGTCGAGATGCAGGTCGAAGATGTCCTTGAAGGTCAGTAGCCCATCCGAGCCTGAGCCGCCGAAGCTGGTGAGGAGCGCGGGCTGCGCGGCACATTTGGCTGCGCGGGCGGTGACCACGCCGTGGGTCGCGAAATGTAGGATACGGTATTGCGCGAGATCGTCGCGCGCCGCGAGCCCCGTGTCGGTAAACCGGTCGCGAGTCAGAATTTCGACTCCTGCCGGATCGAACCGCCGAATGATCGTGCCTGCCGTCTCGAGTTCGCGGGCCGAAATCGGGTTGGACCAGGACGACAGAGGAAGGATGCAGTCGCGGTCGGCAGCCGCCGGGACGAGGCCAGCGGCCGATGCCGCAGGCACGCTGTTCTCGCCGAGGCCAAGGTAGGTCTTGCGGCCCGCGGACGGACGCGCGTCGCGCAGTTGTGCGAACGCGCGGGGGCTGACCGCCGTGCTGACGTCGCGGTCGCGTCCTAGCCAGGCAATGCCGCGGAAGTCATAGGCGGCATCATCGCTGGCCTTTGCGCGCTGCTGGTATGCGTCGACCGATGCCTGGTCCATCACGAGCAGGTTGGGCGGCAGGCGTAGCAGGGCTCCGTCTGGCTCGAAAATCAAATGCGTTACCGGCAGCACCGAGGCCGCAAACGGGCCGAACAGCTCGGCATAGATCTGATGCGAAAGCGCAACGTCGAACGGATAGGTTACGCGCTTGCCGTTCTCGACCGCTGAAATCGTGTCGCGCAGCGCACCGACCTGCTCGTCGAGCTGCTTCGCCGTCACCTGAAGCTTTGCCGCGCGCGCCGACGTCGGCGTCACCAGCATAGCGTAGACGTTCTCGCCGGCGACCGTCATCCGGTAATAGGCCTCACCCGGCTTCAGGACTTTCTGGAGGTCTGCAAGCGGGATCGTGTTGCTGGTGACGGCACGGAACCGCGGGAAGCCCGCCAGTGCCGCCTGGGTCGCCAGCTGCTCTTTTTGCGACGTGTCGAGAGTCGCGCGGAGGATGCGCGTTCGGACGATTTCGGCTGGGCTCGGCTTGGCGAGGTCCTGCAGCCGCGCAAGTTCGATGCGCGAGCGCTCGACCTGCCGCGTGAGGGTCACCGACTGACGGAACAGGCGCGATGCCTCGTCGGTGCCGCCGGTCAACTCGCGGGCGAGCACAGCCTGCGTCTGGGCGAGGCCCGGCCGAACCATCAGCTGCGTCGCCGCGAAGATTTCAGGCAGAGCCTTGGGGTCGTCCGAACTCTTCAGCAGCAGGTCCACGTAGGGCCGCAGCACGTTGGCGAAGCTCGGTGGCAGGTTGCTCGTATCTGGCTGCGAATGGACAATGTCGCTGAACATATTTTCCGCCACCGCACGCTGCCCGTGCCGGGCGAGATAGCCCGCCAGCCGGGCCTTTGCGTTCAACAGCACCGCCGAACCAGGGTAATTGGCCTCGAGCAGCTCTACCGCCTGGGCGTAGAGGCGTTGCGCCTCGGCCTGGCTGCCCGAATCCTCGGCTATTGCACCGAGGTCGCTGAAAATCTGGGCGCGCATCCAGAGGATCGAGGCGACCTTGCCGCCGCGCACCGCGAGCAGTTCGCCATCGGCATGCCGAAGCGCCTCGCGCGCGCCTTCGCGATCGCCGGTCAGGCGAAGCGCAGTGCCCCGAAGCTGCATCGCCTGGCCATCGAGGATCGCCGCCTTCTCGTCGGGAAGCAGCTCATCGCTCTGTGAGGTGAGCTGCTGGCCGATCTTGGAATCGGTGTTGAGGCGCTGCGCAAGGCCGGGGTCGATTTCGAGCTTGTTCGCGGCCGCATTCTGGATTTGCACGACACCAGTCGGAAGCGGCTTGTCGATCTCGGCGAGCGCCGCCTTGGGATCGCCCTGGTTGAGCAGGTGGATCGCGCGATAATTGCGCAAGCGCCGAGCGACGATCGGGTCGTTGCCGACCGTCTGGGCGGCTTTCGAGAACAAGGCATCCGCCTCGGCAAAGCGGCCGAGGTTCGACTTCTGCAGCGCTTCGTTGACTAGCGCTTCGCCACGGCTCACCGGAGCTTCGTTGGAGCCGCCGCTGGCCGCAGCGAAAAATTCCGCAGCTTCGGCATAACTGCCCGCATTATTGCGCCGATAGGCCTCCTCGAGCGCCTTGTCGGGTGCAAGAGTCCCGGCCTGGACCCGGGCGAACGCGGCGGGATCGCCGAGCCCGGTGGTCGCGATCGAGATCTCGCCCTTTACGGGCTGGTCGACGAGTAGGCTCTTGAGGCCCAGGACCAGCGCACTGTCGTAGCCGCCAAGTCCTTGCGAGGCGTAGATCAAATTGCCTCGCCTGACTTCATATGCGCGATACTCGACTTCAGCGTCCTTCAATTTGCAATCGATCACATCGACCGGGCCGATACCCGTTATGCCTCCGCGGTGAGCAGGCTGGCAGAGTGCGCGTTCGGCGCGATCGGTGGCCAGCCGCTCCTCCGCCCCCGCGCCGGCACGGATCTTGTAGAGCTTTCCAACGGGCAGCGCCGCGTCGCGGCAGGTGATCGCATAGCCGGCGTCGAACATGCCCGTCAGCGCCTTGTCGACCGTCAGGCTCTGGGCCGAGCAGAAGCTCGTCCCCGAGCTGCCGATCCGCCAGCTGTCGCGAACGCTCAAGGGAGTTCCGGCCCATGAAGATGCTGCGGCCTCCAAGCCAGCGGCGGCCAATGCGGCGACGATTGCTGTTCGGCTCATCTGATCCTCCGATCAGTCCGGATTACCCGGATCAATGTTCATCGTGTCCATGCCGCCGCTGGTGACCGGCTGCTCGAGGTCGTTCTTCTTTTGGACGGGCGCGGCGTTGATCAGGCCAAGCGCGGCGTCGGCGCTGCCCTCGTCGTCGCTGTCCTCTGAATCCTTGGACTGCTTCTCGTCCTGCTTCTGCTCGGTCGGATCGGCGCTCGCGATTTCGGCCGGACTCGTCGTCTGCTCGATCGGGCCGAGGACCGTCTCGGCCCCTTGCACCGCAGCCGGCGGAGGCGCAGGCGGAGGCGGAGGCGGAGGCGGAGGCGGAGGCGGAGGAGGCGGCGGCGGCGCTGGAGGCGGCGGCGGCGGTGGTGGCGGAGGTGGCGGCGGCGGCGGTGGTGGCGGAGGTGGCGGCGGCGGCGGAGGCGGCGGAGGCGGAGGCGGCGGCGGCGGCGGCGGAGGA
>Ga0207647_10002331_pt1 | contig 14422 bp, 13 predicted proteins | sample KBSCornC2_FD_184295 | JGI IMG/M metagenome (GOLD analysis project Ga0207647, IMG submission 184295) | Corn rhizosphere microbial communities from Kellogg Biological Station, Michigan, USA - C2 (SPAdes) (version 2) | ecosystem: Host-associated > Plants > Roots > Rhizosphere ...
CACACCCGCCGCATGGGCGACGCCATGGCGCTGATTCGCCAGCAATGGCCGCCGATCTACGACGCCTGGGTCCGGCGCGACCTGCGCCTGCTGGACTCGCCCGAGAATGCCGACACCGACCGGGCCTACGGCATGTCCATGTGGACCGCGCTGCATGATGCAAGGCGCGCCGCGATGCGTACGGTCACGGCGGACCGCGTGCGCGCCTATGCCACCGCGCGACGCGAGCTGCTGCAGATGATCAGCCAGCGCCTGTCGCCGGAGGCCTGCGGACGCTACCTGGACGGCGCCGGCTTCGATGCAGGCAAGCAGGCGGATGCGATCTTCATGGCCAATGGCGAGAGCTACGCAAACCTGCTGGCCGACAATGATCCGAAGCGCAACATCATGGTGGACTGGTCACTCGGGGCACGCGAGCTGTCGCAGGCGCGCAGCGCCGCTGCGCTATCGGTACCAGTACGTCCTGGTGCGGACTTCCATGCGCAGTCGTGCCAACGGCAGGTTGCCTTGCTCGATGACCTGCTGGCCTTGCCGCCGCCGGGCAGCGACATGGCCTTGCGCAGCCTGTTCTCGCAGCTGCAGTGACGGTCGTCAACTGGCGTCGACGCGTACGCCGAGCCCCACCAGCCGTCGCAGGCCATCGTCGCTCGGCTGCAGTGCGCGGCTGCCGGTTCGACGCCGCAACCAACCGGCATCCAGCATCGCATCAGTGAGCGACACACCGAGCGGTCCGCCCATGTGCATGCGCCGTTCGGTCCAGTCGAGGCAGCTGCGACCCTGCAGCGGCAACAAGGCCTGCGCCGCATTCTCCTGCAAGCCGGCGGAGACCAGTGCCACGACGCCCGATTCGCGCAGGCGCAGACCTTCACCCGTCATGTGCAGGTAATCGCGCGCCAGCATCGCTTCGCAGAGCCCCACGCCGAGCCGGCCCGCGAGATGCCGATAGCAAGTACGCGCCAGGCGCAGCGCACGATCGCCGCCGGCGGGCGACGGCAATGCCGGGCGCACGCGCGGCAGGGCCATGGCTTCGAGCAAGGCGGACACATCCTCGCCGGCCAGCTGGTAGTAGCGATGCCGGCCCTGCACGTGCACGGCCAACAGGCCACCTTCCAGCAATCGCTTCAGGTGCGCGCTCGCCGTCGCGGCGCCCACGCCGGCCGCCTGCGCCAGCTCGCCTGCCGGGCGCGCGGTGCCATCGATGAGCGCCAGCAACATCGCGGCGCGAGCGGGCTCGGCCAGCAACGAGCCGATCTCCGCGAGCTGGTAGCGACTGGGGACGGTGGTATCGCTCATGCCTCGGAGTCTAACGCTCCATGTCGCCGGATATTTCGTTGTGCAGCGAAACCTCGGGAAACCTCGCGTTTCACACTGTCGGCATGGACAGTTACCGCACCCCCGATACCCGCATCATCCATCCGTCGATCCTCTACTTTGGCACGCCGGTCGTACTCATCACGACGCGCAATGCGGATGGTTCGACCAACATCACGCCGATGTCATCGGCATGGGCGCTTGCCGATCGCATCGTGATCGGCCTTACCGGTGGCGGCCAGGGCGTGGCCAATCTGCAGCGCGAACGCGAGTGCGTGTTGAACCTTGCCGGAGAAGACCAGTACGAAGCCGTGGAACGCATGGCGCCCACTACCGGACGCGATCCGGTACCCACATGGAAACGCGCCATCGGTTATCGACACGAGGCCGACAAGTTCGCGCTGGCCGGCTTGCACACGTCCCCCTCGCTGAGCGTGAATGCGCCGCGCATCGCCGAATGTCCGCTGCAACTGGAGGCGCGCCTGTTGCTGGCCGTCCAACGCCCGCTGGATGCATGGCGCGATGGCGCCGGGGGCTATGTGATGGCCGAACTGGAAGTGCTGCATGTGCACGCGCACGACGAGGTCGTGGTGCCAGGTACGCAGCACATCGATCCGCGGCGCTACCAGCCGCTGTTTTACCTGTTTCGCCATTACGTGGGCCGCGGCCCAGCGCTGGGCAAGACCTTCAAGGCAGAGGTGTAAGGCACGATGTCGCGTACGCCGGGCGGGTGCTAGCATCCCCCTCTTCCTGCTCGGCGGACCACACGCATGCGTATCCTGGTCACAGGTAGCTCCGGCCATCTCGGCGAAGCGCTGGCGCGCAGCCTGCGCGACCAGGGCCATGAGGTGGTCGGCCTGGATATCGTCGAAGGTCCATTCACCACGCAGCTCGGCTCCGTCGCCAACCGCTCGATGGTGAAGCGCTGCATGGCGGGCGTGCGTCACGTGTTCCATCCGGCCACGTTGCACAAGCCGCACGTCGCCACGCACAGCCGGCAGGCTTTCATCGACGTGAACCTCACCGGCACGCTCAACCTGCTGGAAGAAGCGGTAAGTGCGGGCGTCGAATCCTTCGTGTACACCAGCACCACCAGCGTGTTCGGCGATGCGCTGGTGCCGCCGGCCGGCGAACCGTCCGCATGGATCACCGAAGACGTGACGCCAATCCCGAAGAACATCTACGGCGTCACCAAGGCGGCCGCGGAAGACCTGTGCCAGTTGTTCGAGCGCAACCAGGGGCTGGCCTGCATGGTGCTGCGCACGTCGCGCTTCTTTCCCGAAGAGGACGACGATCGCAACGCACGCGCCAGCTACGCCGACGACAACCTCAAGGTGAACGAGTACCTGCACCGGCGCGTGGACATCGAGGACGTGGTGAGCGCGCACCTGCTCGCGGCGCGGCATGCCACGACGCTGGGCTTTCGCCGCTACATCATCAGCGCAACCTCGCCGCTGCAACCGGAAGACATGGCCGCGCTGCGCGCCAATGCAGCGCTGGTCGTGCAGCGTCGCGTGCCCGCGTACGCAGCGCTCTATGCGCGCCTGGGCTGGAAGATGGCGCCGGGCATCGACCGCGTGTACGTCAACGCGCGGGCGCGCGAAGAACTCGGCTGGCAGCCGCGCTACGACTTCGCCTTCCTGATCGACCAGTTGGCGAGTGGCAGCGATATCCGCAGCCCTACGGCGCGACTCGTCGGCGCCAAGGGTTATCACGCCGAAGTGTTTGCCGAAGGTCCTTATCCCGTCGAGTAGCCGCGTCCGCGCGCAGGAAGCCCCGCCGATGAAGATCCCCGCTCTTCCGTTCACGGTGACGAACTGGGCCGAGGTGCCTCCCACGAAGCATCCCGGCGAGACCGGCGAAGCACTCTGGCGCAGCTTCCATATCGGTGACCTGCGCGTGCGCCTCGTGGAATACAGCCCGGGCTACCTGGCCGACCACTGGTGCGATCGGGGCCACGTGCTGTACGTGCTGGAAGGTGAACTGCACTCGGAACTGAAGGATGGCCGGCGCTTCGTGCTCACGCCGGGCATGAGCTACCAGGTGTCCGACTTCGGCGATGCGGCGCATCGCTCCTACACGCCCACGGGCGCCCGGCTTTTCATCGTCGACTGATGCGGTCGGCAGATCGGGCGATGACCGCTGCCAGGACCGCTCCCGCCACGAGTCTCCCCCGATGTCGAAATACGTCTTGCCCGTTCGTCATTCAAATGAGCGAGGCCGGAGTGGCCCGCGAATTCCACCGTTCAGGAGCCAACGATGACCGCTTTGTCCCCTTTTGCCCGGCACGCCGCCTTCGCCACGCTCGCCATGGCATCCGTTCTCGAACCCGTACACGCCGGCCCGGTCACCTACACCATCGACCCCATGCACACTTACCCCAGCTTCGAGGCTGACCACTTCGGTGGTCTGTCGACGTGGCGCGGCAAGTTCGACAAGACCCAGGGCAAGATCACCTTGGACAAGAGTGCCGGCACGGGCAGCGTGGATATCACCGTGGATACCTCCAGCGCGGATTTCGGGCTGGACAAGATGAACGAGGCCGCGCGCGGACCGGAGCTGTTCGACGTCGCGAAATATCCAAAGGCCACGTACAAGGGCAAGCTCACCGGCTTCGTCAACGGCGCGCCCACCAAGGTCAGCGGCGAACTGACCCTGCATGGCGTCACGCGACCGCTCGAACTCACCATCCATACCTTCAAGTGCATGCCGCATCCGATGTTCAAGCGCGAATTTTGCGGCGCCGACGCATACGCCACGTTCAAGCGCGACGAGTTCGGCATGGACAGCGGCAAGTCCTATGGCTTCAACATGGACGTGGTGCTGCGCATCCAGGTCGAGGCCTTGATCGACGACGCCGCGGCCAAGGACAAGGTCGCCCTGGCGCAACCGCAACGCTGATCCGCAGGCACGAGGTTCATCATGTCGCTCACGCTCTACATGCACCCGCTGGCTTCGTTCTGCCACAAGGCGCTGATCGCGCTGTACGAGAACGACACGCCGTTCCATCCCCACCTGGTCGATCTGGCCGATCCGGATGCGCGCGCGGCGTTCTATGCGCTGTGGCCGATGGGCCGCTTTCCGTTGTTGCGCGATGACGCCCGCGATTGCCTGGTGCCCGAATCCACCATCATCATCGAGTACCTCGCGCAGCACTATCCGGGCAAGGTGTCGCTGGTTCCGGATGACGCCGATCTCGCACGCGAAGTCCGCCTGCGCGATCGCTTCTTCGATCTGTACGTCAACGAGGCGATGCAGAAGGTGGTCACCGATCGCCTGCGGCCGTCCGGTTCGCGCGACCACTACGGCGTAAGCGAAGCGCGCGACCGGCTGCGTGCTGCCTACGACGTGCTGGAGAAGGACATGGCAAGCCGCACGTGGGCCGCAGGCGACAGCTACACCATGGCCGACTGCGCCGCGTCACCCGCACTGTTCTACGCCAACCTGGTCATTCCGCTGGAAGAGGCACATCCGCACACGGCCGCCTATCTGCTGCGGCTGATGCAACGCCCATCGTTCGCCCGCGTGTTGCGCGAAGCCCAACCCTACATGCACATGGTGCCCAAGGAACAAGCCGACGCATGACGCGCGCGGCTTTCACCCACTTTCAAGGAGTCTGATCATGCTTACCGTGCTCGTCATCGTCCTGCTCGCCATCGCTGCCCTGCTCGGCATCGTGGCGTCGCGCCCCGACCAGTTCCGCATCGAACGTTCCTCCATCATCCAGGCATCGCCGGAACGCATCTTTCCGCTGATCAACGACTTCCATCGCTGGCAGGCGTGGTCGCCGTATGAGCGCAAGGATCCGGCCATGGGGCGCAGCTACGAAGGCCCCAAGACCGGCGAGGGCGCAGTCTACGGCTGGAACGGCAAACAAGGATATCGGCAGCGGTCGCATGCAGATCACCGAGTCCATTCCATCGTCGCGCATCGAAATCAGGCTGGAATTCTTCGCGCCGTTCAAGGCCACCAACACCGCCGAGTTCGTACTCGAACCGCACGGCGACGGCACGCAGCTAACCTGGGCCATGCATGGTCGCTCGAGCTTCATGCACAGATTGATGGGCCTGGTGTTCAACATGGACAAGCTGGTCGGCAAGGATTTCGAAGAAGGGCTGGGCCATCTTCGCCGCCTTTCCGAAGACCGCGCGGCCGCCTGAAAGCCATTCATCACCGGCGTAGCTTTCGCCTGACTGACGATATGCCGTGCTACGCGGCAGCCGAGCCTGCTTGCAGCTGAATGGAATCGCGCGGGCGTTCTTCGACATCGTCAACGACGGTAGTGATCCCTCGTTCTCCGCATCGAGCCAGCCACCCGCGATGGCTCGCAGGGGCAACACCCGAAGAAAGGCCGTAGCGACTCCGCAAGAGCGTTGCGCTGCGGCCGATCACCACCAGACACGAGGATCACCCGCCATGAAGAAGACGACGTCGCGTTTCAGCCTGATCGCCATCACCCTGGTCGCCACGTGCGCGAGCGCCGGCGCCATGGCGCAATCCACCTCGCCGGAGAATGTCGCCGGCCATCCGCGCGTGAGCGAAGTGAACCAGCGTCTGGAAAACCAGCAGGACCGCGTGCAGGCTGGCGTCGCCGATGGCCAGCTCAATGCCAAGCAGGCCGTGCGCGACGAAAGGCAGGACGCCAACATTGCCGCGCGCGAGAGCCGCGATGAAGCCCAGCACGGCGGGCACCTCACCAAGCAGGAACAGAAGAACCTCAACAAGTCGCTGAACAAGGACAGCAAGCGCATCCACAAGCAGCGCGCCGCCGGCTGAGTTACTCGACCTCCCGTCCCTCAACGGCCTGGCATGCGCCAGGCCGTTTTCATTGGCCGAAAGTACAACTTCCAGCACTGGCGGTGACCCGCCACCATGCGAGCATCCCTTCACTTCAAACATGGTGGAGGGCTTATGGTCAGCAGGATCCTGGCGGTCGCTTGCCTGAGTGCGTTGGTGTTTGGCACGGCCCGCGCCGCCGACCCGGCGACAACCAAGCCGATGTACGGCACGTGGGGGTTCGATCGGGCCGGTGCGGACACCGCGAAAAAACCGGGTGACGACTTCTTCCGTTACGCCAACGGCACCTGGCTGGACCACACTCCCATCCCGCCCGACAAGCCCGCAGTCAGCCTGCGCCTGGCGATGACCGACCTCACCGAGCAACGCCTGCACGGGTTGATGGAAGCGGCCGCGCAAAGCCATGCACCGGCCCGCTCGCTCGAAGGCAAGATCGGTGCCTTCTATCAGTCGTACATGGATGAAGCGCATATCGATGCGCTGGGCGCCAAGCCCATCGCGGCGCAGCTCGACGCCGTGCGCAAGGCCACCACGCGCGAAGCGCAGGCTGCGCTGATGGGGCGCACCAACACCGACTTCGAGGGCGCGCTGTTCAACCTCGTATTCGACGTGGATCTGAAGGACACCTCGCGCTACGCGGTTTATGTCACGCAGGCGGGCCTTGGCCTGCCCGACCGCGACTACTACCTCAAGCCCGAATTTTCCAAGGAAAAAACCGCGTATCAGGCCTACGTCGCCAAGCTGTTGACCCTCGCCGGCTGGCCGCAGCCCGACGCGGCGGCGAAGGATGTGGTGGCTTTCGAAACCGCCATTGCCGAGGCCAGCTGGGACAAGGTCGCGCAGCGCGACCCCGTCGCCATGTACAACCCGATGAGCGTGGAAGAGCTGCAGAAGCTGGCGCCCGGTTTTGCATGGCACGACTACCTCGCGTCGGCACAGCTGGGCGACCTCAAGCGCATCGTGGTAGCGGAGAAGACCGCGTTCCCCAAGCTCACCGCGGTGTATGCGAAGACGCCGGTCGCCACCATCCAGGCATGGCAGGCCGCGCGCATCGCGGACAACGCCGCCTATTACCTGTCCAAGCCGTTCCAGGACGCGTACTTCGAGATGCACGACAAGACGCTGTCGGGCCAACAGCAGCAGGAAGTGCGCTGGAAACGCGCGGTGCACGCGGTGTCCGGCGGCGATTGCGGCGTGGGCGATCGCCTGTCCTGCTTCGGCAACCTGGGCTGGGGCGTGGGTGAGCTCTACACGGCCAAGTATTTCCCGGCGTCGTCCAAGGCCAAGATCGAAGAACTGGTGGCCAACCTCAAGGCGGCGTATCGCGTGCGCATCGAGAAGCTCGACTGGATGGGGCCCAAGACGCGCGAGCAGGCGCTGCGCAAACTGGACACGTACACGATCAAGGTCGGTTATCCGGATCATCCGCGCGACTACTCGAACGTGACCACCAGCAGCGACGACCTCGTGGGCAACGTGCTGCGCGCTGCCCAGGCCGACTGGACGTTTTATGTGAACCGCCTCAACGGCCCGGTGGACCGCAGCGACTGGTCGATGACGCCGCAGACCAACGACGCATACAACGGCTCGTTGCGCGACATCGTGTTTCCCGCGGCGATCCTGCAGCCGCCGATCTTCGATCCTAACGCCGACCCCGCCATCAACTACGGTGCCATCGGCGGCGTGATCGGCCACGAACTCACGCACGGCTTCGACGACCAGGGCCGCAAGATCGATGCCGACGGCAACCTGCGCGACTGGTGGACTGCCGACGATGCCAAGGCCTTCGAAGAGCGCGCGAAGAAGCTAGGTGCGCAGTACGACGCGTTCCAGCCGATTACCGGCGTGCATATCAACGGCAACCTCACCATGGGCGAGAACATCGCCGACCTCGGCGGCCTCACGCTCGCGCTCGACGCCTACCACGCTTCGCTGCATGGCAAACCGGCGCCCGTGATCGACGGCCTCACCGGCGACCAGCGCGTGTTCCTCGGCTGGGCCCAGGCCTGGCGCGGCAAGCTCACCGATGACGCCATCCGCCGCCAGGTCACCAGCGATCCGCACTCGCCGCGCAAGTTCCGCGTGAACGGGCCGGTGCGCAATATGGATGCCTGGTATCAGGCGTTTGGGGTGGAATCGGGCCAGAAGCTGTATCTGGCGCCCAATGATCGCGTGCGGATATGGTGATAACGAAGGCGCCCCCCGCGTGATGGCGGCGGGCGCCACGTTGCCGCCGCTAGCCCGGCATGGTTAGAGTGGGTGGCGTATTACAGGGGGATAGTTATGCGCCGTAGTTATTTGGCCGCCTTCGCGGCGGCCGCCATGCTGGCGGGAATGTCCGCACATGCGGTGGACCTCAAGGACGCCGCCGAGGCCAGTATGCTGGTGAGTGGAACCATTGAAGTACTCCCGGATGGGAGCGTCGGCAGCTATTCGCTCTACAAGGAAGAGAAGCTGCCTGCCCCAGTTGTAGATCTCATCAAGCGCAGCATCACGGCGTGGAAGTTCCAGCTCAAGAGGCCAAGTACGGCTCCTTTCAAGGAGGACATGTCGCTTCGGATTGTTGCCAAGGATGTGGATGCCCAGCACATGGCACTACATCTTGCCGGTGCCGGGTTCAGCGACGGCGGTGAGTCCGAAGACTCATCGATCCGTTGGTTGCATCGCACGTCTCCTTCCTATCCACGCCTATCCCTCGACCACGGTATGTCGGGCACGGTCTATGTTCTCGTGCGCATTGGACGAGACGGCAAGGTCATCAATACCGGCGTCGAGCAGGTCAACTTGCGTAGATACGTGCCGAATCAAAAGGAGATGGCGCGATTCCGCAAGGACCTCGCCGACGCCGCCAGGAAAGTTTCCACGCACTGGACGTTCAACACGCCGACATCGGGCGCGGAAGCGCAAGCTCCGTTCTGGGATGCTCGCGTACCCGTGGACTTCGATGCGGACTTGGGTGCTCACTCGGGGCAAACCTACGGCACCTGGGAAGTCTATGTCCGCGGCCCCCAGGAGCAGATCGAGTGGCGCCAGGGGGCTTCGCTGGCGTCAGAAACGCCCGATACCGTGCCGGACGGTTCAATTCATCCAATCGGCTCGGGGGCCCAACTTCTTACCCCGCTAGAAAACTAAGCATCGGCATACAGGCCCACGAAATTTTCAGCCCGGACCCGCTACCCTGCTTCACGGCCATTTTCGCTGGCGCGAAAGGCGATCACTATCGGCGTCGTCATCATCGTAGTGACGATCGCCATCACCAGCAGGATGGTGAACATCGCCGGCGTGATCACGCCGGCGTCGAGGCCGACCTTGATCACGATGAGTTCCATCATGCCGCGCGCATTCATCAGCGAGCCGATGGCGAGGCTGTCGCGCCAGCTTTGACCGGAGATGCGCGCGCCGGCTGTACCGCCGATGAGCTTGCCCAGGATGGCAACGGCGAGTACGAGCGCCAGCGCCATGCCGGCATGCGTGCTCAACAGCTGCGCGGTAGTGCTCAACCCGGCGAGCACGAAGAACACCGGCACCAGCGTCGCGAGGGTGACATGCTCCACGCGTTCGATCAGGCCCTGCAGCAACCGGTCGTCGCGTGGCAGGCACAAGCCGAACAGGAACGCACCGAACACGGCATGCAGGCCCAGCCATTCGGTGATCGCCGCGCAACCGATTGCACCGGCGAGCAGGAACGCGAGTACCGCACCATTCGCATGCCCATCGGGCGCATGCCGTGCGAGCAGCCAAGCACACGACGGACGCAACACGAACCAGGCGACACCGAGCAGCAGCACCAGCCCGGCAATGGTCCGCCAGAACGGCAGCCAGTCGCCGCGCGCGCTGAGCAACGCCACGACCAGGGCCAACGCCACCCAGGCCAGCACGTCGGCCACGGCGGCAGCGGCGATGCCCAGGCGGCCCGGAAGACTGTCGGTAAGTCCGCGCTCCTTCACGATGCGCGCCATTACCGGCAGCGCCGTGATCGCACACGCCGTGGCCATGAACATCGCGAACGGCCCGTACGTCACGCCGGCAGGTGCGTAGCCGCGGAACAGCCAAGGTGAAACGCCCAGCGCCAGCAGGCCCGGCAATACGAACGCCAGTCCGCCGACCCACATCGCCGGTCGCAGCAGCCGGCTGCCCGTCGGCACGCGCAGCTCGGCGCCCACCACCGTCATGAACAGCACCAGGCCCAGCGTACTCAGGCTCTGCAGGGCGCCAAGGCTATCGGCGGGAAACAGGCTCGCCTGCCATGACGGCGCCAGCGCGCCCAACAACAGCGGCCCCAGCGCAAGCCCCGCCAGCATCTCCCCCACCACGGCCGGTTGACCGAGCCAGCGCAGCAGCCAGGCCAGCAGCCGCGAGGCCGCCACGATCACCAGCAGTTGGAAGAGCAACAGCGGGTGCCCCATCGACCCATCCCCGGGAAACGAGCGGGCAGCTTGCACGGCGATGGACTCCACCGCAACGCCATCGGCCGACACGTCGGGCCGGTCCTCGGGAGGGCAGCCTCGGATGACCTGCCCGCGCAAAATTCCCAGGGCGCGATAAGCCCAGCAGCCGCCTGGTCTTTTCCCGGTTATCCACGCCCCATCCACAAGTTATTGGGTTGACCCACCCGGATCGGCCCGATATGTTGTGCCCCGTCGGTGCCACTCTCAGACTTCGTGTCCGAGCTCTGGCTTGAGGGAATCCGGTGTAAATCCGGAGCTGCCCCGCAGCGGTAAGCGGAAACGAAAGCCAACAACGCACTGGCCCTCAGCGGCTGGGAAGCGGGAGCGAGTAGGTCGGGTCGCAAGGCCCGTGGTCCGCGAGTCCGAAGACCTGCCGACACATCGTGGCCTGAGCGCCGCGGTGCGAGATGACGGCTTCCGCGGGGAAGTGCGTCGATGCGCGGGGCCACCAGCCTTGCTGCTCGACCGTCCGTGGAAGTGCATCTCTTCAGCCCTGCGCGCGGGAGCAGGCGGTTGATGACCACGCTTGGAGCGAAGTCGCCATGCAACCTATCGATACCACCGGCCACGAACGTGATGACGATCGTGCCGACGCCGCCGCTTTCACCGCCGACACCGCCGTGGCCGAAACGCCACGCACCGACACGCCGTTCGCACTGACCCCGCCGCACAACCCCGGCCAGATGCGTGTGACCAAGCGCAACGGTCGCCAGGAAACGGTGGACGTGAACAAGATCGTCCGCGCCGTGACCCGCAGCAGCGAAGGCCTGCATGCGGTCGATCCGCTGCGCGTGGCGCTCAAGACCATCGGCGGCCTGTACGACGGCGCCACCACGCAGGAACTGGACGAACTGTCCATCCGCACCTCCGCCGCGCTTACCGCGGAAGAACCCGAATACGGTCAGCTCGCCGCGCGCCTGCTGGGCGCCTACATCGACAAGGAAGTGAGCGGCCAGGAAATCCAGAGCTTCTCGCAGTCGATCGCGCGCGGAGCGGAATTGGGCATCGTCAACGATCGCCTTCGCGACTTCGTGTCGGCGAACGCACGCAAGCTCAACGACGCGATCGATCCGCTGGCCACGCGCCGCTTCGAGTACTTCGGCCTGCGTACCGTGTACGACCGCTACCTGCTGCGCCACCCACAGCTGCGCAAGGTGATCGAGACGCCGCAGCATTTCTTCATGCGCATCGCCTGCGCGCTCGGTGGCGGCGAGATCGGCGAGACGCTGGAGCTGTACCGCCTGCTGTCCTCGCTGGAATACATCGCCAGCTCGCCCACGCTGTTCAACGCGGGCACGGCGCACGAGCAGCTCAGCTCCTGCTTCCTGCTCGATTCGCCGGCCGACTCGCTGGAGTCGATCTACGAGAAGTACGGCGACGTCGCCAAGCTGAGCAAGTTCGCCGGCGGCATTGGCCTGGCCTACTCGCGCGTGCGTTCGCGCGGTTCGCTGATCAAGGGTACCAACGGCCACTCCAACGGTTTGGTGCCATGGCTGAAGACGCTGGACGCCTCCGTCGCGGCGGTCAACCAGGGCGGCAAGCGCAAGGGCGCGGCCTGCGTGTACCTGGAGCCGTGGCACGGCGACATCGAGGAATTCCTCGAGCTGCGCGACAACACCGGCGACGATGCGCGCCGCACGCACAACCTCAACCTCGCCAACTGGATTCCCGACGAATTCATGCGTCGCGTGGAGAGCGACAGCGAGTGGTCGCTGTTCGATCCGAAGGTGGTGCCGCACTTCGTCGACAGCTGGGGCGAGACGTTCGAGAAGGCCTACCGTGAGGCCGAAGCCGCCGGCCTCGCCGTGAAGAAGGTGAAGGCGCGCGAGCTGTATGCGCGCATGCTGCGCACGCTGGCGCAGACCGGCAACGGCTGGATGACCTTCAAGGACCGCAGTAACGCCACCAGCAACCAGACCGCGAAGGCGGAAAACGTCATCCATCTGTCGAACCTGTGCACCGAGATCCTCGAAGTCACCAACGCCGAGGAAACGGCGGTGTGCAACCTGGGTTCGGTGAACCTGTCGCGCCACGTGGTGGATGGTCGCTTCGATTTCGACAAGCTCGCCGCCACCGTGCGTACCGCGGTGCGCCAGCTCGATCGCGTGATCGACCTCAACTTCTATCCGATCGACACCGCCAAGGTCGCCAACAATAAATGGCGTCCGGTGGGACTGGGCGTGATGGGCCTGCAGGACGTGTTCTTCAAGCTGCGTCTGCCGTTCGATTCGACCGAAGCGCTGGCGCTGTCCACGCGCATCGCCGAGGAGATCTACTTCAACGCGCTGTCGCAGTCGAACGAGCTGGCGATGGAGCACGGCCCGCACCCGGGTTTTGCCGAGAGCCGCGCCGCCAATGGCGAGCTGCAGTTCGACTATTGGACGAACGCCAGGCCGAACGACCAGGCACGCTGGGATGCGCTGCGCGAATCGATCAAGACCAAGGGCCTGCGCAACTCGCTGCTGATCGCTATCGCACCGACCGCCACCATCGCCTCGATTGCCGGCTGCTACGAATGCATCGAGCCGCAGGTGAGCAACCTGTTCAAGCGCGAGACGCTGTCCGGCGATTTCCTGGTGGTGAACCGCTACCTGGTGGAAGAACTGAAGACGCTGGGCCTGTGGACGCCGGAAGTGCGCGACGCGATCAAGCTGGCGGAGGGTTCAATCCAGGGCATCAGCGCGATTCCGGAACGCCTGCGCAGCATCTATCGCACCGTGTGGGAACTGCCGCAGAAGGCGCTGATCGACCTGGGCGCCGCGCGCGGGGCGTACATCGACCAGAGCCAGTCGCTGAACCTGTTCATGGAAAACCCGAACATCGGCCAGCTGAGTTCCATGTACATGTACGCGTGGAAGTCCGGCATCAAGACCACCTATTACCTGCGTTCGCGCCCGGCCACCAAGATCGCCAAGACCACGGTGTCTACCGCACCGGCAGCGAAGCTGGCGCCGGTTGCCGAACAGGAGCAGGCTACGGCAGCCGTGTTCTGCTCGCTGGAGAATCCGGAGTACTGCGAGGCCTGCCAGTAGACGTCATGCCATGAAGCGCTACCGCAACCGCAGCGGGAAGTCCGGCGTCGCCAGCTACGAAGCGGGCGACGGCTTCATCCGGGTGCGCTTCGTCAATGACGGCACTTACGAATACACCGACGCCAAGACCGGCCGCATGCACGTGCGGAACATGCAGCAGCTCGCTGCCGCCGGCCTTGGCCTCTCCACCTACATCAGTCGCTTCGTGCGCGACCGCTACGCGCGCAAGCTCGATTGAGCATCGCTGGCGCCTTCAAGGAAACCTCCATGCCCCACATTCTCGATCCCGGTTTCGAACTCACGTTGCGCCCCATGCGGTACCCCGAGTTCTACGAGATGTATCGCAACGCCATCAAGAACACCTGGACGGTGGACGAAGTGGACTTCTCGCTGGACGTCACTGACCTGCGCTCGAAGATGAGCGAGGCCGACCGCCACCTGATCCATCGCCTGGTCGCCTTCTTCGCCACCGGCGACACCATCGTGGCGAACAACCTGGTGCTCAACCTCTACCAGCACATCAACGCACCCGAGGCGCGCATGTACCTGTCGCGCCAGCTGTACGAGGAAGCGCTGCATGTGCAGTTCTATCTCACGCTGCTGGATACCTATATCCCCGACCCGGGCGAGCGCAACAAGGCGTTTGCGGCGATCGAGAACATTGCGTCCATCCGCCAGAAGGGCGAGTTCTGCTTCAAGTGGATCGACTCGGTGCAGGACCTCAAGCGGCTGGAGACGCGCGAGCAGCGCCGCCAGTTCCTGCTCAACCTGATCTGCTTCGCCGCCTGCATCGAAGGCCTGTTCTTCTTCGCCGCCTTCGCCTACGTGTACTTC
>Ga0207647_10002337_pt1 | contig 14415 bp, 8 predicted proteins | sample KBSCornC2_FD_184295 | JGI IMG/M metagenome (GOLD analysis project Ga0207647, IMG submission 184295) | Corn rhizosphere microbial communities from Kellogg Biological Station, Michigan, USA - C2 (SPAdes) (version 2) | ecosystem: Host-associated > Plants > Roots > Rhizosphere ...
ACCAGCTGAACGCCAATCCATTGCCGGTCGTTCGTCAGGCCTCGGCAGACACGATGGCGAGGAATATTGGCCGGATACAATATGCCGTTGCGGCAGGAGCATTGGGGTTTCTCTTGCCATTGGTCAGCTTGTTTCTCATGCGGCCGAGAAAGCGCCATGACTCTCGCTTCATGACCATGAGCGACGTATCAAAAACCGGCCTGACGAAAGTGGGCGGCGTCTTCGTCGGTCGAGCCGGCGGCAGGCTTGCCGAGATTTTGTCGCCCGGCCGCGATCAGCGCTCAGGCAAGATCCGCTTGACGCAGCGCAAGCTGATCGGCGGCAAGAAATTGTGGATTGATGGCGATGATATCGGCGGCTTCGTCATAGGGCCGCCGCGCTCCGGTAAGGGCACGTCTCTCATTATCCCGAACGCCTTGACCTGGCCGCATTCGCTCGTGGTTCTCGACCTGCGGGGCGAGACCTATGCGGCGACTGCTGGTTACCGTTCGACCATCAGCCGCGTGGTGCGTTTCGCGCCGGCTGATCCGGACGGAAATACCGCATGCTACAATCCGATGGACTTCATCTCGCTGGATTCGGCGCAGCGCGACATCGACCTTCGCAATATCGCAGCGGCGCTGTTTCCGCGCCCTCCTTCCAACGCAGATCCATATTGGGTCAACGATGCCCGCCTCCTTTTTACCGGCATAGCGTCCTTCGTCATGGAATCGCCTGCAATCCCGAACGAGAAGAAGACCTTCGCCACAATCCTCGAGATCATGAACGGTGCCGAGCAGCCGCTCCGCGAGTTCGACTACTACGCCGGTGTCTACGACGGCCTCCACGCCGCTGCGGTGTTCGTCTGCCGCGAGCAGGACCCGGACGACACGACGCGAACCGCCCCGATCCGCCAGCCGAGCAGCTGGGAGCTGGACCTCTCGAAGATGGAGACCCAGCGCTGTGTCGGGGAGGCGATGGGGCAGCTGGCGGAACGCCTCGGGGTGCGCACCTCGCAGAAGGCCACGACGCTCGTCGGGTGGCTCGCGCGCGCCGAGCTCGGTGCGTGGATCGGCAGCAGCAGCCTGGCCGACAAGGAGCTCGCCCGGCCGGAGTGGAGCTGGCTCGGGCCGCCAGGAGATCCGTACGCGCTCGGCTCGCTCGGCATCGTGGGGTACGTGCTGCTCTCGCAGAAGTCGCCATGCACCGAGCACGATCGCGAGGCCCTGTGCGTCTCGGACCTGAGCTTCGACGAGTTCCTCTCCGCGCTACGCGATTCGGGCTACAAGTCGGAGTCGCGAGCGATGCGGCTCGCGGTGGAGGACCCGCGCCAGTTCTGGCGGGAGACGGTGCAGCGCGGCCTCGACCGCGCCGCGACCATCGAGCTCACCTCGACCGTGGCCGACGCCGGTCAGCGGAAGGGAGTCCTGTTCGCCCTCTCCGCGGGCGAGGTCTGGACGCGCGGAGACGTCAACGGCACGTCGGTGCGGTTTGCGCTCGACCCGTCCACGATTCCCTCGGTGCCGCTCGCCAACGGCCCGGAGTGGGCCATCTGGGCAGCGCACGCGGTGCCCTACCGCGCGTCCCTGGACGTGGCGCGGGGCGGCCTCGCGCTGTCATGGATCGAGCCGGCGCTCCGGCTCGGCCCGCGGTTCTCGGTGCTCTCGACGCTGCAGCTGGTGGACATCGAGTTCGGGCAGCGCACCAGCACCACGTTCGGCATCCGGCCGGCGCTCCACCTCGGCGGTCTGACCGTCAACGCCGGCCCTCGCTTCGCCGTGCACTGGAACGGCGGCACCGACTGGGGCGGCGAGGTGGGCATCTCGATGCTGCAGGACCGGCTGGGCCTGTCGGTGGGCGTGAGACGGCTCTCGGGCTTCCACGACGTCTTCGTCGCCCTGAGCGTCTCGGACGTGAACGGGATGCTCTACTGGCTCACGCCCTGGGCGGAGCGGAAGCCGGTGGACGTCACCGACCCCGTACGTCCGACACGGTGAGCACGAAGTCGAGCTGCTGGTTCAGCGAGGCGAGCGAGCCGCCGCACTTCACCGCGTTGAAGTCCACCTTCGACACCAGCGAGTAGCGATAGTCGGGGATGGAGAGCGCGACGACCTTCCCGGAGAACGTGGCCCCGCCCGGGGGAACGTCGGTGACCTGGTAGTGGCACTCGCCCCAGCCCGCGGCGAGCACCCCGTCGGCGTGCACCAGCTTGGTGCTGCCGTCGTCGGTCTTCATCACCAGCACCACGTTGTCGCAGCCGACGTTCGCCAGCTCGTCCCCGGTGGACTGGGCACGCAGCGAGGGGTCGAGGGTGATGCGCCCCCCCACCCAGCAGGGTCCGTCGGTGCGGACGAAGGCCGGGTTCGCGCCGGCGGCGGGTGCGGGTCCACCTCCGCCGGATTCGCCCTTGCCCGAGGCGCAGGCGGCCAGGGTGAGAGCGAGCAGGGGAGCGAGGAACGCGCGGCGCCGCTGCGCGAGCCGGGGGGCGACCGGGCGCGCGGATGTCGTCTCGTGCACGGCGCACATGACAGCGCGTGGCTCGGCCCGGGGTCAACTGACATCTGGTGGACGTCCGCGTCCTGCCGCGGCGGGGGTCGGTGCCTAGCTTCCGCCCCCGGAGGACGACACGGAGAATGGGGAGGGTACTTCGGCGCACGTGCTGGGTGCTGGTGTGCGTGCTCGCCGCATGCGGGGATCGCCGGAACACGGTCAGCGTGGACGGGGCGCTGGAGCTCGCGCCCGAGGCGCTCGACTTCCAGCAGGTTGCCGTTCACGACCAGCGGAGCCTGCCGCTCACCCTGCGCAATAGCGGGCGTGGCCGGCTCGACCTGACCGGGGTCACCGTCCAGGGCGCCCCGGGAACCACCTTCCGCTTCTCGGTGCCGGGGCAGAACGCGATCCTCCCCGGTCAGACGGTGCAGGCGGAGGTGGTCTTCCAGCCCGGCGCGGCCGGACCGGCGAGCGGGACGCTCGTGGTCACCACCGACAGCACCACCTCGCCGCAGGCGACGGTCGGGCTGAAGGGCCTCGGCGTCGACGCCCTCGCGTCGCTGAAGGAGGACGCGCTCGACTTCGGGAAGATCGAGATCGGCGCGGAGAAGCTTCGCCAGCTCACCCTCACCAACCCGAGCCCGCTTCCGGTCCAGGTGACTGGACGCATCGTGGGCGCCGGCTCGGACGAGTTCTCGATGTCGCCGGTCACCCTGGCGCCCGGTGAGACCCGCACCCAGGACGTGAGCTTCCATCCGCAGCGCGCGGGAGTGAAGCGCGCCGCGCTCGCGGTGACGCCCTGCAAGGGATGCGGCGACGTGCTGGTGACCCTCACCGGCGAGGGCCTGGAGCAGGCCCTGATCGCCGAGCCGGCCACGGTCGACTTCGGCCTCGTCCCCACCGACTTCACGGTGAACGGGATGGCCGTGCTCAAGAACCTCTCGACCGAGCCGGTGACGGTGACCAGCGTCGCGGTCACCGGCGATGACGGCTTCTCCAGCGGCGGCACGCCGGTGCCGATGGTCATCGCGGGCGGAGCCACCGCGACGGTCGCGGTCAACTACACCAGCACGCACCTCGACGCCGCGGCCGGAACGCTGACCGTTGCCCACGACAGCGTGCGCCACCCCACGCTGGACGTCCCGCTGAGCGGCGTCGGCGGAGGGACCAAGGTCTGCGTGGCGCCGCTGCTGCTCGAGTTCGGCAAGCACGCCGTCGGTACCACCACCGACTCGCAGGTCATCGTCCGGAACTGTGGCGGGCCGGGGTACGTCTTCACCGTCGATTCGGCCACGCTCCTCGCGGGCGCCGGCTCCCAGTTCAAGCTCGTACCGCCGGTGGCCTATCCGGTGAGCCTCAACCCCGGCAACTCGGTGACCATCCCGGTCAGCTTCCAGCCGACGGTCTCGGGTGACGTGGTCGAGCAGCTGCAGATCGTGACCTCGGTGGTCGGAGGGACGGTGAACGTCCAGCTGCAGAGCACCGCCGCGGCCTCGGCTCCGTGCAACCTCCAGGTGACTCCCTCGGCGATCGACTTCGGCACGGTGGTGCCGGGGTCGCAGTCGCTTCTCGGAGCGAAGGTGCTCAATGCCGGGGCCGACGTGTGCCTGCTCCAGCAGATGACGCTCACCGACACCGGTGGAAACCTCTACGCTTTGCCGGCGGGGAGCGTGACCAATCTGCTCATGGCCCCCGCTGAGTACTTCACCTTCGAGGTGCAGTTCACCGCTCCCCCGACCCCGGGCACCTATACCGGGACGGCGACGGTGAACGGGTCGGGCCAGCCGCCGATCACTCTGCCACTCACGGCGTCGGTGGGAAGCACCTGCCTGACCACCAACCCCGGGTACGTCGACTTCGGCTCCGCCAGCCCGGCCTGCCCGGCGCTGAGCCGGCAGATCAACGTGGTGAACGGCTGCTCCACCCCAGTCACGGTGAACTCGGCGATCATCGGAGCCGGAAGCACCGACGGTGAGTTCCTCTTCGCGGTCGCGCCTCCCGTCCCCCAGACGCTGGCCCCCGGATCCGGCCTGACGCTGGACGTGGAGTACCTGGGGCTCGTGCCGGGGCTGAACCTCTCGCCGCTGTACATCGACAACTCCCTCATCAGTCCGCCGCTCCTGGTCTCGCTGGTCGGAGAGTCGAGCTCCACCGCAACGCAGACCGACACCTTCTTCGAGGGCCAACCAGGCCAGGTGGACGTGCTCTTCGTCGTGGACAACACCGCCTCGATGCTCGAGGAGAGCCCCCGGCTCGTTGCCTCGATGCCGGCGTTCGCCAGCGCGGCGCTGGCCACCGGGGTGGACCTCCACGTCGGCGTGACCACCACCGGAATCGACCCCACCGGGGCGAGCTGTCCGGGAGGCGCGCAGGGTGGAGAGGCGGGCCGGCTCTTCCCGGCGAACAACAGCGCGCCGCGCATCTTCACCAACGGGACGCCCAACCTCGGGCAGGCGCTGCAGCAGGCGGTGCAGGTCGGCGAGTGCGCCTTCGAGCAGGAAGGGCTGGAGGCGATGCGGCGGGCCGTGACGCCGCCGCTGGTGGACCACGCCGACGCACCGGGAACGCCGCTCGGGAACGACGGGAACCTCGGCTTCTACCGGACGACCGCGAGCCTGGCGGTGGTGGTGGTGAGTGACGACGACGACACCTCGCCGGACACGGTGTCCACCTACGTCCGGTTCCTCCAGCAGCTGAAGGGCGCGGGCGCTTCCGGCCGTGCCTCGCTCTACGCCATCGTGCCCTCGGGAGAGACGTGCCCGTCGGCGTCGGGCCAGGGCCTGCGGTACGCGGAGGCGGCGACGCGCACCGGCGGAGCGATCGAGTCGATCTGCGCCTCGGACTTTGGCCCGCTGCTCGAGGACGTGGTGGGCCGGGCGTTTTCCGCGCAGACCCGGTTCCCTCTGAGCGGGACACCCGATGCGTCGGGGGTCACGGTGACGGTGGACGGTGCCCCGGCGACGGGCTGGATCTACGAGCCGGTCTCCAACACGGTCATCTTCGCCCTCCCGCCGCCTCCGGGTTCGAAGATCGAGGTCACCTACACCCGCAGCTGCTCCTGAGCCGGCGATCCTCGGGAGGCGAGCATCGGGTGCCTCCCGGGCGCGACAGAGTCCCGCGGCATCGGAGAACTGATCGCCCGTGACGGGTCAGGTGGGCCCCGCCCGCGCGCCGGGCCGCTGATTGACGGGCCCCGTTTCCCGTGCCACGACCTTCGCGATGACGCTCGCCGCCGGCACGCCCATCGGCAAGTACGTCGTCCGGCGGAAGCTCGCCGAGGGCGGGATGGCGGAGATCTACCTCGCCGCGGCGCTGGGCCCCGAGGGCTTCGAGAAGGACGTGGTGATCAAGCGCGTCCGCCCCGGCCTCGCCGGAGACCCGGACTTCGTGCGGATGTTCATCGCCGAGGCGCGGGTCGCGAGCCGGCTGAACCACGCCAACCTGGTTCACATCTTCGACTTCGACAAGCACGAGGACACCTACTACCTGGCGATGGAGTACGTGCGCGGCCACTCGCTCTGGGAGCTGCGCCGGCGGTGTCAGGAGCGGGGGGTCGCGATGCCGCCGATGCTGGTCGCGCAGATCGGCATGGAGGTCGCGCGTGGGCTGGCCTACGCCCACCGGCTGACCGAGAACGGCCACAGCCTGAACCTGGTGCACCGGGACGTCACGCCGCACAACGTGCTCCTCAGCTTCGACGGCGCGGTGAAGCTCACCGACTTCGGGATCGCCAAGGCCGGAAGCGCGGCCACCACCTCGGGGATGCTGAAGGGCAAGTTCGCGTACATGTCCCCGGAGCAGGCCCGCGGGGACGCGGTGGACGCGCGCACCGACGTGTTTGCCCTCGGCGTGACGCTCTGGGAGCTGCTCACCGGTGCGCGCCTGTTCGAGGGTGACGGGGACGTGGCCGTGCTCCGCGCCGTGCAGGAGCGCCTGATCGTGCCTCCGGCGCGGCTCAACCCCGGCGTGTCGGCGAGCCTCGACGCAGCGGTGATGCGCGCGCTGGAGCGGGAGCTCGCGCGCCGCTGGCCCACCGCCCACGAGCTGGAGCGCGCGCTGGCGGAGGTGGTGCTGGGCGGCGCCCGCTCCCTCGAGGACACCGACGTGGGAGCCTTCCTCCGCCGGATGTTCCCGGAGGAGGCGGGGGTGGCCGAGGCCGCTCCGGACACGGGCTCGATCCCCATCTCCCTGTCCACCTCGGCGCCTCCGGCGACGGTGGCGTACGAGCCGGCCGCGCCCCGTCCGGAGCCTCTCGCGCAGGGGACGGAGCGGCTGACCCCGTCACCGGTCCAGCCTCCGCCGACCGAGGTCCTCCCCGTGCCCGGACGCGCGCGGCGCCGGTGGGCGGCGCTGGGGCTCGGCCTCGTCGCGGTCACGGTCCTCGCGCTCCGCACCGGCCCGGACCTGCTCGCGCGCCGGCGTACGCGCGCCGGCGCGAGCGAGAGAGTCGAGGCCGCGCCCCCCGCGACGGTCACCGCCCCGCCCACGCCGCCCGCTGCACCAGGGCTTTCGCCGTCGCTTCCGCCCCCGGAGGCGCCGGTGACGACGACGTCGGCCCCCGCTCTCCCGCCGCCGGGCGCCACGCCGGAGGCCGACCGCGCGACCCGGGGGAGGGGAGAGGCCGCTGCTGCCGCCACGGCCCGCGCACGGCTGGTGATCCGCGCCAAGCCCTGGGCCGAGCTCCGCGTCGACGGCAAGCGGGCCGGCTACGTCCAGGGGAGCAAGACGGTGCGCCTGACCGCGGGGCGCCACCTGGTCGAGCTGACCGGCCCGGACGGCGTGTCGGGCGCCTACACGGTGCAGCTGGTGCAGGGCCACACGGCGATGCTCGAGCATCCACCCGCCGACCACTGACCTCGCTCCCGGGTCGGGAAACTCCTCCCTGAACGGCCGAGCCCTCTTGACGTGGATGGAGCCCACTCAATAGCATCCAGTCAGTAGCCGATATTCTCAATCCGTCATTCAATGGATTATCTCGACCCCGGAGAGCTGGCGCGCATCGAGAGCGAGTTCGCCCGCGGCCTGTCCGCCGGGGCGATCGTCGAGATCTTCCGCCCCAAGGGCGTCCGCCTCTCCGAGGCCACCTTCCGCAAGTACATCCAGGCAGGGCTGCTCCCCCGGAGCCGCCGGGTGGGCCGCAAGGGCAAGCACCGCGGAAGCCACGGCCTCTACCCCGTCGAGTCGGTCCGCCGGATCAACGCGATCAAGAAGATGATGGCCGCGGGTCTCACCCTGGAGGAGATCCGCCGCTCCTTCGTCGGGGTGAAGAACCACATCGACCAGGTGGAGCGCAGCCTGGACGAGACCCTGACCGGCCTCGAGTCCGAGCTCGGCGAGCGTGCCCTGGCCAACGCGCAGCGGCGCTCGCTGCAGGGCGAGCTCAGCGGTCTGCGCCGTCGCGCCGAAGGTCTGGTGGCGGACCTCTCACGGGTCGGCAGCGCGCTCACCGCGCAGCGGGCCGTCGGCTCCGTCGAGCGGAGCGATCTGTCGTGACACCACCGGCGACCAGTTCCGCCGTCAAGCGGTCCGGAGGAGGGAAGCGATGAGTGAGGCCAAGCCCGAGTGGACGGCGGAGCCCGGCGAGCCCGCGGCCCCGCTGCCGGCCCCGACGGAGCGCCGCCGCTCGAAGACCATGTCCCGCAAGGAGATGGCCCGCGAGCTCCGGAGGCGCCGTCTGTCCGGCGACGTGGATCCCGAGGAGCAGGAGCTGCTCCGGAGCGTCGAGGAGAACCGGCCCCGGACCCGGGCCGACTGCATCAACGGCCCGCGGCCGTGTCTCTTCGTCTCCTGCAAGCACAACCTCTACCTGGACGTGAACCCCGAGACCGGGTCGATCAAGCTCAACTTCCCGGACAAGGAGATCTGGGAGCTCGAGCACACCTGCGCGCTCGACGTGGCCGAGAAGGGCGGCATCACCCTGGAGGAGGTGGGGGAGATCATGAACCTCACCCGGGAGCGGATCCGCCAGGTGGAGACGCGCGGCCTGGCCAAGCTGCGCGAGGCCACCGAGGACTAGACACACAGGAAGGCTGAACCGGCGCTGGATCGTCGGCTCGGGGTCGCCGGAGCCGACGCCGGGGCGAGGTGGACCCCCCGCCTTCGGGGCCATCGGTCGTTCGTTGACACCTGGAAACGTGCGGTGTTTCGTCGCGGGGTCTCCAGTTCACCCCTCACAGGACCCGTGATCGCTCTCCTCAGCGTCTCCGACAAGCGGGGACTCGTCCCCTTCGCCCGTGGTCTCGCCGACCTCGGATTCCAGCTTCTCAGCACCGGTGGAACTCTCCAGGCCCTCAAGGATGCAGGCCTTTCCGCGCGCAAGGTCTCGGAGCACACCGGAAGCCCGGAGATCCTCGGAGGCCGGGTGAAGACGCTCCATCCCCGCATCCACGGCGGCCTCCTCGGGCGCCTGGGGCTGCCCTCGGACCGGGCCGAGATGGAAGCGGGGGGCATCGCCCCGATCTCGGTGCTGGCGGTGAACCTGTACCCCTTCCGGGAGACGGTCGCGAAGGGGGTGGGCGAGGAGGAGATCCTCGAGAACATCGACATCGGCGGCCCGGCGATGATCCGCGCCGGCGCCAAGAACGCCGCCTCGGTCACGGTGGTGGTCGACCCCGCAGACTACGAGCCGGTGCTCGAGGAGCTGCGGCGCGGCGGAACCTCGGCCGAGACGCGGCGCCGGCTCCAGCGCAAGGCCTACTCCCACACCGCGGCCTATGACGCGAGCATCGCCGGCTGGATGGGGGAGCGCGACGAGGTCACCTTCCCCGACGAGCTCGCCGTGGGAGCATTGAGAGTGCAGGAGCTCCGCTATGGCGAGAACCCCCACCAGCGGGGAGCCTGGTACCGCTCCTACCGGGAGCCCCCCGGGCCGTCGGTCTCCTTCGCCGAGGTCCTCCAGGGCAAGGAGCTCTCCTACAACAACCTGCTCGACCTCGACGCGGCGCTGGCCCTGGCGCTGGAGTTCCCCGAGCGGCCGGCTGCGGTCATCATCAAGCACAACACTCCCTGCGGCGTGGCACAGGACGAGGTGCTGGAGAAGGCCTACCGGATCGCCCGCGCCGTGGACGAGGTGTCAGCCTTCGGCGGCATCGTGGCGTTCAACCGCGAGGTGGACGAGCCCACCGCCCGAGCCATGGCCGAGACCTTTCTCGAGGCAGTCATCGCCCCCGGGTACTCCGAGGCCGCGCGCACGGTGCTGGCGTCGAAGAAGAACCTCCGCCTCCTCGACGCGCGAAGGTCCTGGCCGCCCGGGGCGAGGGCGTTTCCCTCGCTGGAGCTCCGGAGCATCTCCGGAGGTCTCCTGGTGCAGGACCGCGACGCCGTCGAGCCCTCCACTGAATGGAAGGTCGTGACCCGCCGCGCTCCCACCGCCGCGGAGATGGCCGCCCTCCGCTTCGGGTGGCGGGTGTGCAAGCACGTGAAGAGCAACGCCATCGTCTTCTCCACCGCCGACCGGATCCTCGCCGTGGGCGGCGGTCAGACCAGCCGGGTGGAGTCGGTGAAGATCGCCGCCGCCCGGGGCGGCGAGGCCCTCCGGGGGAGCGCGGTGGCGTCCGATGCCTTCTTCCCCTTCCGCGACGGCCTCGATGCGCTGGCCCATGCCGGCGCACGCGCGGTGGCCCAGCCGGGAGGCAGCGTCCGCGACGCGGAGCTGATCGCCGCCGCGGACGAGCACGACGTCGCGATGGTCTTCACCGGCGTGCGGCACTTCCGGCACTGACGCCCGCCCCGGATGCGCTTCCGATGTGAACAGTGCAGCACCGAGTACCTCCTCCCGGACGAGGCCGTCGCCCGTGCGAGCCGTGCGCGCTGTCCGCGTTGCAAGCACTCCCAGCAGCTCCACCCTGGTGGCGTTCCGCTCACCACGCCCTCCGGTGGGAAGAGCCAGATCGGCCGGGTCGCGCTGACCACCCGGACCGTCGAGCCGGAGCCCGATCCCGAGGAGGAGCTGTTCGGGGAGCTCGACTGGGAGACCGACAGCCAGCTCGACTTCGTCGTCGGGCGGAGCAACGTCCAGTACGACGAGATACCTCCCGCGCCTCCCGCGGCCGTGCCGGCGCCGCCGCCCCCCGTGGCCAGCGCGCCTCCGACCTCGCTGCGGGCGCCGAGCTCGGCCCCGCTCGACTTCAGCGACATCCCCATCGACGAGGCCGAGCCCGGCCCCGAGCTGCGCGGTGGGCCCGAGGCGGACGCGTGGCCCGAGAACGACCGCTCCGATCCGTGGAAGCGCACGCCGCTGCCTCCGGTCCAGCGGCCTTCGGGCCCGGGCCGCTCGTCCACCCCTCCGAGCAGACCTGCCGCACCTCCGCCGCCCTCCGCGGCCCGCCCCGCGCCAGGCACCGCGCAGCCGCGCACACCGCCGCGCGGAGCCCCGCCGGCCATGCCCGCGGCCACACCCCGGCCCGCGCCGAGGACCGGCCCCTCGCCGACCCCGGTGCCTGGCGCCGCCGCGACCCCTGCCGAGCCGTGCGGCGCCTGCGGGGGCAAGCTGGTGGACGCCGACGACCTCGCCAGCGGCGTCTGCGGCGCCTGCCGGGCACGGACTGCCGCGGCACTCGGACGTGGATCGCCCAGCGGCAGCTCCGGCGCCCCGGCTCTGTCCCGCGGGCTCGAGCCGGACACCGTCGACCCGGCAGCGCAGCTGGTCACCCCGCCCTCGAGGCCCCGGTACGCCCTCCGAACCATGCCCGCGCCGGACCGGCGGGGTCCGCTCTGGGTGCTGCTCGCGGTGCTGGTGGCCGCGGCCATCCTCTCCGGCATCCTCTGGTACCTGCGCGTGCGCCCTGACCCGGCAGACCTCGAGCGGGTCACCGGCGCGCTGCCCCGTCCAGGCAAGAAGCGGGCTCCGGCCGAGACCCGTCTCCCCGACGGGCTGGAGGCCCGGCTCGCCTCCTGGAAGGTGCCCCCTCAGCCCGTCCCGGTGGCGGAGCTCGTCGCGTCGGCCCAGGCCGACATGGCGAAGGACACCGAGGCCTCGTACCTCGCCGCCGAGCACGCCCTGGAGACGGCGCTGGTCCAGGAGCCGAGAAACACCGACGCCCTCGGACTGTGGCTGGAGTCGATCGCCCGGGGTCGGGGGAACCAGCTGCCGGCGGGCGAGCTCGAGGCGCTGATCCGGCTCGGGGAGAGCGCGGTCGAGCGTCTCGGCCGTCAATCCTCGCTCCAGGTCGGCCTGGCCAGCCTCCTGCTCGCGCGCGGCACCCCGCAGGACGTCGTCCGGACGCGCATCCTCGGTCAGAGCGCGGTCGACGCCTCGCGTCCGCCCCCTCCTGCAGTTCCTGGCGCCCGGTCCCCGGCGGAGGCGATCGCCGCGCCCTCGCCGATCTGGGGAACCCGGGCCCGCCTGGTGCTGGCCGAGTCGTTCACGGCCGCGTCGGCGGGTCTCGCCCTGTCGCTGCTGCAGGAGGTGCAGGACCGCGACCCGACCCAGCGGCGCGTGTTCAACGTGCGCGCCGCGGCGCACGAGGCCGCGGGGTCGCCCCGCGTCGCCGCCGCGGATCTCCAGGGACGCCTGGCGGTGGACCCGGACGAGCCGCGCACTGCCCGGGCGCTGGCGCTCCTCTTCGGCCAGGTGGGGGAAACGGCGCAGGCGCGGAAGCTCTACGAGCGCCTGCAGGCCAGCCAGACCACCCAGGACGGGCCGGCGGTGGTCGAGATGGCGGCGCTCCGGGCCGGCCCCGAGCACGCGCCCGCCGAGGCGGTGAAGCTCGTCACCCACGCGCTGCAGCGCGGGCGGCTCACCGGGACGGAGCAGCTGCGAGCGCAGCTGTGTCTGGCCCGGGTGGCACGGGCCGCCGGTGACCTTGTCACCGCCTCGCAGGCGGTGACCGCGGCGCTGGCCCTCGCCCCGGACGACGTCCAGGCGCATCTCCAGGGCGTGCTGGTGGACCTGGACCGCAACGCACCCGAACGGGCCTCCGCGCACCTCTCGGTGGTGATGGATCGCCTCGGAGACCCGGCGCTCGCGGCGCTCCTGGAGGGCAAGGTGCGCGCCGCGCAGGGGCGCTGGCAGGCGGCGGGCGAGGCCTTCGATCGGGCATGGGCGGCGGACGGCCGGCGGACGGACGCGCACCTCTGGGGCGGGGCGGCGTGGGCGATGACCGGCTCGCGCGATCACTCCATGCAGAGCGTCGCCTCGGCGCTCCAGGCGGACCCGTACCGCGACGGCCCGGGGATTCCTCCGCTCTGGCCGGGCGACGGGCTCAAGGGCGCCGCCGAGCGCCTCGTGCTCCTGAGCAAGGACGATCGCGACGGCCAGCCGCTGCTCGCCGAGGCCGTGCTCCGCGTGCACCAGGGCGACGCGACCGCTGCGGAAGCGCTGGTGGACCGCATCCTCAAGACCGGCGCGACCCAGGCGGTGGTGCTGGGGTGGAAGTCCATCCTCCTCGGTGCCCGGGGAGACAGCGCGGGCGCGCTCGCGCGTGCGCAGGAGGCGGTTGCCTCCGGCGGGCGGACCAGCGGCTTCGCCCAGTACGCGCTCGGCGCGGCGCTGCTGGCCACCGGCGACGCCGAGGGCGCGCAGCGTGCGCTCCGCGAGGCGCAGAACCTGAGCCCCGGGCTACTCGCGGCCCAGGTCCGGCTCGCAGAGCTGGAGGCCCGCTCCGGGGCCATCGTGTCCGCCCGGGAACGACTCCAGCGTGTCATCGTGCTCGATCCGGAGTACGCCTCGGCCTGGCGGGCCTTGTACCTTCTGCCGCCGGAGGGTTGATCGGACGCGATGCGGGTGCTGGTCCTGGGAAGCGGTGGGCGGGAGCACGCGCTCGCCTGGAAGCTGGCGCAGAGCCCGAAGCTCACCGCGCTGATCTGCGCGCCCGGAAATCCGGGCACCGCCACGTTCGCCGAGAATCGCCCGGTGGCGCCGGACCACCCCGAGGCGGTGGTGGCCGTCGCCCGCGAGGCCCGCGCGGACCTGGTGGTGGTGGGGCCCGAGGCGCCCCTGGTGGCGGGAGTCGCCGATGCCCTGCGCGCGGCCGGCATCGCGGTCTTCGGTCCGGACGCCGCGGCGGCACGGCTCGAGGGGAGCAAGGCCTTCGCCAAGGAGATGATGCTCGCCTCCGGCGTCCGCACGGCCGCCGGCCGGGCGTTCACCTCGGTCCGCGAGGCGGAAGCCTGGGCCCGGGCTCGCGGTTCGGTGGTGGTGAAGGCGGACGGGCTCGCGGCAGGGAAGGGCGTCATCGTCGCGCGCGACGCGGACGAGGCGGTCGAGGCGGTGCGCGCGCTCGCGGCCCTCGGCGAGGCGGGCCGGACGCTGGTCCTCGAGGAGGTGCTGGACGGCGAGGAGGTCAGCGTCATCGCGCTGTGCGACGGCGCACGGTACGTGCTGCTCCCGCCGGCGCAGGACCACAAGCGGCTGCTCGACGGTGACCGGGGCCCCAACACCGGCGGCATGGGCGCGTACTGTCCGGCACCGGTGCTCGACGCCGCGGCGCTGGCCCGGGTCGGCGAGGAGGTCATCGCCCCGGTGCTCCGGACCATGGCCGGTCGGGGGACGCCGTTCCGTGGCGCGCTCTACGCCGGCCTGATGGTGGGCCGGGCAGGTCCGGCGGTCCTCGAGTTCAACGCCCGCTTCGGCGACCCCGAGGTGCAGGTGCTGACGATGTCGCTCGGAGAGGACCTGCTTCCCTGGCTCGACGCCTGCGCGCGGGGCACGCTCGCGCCCCGGCCTCTCGAGGTGCTGCCCGGCGCCTCGGTGGGCGTGGTGCTCGCGAGCCCCGGCTACCCTGCGGCGCCGGTGACCGGCGGGCGCATCACCGGCGCCGACCGCATCGGCGGCAGCTGCCAGGTCTTCCACGCCGGCACCGCGATCCGCGACGGCGCGCTGGTGACGGCGGGTGGCCGCGTCCTCACGGTCTGCGCCCGGGGCCCCACCCTGGCCGAGGCCCGCGCCAACGTCTACGGGGCGGTGAGCCGCATCTCCTTCGAGGGCATGCAGGTTCGCGGCGGCAT
>Ga0207647_10002339_pt1 | contig 14406 bp, 10 predicted proteins | sample KBSCornC2_FD_184295 | JGI IMG/M metagenome (GOLD analysis project Ga0207647, IMG submission 184295) | Corn rhizosphere microbial communities from Kellogg Biological Station, Michigan, USA - C2 (SPAdes) (version 2) | ecosystem: Host-associated > Plants > Roots > Rhizosphere ...
GTACCCGAGCATCTTTGCCGCAAAGTTCGGGTTGTTGGTCGAGGCGGCCAATGATTCGACGCCATCGCTCGCTGCCCCACCAACGTAATCGAACGGACGCGCATCCCCGAGCAACGTATCGGCACGTTGCGCAAACTCGGCTGTGTGCCCTTCAGCGACAACGCGTCTTCCATCCGGCGGCCCGCACTATCGGCTCCGCGCACCCGGCAGCGCGGCCGCGCTCCGCGCGACGCTGCGCGCGATCCGGTCCGCATGCGCCAGCCCCGGATCGAGCCCCGGATCGTAGATCGTGAAGTCGATCCCCGCAACGCGCCCGGACGCGACGAGCGGCCCGAGCAACGCATCGAGCCCGTCGAAGTCCAGCCCCGGCGAGCCCGGCGAATCCACGGCAGGAAGTTGCGACTGATCGAGCACGTCGAGATCGACGTGCAACCACACCCGCCGAAGCGCGCGCCTGTGCAGCCAGTCGACGAGTTCGCGAGCGACCGCAGCAGGCCCCCGCGCGAGCAACTGCTGGATCGTCGTTTGTGTGATCGCCGTTCGAACGATATCGCCGTAGGCCGCCTCGAACTCGGCGGTTTCGGCGTCGCGCTCGCCGACCTGGCATACGTCGCGATCGTCGACGAGCGGGCCGTCCAGGTCCGGCCAGCACGTCAGCAGCGGCTCGCCCCGGCCGGTCGCCAGCGCGAGGTCCATCCCGGCCGCGGAGCCGAGCCGCGTCGACGTGTCGTAATTGCCCGGATGGAAGAAGTCGCTGTGCCCGTCGACGTGGACGAGCCCGCGGCCCCCTGCGTGCCGGTTGCCCAGCAGGCACCCGAGCAGGATGCTGCAGTCGCCGCCGAGCACGATCGGAAAGGCGCCCCGCGCGAGCGCACCGGCGACGTGCGCGGCAAGTTCCAGCGAGAACGCGCGGATCGACACGCCGTTACGGATGCGGGTGCCGGGTTGCGGCTCGAACGCGTAGGCAGGATGCGGAAGCCACGCGACGCGCGCGCCCAGACGCGCGGCGAGGCCGGTGGCGAGCAGCGCGTCCGGCCCGCGCCACGTGTCGGGCTCTCGGCCGGCGCCGTTCGGCTTCAGGCCGAGGCTGCTCGGCGCGGCGATGAGTTCGATCGGCCGAACGACGGCGGTTGATGAATGTTCGGCCTGCAGGTCGGATGAAGCGGTCGGCTCCGTCATGACTTCTCCTCGCGCAATCGCGGTCGTCGGGCGTGATAACCTGTAAAAATGCCATCAAAGGTTAGCATCGATTTAACCCATGTCAAAGACTTCACCGGTTATGGAAGCGCACACGTTCGTGGCGCGCGATTTCATCGGCGGTCACGCCGTCCTCGACTTCGTCAACACGGTGACCGGCCGCGACGACACGCCGCGCGACTGGCTGCCCGATTACGACGCGTATCTGGCGTGGCTGGCGTCGGCTACCTTGCTCCCCGCGCTCGAACTGAAGCGGCTCGCGGCCCGCGCGGCCGAAGCCCCGGCGGCGGCCGACCGCGCGTTGCGCGATGCCAAGGGCCTGCGTGAAGCGTTGTTCGGGATCTTCGATGCGCTCGCACACCGCGCATCGCCGGTCGCGGCGGATCTCGCCACGCTTGAGCACGCGTGGCGGCGGGCGATGAGCAGGCAGCGGCTGGTCGCGACGGCCGGACGAGTGGCATTCGGCTACGCGCCGGATACGCGCGTCGACGCGGACCTGCACCTGCCCGCCGAGCGGATTGCGCTCGACGCCGTGAAGCTTCTCGAAGCGATGCCGGACGGCCGGCTCCGGATGTGCGCGGGGCCGAATTGCGCGTGGCTGTTCATCGACGGTTCGAAGACCGGGCGTCGCAAGTGGTGCGACATGGCAACCTGTGGAAACGTCGCGAAGGCGCGACGGCACTACCACGCGACGAGGCACGGGCTTGCCGGGCCGGCGCACGATCGCGACGCGGCCGAATAGGAGCGGGCCGCGTCGAAAGCGATGCACGGGGCGCGGGGGTTACGCGCGGCATGCTGGAAAACAAAAAGGGCTCGGTCTTGCGTGAGACAGGAAGGATATTTTTTCGACGGCTGGAACCATATCTCTGCACTGACGCCCCGTCAGTTGGCCCTCCGAATCCGTCCTGGATAACTCGATCGGAACCATATATTTGCACTTTGTCAAAGCGCGAACGAAGTCATGGCTCCTCGACTGGCTTCATTCACCAGTTCCGGCTCTCGGTGGGCAATGTCCAGCAGACTACCTTCACACGCCGGGCATCGACCTCGTTTCGAGACTGCTCGCGAGCGCACAATCCGGAGCTTATTGGTAAGTCGACCAGACAGCCTGACAGCGCAGCCCCGTTCTATTTAGGACGCCAGGATTGACTTAGCCCTCGACCGTCCTACCCCTCGTACCCAGAAGGCGCGGACTGGACATATGGGATCGAGCAGTGTTCCTCCGATCACGGAGTAGGCCTCTTCAACGTTGACCGAATTCGGCTCCCGCCGCTTGGCGGGAATTCGAACTCACCGTTCGAGTCGACCCGTTATCGGCCTGCGATAGGGTGTCGATGCAGGCGATGCACCGCTTCTCATTGCGGCCACGATATCCGCTTTACTGTGAATTGGGGCCCCCAATTGGCTTCGCGCATGCCTGTCCCCGAGCGCCGCCGCCGCTTGGTGGCGAAATCATCCGTCACAGCCATCGTCGACCGTCGCTGATCGCTCGGGACTCACTCTCTAAGGAGTCCATTTCATTGATGATGAAACTTTCCGTCATCACAGCAGCAGCTCTCGTGAGTCGAAGCTGCGTCAGTGATGAAATCTAGGACATCGATCAGGCACCGACCGACATATTGATGGACGCGGTATCGGTACACAACGCCCTCACCGATTTCGCGTTGTAGCAGACGATTCCTGTGATGCAACGCAGCGATGTCGGCAGAAGATGTCCCCTATATTCCGGCGCGTCAATTTAATTCTTTATGTTGAATGCTGGTTAAAAATTACCTCAATAGGCGCAGTCATGAACACATCTGAAGATGCCCCAATAAGTTTCGCCGTTCGATTTTGCTCGAGGTACGTGAGCAGGCACTGCAGCGGCGCAACTGATTATTGCGCATCGGACGATGTCATCGCGAGCCGCAGCGACACGTTAATCTACAATTTCGCCAACAATATGGCGCACATCCCTCCAGTTCGGCATCGATAAGAAACAATAGCCAAAAAATCGCGCCTATCGAAAACGACTTTGCTACGATCATACGATTGGGCCGCGTGCCTAATGAGAGAGGACCGATATATGGGAGGAGGCTGCCTCCCGGTCCGATAGAAGAACCAACAACGACAGGACGTCATCGCCTATGTCGCCGATTTCCCTTCAAGAGATCGCAAAGCAATTCTTTGCGCTGCAAAACAATCGGCTGTTCACGATCGACACGCCGCTGTCCGGTCGCTCAGCGCTTGTGCTGACCGAGTTCGTCTGCGAAGAGGGATTGGGCGAACTGTTTGAAATGAAGTTCATGCTCGCGTCCCAGGATCCGAACATCGAGCTCAAGCAATTGATCGGCAAGCCGGTGACGGTCACCCTGCAGCTGACCGACGCGCTTGCCAGCACGGACGTGCGCTATTTCCACGGCTACGTCACCGATTTTATACACACAGGCACCGATGGCGGTCTGGCAACCTACGAGGCCGTCGCCAGGCCATGGCTCGCCTTCATGGATCGCCGTCAGGATATCCGGATTTTTCAGGAACAGACGGTCGGCGAGATCCTCAACGACGTGATGCATCGATACCGGAGATTCGGTGACGTCGTGTTTCGTTTGTCCGCGCCAACGGTTAATCGCAGCTACTGTACCCAGTACAAGGAGACTGATCTCGCTTTCGCGCTGCGCCTGATGCAGGAAGAAGGGCTGTTCTTCTATTTCGAACACAAGAAGGACGGCCATACATTAATCGTCACGGACTCGTCGATCAACGCCGGTCCGGCTGCCGGGCACAGTCCGGTGCTGCGCTATTCGACCGACGAGATCCTAGAAAGCAACCAGGTCGTTACATCATTCGTATCGCGTCGCAAATTCACGTCGGGCAGCGTCGCGCTCAAGACCGGAGACTATAAAGCGCCTGGTGCGCGGCGCTACGTCGAACGAGACACGGCTGTCGATCAGGGTGAAGTCGACAACTATGAGCTCTACGACTATCTCGGCGCCCACGGTTTTCCCGATTCCGATCGAGGCGAACAACTCGCCCGATTCCGGACCGAGGCGCTGGCTGCCCACAGCAAGATCTTCGTCGGCAAGAGTCACTATCGCAGGCTCGAGCTTGAGCGGTACTTCGAGCTCGACGCGCACTACGATCACGAGCAGGCGAAGCCCGAGGACCGGCAATTTCTATTGACGTCGATTCGGCACCACGGAACGAACAACTACCAGGCAAAGCCGGAGTCGCAAATCCTAACCGCGCCGGACAGCGCGATCTATACGGCCGAATTCCGCTGCATCCGCAAGAAGATTCCGTATCGCCCGCTGCTGACGAGTCCGCGACCCATGATCCATGGCGTGCAGACAGCAGTGGTGGTCGGGCCAAAAGGCGAGGAAATTTACACCGACAGGCTTGGTCGCGTGAAGATCCAGCTGCCTTGGGATCGGCTGGGCAAGCAGGATCAGGCGAGTTCTTGTTGGGTTCGCGTCGCGCAACCCTGGGCCAGTAGCGGATTCGGGATGATCCAGCTTCCTCGCATTGGGGACGAGGTCGTCGTGACCTTCACCGACGGCAACCCTGATCGCCCCCTAATTATTGCATCTGTCTACAACGCGGCGAACATGCCACCGTGGGCGCTGCCGGACAACGCGACCCAGAGCGGCATCCTGACACGCTCAACGACAGGCGGCGACAACGGAACGGCGAACGCACTGCGCTTCGAAGACCGAAAGGGGCAAGAAGAAGTCTGGTTGCATGCGGAGAAAGATCAGCGCATCGAAGTCGAGAACGATGAATCGCACTCGGTCGGCAACGATCGCGAAAAATCGGTTGGGAACGACGAGAAGGCCAGCATTGGCCAGAACTGGACCTTATCGACTGGTGGCGTCAAGTTTGAGACCGTCGGTCTGGCCTCCGTGCAATCGGTCGGACTTGGCAAAATGCTCAACGTCGGTCTGGCCTACAACGTCAATGTCGGCGGCCTGTATCTACGCAATGTCGTACTGCAGATGGCCAGCACGGTCGGCATGGATCGCGTTGATCGCGTGGTACAAGACTGGACCGCGCACGTCGGGCATACCTATGAGGTAACGGTACGAGGCAAGGCTGTCGGCGATGCGGTCAAGAAAGACCAGGAGACGCCGCTCGACATTTCACCCAGCTTCAGCCCGCAAATCCCCGATCCGGTCCAGAGTGCGAACAGCAATCAGATCCGAATCACCGACTCGGGCCAGGCAAGCCTCTCAGGCGCGAAGACAGCGCAACTGATCGGTCCGGGCGGCACGATCACGATCGACGCGGCCGGTATTCACCTAAAGGGCAAGGGAATCTATCTCGAGGGACCGGTCACGCAGAGCGGCGGCAGTGCAAAAGGTCTCGCGCCCGTCACGGAGGCCGATTGCGCGGAATGCGCTAAGAAGACCACCAGCGCGCATCCAGTGGACGTTGCAACTGGCCAGAAGTTGCTCACGCACGACGATTTCACATTGCCAGGAAGAGTGCCGATCCGCTGGAATCGGCGCTATCGCAGTGCCGATCAGCGAACCGGCAGTTTCGGCATCGCATGGAAGCTTCAGTACGCGACCGAAGTACGTCGCGTGACGATCGCTGATATACCGAAGCTCGTCTATATCGACTTCGACGGCCGACAGCTGCAATTTCCGTTGCTCGATTCGGGTCAGGAACACTTTCATCCGATCGAGAAATACACGCTTCAGCGGCTTGACAGTATCGAGGGGCTCACGAGGTATGCGGTACGCTTTCCAAATGGCATCGTCGAGACGTATAGCCCGCATCCGAGCGAATCCGATCGTTGGCTGTTGGAGCGCTACGAGACCCGCGACAAGCAATCGCTGTCGTTTAGGTATACGCCGAGCGGCAACCTGCATCAGATCCAGAACAACTGCCATACGGTCTCGTGCCAGCACGATAGTGAAGGCCGCATCATCGAGGTCCATCTGCTCGACGAGCATGGCACTTCGACGCAGAAACTTGCCGCGTATCGATACGACGATCACGGCGATCTCGTTCAGGCGATCGACAGCGGCAATCTAACCTGGACATACGCGTATCATGCGCACCTGCTGACGCGCTACGAGACGCCGGCCGGCGCAACGTTCGTCGCCGAGTGGGACGGCGAGACGCCACAGGCGCGCTGCATCAGAACCTACGCGTACACACTCGACGCCGACGGCGAGCCAGTCGTGACGCGCGAGGCACGCTTCTCGTACCAGCCGACCGCCCGGATGACGCAGGTGACGGATGCACTCGGGAACACGACGACGTACCGCTACAACGGCCTATGGGCAGTCGACCAGATCGTTCATTCGGACGGCAGCGCGGACCAGACCGAGTTCGATGAGACGGGTAATGTCGCGGCGCGCATCGACGCGCTCGGCCGCAAGACGCAATCAATCAGCGACGCAACCGGGAATCCGATCGCGATCCGTGACGCCGCAGGTCAGCTGACGCGCATTGAATACAACGACCAGAACTTGCCTACGCGAATTACCGATTCCGCCGGGCATATCTGGCAGCGCGAATACGACACCGACGGCCATCTGGTCAAGGAGATCGACCCGCTCGGCAACACATCTAGTACCACGTTTGAGAATGGCTTGGCTGTTGCGCACACCGACGCGCTCGGTAACGTGACGAAAACACAATTCAACGACGCCGGTCAGATGATCGCACGCACCGACTGCTCGGGCTTCACGACGCAGTACGGTTACGACGAGCGCGGGCGGCAAACCCACCAGACGAACGCACTCGGGCAGACGAGCAAATTTTACGGTAATGCTGCCGGACTGCCGACGGCGATCGCCCCGGCTGGGCTCGGCGTCTGGAAAACGACATACGATCGGGCAGGACAGGCGATTGCCTATACCGATCCGCTCGGGCGCACGACGCAGGTGACACGGGACGCCTACGGCCAGATCGTCCGGGTTGAAGCGCCGGATGGCACCACCACCAATTACAGTTACGACGCGCTCGGGCGAGTCGTGGCGCTGATCAACGCCAAGGGCGAACGCTGCACGTTCGAGTATGACGCGCAGGGTCGCATGATTGCCCAAACGGGATTCGATGGCCGACGCCAGCAAGTCGAATACAACGCCGTTGGCGAACAGATCGCACAAATCAATCACGGCAATGACGGCCAATTGCGCACGACGCTGCTGTACGACAGTCTGGGACGGCCGATCGAGCGACGACTCGGGGATGGCACACACACCACGTTCGGCTACGACGCTCGTGGCCTGCTGACGCAGATCCGCCACGAACCGAAAGACAGTGAACCATCGCAGATCACGTACGAATACGATGCTGCCGGACGGCGCACGGCCGAGGTTCAATCGCACCACGGGCGAGTTTGGCGACTCCAGCACACGTTCGATGCAGCCAGCAACCGCAGCGGGATGCAGCTGCCCGGCGTCGGCTTGCTGACGTGGCAACGTTACGGCAGTGGTCATATCCACGGGCTACTGCTCGACGGCGAACCGCTGGCGAGTTTCGAGCGCGATGCGTTGCATCGGACGATTCATGCGGCTCAAGGCCCTATCGCGCAGCTGTTCGCGTACAACGACGCCGGGCTCCTTCAAACTCAGCGCTTGCAGGACCTCGATGAACGGGGACAGCCACGTGCGGAACCGCGTCCGTGGCGCACATGGGATTACGACATGGCCGGGCAGATCACCCGGCTGGCCGACACGTGGCGAGGCGAGCGTCATTTCGAATACGATCCGCTCGCGCGGTTGACCGGTGTGAACCGGCGGGGCGGCGAAGCCGTGCCACACCCATCGGGTGAAATATATCGGTACGATCCAGCCGGCAACCTGCTCTCGCGGCTAGACCACGGATCTGAACGCGATAGCACGGCGACGTCGATGGCCGAGGCGGCCGCCGTCCCGGAGGCGCCTGGCGATCGACTGAAGAGATTCATCACAGTCGCCGGACTGACACGCTCCCAACTTGATTTCAGCTACGATGGGCACGGCAACCGTACAGGGCGCGTAGAGCGTCCGATACAGGACGTTCACGAGTCGGATCACAATCCGGGGCTGCTCGACCGGTTGCTTGCCCGCAGGGAGGCCGTCACCCCCGTAACCACGCCTGAATCCGTGGAAACGCGCTACCGCTACGACAACGGGCATCAATTGAGCAGTATCGAACAGGCCGACGGCAGCCGCACCGAATACCGGTACGACGCGCTCGGCCGACGGATCGCAAAGGTTCATACACCCGCCGGCGCAGCGCCGTCTACAACGCTGTTCGTCTGGGACGGCGACTGGATGTTGCAAGAGGTCCACGCGGGGCGGACTCCGCACAACGATGAGTCCGTGACCTACGTTGCCCATCCGGACCATGCCGGGCCAATGGCTCGGCTCGAGCGCGGCAAAAGGTACTTTTACGTTACCGATCACCTTGGCGCTCCGCAAGAACTCTACGACGAGATGCGCCGGGTCGTGTGGGCGGCAGACTTCGACGGCTATGGACAGACGAAGTCGATGATTGCCGACGAAATCGACAACCCGATTCGCTTTCCGGGGCAATTCAGGGACAGAGAGTCCGGGCTGTACTACAACCGGCACCGGTACTACGATCCAGCTATAGGCCGATATATCAATCAGGACCCGATCGGCTTGCGTGGGGGGCCAAATTTTTATGCCTATGCGGATGGCATTCCGACACAGAAGATCGATCCGAGTGGTCTTGGAACGATAGCAATTGGTGCTGGTATCGGAAGTGTCGTTCCCGGGCCCGGAACACTGATCGGTGCAGGAATTGGCGCCCTGGTCATGATCGGAGCGGGCATCTGGTACATGACGAGGTCTACGGACAGTACGCAAGAAAAGGTCAAGGAAAAAGATGATTGCCCGAACAAATGCAATCCATGCAAAACCGTGTCGGGGAAGATCATCGCAGTTGGCACATTTGGGTACAGGCCGCTCGACGTGATACCTGATAATGAAATGCAACATGGCGTGTACGGGTCGCATCACAATATATTTCAGGCCAATCAGTCGCCATATCCGAAATGCATTTGCTTCTGGGCGAAGCAAAAATATGTGCTTAAGCCGGAGCAATTAACGTCAAGCATGGTGCCGATTGAGCCATTTCTCAACTCACCTTGATAGGGAGGAGGCGCATCGTGAAATACGTTTCATCTGGACTAGATATCCACATCGGCGATCATGTTATCGTCGAGGGGGACGTTGCTGGCCTTGTCGTGTGTGATTTCGACAAGCACCAATGTGTAGATGGGTATGACGACTGGCTTATCGATCAAGAGTTGGTCGGAGGCGGAAAAATGTCAGAAGGTATTCTTGTGGAAACAAAGGCGCTCGGATTTCTTTACTACTCTAGTGAAGATGATGAGATAGTGAAGGATCCGAAATTTACCGATGCGAAATGATATTTTCGAAATATCACGACGACAGTCGAGTAATAATTGACAAAGAATGACGTATTGAGTTGGCAAAATGCAACCCATCATTCGTAAGGGCGATTTGACGGATCACGGTGGTGTCGTGCTCGATGGCTTCGGAGGCATGGATCTCAGTGGTCAGCCAGCGGCTGGCGTTGGCCATATGGTCAGCTGTCCGAAATGTAAAGGTATATTCCCGATCATTCAGGGATCGAGCCAGTATTCGATTGAAGGTCGCGCTGTCGCCCTGCATGGCATGAAGACCGCCTGTGGCGCATCACTAATCGCCAGTCAGCAGCAGTTTCTCGCGGATAAGTAAAATGCCCCCCCTTTTTGGTTGATCAACAGTAGAAAGAGGACACCGCACGCTAGTTTCCTGCACCTTTCATAACTGAGATCGCTGTAGTTTAGCGAGCAAGTGCATACGCTTATCATGACAGAGCTGCTCTCCTTACGGTTAAACGCAAAGATCAACAACCCAGCCGGCACGACCGAGAGCTATCTCACCCTCCTCTTGGCAAATTTCTTGTTTCCGGGAGCAAAACTTCCAAGCCAAGAGAAACAATCGTCGCAACGGATGATTTCCGCCTCGCCCTCGGTTTAGCGCAGCCGCCAACACGTCATATGACGAGGGCAACCCACTGGACACTGGGCGCTGGTATTTGAACGATAGCAGCACTGGCAGTACGCCCTTGGGATTCCAAAAATCCTAAGCCAGTCCCGGAGCAAACTCCTCTCGCCAAAAGCGGTATCGCGTCAAACGATAGGCCGCACCAAACACGCCATCACGCAAGTCTCCCGAAGCGCCCCATGAATACGTGTTGTCTAGTGGCATCCGAGTACTGATCGACGCGATGCCCTTCCTTTGGCGGTGCTTGCCGCTAGGGGTCTGCATGTGAGTGCTTTACATCGTTCTGCCGAACTTGCGATCCGCAGTCACCCTCACCGCACGGTGGACTCCGCCAGCACACTAGGAAGTCGCGCCAAAACGACAAAGCCGGCACATGGCCGGCTTTGTCGTTGAAGCATAAGATCGCACTTTGTCAGAGAAGCATATCTTTGCACTCAAGGCAAAATTATCCTTCCTGTCTCAGCGACCGAGCCCTTCGGATTCCGTTGGTGGAGCGGAGGAGGATCGAACTCCCGACCTTCGCATTGCGAACGCGACGCTCTCCCAGCTGAGCTACCGCCCCAACAGACAACCATCATACACATGCATTTCCGCGCTTGGCAATAGGGCTTGCGTCACCCCCGGCGCGTCACTTCGACGGCGCGCCGGCCAGCACCCATTCGACCACGGAACGCAGATCCGCGTCGCTCAGGCGCGGGTGCGCCGGCATCGGAATCGCGCCCCAGACGCCGGAGCCGCCGTCCTTCACCTTCTTCGACAGCTTCACAACGGCCTGCGGATCGGACTTGTAGCGGGCGGCGATATCCTTGAACGACGGGCCGACGAGCTTGCGGTCCACCGCGTGGCAGCCCATGCACGCATTGCTGCGCGCGACCTTCAGGCCGTCGCCGACGTCCGCGTGCGCAGTGCCGAGCGCACCGGCCGCGAGCGCCGCGGCTGCGGCGCCCTGCACGAACCATTGCCTGATTCTGATTTGCGTCGACTTCATTGCGGCGTTGCCTTCGGGTTGCCCGGATGCACGCTCGACGAATTCGAGATCGGCGCGGGCGGTTGCAGCGGGGCGGACTGCACCGATGCATCGGGCACCGCACCGACCGTCGCGGCATCCGCAGGCGCGGCGGCGGCCTGCGCGTCGGACGCATTGCTCGGCGACGCAGCCTGCAACGCCTGCGCGTCCTGCGGCTTGATGTACTGGAACACCTTCACCACCTTCTCGACGCCCGGCACCTGGCTCGCCGCAGCCGCGCCGCGGTTGCCTTCGTCGACCGTCACGAGACCCAGCAGGTAGATGTTGCCGCGCTCGCTGACGACCTTGTAGTAGTTCGCCGACAGCCCCTTCGTCGCGATCAGCTCGGACTTCACGCGCCCTTCGAGGTACGAGTCGTTCGCGCGCGACGACAGCGACGATGCCGGCTCGACCGACAGCTCGTTGACGATCGCGCTCACGTTGTTGATGCCGCGCACGATTTCCTCGGCGCGCTGCTTCGATGCGTCGTTCGGCACTTCACCCGTCAGCAGCACGCGGCGGTTGAACACCGTGACGTTCACGTGCGACTGGTCCGGCAGCCCGTTGTTGATCTGCGTGAGCGACTTGACCTGGATCTCGCGATCCTCGGTCTGCGCGCCGAGCGTACGGCGATCGGTCGCGATCAGCGCGCCGCCGCCGGCCGCCGCACCCAGCACGCCGAGCACGCAGCCCTGCAGCGACATCGCGAGGCCCGCCGTCAGCGCGGCGAGCAACGTGGTTCTGACGAGCGTCTGTTTGACGCGGCTTTGATTCATCGACGGCTCTCCTTCGTTCAATCCTCACCCAGCAGCATCGCGTCGATGCCGTCGCACAGGCAGTGGATGGTCAGCAGATGGACTTCGTGGACGTGCGCCGCGCGCGAGGCGGGCACGCTGATTGGAATATCGGTATCGGACAGCGCGGCCGCGACGGCGTGGCCGTCACCGCCCGTCAGCGCGACGACGGTCATCTCGCGCTCGTGCGCCTCGTCGATCGCGGCCAGCACGCGCGGCGACGCGCCGCTCGCGTCGAGCACCAGCAGAATGTCGCCGGTCTGCCCGAGCACGCGCACCTGCTGCGCGAACAGCTGATCGGCAGCGGCTGCGCCGGTGAGGCCGCCCTGCGACGCATCGGTGGCCAGCGCGATCGCGGGCAGGCCCGGACGCTCGCGCTCGAAGCCGCCGACGAGCGACACGGCGAGGTAGTGCGCGGCGGCGGCCGACAGGCCGTCACCGCATGCAACGATCTTGTTGCCGTTCGCCAGCGCGGCGAACATCGCGTCGACCGCGGCTGCGATCGGCAGCGACAGCGCGTCGGCCGCTTCGGCGTGAAGCGCGGCGCTGTCGCGAAAATGTTGCTGAATACGTTCGACTGACATCGATTCCTGGTGAACTGGGCGCGTGGCACGCAGCACGCAACGTCATGGGTGCGGCGAGTTTACCGCACTCCGGCACCGTCTCCAGCGGTATGGCAAGAACTCTTTACATCTCGTCACAGCTCGCGGCTACACATCGTCGGCACGAAATGCGTCATGCAGCCACTCGAGCCGGCCGGCCTCGAACGCGACGACGTCGAAACGGCACGCGGCGCCCTTGCCGTGCCGCACCCAGAAATGAAGCGCGGCCTTGACCAGACGACGCCGCTTGCGCCAGCCGACGCTCGCGGCCGCGCCGCCGTGCCGAGTGCTGCGCCGCGCGCGCACCTCGACGAACACGAGCGTGCCGTCGGGCGTGCGCATCACGAGATCGAGCTCGCCGCCGCGCATCGTCACGTTGGCCGCGACGAACGCGAGACCGCGGCGTTCGAGGAACTGCCGCGCGCGCTGCTCGAACGTCGCGCCCACCGATCTGGATCCCGCCGCGCCGGAAAAGTTGCCGCCGCCGCGCGGCAAACGCTGCCCGCTGGCCGGCGCGGGCGCCGCCGCGTGGCACAATGCCGTCCTTGTTCCGCTTGCGCCGCGATTGCGCGCATTGCCTGCCATGACTGCCCTCCTCGAACTCGCGCAAACGCAGCACTACCCGGACGCCGCGCTCTACGTGGTCGCGACGCCGATCGGCAACACCGCCGACATCACGCTGCGCGCGCTGCACGTGCTCGGCCTCGCCGACCGCATCGCGGCCGAAGACACCCGCAACACGGGCCAGCTGCTGGCCCGCTACGGGATCTCGAAACCGCTCGTCGCCGTGCACGAGCACAACGAACGCGAAGCGGCGCTGCGCGTGATCGAACTGCTGCGCGCCGGCGAACGCGTCGCGTACGTGTCGGACGCCGGCACGCCCGGCATTTCGGACCCGGGCGCGCGGCTCGTCGACGCCGTGCGCGCGGCCGGCTTCCCGGTGATTCCGCTGCCGGGCGCGAGCGCGGCCGTGACCGCGCTGAGCGTGGCGGGCGACTGGGCCGGCGCGTTCACGTTCGCGGGCTTCCTGCCGCCGAAGGCGAAGCAGCGCGCGAACGCGCTGCAGGCGCTCGCGCGGCACCCGTACGCACTGGTGTTCTACGAAGCGCCGCACCGGATCGCCGACACCGTCGCCGCACTCGCCGACGCGTTCGGCCCCGCGCGCCGGCTGCTGATCGCACGCGAGCTCACCAAGCTACACGAGCAACTGTTCCAGGGCACCCTGGCCGAAGGACAGAGCTGGCTCGACGTCGATGCGAACCGGCAGCGCGGCGAGTTCGTGCTGGTCGTCGAAGGCGCGCCGGCCGACAGCGGCGAAGCCGACGACACCGCGCACGACGCGCTGCTCAAGCTGCTGCTGGAAGAAGTGCCGGTGAAGAGCGCGGCGAAGCTCGCGGCCGCGCTGACGGGCGCGTCGCGCAACACGCTGTATGCGCGCGCGCTCGTGCTGAAGGAAGGCTCGAACGAAGACTGACGGGCGAGCGCGGGCGGCACGCGCCGCCCGACCCGCGAAAACGCAAAAGGGCTGCCCGAAGGCAGCCCTTTTTGCATCAGCGGACGAACCGCCGCGTTACTTCGTCGACAGCGACGCGAGCATTTCGTCGCGTGCTTCACGTGCTTCCTGCGGCGACAGCCCTTCGATCTTCACGCGACCCGTGCCGGAGTGCACGAGACCGATCATCCTGGCAGCGGCATACGACAGGTCGAGCACGCGGCCACGCTTGTACGGCCCGCGATCGTTGACCTTCACGACGACCCACTTGCCGGTCGACGAATTCGTCACCTTG
>Ga0207647_10002342_pt1 | contig 14401 bp, 16 predicted proteins | sample KBSCornC2_FD_184295 | JGI IMG/M metagenome (GOLD analysis project Ga0207647, IMG submission 184295) | Corn rhizosphere microbial communities from Kellogg Biological Station, Michigan, USA - C2 (SPAdes) (version 2) | ecosystem: Host-associated > Plants > Roots > Rhizosphere ...
GGTGACGAGCGGGTCGATCTCCATCGGGCGGCCGCGTTCGAGATCCTGCAGCATCGAGGTCTTGTGCGCGCCGACCTTGCGGGCGCCCTCGATGCGGCGCTCGACATCGACGCGGAATTTGACGCCGAAGGTCTCGGCGATGCCTTGCGTCTCCACCATGATCGCGCGCGACAGCGCGCGCGTGGCCGGATCGGTGCAGATCACGTCGAGCGTCGCATGGGTCAGCGCGCTGATCGGGTTGAAGCAGACATTGCCCCACAGCTTGAGCCAGATCTCGTCGCGGATGCGGTCGAGCACCGGCGCCTTCAGGCCGGCCGCGACGAACAGGTCGGCGAGGCGCTGCACGTCGCTCGTGATTTCGCCGGAGGGCTCGCCGAGCGGAAAATTGTTGCCGTAGACGTGGCGGATCACGCCGGGCGCCTCGATCTCGGTGGCGGGATAGACGATGCAGCCGATGGCGCGCTCGGCGCCGATCTCGCGCCACTGCCGTCCGCCGGGGTCGATGCTCTCCAGCGTCGAATTCTCGTAATCGCCGCCGTGCTTGTAGAAGTACCAATAGGGGATGCCGTTGACCGCGGTGACGATGCGGGTGTGCGGGCCCAGGAGCGGCTGCATCTTCTCGATCACGCCGGTGATCGAATGCGCCTTCAGCGTGATGATGATGTAGTCCTGCACGCCGAGCTCGGCGGGATTGTCGGTGCAGCGCGGATGCACGGTGTGCTTCTCCTCGCCCGCGAGCAGCGTCAGGCCGCGCTCGCGCATCGCGGCGAGGTGCGCGCCGCGTGCGACCAGGCTGACGTCGGCGCCAGCGCGCGCGAGCTGAACCCCGAGATATCCGCCGATTGCGCCGGCGCCGTAGATGCAGATCTTCATGAAATCCTCGCGGGTGACCGGAATTTCGGGACGAAAGATCCGGTCCGGCGCGGAGGGATCCGAGCCGGGGCCGGCAGTCGCAGGGGAAGGGGCGTGGCGCTTTAAGCTGCTGCTTGCGGCGTGCCGTTGATCGCCTCGTCAACGGCAGCGGCGATGTCGCGCATGCTGATGACGGAGACGAGGCTGTAATCGTCGATCACGGGCAGGTGGCGGATGTGATGACGGTTCATCAGATGGCGCACGTGCTCGATCGTATCGCCCGAGGTGCAGGAGACGAGCTGCTGCACCGAGACGAGCTGCGAGACCTTGACGTTGACGGCGTTCGCGCCGTGCTCGGCAACGGCGCGCACCACGTCACGCTCGGTGAACATGCCGACCGCGGTGTTGCCCTCGGAGCGGACCACGTCCTTCACCACGAGGGCGCTGATGTTGTTGGCGCGCATCAGCTTGGCGGCGATACCCACCGTTTCGTTCATTCGCACCGTGACAACGCGCGGCGTCTTCTTGCGCAGAATGTCTCCGACCAGCATTGCAACCTCCCTAGGTGAATGACGAGGTAAGTGTGGTATACATAATGCCAATCGTCAAGCGATGGATTTGGCGGATCCGAAAAATCTTGCGACAGCATTATTGACGTTTGCGGTGCCTCCGGCGTCGGCCAAAAGAACCTTGGCCAAAAAGAAAGGGGCGCATTCTGCGCCCCTTTTTCAACCGTGCAAAGTGTGTGGCTTGTCACGCCGTCTCGGTCTTGGCGCTGCCCGTCGCGGTGCCGGTGCTCTCGGCTTCCTTGCCGAGGATGAAGGAGCGGCGCAGCGGCTTGATCACGAACAATGCCATCAGTGCGGCCGTTGCATTCAGCGCCACCGCCACCACGAACACGGCCTTCCAGCCATACGCCGCCGAGATCACGCTGGCGAGCGGGACGAGCAGGGAGGCGGTGCCCTTCGCGGTGTAGAGCATGCCGTTGTTGGTGGTCGCGAACTTCGAGCCGAAGGTGTCGCCGCAGGTTGCGGGGAACAGCGAGTAGATTTCGCCGAACACGCCGAAATAGACCGCGGTCGCGAGCACGAAGACGACAGGCACGTGTCCGTAGGCCGACAGCGTGAGCAGCATCACTGCCGCCGTGCCGAAGGCGATGAACATGGTGTGCTCGCGGCCGATCGTGTCGGAGACCCAGCCGAAGAAGGGACGTCCGAAGCCGTCGAAGATGCGGTCGAGCGAGATCGCGAAGGTCAGCGCCGCCATCTGGAAGCCGGCGAGCGTCACCGGCGTGTCGGCGATCTTGAAGTCGTGTGCGATCGGGCCGATCTGCGCCGCGGTCATCAGGCCGCCGGACGCGACCATGACGAAGACGAGATACATCACCCAGAAAATAGGGGTGCGCAGCACTTGCGGCGGGGTGAAGTCGATCTTGGTCTGCGGCAGATTGAGCTGCTTCTTCTTCGGCGGGATCGAGAGCCGCGGCGGCTGGATGAAGAAGGCGAGCACGAAGACGATCAGGCCCTGGCCGATGCCGAAGGTGAAGAACGCGCTCTGATAGCCGCTCGCGGCGATCATGGTCGCGATCGGCACGATGGTGAGTGCGGCGCCCGCACCGAAGCCGGCGGCCGTCGCGCCGGCGGCAAGGCCGCGGCGGTCGGGAAACCATTTCAGCGCGTTGCCGACGCAGGTGCCGTAGACGGCGCCCGCGCCCATGCCGCCGACGATCGCGGCCGCATAGAGCAGGGTGAGCGAGTCGGCGTAGGAGTTGAGCACCCAGGACAGCGCGATCATCACGCCGCCGAACATGATGACGATGCGCGGGCCGTATTTGTCGACGAACCAGGCCTCGACCGGCACCAGCCAGGTCTCGGTGACGACGAAGATGGTGAAAGCGAGCTGGATCGCGGCGCGTCCCCAATGGTGGGCCGCATCGATCGGATCGACGAACAGCGTCCAGCCGTATTGCAGGTTGGCGATCATCGCCATGCAGACGATGCCCATGGCGAGTTGGAACCAACGGAAACCGGTGCGAAGAGGCGCGGCTGTGACGGCGCCGTCCGTGCTGGAAATCATCAAGAACCTCCCAACGCGCCTGATTGATTGCGACCTGGGATTGCAAGATGACCCAGTGTCGCAAATATTGTGGCTTATCGTCGCAAGCGCGGCGGGGACATTGGTATACCATATTCCAGAAGGCAAGCCCAATCTTGTGACGCAGCGCAAGAAAAGTGCGCGGTTCCCTTCAGGTCAGCGGTAGCCAAGGCGGGTTCTGCAAAAACGAAAACGCCCGGCCATGAGGCCGGGCGTCCTGTCGGAATGAAGTGTGATGAAGCGCGTCAGGCGGTCGACTTCGCCACCACAACCTTGCGCCAGGGCTTGAGCACCGCGATCGCGAGCAGCGAAGCCAGGATGTTGGCGCCGGCCGCGATGATGAACACGCTGTCCCAGGTTCCCGACGACTGCTGCATGTAATTGGCGATCGGAACCAGCAGCGCGGCCGTGCCCTTTGCGGTGTAGAGCAGGCCCGCATTGGTGGTCGCGAACTTGGCGCCGAACGTGTCGGTGCAGGTCGAGGGGAACAGCGAGTAGATCTCACCCCAGGCGAAGAACACGAAGCCCGAGAGCAGCACGAACCAGATGGGATCGTGGCCCCAGAGGTAGAGCATCCAGATGCCGAAACCTTCCATGCCGAAGGCGATGAACATCGTGTTCTCGCGGCCGATCATGTCGGAGATCCAGCCGAAGAACGGACGCGTCAGGCCGTTGAGCACGCGGTCGATCGTGGCTGCGAACGTCACCGCGGTCATCGTCACCGCCATCAGCGTCACCGGAACGCTGTCGACCTTCCAGTCAACCGCGATGGGCTTCAGGTTGGCCGTCACCATCAGGCCGCCGGCGCCGACGATCACGAACATGAAATACATCAGCCAGAAGATCGGCTGGCGCAGCACCTCTGTCGGCTGGTAGTTGCGACGCGTCTGCACCAGCGCGGCGTTCGCCACCACGGTCGGCACCTGGCCGGCCTTCGGCGCCAGCAGGAAGAAGGCGAGGATGCAGATGATGATGCCTTGTCCGAGGCCGAAATACAGGAAGGTGGTCTGGAAGCCACTGTCCTTGATCATGGCCTGGATCGGCGCGACGGTCAGCGCGGAGCCTGCACCGAAGCCGGCCGCCGTGATGCCCGCAGCGAGACCGCGCTTGTCGGGAAACCATTTCAGCGCGTTGCCGACGCAGGTGCCATAGACGCCGCCCGCGCCGATGCCCGCGATGATCATGCCGAGATAGTAGCCGTTGAGCGTGGTGGCCTGTGCGTTGATCGCCCAGCCCATGGCGCAGAGCACGCCGCCGACCAGCACGACGATGCGCGGACCGTATTTGTCCACGAACCAGCCTTCGATCGGCACCAGCCAGGTCTCGAACAGGACGAACAGAGTAAAGGCCCATTGGATCGACGCGCGATCCCAGCCGAATTTCTTCTGGATGTCGGGGACGAAGAATGTCCAGCCGTATTGATAGTTGGCGATCATCACCATCGCCGCTACACCGATCGCCAATTGCGCCCAGCGATACGTGTCGCTAACGCGCGCGGTTGTAGGGGCCGTTGCCTGCACCATGTCCGTCATAAAGCCTCCCGTGGCGCCTCTAATTTTCTGCGAGCGCTGGAGAGGCATTCTTGTATTCATTATGCCAAGGTTCAAGCGCTGGTCCGGTCACCGTGCGCAAATGCCGCAGGATCCTTCTCCGGCTGCGGCAGTGACTCGGGACAGCACAAATAGAAATGGCCCCGTCCTGCGGGGCCATTCATCAAAAGTAGTATGTCGACACCTGCGAAACCGGCGTGCGGCTCCCGCGGCGCAGGAAGCGCGCGCTTACAGGCCGAAACGGGGCAGGTCGCCGTTGTGATTCGAGATATCGGCGCTGGCCATCAGGAAGCGGTCGACCGCGGCCATGAAACGCGAGAACAAGGTGGAGGAGGGGGCGAGAGCGACGGAAGCGGTCTTGGACATCGGAATTCCTTTCTTGAGACGGTCAGTAGTGCTGTCTCATTTCGAAAGGCAATCTATGTATACCAGATGCCAATGTCCATGCATGCCATTGCATAGCAGCATGCGCTCTCCCGCATTGCAGCATAATGATGCGTTAATGGGGCCGTTCCGAGCTGAAAATTGCAAAACAGCCGCTGAAGCCGCGCATTTGGGCGGATTTGGGCGGAATCCCTGGGGATCCGGGCCTTGGCAGGGCAGGTCAAAGTCGTTAGTGGTCTGCCCCCTTTTCCAATCAACTGTCAGAGTGGTTCATGTCGAGCGCCTCGCCCGCCGTCTCGATCGGCATCGATTTTGGGACCAGCAATACGGTCGTAGCGCTTGCGGCGGACGACCGCCGGGTCGAGGCCATCCGCTTCGATCACGGCGGACAACGCCACAGCACTTACGTCTCGGCCCTGTGCTTCTGGGAGGACCGGCCGGGAGCCGGCGCCCAGGCCGAAGGCGGCCCGTGGGCGATCGAGCAGTTTCTCGAAGGACGCCACGTCTACCGCTTCCTCCAGTCGTTCAAGACCTTCGCCGCGAGCAGCAGCTTCAACACCACGCAGGTGTTCCGGCAGCGCTTCAAGTTCGAGGATATTTTGGCGGCGTTCCTGCGGACGCTGGCGCGCCATGGCGGTGACAGGTTCGGCTTCGAGACGTCGACGATCACGGTTGGCCGCCCGGTGCGCTTTGCCGGCGGCAATCCCGACGAGGCGCTGGCGATGCAGCGCTACCGGGCCGCGTTCGAGCGCCTTGGCGCCGGCCACGCGCGCTATGTCTACGAGCCCGTGGGCGCCGCGTTCTCCTTTGCCCGCCGCCTGGAGCGCGATGCCACCGTATTGGTCGCGGATTTCGGCGGCGGCACCAGCGACTTCTCCGTGATGCGCTTCTCGCGCACGGGCGGTGTCTTGCGCGCCGAGCCGCTTGGACACGCCGGCATCGGCATTGCCGGCGACACGTTCGACTACCGCATCGTCGACCACGTCGTCTCGCCGCGGCTGGGAAAAGGCTCGAGCTTCCGCTCGTTCGACAAGGTGCTGCCGGTCCCCACCGGCCACTACACCAACCTCGCGCGCTGGCATCAGCTCGCGATGATGAAGAGCAACGGCGATCTGCGCGAGCTCCGCGAGCTGGCGCGCACCGCGCTGAAGCCGGAATTGCTCGAGGATTTCATCACCATCGTCGATCTCGACCTCGGCTTTTCGCTGTACCGCGCGGTCTCGAACGCCAAGGTCGCGCTGTCGGGGCAGGATCAGGTGGATTTCCGCTTCAAAGGCGGCGGGGTCGACATCGGCTCGACCATCACACGGAAGAATTTTGAATCCTGGATTGCCGACGATATCGCCAGGCTGGGTGCGACCGTCGACAAGGTGCTGGGCGAGGCCGGCATCACCGCGCGCGAAGTGGAAAAAGTGTTCTTGACCGGCGGGACCTCCTTCGTGCCCGCCGTCCGAAAGCTGTTCGCCGATCGGTTCGGCAACGAACGCCTGATGTCGGGCGACCAGTTCGAGTCGATCGCCTACGGCCTTGCCCTGATCGGCCACAGTCCCGATCCGGACCGCTGGACCGCGAGCGGCGGGATCGCGCCGAAGGCGGGCGCGTAGGCCGCGAGGCGACCGGGCTCGATTGCTCGCCCCGCTTGCGGACAGGCTATGGCATTTGAAGACCGTTTCTGCGGCCATCCTTCGAGACGCCCGCCTTTGGCGGGCCCTCAGGATGAGGATGGAGTGCGTGGCCGTAGTTTCAACGGGCGCCGATGCCGTTTAGCCTCATCCTGAGGAGACCGCGAAGCGGTCGTCTCGAAGGACGAGGCGCTCGCTCCGCTTTGGCCCTATTGATTGATCTCGGGCTCGACGAGTTTTGCCAGGTTTCGCAGCGATTCCTGCCAGCCGAGATAACAGGCTTCCGGCGGGATCACGTCGGGGATGCCGGCCTGCGTGATGTCCACCTCGGTGCCGACAGAAACTTTCTTCAGGATCACGGTCACCTGGATCTCGCCGGGCAGGTTGGGATCGTCGAATCTGTCGGTGTAGCGGAGACGTTCGCCGGGAACGAGCTCGAGATATTCGCCGCCGAAGGCGTGGCTGTTGCCCGTCGTGAAGTTCCGGAACGACATCTTGAACGTGCCCCCGACCTTCGGCTCGAAATGATGCACGGTGCAGGTGAAGCCGTTCGGCGGAAGCCATTTTGCCAGCGCATCGGCCTCGAGGAAGGCGCGATAGACTTTCTCGGGGCTGGTCGCGAGAACGCGGTGCAGGCGGACAGTGCTGGGCATGTTCATTCATCCTCTTGCATTGATGGACCCGGCATTAGCGTCTACGGCCCATTCATGTCCCGAGGACGACCGAGACGTCGCCGATCCGACACGACGTCCCGGATTTTCTTGCCTCACCTCATCTGTACGACGACCTTCCCCTTGGCGCGGCCCTGCTCGAGATAGGCGAGCGCCTCCTTGGCCTGGTCGAACGGGAATATCTTGTCGATCACGGGCCGGATACGCTCTGCTTCGAGGAGCTTGCCGATTTCCGCGAGCTGGCCGCCGTCCGGACGCACGAACAGGAACGAATAGGCCGCACCGCGCGTCCTGGCGCCGCGGATGATCTTGCGGCTCAGCAGCCCAAACAGGAACTTCATGACGAAGTTCATGCCGCGGGCGCGCGCGAACGCGGCATCCGGTGGGCCGACGAGCGAGACGATCGTGCTTCCGGGTTTCAGGATTCGCAGCGATTTCTCGATGGCATCGCCCCTGACCGTGCCCAGCACGGCGTCGTAGTCCGTCAGCACGTCCTCGAATTGCAGCCTCTTGTAGTCGACCACCTCGTCGGCGCCGAGGCTGCGGACCAGGTCGACATTGCCCGTGCTCGTGGTCGTCCCGACCTTCGTGCCGAGATATTTTGCAAGCTGGATCGCGAAGGTGCCGATGCCGCCTGAGCCTGCGGGGATGAAGACTTTCTGGCCGGGCTTGAGATGCGCGCGCTCCTTGAGTGCCTGCCACGAGGTCAGTCCGACCATCGGGATCGAGGCTGCCTGCACGAAGTCCAGATTGACGGGCTTGAGTGCGGCCGCGCTCTCCGGCACGCGCGCGAATTCCGCGAGCGCGCCAGTGCCGCGGAGATCGAAGATGCTGGCGAAGACGGCATCGCCCGGCTTGAAGCGGGTCACCTGGCGTCCCACCTCCACCACGACGCCGGCGAGGTCGCTGCCGAGCGTTGCCGGCAGATCGAGCTTGAGAATGGGCTTGAATGTCCCTTTCGGAATCATGGTGTCGATGGGATTGAGGCCGGCGGCGTGAACCTCAACCAGGATGTCGTCCGGCTTGAGTGCAGGCCGAGGCATTTCGGTCAATGCGACCTGATCCGGCAGGCCATAACGTTTCAAGACAAGTGCTTTCATGTGTTCCTGCGTATGAGATGTTCGGAGCTGGCTGTGATGATGGCCGTCGGCGCGCCGCGGCGGCTTTTCAGAACGCGCGCGCGCGGCCGGCGGCTGCGACGCGACCGGCATCAAGCCGCAGGTCCTTTCGAATTCCGGCATCCACCAGTCCGGCCGGCGCAAAGCGTCGAAGCAAGCGCAGACGGCCCGCAAGGCGGCCGGCCGTGTACCGGATCTTCGGGCGCGCCGCAGCGGCGGCTGCGAGGACGGTATCGGCGACGACGCCGGGTGGCTCGGCCGTCGCCATCACTTCGTTCACCCGCTTGCTGACGCCGGCACGGACGTCGCGATATTCATCGAGCTTGGCATCGGGTTCGATGAAATTCGCATCGAACGGCGTCTTCGTGTAGGCGGGCTCGATGACCGAAACGCGGATGCCCCACATGCGAAGCTCGTGATCGAGCGATTCCGAATAGCCTTCCACCGCGTGTTTGGTGGCGGCATAGAGCGCGCCATACGGCATCGGCAGGAAGCCGAGCACGGAGCCGATGTTGATGATGCGGCCGTGTCCCCGGCGGCGCATGTGGGGCACGACGGCGCGCGTCATTCGCACCAGCCCGAAAAAATTGGTCTCGAAGATCGACCGGGCCTGATCGAGCGAGCTCTCCTCCGCGCCGGCAGGAGCAACTCCGACGCCCGCATTGTTCACGAGCAGATCGATGCGGCCGGAGCGCCGGATCACCTCGTTGACGGCGGCGTCCACGGATTCATCGCTGGTCACGTCGAGGGACAGCATCTCGAACGATCGTTTGCCGGCCTCGGCCCCGCGACGGCTGGTGCCGTAAACCTTGTAGCCGGCTTTCGCGAGCCGCTCTGCGGTTGCCTCGCCGATGCCTGACGAGGCGCCGGTCACGAGGGCGATCTTCCCATGGGGCTCAGCCATCTCTTCTCCTGATGATGCCGGGCGGCGGAGGGCGATCACATCGCGCACGCGGGCCGGCATCGGTTCGAGGGTTCGGTCTTTTGATTACGATCGTAATCATTGCATAAAATGACGATCGTAATTATAATTGTCAAGGCTCCCCGGTTTTCCACGGGCCAAAGGTCTGCAACATGCGCATCTCGAAGGAAAAAGCGGCCGAGAACCGCGATCGCATTCTCAAGGCCGCATCCCGCCTGATGCGGGAACGCGGCATCTCAGGGGTCGGCGTAGATGCACTGACCGAAGCCGCCGGGATGACCCACGGCAGCCTCTACAGCCAGTTTGGCTCAAAGGAGCGGCTGGTCGAGGAAGCGGTCGCCGACGCGATTGCGGCCAAAGGGCGGGAGCTGCGTGAGGGCGCGACTGTCGATGACTATGTTTCCGAATATCTCTCGGCGGAGCACCGCGACGACCCGGGAAGCGGCTGCCCCTTTGCAGCCTTGTGTTGCGAGATGCGGCAGCAGAGCAAAGGCGCACGCGAGCGCTTTACGGCCGGGGTGAAGGGCATGGTCGGATGGCTGAGCAGCCGGATGGATAAAGAGACGAAGCTGAAGCGGCGCGATGACCAGGCGCTCGCGACCTTATCCTCCCTGGTCGGGGCGCTCGTGCTCGCCCGGGCCGTGAACGATCCCAAGCTGTCGGACGATATTCTTCGCGCGGCCAGGAACGGGTTGGGCGGCTGACGGGGCGTTCGCCTATGTCGCGGCGACGTCCTGCGGCGTCATCGTGAACGCCAGCCGGTAGCGGCCGGTCGTCGGATTGTCCTGCGCGCCCGCGGCATGCAGCGCTGACGGCGAGAGCTGTTCGGCCACTGCACGCTCGACCACATCGGCATCATAGCCTGACAGCAGCACGATCCAGTCGGCGGCGCCGTCCCAGCCGCGGATCCTCTGTTCGGTCGTGGGTGAGCTCGTCCTGGGCGTGTCGGTCAGGAGGAGGTGGGCGCCTGTCAGCCCTGCCTTCTGTGCCATTGCGCCGAGCGCCTCCGAGAGGTGTGCCTGCAGCTGCGCCTCCTGTCCGGCCCGCGGCGAAAGCCGGATGGTCGCGAGCGAGGTCGCGACGCCGCCGCCGAAGCTCGCGGCGACACGGCATTGGCTGCGCACCATGCCGAGATGATGCGGCATCATCCTGGTCGACCACGGCGTCGGTGCGTTGAGGCGGTCCAGATATCCGCGCGACGTCAGCACTTCGTACTGCTCCAGCTCGTAGAGCACGAAGAAGCCTTCGGCGTCCGTCGTGCTGGTCCAGCGCGATCCTCTCCGGAAGCCGGGAATGCTGATCCGTTCCGGAAAATGTTCGTGCGAATGCCAGTCGCCGAATTCAGCGCGCCGCTCGGGACGGATATTCCACCACATCGCGACGGCTGCCTTGCCGAGCAGAGACATGCTGACCTCCCTGTTTTGCAGCACTTTGCCTTGACGCCAGCGCCGGGAGCAAGTCGTTCACCCTTAGCGAGTTGAAGCCACAAATTTGCTGCCGTTCTCCGGTCAGCTTGCGGCCGGGATCAGGGGGGACGTCCGTTGCGCGGCACGCTTTGGGCTTTCGCTGTCACGCTCTGTTGCCTCGGCTCGCCTGCGAAGGCTGCAGGCATTCAGCTTCTCCAATCCGACCCCGCACTGTCAGGCGCGATCTGGTATCCCTGCGCGGCGGAGCCGACACATGTCGCGCTTGGCAGTCTTTCGGCCGGTGTCGATTTCGACCTGAAGGGCACGAAGGATTGTCTCGTCGCCGGCGCAAAGCTGCCGCTGGTCGTCTTTTCGCACGGGAGAGGCGGCTGGTTCGGCCAGCACCATGACACAGCGGAGGCGCTGGCCGATGCCGGCTTCGTCGTCGCTTCCATCAATCATCCAGGCGATTCCGTCAGCGACTCCTCGCAGCGCGACACCCTGTCGGTCTGGGGATCGCGCCCGGCGGACATCGTTCGTTTGCTCGATTTCGTGTTGAACACCTGGAAGGACAGGGCGGTGATCGATCCCGCCAAGGTCGGCTTCTTCGGCTTCTCGCTCGGAGGAGCTACCGGCCTCGTGCTGATGGGGACCAGGCCGGATTTCGCGAGGGTGGCCAGTTTCTGCAAGGAGACGACCGGCGCTTGCGCACAGCTTCACAATGGTGAGACGCCGCCTGACCCGATACAGGATGCGCGCATCCGCACAGCCGTCATCGTTGATCCCGCGCCGGGCGTCCTGACGCGCGAGAACCTCGCCGCCGTCAAGGTGCCGTTCCAGTTCTGGCGATCGCAGTTCGGCGGGCCCGGCGTCGGCGATGGTTCAGGCACGGAGCGCGTTGCGGAGGGATTGCCGGGCAAGCCCGAGATTCATGTCGTGCCGGCCGGCCACTTCGCCTTCCTCGCGCCTTGCTCGGCCGAGCTTGCGGCGGCCGTGCCGCGCATCTGCACCGACGTGCCGGTGGGTTTCGACCGGGTTGCCTTCCATCGCGAATTCAATACGGCCGTTGTGCAGTTTTTTCGCGAGCAGCTTGGGAGCGGAGATCGCTGAGGGCGCAGCTAAAATCGAGGCTATCCGACGCGCGGTCGCCGTGGCGGATTGATCACGCCGCTCTGTCCCGCGAAATCGACTCGATATTGTTGTGTTACGTCGGAGCCCTCAGGCCCGGAGAGCTGAGCCACGCGTCGATCTGGATGGCCGTCTCGTCCTGCCGCACCCTTCGCAGCAGCATCTCGCGGCGCCGGCCGGGAGGGAGTGAGCGGGCCTCGTCGCGCAGACGGCCGACCTCATTGATGAGCCGCTGTTTGAGAGTTTGACTCTGTTTGAAGCGACGCCGTTCCATAGCAATGCTCCCCTTGTTCGGATGGGGCGGGAGCGCAACTGGCGTTCTCATCACCGGTAAAAGCCACGGGCCGGGCGGTGACGAGCAACCATACCCACAAATCCGTAGAGTGTATGTCCACTAAGATACGTTGTTCGCCGAAAGTGTCGCAAGCCTCAAACACTCCGCCGAAGCCGGCGCCCAATTAAATCCGGTCCAAGCCTTGTAACCGACCGTGATGGGGTATACCTTGTCGCCATTCGTTCAGCCGCTGTGCCTTGTTGAATGCGCCCGCGGGCTCCTTTTTCCAGAGACATCGACGAATTGAATCGATTCTGCGTGAGCGTCACGCGGGCTACGCGCATGCGCGCTTTGGAGAAGAAGAATGCCGACAGGAACAGTGAAGTGGTTTAACGGCCAGAAGGGCTTTGGATTCATTCAGCCAGACGACGGTGGCAACGACGTGTTCGTTCACGTCAGCGCGGTCGAACGGGCCGGGCTTTCGGGTCTCGCCGAGGGCCAAAAGGTCAACTTCGAGGCCAAGACCGACAAGATGCGGGGCAAAGTCAGCGCTGAGAATCTCTCGCTGGCCTAAGCTCTCCAGTGCCGTTTCACGGATGTACTGAAACGGCCGTGCGACCCGCTCGATCCCTGGATTGAGCGGGTTTTGTCCGTTGCCAAGCAGGGTGGAAGATGAGCGCCAGGAAATCGGCAGAACCTTCACCCGCAGGTATCGCGCGTTCCAACCGCCAACGCCTGGCGGCTGAAGAGGGCGCGCGCGCGATGGCGGATGCCGAACGGCAGTCCGCCGAACTCCGCAAGAACATGGCGCGGCTACGCGAGTTGCGGGAGGCCAAGGAAGCGGCCGACGCAGATATTCGCGCGTCGTTGCCGGCGCCTGTGCCGAAGAAGCGCGCGCGGAAATCGCCGCGATAGAGCGTTTTCGAGCGAAGTGGATACCGGTTCGCGGCAGGAAAACGCGTCAAAACAAGAATCTAGAGCCCCGTTCCGATTTCATTGGAATAGGAAAGGCTCTAGTCGGGTTCGATAGCGCCGACGATCACTCCAGGAGGGCCGGTCACATGCCAAAGAGTGCGGGTCGTGCCTAGGATCAAGCCGGATAAAGGCGGCACCATCACCTTTTTTCTCGCGCTTGGCGCGGGTCGACAGATGTGCCGGCTTGCCACCACGTTTCAGACGCAGAAGCAGGCCTTCAGCTATCTCCAGAAGTACCGGACGGAGTTCGAGCGTATCGCGCGGATACGGCTGGCTTCCGGCGAACTTGAAGACGGGATCGTCGTGCTCTCGATGCTATAGGCCGATGCGACAGGCCAGGCGCGGGCGCCGATCGCGAGGCGCCCCTTCATGCCGCTCCCTATTCGGAGCGACCACTCGGCTTGGCCTCGCGGGGCTTGGCTTCGCGGGCCAACCGCTCCGCCTTCAGCCGCTCACGGTTCTCGTGGAAGGAGTGCTGGTCCTTCGCATAGTCGTTCATCGGCTTGTGCGTGTCGGCAGGCTTGAACGCCTTGTTGGCTTCACGCTTGGCGCGATCAGAGGATTGATGTCTCAACATATCGACCTCGGTTTGATCAACGGGCGTGGTCCTGGCAAGGGCCGGACGCGACGCCTCCCGCTCGCAAGCTGAGATGGGTCGACTTGTCACCCTCGGGACGAGGAGGACAATTCTTCAGCGTTGGGCAGGTATTCTGCGAGGCGCTCGGTCACTCGCTGTGGAAGCGGCTCGCTCGCATTTCCGGGAGCGCGCCGGCGAAAGAATAACGGCCGGCGACTGCATCGGTTCCCTCCGGACCCGTCCTTAATTTGGCGTCGGCCGGTTCATCGCAGCAAGCGTGCCGATGGCGGGATGCAGTCCCTCTCGCCGCCAACAAAAAGGCCGCCGAAACCGGCGGCCTTTCGTGTCTCTGGTCGAACCGCTTACTCCGCGGCCTGCTTCTGCGGCGGGTCGAGCGCGCCGGACTTGTGGATATCGGCGACCTGGTGATCCGAGAAGCCGAGCACGGAGCGCAGGATCTCGTCGGTGTGCTCGCCGAGCAGCGGGGAGCGCTCGACCTCGCTCGGGGAATCCGACAGCTTGATCGGGTTGCCGACCGAGATGTACTTGCCGCGGGTGGGGTGGTCGACCTCGACCACGGTGCCGGTCGCGCGCAGCGACTGGTCCTCGGCGATCTCCTTCATCGACAGGATCGGGCCGCAGGGGATGTCGTCCTTGTTGAGGATTTCCATCGCCTCGAACTTGGTCTTGGTCATCGTCCACTGCTCGATGCGGGCGAAGATCTCGTTCAGCCGCGGCAGGCGGGCCGCCGGCTTGGCGTAGTTCGGATCGGTCTTCCAGGTGGGCTCGCCGATCACGTCGCAGATCTTCTCCCAGACCGGCGCCTGG
>Ga0207647_10002343_pt1 | contig 14395 bp, 10 predicted proteins | sample KBSCornC2_FD_184295 | JGI IMG/M metagenome (GOLD analysis project Ga0207647, IMG submission 184295) | Corn rhizosphere microbial communities from Kellogg Biological Station, Michigan, USA - C2 (SPAdes) (version 2) | ecosystem: Host-associated > Plants > Roots > Rhizosphere ...
ATATCTGTGCGGCCAGTGACCCTGCGAGCGAGCTTTATGGCGCCTTCGGTTGCTTCCGTGCCGGAATTAGTAAAGTAAACACAGTTAAGAGAAAGTGGTAAATGTTTTGCGAGCAACTCGGCATATTTTACCTGGGGGCTTTGGATGAGCTCGCCAAAGACCATGACATGCAGGTATTGCTCAGCTTGCAACTTTATTGCCTTTACAACTTCGGGGTGGCAATGGCCTATGTTACAAACACTAATGCCGCCAATGAGGTCGAGATACTTTTTGCTATCAACATCATAGAGGTAATTACCTGATGCCGCAACGATTTCAAGACCTACAGGTGCAGGAGATGTTTGGGCTACATGCTGTTGGAAAAGCTGGCGTGTGTTCATGTTCTTAAATAAATTATGCGGGCTTTATGCCAAGCTCCGCTGCCTTTTGTAACAAGTATTCATGCGCTGCCTCATAGGTGTTAGGTATTATGCCATCGAGTATTGCTTCTCTTACTGAGGTTTTGAGAATACCTACATCGCGGGACGGAGGCAGATTGAATAGCTGCATTATTTCTTCACCACTAACGGGAGGTTGCCAATTGCGTATGCGGTCGGTTTCCTCTACTATTTTCAGGCGTTGCTTTACCAGCTCGAAATTTTCGAGATAGCGCTTTACCTTGAATTTGTTTTTTGAGGTGACGTCGCTTTCGCAAAGTATCATAAGATCTTCCAGATCATCACCTGCATCGAAGAGCAGGCGGCGCATGGCGGAATCGGTGATGTCTTCTTTGCTGAGGCTTATGGGGCGAAGATGCAGGGCTACCAGCTTTGCTACGTACTTCATCTTTTCATTCTGTGGTAAGCGCAACTGGCGAAATATGCGCGGTGTCATTTTCTCGCCTACTACTTCGTGACCGTGAAAAGTCCAGCCATGGCCTTCTTCGAATTTTTTGGTGGCTGGCTTGGCTATGTCATGCAGTATTGCTGCCCATCTTAGCCATAAGTCGCCACTGCGTGTCGCAACATTGTCCAGTACCTGCAGCGTGTGATAGAAATTGTCTTTATGGCCTTTGCCTTCTATTATTTCTACCCCGCTTAAATCAGTGAGCTGCGGGAAAAATTCTTTTAGCAAGCCGCTGCGAAATAACAGGTCGAAGCCAATAGAGGGGACCGGTGCGAGGATAATTTTGTTTAGCTCATCTGTGATACGCTCCTGAGATACTATTTTTATTCGCTCCCTGTTCCTGCTTATTGCTTCATAGGTTTCTTTCTCCAGTGAAAAGCCCAGTTGCGTGGCAAAGCGTATGCCGCGCATCATGCGCAGCGGATCGTCAGAAAAGGTAATGTCAGGGTTGAGCGGTGTACGGAGAATTTTATTGTTCAAGTCGGCAATGCCATTGAATGGGTCTATGAGCTTGCCGTAGTTTGCTTTGTTGAGGCTTATAGCTAATGCATTTACTGTATAATCTCTTCTTTTCTGGTCGTCTTCTATGGTGCCTTCGCTTACCTCCGGCTTGCGGGAATGGTTCTGGTAAGATTCCTTGCGTGCGCCTACAAACTCTACATCAAAATCTCTGTACTTAAACTGGGCTGTGCCGAAGGTCTTAAAAAAGTTTACTGTCGGCTTTGATAGTAATGAGGCAGCTACGGCATGTGCTAAGGCAATGCCATCTCCTGTGCAAACTATGTCTATGTCTTTGTCAGGGCGGTTAAGGAGCTTGTCGCGTACAAAGCCTCCTATTATGTAGCAACTGACCTTTAACTCAGCGGCTACATTGGATATATGCTCAAATAAATTACTTTCTTCTTTTGTACACGAGATGTCCATAATTGCGGCAAAGCTAAGATTAATCTTATGGTCTTAAAATATGAAAGCTGCCATCATCCAGTATGCGCAGCAGGCGGGAGGGTTGAGTCGCTGTTTTATCGTCCTGCCGGTATTTAACAACATAGTCAACATTTTCAACAATACGACTGTCTATAGCATCGAAAAACACGGGTGTTGGCTGACCACTGATGTTGGCTGATGTGGATACAAGCGGCTTTCTGAAGCGTTTTATCAATGCCTTGCAGAAAGGGTCTTTTGTAACCCGGATAGCAATACTGCCATCTTCTGAAACTGCATTTCCAGGGAAGCCGAGGGCGCCGTCATATATAACAGTTGTAGGCCTCTCGAAATTTTCTACTGTTTCTATAATGTCAGGTAGGGGCGCTGCCACATATTTTAATATATCGCGGGCTTCGGCTAATAGAATGATAAGGCTCTTTTCCTTTGGACGTTGCTTCAGGTTAAATATTTTGTCAACTGCTGCCTCGTCGAGTGCATTGCAGCCAAGGCCCCATACCGTATCTGTAGGATATAGTATTGTACCACTAGCTTCCAGCGTTTCTACACACTTTTTTATGTCGTTTTCGAAGTCCACCATAATAATTGTTCATTTGTAATTTCAAGCGCGCACCTGAAATGGCCTTCAGGGCAAGCCTTATGGCCATGTAGGCCGCATGGGCGACAGTAAAGCCGTTCGGAGATTTCTACCACCTTGCTATTGTTTGATAAAGGGCCAAAACCGAAAGCGGGCACTGTAGAGCAATAAACTGCTGTGACAGGAGCATTAACAGCTGAGGCGAAATGCAAAGGGGCAGAATCATTTACATAGTTCATAACAGCGCCCTGCATAAGGGCTGCTGACTGCAGGAAATCCAGCTTGCCGCAAAGGCTTTCGGTATTTGTGTGCTGAATGTTCTTTATTATGCTCTCTGCCATTGGCGCATCGCCAGGGCCGCCGAGCAGATAGATTTTATAGTTAGCAGGTAATGCATTGATAAGTGCGCTCCATTTCTCCGCGGGGAATTGTTTAGTAAACCATACGGAAGATGGTGCGATGCATATATATGGGGTGCCTTGTAAGATTTTTATTTTACTGTAATCAGCAGCAGATGGATACAAGCGTGGTTTGGCGGCCTTTGCATCAGTGAGGTCGCTGATGAGCATTTGATTGCGGTCAGTTTCATGTATTGGCGCCAGGGCGTAAGGTTCGGAAATAATGTGCGCGACCTTTTTAGTATAGCAAAACGAAAGGGGATTTTTGTCAAAACCGACCTTATAAGCAGCACCAGAAAACCAAGTTAAAAAACCGGAGGTAGCAAAACGATGGATATTTATAATGTGTGAGTATTTCTCTTTCCGGATTTTTAAGGCAATGCGCAGCAGATTTCTCTGTTTTTGCTGTTTTTTGTCCCAGATTAAAACATTGCTGACCAATGAGTTGTTTTTCAACAGGACCTCATTCCCTTTTCGCAGGAGGAAGTCTATCTGCGCGTCAGGGTAGTATTGGTGTAATTTCTCAATTACAGATGTAGCTAACACTACATCGCCAATAAATGCGGTTTGAATAATGAGGAATTTGGCCATTTGGGGCTCAAAAATACGATTGTCTAAACGTTTAGCTTAGCTTTAACAGTAATAAAATTACCATTATTTACAATTCGGTACTAAATTTGTAATATTCATAAACAATCAACTGAAAAAGATAATACTATGAAAAGAATTCTTCTTTCGTTAAGCTTTTTATTACTTGCAGGTGGTGTGGCGATGGCACAAAGCAATAAAGAGCAGATGCACATGGCTACCACTACGCCACAGGCTGCACCTGCACCGGCAAATAATGTGAAGGCTGAGGATATGGTATTCAATACCGATACCCACGACTTTGGTACAGTGCCGGAAGGGCCTGCGGCTAACTATGAGTTTAAATTTAAAAACAAGAGCAAGGAGCCGATATTGCTGCAGCGCGTGCAAGCCTCATGTGGTTGCACTACGCCAACTTATTCTAAAGAACCAGTATTGCCCGGCAAAGAAGGCATAATTAAAGCATCTTTTAATACACAGGGCCGTGCAGGCACTTTTGATAAAAAGATAACAGTAGTATCTAATGCCGGTACCAAGGTGCTGACAATAAAAGGTGAAGTAGAAAAGGCGCCTACCAGCTCTGTGCCTGAAAATAATTCGATGATAAAAACCAACTAATGTTGATTTTTTGCAGTCTTAATTATTACTTTGCATAGTAAGTTTTAACAAGAGATATAAATAGAAATAATATTAACTAACAAAGAATAATCCCAATTTTTAAATTTTATGAAAAAGTTGTTCATTACACTGATTTGTCTGTCAGTTGGCGTCATCAGCGCACAGGCACAAGGCCAACAGCCTGCTCCTCAGAAAGCCGTAGATGCTAATGGTCCTAAAATGACTTTCAAAGGCGGTGATACTTATGACTTTGGTACCATTAAAGAAGGCCCGCTGGCTGAGCACATTTTTGAATTCAAAAATACAGGTAAAGAACCCCTGATAGTACAAAATGCATCAGCATCTTGCGGCTGTACTACCCCTGAATGGCCTAAAGAACCAGTTCTTCCAGGTAAAACATCTAAGATAACAGTGCGTTACAATACTCAAGGCCGTGTAGGTCCTTTCACAAAAGATATCTACATCCAGTCTAACGCATCAACTGAAGGTGACCGTATTCAGCTTCATATAAAAGGTACTGTAGTAGCTGCTGCTGCTGAAGCACCAAAACAATAGTTTAAATCTTTTAACTTTTAATAAATAGCCAACTGTAATAAGTTGGCTATTTTGCATTTAATACAAAAACAATAATTGAAGCACATTTACATTATACTGTTTTGTCTGTATTCCAGTACCGTAGCTAATGCACAAGAAAGCTCACGGAGGCCAGATACAATGTTGACCAAAGGCCCGATATTTCATTTCAGCGAGCCCGACCTTTATGATTTTGGAGATATTAAAGAAGGTGCTGTAATGGTGCATGACTTTGTATTTACCAACGCCGGTAAGATGCCTCTAATAATAGATAGTGCTATGGCATCATGTGGCTGTACTACACCTGTATGGCCTAAAGAACCCATTTTGCCCGGGAAAACAGGGAAAATAACCATAACTTATTATTCTGCCGGGCATGCGGGCGCATTTATTAAAAATATATTTATTAGCTCTAATGCTATTACTCCCGGAGAGAGCTATGTGCTGCATATAAAAGGTAATGTGCTGCCACGTAAAGCCGATAAAAATTAAGAGTAAGAATTATTGAATAACCCTTTGCATTTTCTAATTTTGCGGCATGCCGGTTATTTCTCATCGTGGCGCTGTAATGCCGCCATCTCCAATTCGTAAATTAGTTCCGTTTGCAGAAGCTGCTAAAAAGCGTGGTACTAAAGTTTATCACTTAAATATAGGCCAGCCTGATATTGAAACGCCGAAGGCTATTCTTGATGCGGTGAAACATGCCGATATAAAAGTGCTGGAGTATAGCCACAGCGCGGGTATGGAAAGCTACCGCAAGAAACTGGTAGAATACTATAAACGCAATGAAATAGACGTTAATCAAAATCAAATAATTGTTACTACCGGGGGCTCTGAGGCGATAGCTTTTGCTATTATGAGCTGTATGGACCCAGGTGACGAACTAATAATACCTGAACCTTTTTATGCTAACTACAATGGCTTTTCGACCAGTGCGGGTGTAAAAGTAGTTCCTATACCATCAAGCATAGAAAATGGCTTTGCGCTGCCATCTATCGATGCTTTTGAAAAAGCAGTAACAGAGCGTACCAAGGCTATAATGATCTGCAATCCCAACAACCCTACAGGGTATTTATATAGCGCTGAGGAACTGGAGGTGCTGAAGCAAATATGCCTGAAACATGACCTCTTCCTGTTTAGCGACGAGGCATACAGGGAATTTTGCTATGATGGCAAGAAGCATATTTCTGCATTATCATTGCCCGGCCTTGAACAGCATGCTATACTTCTGGATACCATATCTAAAAGATATAGTGCATGCGGAGGACGTATAGGCGCATTTGTAACCCGTAACCAGCAAGTGCTGGACGCTGCAATGAAATTTGCACAGGCAAGACTTAGCCCGCCAACATTTGCACAGATATTAGGTGAAGCTGCAGTAGATCTGCCTGCTGATTATTTTGATGAAGTACATGCTGAATATACGGCACGCAGAGATTTGCTGGTAAAACGCTTGCAGGGCATGCAGGGAGTAACATGCCCCTTGCCCGGCGGTGCATTTTATGCAATGGCACAATTGCCCGTAGCAGATAGTGAAAGGTTTTGCCAATGGTTGCTGGAAGAGTTTTCTTACAACGGTGCTACTGTAATGATGGCCCCGGCAGCGGGATTTTATGCAACAGAAGGCAAAGGTAAAAATGAAGTACGCCTGGCCTACGTGCTAAATGAAAATGATATTAATGCGGCGATGGATTGCCTGGAAGCTGCGCTGAAAGTGTATAAGAATTAGTCTATAAATATTTTAAGTGCAAAGCCTGCTATTATAGCAGGCTTTGCTGTTTTAATGTTTTATGACAGATGTGAATTCAAATTTCTGTCCGTTAAATAAGCCTTTGTCACTGAGCTTTAAGTTAGGGATTACCAGTAAGGCCATGAATGATAAAGTCATGAATGGTGCATGCAGCTTAGTGCCCAATTCTGTTGCTTTAGCATCAAGCATAGCATATTGTGCTGCTACGCTGTAGCCATTTTCTGTACTCATAAGGCCAGCGATAGGTAAGGGCATGTGGCTCACTGTATTTTCGCTCATTGCCACTGATATGCCTCCTTTGCTTTCTACTAATGCGTTTACAGCTGCACAGATCGAAGCGTCGTCAACACCCACTGCAATAATATTATGGCAATCGTGGGCCACAGTAGATGCCAGCGCTCCTTTTTTCAATTTAAAGTTTTTAATGAATGCAATAGCTGCAGGCGCATTTGGCTCATAACGATTTATCACAACTATTTTAAGAATATCGTTTCCCGTGTCGCTAACTAACTTGCCTCCTTCTACTTTTCCCGGAAGTAAAAGTTCGTTTGTTATTAGTTGTCCTTCTATTGCTTCTATTACGCGTATTTGGGGATTGGCAACATTAATAGGTATTGCAAAGTCGGCTACGATTCTTTTTGTCGCCTTGAAATTATTTATTGGTTTGGACACTATGTCCTGCAATAATGATTTACCTTTTTCAGCAACAAGTTGCCCGTTAATGTATGTCTGCAGCACATCGAATTGATCGGGATTGTTTATTACGATAAAGTCTGCAGGATCTCCCTCGCGCAATAAGCCAACAGGTAATTTATAATGTTGCACAGGATTAAGGGAAGCTGCACGCAAAACATCAAACAAGTTATATCCTTTAGCCAGCGCTCTCTTTACATGATTGTTGATGTGGTGTAATACAAGTTCATCAGGATGTTTGTCATCGCTGCAAAACATAACATGCTCAGGATGAAGAGCAAGGAGCTCTGCCAGCGCTTCGAAATTTTTTGCAGCACTGCCTTCTCTTATTAATATATGCATACCAGCCTTTACTTTATCAAGTGCTTCATCGAGCGTAAAGCATTCATGATCTGTAGTAATGCCAGCGGCAGCATACGTGGCAGCAAGTTTACCTTTTAAGCCTGGAGCATGGCCATCTATAGGTTTGTTAGCTGTTTTTGCAGCTTCTATTTTTGCCAGTACCTCGGCATCTTTATTTAAAACACCCGGATAATTCATCATTTCAGATAAATACCAGATATCGGGCGTGTTGAGAAGTTGTTTTATTGCATTGGCGTCGAGTGTAGCGCCTGCGCTTTCAAATGTAGTGGCGGGTACACAAGATGGTGCACCAAAGAAGAACTTAAATGGCGTTTGCTTGCTATTCTCAATCATATACTGTACACCCGCCATACCGCAGACATTTGCGATCTCATGCGGGTCTGAAACTGTAGCTACAGAGCCGTGAATGACAGCCAACTGTGCAAAAGCTGTTGGCACCAACATAGAACTCTCGATATGGACATGTGCATCTATGAAACCGGGTAACAAATATTTCGCAGGAGCTGTATCGATTTCTTTAATGGTATTTATAAAGCCATCCCTTACAGTTACCTCGGCAGGATAAATGCGTCTTTGAAAAATATCGATCAATTGACCCTTAATAGTGAAGGAGTGCATTTTGAATGTTTTTTAGATAATTGATTTGCCAGACCTGGCCATTTCTACCTTCATGCTAATAAGATGGATCATAAGATTTGCCCGGTTTTTAGCCTGCGCGGCATTTTCACCCTCAAATAAATTATCAACGGTTTCCGTCCATAAGGCTACCCAACGATCGTAATGTTCTTTTTGTAGGGGGATTTGCTTGTCGATATCTATATGTTTTTTGATGACATTGCCACTATACCCCGGTGTATTCAGCAAAACACTTCCCCAGAATTGATACATTATAGGTAAATGATGTGACCAGTCATCGCCAATAATGCCATTGAAAATATACCCAATAACTGCATCTACCTTTACTTTGTCGTAAAAGCTATTTACCAACAGCACTATATCTTCATGATTTACTATGTCCTGTTTCATCTAACAATATTTCAAAGCAAAATTACTTTTATTTTATGTGTTAGTGTTTGTATATAATAAAGATAGTATTGCTTATTTTTAAGGAGGATATAAATCCATTTTAGAAAGTTATACCCCTTAATGTTAAGATACTCTTTTTTTATATTATTAATGACACTCTCATTTTGTGCGTTTGCCTCAGGCGACACCGCGATAATGAAGCACTTTAATATAGAAAACGGACTTCCTTCCAACAATGTTTATGCAGTAACGCAAGATAACTTAGGGTATATCTGGTTTAACACTGATAACGGCATTGTAAAATATAATGGATACACTTTCAAGTTGTTTACAATCTCAGATGGACTGCCATCGAATGACGTATGGAAGCTATTTCCCGATAAGAGGGGACGCCTGTGGGTACATACACACTCTAATAAGATAGGGTATATAAAGAATGACAAATATAAAGTAGTAATGGTATCTGCTGATAAAGCTATTCATCCTAGTTTTATCAGTTGTGATTCAAATAATGTTTATTTTTTGTATGGCCCTATGGGACATATGTCTTTGTTGATTGTAGATAGTAATGACCATATAGAAATGCATTTGATAGATAGTGGTGGAAAGAATATTCTCAGTTCTATTAGTTATGATAACACATTACTACTTGCAAAATGGAATGATGTTATTTATACCAGGAACCTTTCAAAGGACAATTCTATTGTCAATAGTAGAAAGATGGATTTTTCAATATATTCATTTGTTGCAGAAGGAGGCGATATGGTATATTATAATGGCATGCTTTTGAACATATCTGCAATCCATAATTATATTTTAGTTGTTGATAGTAATCGATCCAATTACAATAAAGTTTATTTTGATGCTTATGGAGGAAAAAGAAATGAGCGTGTCTATACCAACTATACGAGAAATGATTCGTTGGTAATACATACAGACAAAGCGATATATTTATTTGACCGCTACATGCGATGGTCAAGGCGAATAGATATAGTCTCATTAATACCTAATGCTCTTCAGGTTTCATATTATGCTACAGATAGCTATAAAAATGAATGGTATGCGACTACTAGTGACGGAGCTTGGTGTAATAGTTCTACTTCAGGATTGTTTGAAATACACAAAAAACTGTCAGTATTGGCAAAGAGCAAAAGAATTGGCACTTTGCCAAATGGAGATACATATTGGTTTGACAAAACGTATAACGTATTGTATAAATTAACTGCATCTAAATTTTTGCAGTTAATTAATTTACCCAACAATGATCTACTAAGGAAAATAGAATATAGAAATGATTCAGAGGTATATTTTTGTTCTGATAAAGGTATATATATATATAATTTAAAAAGCAAAAAATATGTAAGTATAGTAAAGTATTATTCGCTAAATACTGTAAAAAAAATTAATCAAATATTAGAGCCACCTGTACCAATATCACATGATACATCGATAATTAATGGCTCATTTATTAATACAAAATGGCTACATCAAATAAATATAAATAAATGGCTCTTATATAATTTGGGCCCAATACTAGAAACAATTGAAATCATAAATAAAGAAGCAATAATTAGGACTTTAGATGTGGAGCACTATACCAAAATCTGGTATGACGCCCCCAGAAATTTATATTTCTTTAGTAATTCTAATAAAGCTGCAATATATAATCCCGTAAAAAATGAATATATCACATTTGATTCACATTTTCTTAGTGAATTGAGAATTAATTCAATTGGTGAAATTATATCAGATGCATCCAATATATATATCCTGGATAATGACAAAATTGTAATGATTAATGTAAAAAAACGCTCCTTTAAAACGATAAGGTGCAATTTTAATTTATCAGATGCTTATATGTCTATGTATAATAATACTCTTATTGTAGCAGGAAAGTTCGGATTAGCTTTTACATCTCTTAATGAACTTGCTTCACCTAATAAATTCAAAGTAGCCATAAATAGAAACAATTATAATCGTATCTATGATTTTACTGTAAATACAACAGGGCAAATATATATAGCCACTGATAAGGGTTTTGTAGATATTGAAATAAAGGATTTATTAAACAATAAGGAATTGTTTGACCCTACAAAGTCTAATTTCTTCAAATTAGTCTTGAGTTATCCTGAGCAAAGGAATATCTTAAATTCTGATACAATTATTTTATCTCAAAAATTGAATAAGATCAATCTGGATGGAATTAATAATATGGGTAATGGCGATCTTAATTACTATTACATAATAGAAAAATATAATGCTGGTTGGCAGCAAACTACAACTGGTAATGTGTATATCGGCGGAATAAAATCCAATCACTATTATAAAGTTAGATGTATTGCGAAGGATAATTTTTGGATAAGCAATGAGTTGGTATTTTATATATATAAAGAGCCGTACTGGTGGCAAACAGCACGCTGGGACGCTATATTTTGGATATGTGGCAGTATTCTTTTTTTGGGACTTACCTTGAGTGTGATATTATTAACTCGCTACGTAGTAGCACGCTCAAATGAAAAAAAACGAGTACTAACTGAGCTTGAATTGCGTGCGATATATGCACAAATAAATCCAAATTTCATATTTAATACGCTTAGTGCTGCACTGTATTTTATCAACAGGAAAAAATTTGATGATGCTTATATACATGTAAATAAGTTCTCCAAGCTTATAAGAGGGTATCTAAAGTCTTCACAGGATCGCTACATCATATTAGCAGAAGAAATTGAGATGTTGAAGAATTATATAGAATTGCAAAGAACCAGATTTGAAGGGAGCTTTGAGTATGAGTTAAAAATTGATAATAAACTTCCTATACAGAACATTAAACTACCGTCATTATTATTACAACCATTAGTTGAAAACGCAATTAATGATGGTTTATTTAACAAAACAGAAGCAGGCTTTTTACTAATAGAATTCATACAAGGACAAAGTTCTGATGAGTTGATTTGTATAATTGAGGATAATGGTGTTGGTAGAGAAAAGGCAAAAGAAATAAAAAGGAAGAATAATAGTGTGAATACCGAGTCTTATAGTACAAAATTAACTAAGCAACTGATTGCTGTTTTTAAAGAGTTTGAAAACATGGATATCTCGATAGAGTATATTGATAAAAAAATGCCAGAGCAGGGAACAACGATAAAACTAATAATAAAGAACATAAAGTATGTGGCATAAAGGCTATAGAAAATGTTTATGAATAAATACTTTATACTGGTTTTGTTAATAGCATTCACGAATAGGATGTACGCTTCTGGTGATAGTACGTCAATGACTCATTTTACTGTTGATAATGGATTGCCATCTAATAATGTTTATGCAGTAGTACAAGACCAACTAGGATATATTTGGTTCAATACGGATAATGGAGTTGTGAAATATAATGGCTACAGCTTTAAAGTATTCTCAATTTCGGATGGCCTTCCATCAAATGATATATGGAAATTGTATCCTGACCAGAGGGGCCGTCTTTGGGTATTAACTCATGCATATAAAATTGGCTATATAAAGAATGATAAGTATAAGGTGCTTATTTCATCAACTGAAAAAAGCATCCATCCTATCAATATTAATTCGGATAGAAATAATGTTTATTTTTTTTATAAAGATCATAATCTTACAAAGCTTGTTACAGTTGATAGTAATGACCGCATAAGTATTCTTCCAATTGATACACCTGGATCGAAAACTATTTTATGTACAATGAGCCGAGACAATGTACTTCTTTTGGCTAATGCTGAAAATGTGATTTATACAAAGAATTTATCAAAAAATTCGAAAACATTTGATTCTCTGAAAATAGGCTTTCCCTTAAGTGCACTCACGGCAAATAGTGGGCTAATACAATACTATAAAGGGCGAATCTTTGGCACTGCTGCATACCTTGATAATTTTGCTTTAGTTGATAATAATGGAATGAAATATAAAAGAATATTTTTTTATCAATTAGGCGGACAAAAAGATGAGCACACATATATTTATTATGATGACAATGACTCGCTAACATTAATCACTAATAAAGGAATTTATTTAGTAGATTATTATTTTAAAGGATATAGAAGAATCTCAAGTGCTAATGTATTGCCTAGTGCATTCCAAATAGCATATTATAACGTTGATAAGTTTCACAACACATGGTATACTACTACTAATGAAGGTGCTTGGTGCGTGCATGTAAATACCGGAATGTTTAAAGCAAGCAGCAAATTATCGATCTTAAATAATACTAAACGAATAGGTGCTTTGCAAAATGGTAATACCTACTGGGTCAATAAAAAGCAAAACGTTGTATACGAATTAGATAAAGAAAGCCATATTAAGACTATAAAACCACCTCATAATGATCTTCCTGCAATAATTACTGATAAGAACGATTCTGAGTTATATTTTGGAACTAATAAAACATTATACATTTACCATGTCAGGCAAAAGAAGTTTGTGAACGTTGTTGACTATTTTTCAATAGATACTCTTAAAAGGCTCAACCAAAATTTCGAACCACCCATTACGACAGGATATAAGTTCAGGAGCACCACATTTATGACATTGGCAGGCCTGTATCCTATAGGTGAAAATAAATGGCTTGCATATTATTTGTATCCTGTTTTAAAGACAATAGAAATAAAGGCTAATACTGCGAAAACATACACCCTGGACCTGGAGCGATATAATAATATATGGTTTGATAGTGCAGATAATAAATACTTTTTTACTAGTTTAAATAGAATAGCTGTTTTTAATCCTGTAAATAATAAATATAATGTTTTCGATTCTCATCTATTAAGCAAGCTGCATATTAGTTCAATACAAGGAATCACATCCGATAAGTTCTCTAATATTTATATTCTTGACAATGATAGGATAGATGTGTTTAATACTAAAACATTTGCGTTTGGTACTATAAAATGTAATTTTCATCTCACAGGTGCATACATTTATGCTTACAAAGACATTTTTATTATAGCTGGAAAATTTGGATTAGCATTTGCACATATTGCAGGGCCGGTTTCGGTTTCTATATTTAAAGTTGCAATAAATACCAATAGTTATAATCGTATTTACGATATTATTGTTAATAATGCGGCTCATATATATATGAGTACAGACAAAGGGTTTATTGATATTGTTATAAAGGATTTATTAAATAGCCAGCAGTTATCAGATCTTGCAGCATCTGGTTTTTTTAATTTGATTGTAAGTGCTCCTGAACAGAAAAGGCTCTTAAATGGCGATACGATATTTGTTCAACAGAATGCAATAAAAATTGATCTCGATTTAATTAATTTTTTTGGAAAAGGGAAGCTCAAATATTTATATAAAATTGACGGATATAATGCAGACTGGCAGCAAACAACTGGCGAGGTATATATTGGCAATATAAAAGTTAACCATTTTTATAGAGTACGATGCATTGTTGAAGATAATACATGGGTAAGTAAAGAGTATATTTTTTATATTTATAAATCGTCGTATAAGATCATTGTTTTTTGGATAAGCAGCATTCTTGCTTTTGCAGGGTTTATATTAATTGTGGTGTTATTAACACGCTATATTGTGGCGCGATCTAATGAGAAGAAACGTGTATTAACAGAGCTTGAACTCAGAGCTGTATATGCTCAGATAAACCCGCATTTTATTTTCAATACACTTAGTGCAGCGCTTTATTTTATAAATAGAAAAAGATTTGATGATGCATATGTGCATGTAAGTAAATTTTCTCGACTGATAAGAGGGTACTTGAAATCTTCGCAAGATCGTTATATCTCACTTTCGGATGAAATTGAAATGCTGCGAAACTATATAGAGCTGCAAAAGACACGTTTTGAAGGACAGTTTGAATATAAACTTATAGTTGATAATAAGCTTTCCATACAAAACATAAAAATTCCTTCATTGCTGTTGCAACCGCTGGTAGAGAACGCTATTAATCATGGCTTGTTTCATAAGAAAGAAGGTGGAGAGCTCTTAATAATTTTCGAG
>Ga0207647_10002345_pt1 | contig 14388 bp, 12 predicted proteins | sample KBSCornC2_FD_184295 | JGI IMG/M metagenome (GOLD analysis project Ga0207647, IMG submission 184295) | Corn rhizosphere microbial communities from Kellogg Biological Station, Michigan, USA - C2 (SPAdes) (version 2) | ecosystem: Host-associated > Plants > Roots > Rhizosphere ...
GCGCGGCAAGCGCGTGCCACGTGTCGCGCAGCCACTGCGCGCACGCGACGTTGTTGTCGAAGATCGAATAGCGGGCGCCGCCGCCGTAGTCCGGAAACGGGATGAACTCGCAACTGATCTGCTCGAGCCATGTCGGTCGTGTTTGGACCTGCCACTGCAGCAACTGCCGCAGCGCCGTCTTCCATGTGTCGAGCGGCGCCGGATGCCAATCGCCGTGATAGGCGCCTGGCGCCGGTTCGACGAACGGGTACTGGATTCCGCGGCCGGGCCGGCCGTCCGCGCGGCGCATCCAGCGGTTCTCCGGATTGTTCGGGATCACGCTGCGCGCATGCGCGTGCCGGACCCAGCCGCGTGCGATCCAGTCGGCGTAGACGGCCGATGGCGACGCTGGGTCGAGCAAGTGGCGCGCGCCGCCGGCCGGCTCGTGCAGGCCCGACGCGTCGAGTTCGCCGCGATTGCCGATCTTGAACAGCAGATGCGAATGGTCGAGCGTGATCCTGAACGGCGCGCCGGCCTGCTCGACGCATTGCGCGACGCGCGCGACCCGCCGGAAATCCTCGCTCCACATGTCGACGTGTACTTCGAGGCTCGGCAGGCAGCCGACCGGCTCGCCGCGTTCGTACGCGCGCAGGTAGAAGGCGGCGACTTCGCGATCCGACAACGGATGGCCGTCCGCGTGGTGCGCGTACAACTGGCAGTTGAGCACCGTGCTGCCGAACCGCGCGCCGGCGTCGATGATCTCATCGACATGCGCTTCGTCGCGGCCGGCGCGCCAGATGCCGCCGATCACGCGAATCGGCAGCGCATGCCGGTCGACCAGCGCGAAGTACGGCGCGAGATCCTCGCCGCGCACGGGGTTCTTTTCGACATAGTCGAACACGCCGGCGCCGACGATCATCCGGAACCGCTCGGCGGGCGTGGGCAGAGGCAGGCCGTCGTGTTCGAGCACGCCGTCGAGGTTCACGCCGATGAGGATCGCTTCAGCCATCGTCTCCCGTCCGTCCTGGTCCCTGGATGGCTGCCAAATGTACGGACCTGCCGCGCGCGCCGCATGACAAACTTTGACGAAAAATCGCCAATGCGGCGGTCGATTTTTTCGCGCCGCGCCTGCGCGCGACGCGCGACGCGGCGTCAGGTCTGCAGATACGCGCTGGTGCGCACGTTGGCCGAGCAGAACACGCGGAATTCGACCGGGTCGCCCGGCGGCGGCTGGTCGACGATGCCGCACGCATGCAGCACATGCTGCAGCGCGGAGATCGCCTGGCCGTCCGGATCCTGGTCGATCGCGATGTCCATCGAGCCGGCCTCGATGTAGGTGCGGTGCAGGTCGATCATCTCGTGCCCGATCCAGACGACGCGTCCGGCCGCGCCCGCCTTGCGCAGCGCCGCCTCGATGCCGGCCGAGCCCGCGCCGCTGTTGTAGATCCCGACGATATCGTCGTACGTGTGCAGCGCGTTCGTGACCGCGCGGTAGCAGCGGTCGTCCTGGTCGAGCGTTTCGACCGGCGCATCGTCGCAGGCGAGGGCGGCGAACGCCTCCTTCAACTGGTCGACGCAGCCGGCCATCCGGTCGGCGTGCGCGCGATAGCCCATGCGTCCGCCCAGCAACAGCACGCGGCCGGGGCGCGGCGCGAGGCGGCCGATGTAGTAGCCGGCGGTGCGGCCGGCGCGATAGTTGTCGATGCCCGCGTAGTGCACGCGCGCGCCGCCGCCGATGTCGGTGACCATCGTGACGACGGTTTCGCCGCGCGCGATCGCGCCGGCCAGCGCATCGCGCACGCGCGGCGTGTCGCGTGCGGTGACGATCAGCGCCGCGCGCCGATAGGCGGGCCGCTCGATCAGCGCGGCGGCGCGTTCGTCGTCCGCGGCGGGCAGGATGGTCCGGTGCACGACCACGCGCCGGTCGAGCATCTGCAGCGAGCGCTGCAGCGCCTGCTGCAGCCGCCGGAAGAACGGTGCGTCGGTGTCCGGCAGCAGGACGTCGACGTGGAGCAGCCCGTGCCGCGTGTCCGGCAACTGGCGCGGCACGCCGAGCTGGCGCGCGGCCGCCACCACGCGTTCGCGCGCCTGCGCGGACACGCTGCCGCGTTCGTTCAGCACGCGGTCGACGGTGGTCGTGCTGACCCCGGCGAGTGCCGCGATCTCGTCGAAGCGCGCGGTGCGCTTGCGCCAGCGCGGACCGGACGGGTCGGTCATGGTCGTCTCCATGTTGTTCGTCGCCATCGGTGCGTGGCGCTGTCCGGAACGCTAAAGCGATGGCGAAATTTCGTCAACGTTTCGATTGAGCGGGCCAGGGCCGTCGCCTAATTTTGAATGCATGACGAAGCGCTCACCGCGCTTCCCGCGAACGAAAAACCAGGAGACACGCGTGGCCCATACGGACGACCAGGCGCACGATCGCAGCGCGGCGGCGCGCCGTCAGGAATACCGAATGATCGGCGGCGCTGGCGAGCGCGCGCGGGCGGCGGGGCTCGTCAACGCCGAGTGGTATCGGTGCGCGGTGCCGCGGCCGCTGATGAAGCAGCTGATGCAGCGCGACGATGCGCGCGCGATCCGCGACACGCTGATCTGGTACGCGGCGATCGTCGCGAGCGGCGTGCTCGCGTGGCTCGCCTGGCGTGCGCATTCCGCGTGGGCGATTCCCGCGTTCTTTGTGTACGGCACGCTGTACTGCAGCCCGGCCGACTCGCGCTGGCACGAGTGCGGGCACGGCACCGCGTTCCGCACGCGCTGGATGAACGACGTGCTGTACCAGGTCGCGTCGTTCCAGGTGTTCCGCCGCGCGACGGTATGGCGCTGGAGCCACGCGCGCCATCACACCGACACGCTCGTCGTCGGGCGCGATCCGGAGATCGCCGCGCCGAAGCCGACCGACTGGTTCGGGCTCGCGCTGAACGTGATTGCGCTCAAGCATGTGGCGAGCGAGCTGCGCAAGATGGTCGTGCTCGCGTTCGCCGGCCGGCTCGACGACGCGGAGCGCACCTACGTGCCCGAATCGGAGTGGCCGAAGGCCGTGCGCGAAGCGCGGATTCATCTGACCGTTTATGCCGTCGTGATCGCCGCGGCGCTGTACTGGCACACGATCCTGCCGCTGCTCTACATCGGGTTGCCGAGCCTCTACGGCGCGTGGCTGTACCTGTACTTCGGCCTCACGCAGCACGCGGGCATGCCCGAGAACGTGCTCGATCACCGGCGCAACTGCCGGACCGTGATGATGAATCCGGTGTTCCGCTTCCTGTACTGGAACATGAACTATCACGTCGAACACCACATGTTCCCGATGGTGCCGTTCCACGCGCTGCCGAAGCTGCACGCCGCCGTGAAGGCCGACATGCCGCCGCCGTACCCCAGCACGCTGGTCGCGTATGCGGAGATCGTGCCGGCGCTCGTCCGGCAGACGCGCGACCCGTCCCATCACGTCGTGCGGCCGGTGCCGGACACCGCGCGTGCATGACCGGCATCGAAGATTCCAACGAAGGAGACACGCATCATGACGCAATGGATCGACACCGGCGCCCTCGACGATATCGACGACGAGGACGTCGCCCGCTTCGACCACGACGGCCGCACCTACGCGATCTACCGGATCGACGGGAACGTGTATGCGAGCGACGGGCTGTGCACGCACGAGCACGTGCATCTCGCGGATGGGCTGGTGATCGACCACGTGATCGAATGTCCGAAGCACAACGGGCGTTTCGACGTGCGCGACGGCCGCGCGCTGTCGGCGCCGGCCTGCGAAAAACTGCGCACCTACCGCGCGAAGGTCGAGGACGGCCGCATCCTGATCGAGGTGTGACGCGATGGCGAACGACCGGGTGATGGCGATCGTCGGCGCGGGACACGCGGGCGGCCGGGCGGCGCAGGTGCTGCGCGAGGGCGGCTGGCGCGGACGCATCGTGCTGATCGGCGCGGAGGCGCACCTGCCGTACGAGCGGCCGCCGTTGTCGAAGGGGGTGCTGACCGGCGAGCGCAGCGCGGCGCAATGCGGGCTGCGCGACCCGGATGCGTGGCGCGCGGACGGCATCGAGCCGCTCGTCGCGACGGTCGAGCGGATCGACCCCGTTGCGCGCGAGGTACACGTATCGGGCGGCCGCGGCTTCACCTACGACGCACTGCTGCTCGCGACCGGCGGCCGCGCGCGCCGCCTCGCGATTCCGGGTGCGCAACTCGACGGCGTATTCGCATTGCGCACGCTCGACGATGCGGCGGTGCTCGGCGCGCGGCTCGTGCCCGATGCGCGGATCGTGCTGATCGGCGGCGGCTTCATCGGCCTCGAGGTCGCGGCGTCGGCGCGCTCGCGCGGCGCGCGCGTGAGCGTGCTCGATGCGGCGCCGCGCCTGCTCGGGCGCGCGGTGCCGGAGCCGATCGCGGCACGCGTGCACGCGCTGCATGTGCAGCGGGGCGTCTCGATCGGCCTGAACCGCCGGCCCGTCGCGATCGAGCGGATGGTGGACGGCGCACTGGCCGTTGTGCTCGACGACGGCGACACGCTGATCGCCGATACGGTAGTTGCCGGCATCGGGATCGAACCGGCCGACGAGCTGGCGCGCGACGCGGGCCTTGTGGTCGAGTGCGGGATCGTCGTGAACGCGCGGCTCGAGACGTCGGCGCGCGGCATCTATGCGGCCGGCGATGTCGCGGTGTTCCCGAGCGCGGCGTCAGGACGGCTCGTGCGTCAGGAAACCTGGCACGGCGCCGAAACGCAGGCGCGCGTCGCCGCCCGCAACATGCTCGGCGCTGACGAACCGTATCGTGAGATGCCGTGGTTCTGGTCCGATCAATACGACGCGCAACTGCAGGTCGCTGGCGAGCCTGCGCTCGGCGAGCGGACGGTCGCGCGCGTGCTCGGCGACGACGCGGAAATCTATTTCCACTTCGATGCGGGCGAGCGGCTCGTCGCGGCGAGCGGCTTCGGCCGTGCGTCGGGATTCGTGAAGGAGATGCGCGTCGCGCGCCTGCTGGTCGAGCGCGGGATCGGCGTGAGCCCGGCCGCGGTCGCGGATGCGGGGGTGAAGCTGAAGTCGCTGGTGCCGGCCGCGGGCAATCGCTAGCGGCGGTGTGGGTTGCCGGCGCAGCGGCGGCCGTGCCAGAAGGGAAGAGGGAGGAGGGGCGGAGGAACCGTAAGCGCGCGGCAGCCGTTGCCGCGCGCTCGCACTCGAGTGAAGAAACGTGCTCAGGCCATCGCGTGCAGACGCAGATACAGGCCGGCCGCGGCGGCGCCGCCGAGCAGCGGGCCGATCACCGGCACCCACGCATAGCGCCAGTCGCTGTCGCGCTTGCCGGGGATCGGCAGCAGCGCATGCATCAGGCGCGGCGACAGGTCGCGCGCCGGGCTCATCGCATAGCCGGTCGGGCCGCCGAGCGAGATGCCGATGCCGAGCACGAGCAAGCCGACGGGCAGCGCGTCGAGCGCGCCGAGGCCGACCTGCGGCGACGCGAGGTACAGCACGCCGAGGATCAGCACGAACGTGCAGATCGCTTCGGTCAGCACGTTGTGCGTGACGCTGCGGATCGCGGGCGCCGTGCAGAACACCGCGAGCTTCAGGTCCGCATCGGCTTCCTTCGCGAAGTGCTGGCGATACGCGAGCCACACGAGCAACGCGCCGGCCATCCCGCCGAGCATCTGCGCAACAATGTAGCCGCCGACCTTCGACCACGCAAACTTGCCCGCGAGCGCGAGGCTGATCGTGACGATCGGGTTCAGGTGCGCGCCGCTGAACGAAGCCGTCACGTAGACGGCGACGAACACCGCCATCGCCCAGCCCATCACGATGACGATCAGATCCGCGCCTTTGCCCTTGGTCTTCGCAAGCAGCACGTTTGCGACCGCGCCGTTGCCGAGCAGCACGAGGATCGCCGTGCCGATGAATTCCGCAATATAAGGTGACATGTTGTCTCTCGTAGATGACGGCGGACTCGCGCGCCGCGCGGTCCGCCGGTGTTGTTGTATTTCGTTTGTTTAGATGTACCGCGGTTACTGCGTGTCGTCGGCCCATGCCTTGGCGGCGCGCACCGCGCGCTGCCAGCCCGCCATGCGCTGCTCGACCTGCTCCTTCGGCATCGACGGCGCGAAGCGGCGATCGAGCTGCCACTGGCTGCGCACTTCGTCGAGGTTCTTCCAGTAGCCGATCGCGAGGCCGGCGAGGTAGGCCGCGCCGAGCGCGGTCGTCTCGGTGATCTGCGGACGCACCGCGTCGACGCCGAGCAGGTCGGCCTGGAACTGCATCAGCAGGTCGTTCGCGCTCGCGCCGCCGTCGACGCGCAGCTCGCCGATGCTGATGCCCGAATCGGCTTCCATCGCGGCCAGCACGTCGAGCGACTGGTACGCGATCGCATCGAGCGCCGCACGCGCGAGGTGCGCGGACGTCGTGCCGCGCGTCACGCCGAACACCGAACCGCGCGCCCGCGCGTTCCAGTGCGGCGCGCCGAGGCCGGCGAACGCCGGCACGAGATAGACGCCGTCGGTATGCGGCACGCTCGCGGCGAGCGCTTCGATTTCGGCGGCGGTCTTGATGATGCCGACGCCGTCGCGCAGCCACTGCACGACCGCGCCCGCGATGAAGATGCTGCCTTCGAGCGCGTACTGCACGTCGTCGCCGATCTGCCAGGCGATCGTCGTGACGAGGTTGTTCTTCGACTCGATCGGCTTGTCGCCGGTGTTCATCATCAGGAAGCAGCCGGTGCCGTAGGTGTTCTTCACCATGCCCGACGTCGTGCACATCTGGCCGAACAGCGCCGCGTGCTGGTCGCCGGCGATGCCCGCGAGCGGGATCTTCGACGCGAACACGGTGGTTTTCGTGTGGCCGTAGATTTCCGACGACGCCTTCACGTCCGGCAGCATGCTGCGCGGGATGTCGAGCAGTTCGAGCAGCTCGCTGTCCCACTCGCGCGTGTGGATGTTGAACAGCATCGTGCGCGACGCGTTCGTCACGTCGGTCACGTGCAGCTCGTGCTTCGTGAAGTTCCACACGAGCCAGCTGTCGACGGTGCCGAACGCGAGCTTGCCCTGGCGCGCCTTGTCGCGCGCGCCCGGCACGTTGTCGAGGATCCAGCGGATCTTCGTCGCGGAGAAGTACGAGTCGATCGGCAGGCCGGTCTTCGCGCGCACCTTCGCCTCGAGGCCCTGCTTCTTCAGCGAATCGCAGAAGTCGGCGGTGCGGCGGTCCTGCCAGACGATCGCGTTGTAGACGGGCTGGCCCGTCTCGCGATCCCAGACGATCGTCGTCTCGCGCTGGTTGGTGATGCCGATCGCGGCGATCGACGTGCCGTTCAGGCCGGTGCGCGTGACGGCTTCCGCCGCGACGCCCGCCTGCGTCGACCAGATTTCCTGAGGGTCGTGCTCGACCCAGCCGGGTTGCGGGTAGATCTGTTCGAATTCCTTCTGGGCAATCGATACGATATTGCCCTGGCGATCGAACAGCATTGCGCGGGAACTCGTGGTGCCCTGGTCAAGCGCGAGGATGTACTGGTCCTGCATGTCTCTCATCTCCATCCGTGGATCGGCGTAGTTGTGATGCGCGCCGCATGTCGGGCGGCGCGTCGGTGAATCAACATCGGTAAGACAACTGCAACTGCAAGCGGATCATGCGTGCGGCGCGTGCGCGGCCGCGAACCATGCGTCGATCGCGGCCGTCACCGCGTCGAGCGTGCCCGGCGCGACGTGCAGGCCGAGCTTCGAGCGACGCCACAGCACGTCCTGCGCGCAGGTCGCCCATTCGACGTCGCGCAGGTAGCGCAGTTCGGCGTCGTAGAGGCCCGGCGCGATTTCGGTGCCGAGATCGGCGAGCGATTGCGCGCCGTCGACCACGCGTTCGGCACGCGTGCCGTACGCACGCGCATAGCGGCGCGCGAGCGCGGCGGGCAGCCACGGATGGCGCTTCGCGAACGCATCGGCGAACACGTCGAACTTCGCGTTCGCGATGTCGCCGCCCGGCAGCGGCGCGCCGGCGGTCCAGGTCTTCGCGTCGCGGCCGAGCGCGCCGCACAGCAGGTCGCCGGCTTCTTCCGCGAGCTTGCGGAAGGTCGTGATCTTGCCGCCGAATACCGACAGCAGCGGCGCGCCGGCGCCGTCGTCCAGCTCGAGGCGGTAGTCACGCGTGACGGCCGATGCGTTCGCCGCGTTCTCGTCCTCGAGCAGCGGGCGCACGCCCGAATAGGTCCAGTGCACGTCGGCCGGCGAGATCTTGCGCTTGAAGTAGCGGTTGATCGAATCGCACAGATACTGCGTCTCGTCGCGATCGATCGCGACCTTCGCGGGATCGTTCGTGTATTCGACGTCGGTCGTGCCGATCAGCGTGAAGTCGTGCTCGTACGGAATCGCGAAGATGATCCGCTTGTCCGGGTTCTGGAAGATATACGCGTGGTCGTGATCGAACAGGCGCCGCGTGATGATGTGGCTGCCCTTCACGAGCCGCACGCTGTGCTGCGCGCCGCGGCCGAGCGCGCCGTGCAGCACGTCGCCGACCCACGGCCCGGCCGCGTTCGCGACCGCGCGCGCACGCACGACGCGGATCGCGCCGTCCGCATGCTGCAGCCGCGCTTCCCATTCGTCGCCGTGACGCTCCGCCGACACGAGCTTCGTGCGCGTGAGGATCTCGGCGCCGCGCTCCTTCGCATCGAGCGCGTTCAGCACGACGAGGCGCGCATCGTCGACCCAGCCGTCCGAATACACGAAGCCGCGCTTGATCGAGTCGATCAGCGGCGCGCCGGCCGCATGGCGGCGCATGTCGATGCCGCGCGAGCCGGGCAGCAGTTCGCGTTTCGCGAGGTGATCGTAGAGGAACAGGCCGATGCGGATCAGCCAGGCCGGCCGCAGGTTCGGCATGTGCGGCATCACGAAGCGCAGCGGCCACATGATGTGCGGCGCCGCGCGCAGCAGCGTCTCGCGCTCCTGCAGCGCTTTGCGGACGAGTCCGAATTCGTTGTATTCGAGATAGCGCAGGCCGCCGTGAATCAGCTTCGTGCTGCACGACGACGTGTGCGACGCGAGGTCGTCCTGCTCGCAGAGCAGGACCGACAGGCCGCGGCCGGCCGCATCGCGCGCGATGCCCGCGCCGTTGATGCCGCCGCCGACGACGAGCAGATCGTAGCGATTCGGTTGGGTCACCTGCTGTCCTTATCGTCAGATGGAAATGGGCGAACATGAAATGTTCGAATTCGAAATTTAACGAACGAAATCGAAAAAGTAAAGTTCGAAAAAGCGGGGCCAGTAACGCGCGCGGCGATCCCGGACGATACTGGCGGAATCGACCGTTTCGCGAGGTGAATCATGCGTATTGGGATGTGGGCCGGCGTCTGCGCCGTCGTTCTGGCAGGGTGCGCTTCGGGCACGCCGCCGCTTGCCGGCAACTGGCGTGCGCCATCATTCGTCGACCTGCAGACGTCGTGCGGCGGCACCGCGCACGAGTGGGGCGCGGACGCGCAGCCGGTCTATTCGACGCTGTACGACGCATACGTGGCGAAACGGTATCGCGGCCTCACGCAAGCGAACTATTGCGCGTTCGTAAACGAACTTTCGGCACGCTATGCGGCACCCGATGCGGCGGGGCGGGCCGGATGGGTCGCGTATTTCAACGGCGCGCGTGCGCAGGCCGTCAGCTGGCGGGCCGCGGTCGATCCGACGCTGCGCGGCGGCTGACGCGGGGAAGCTGACAGAGGCGGGAAAGACGGAAAAGCGGCGCGGCCGGGAAAATCCGGCCGCGCGCGCTCAGGTCAGGAGCAGCGGTAGTTCAGGAATATCGGTATTTGATGGATCGCAACGCGGCGTCGCCGGTCTCGGTCACGCAGTATTTGCGTCCCGAGCCGAGCCCTTCCAGGCGGACGAGCTGCTGTTCGAGCAGTGCGTCGATTTCGTCCCGATCCATGTTGGTTTGATCGGGAGCATCCTTCACAAGCAATAGCGTGGCGAATTCATGCGGACTCAGCATCGTTCTCTCCATGGCGACCAGTATGCCCGCGCGGCCGGCGCGAACGCCGCAGCGCGATACCCCACACGGGGGTATGGCTTGGGGGGAAAGCTGTATTGGCCGGCCTGGGAGTTCGCACACGCCTTGGCACGGGCGGATCGGGCGAACGGGCCGGGGAACTGGAGTCTAGTCGAGCGCGCGAGCAACGACAAATCGTGCCCCGTTAATTTTCCGTTTGACAGGCACGCGGGTCGCTAGCGGTTCGGTCGGTGCGCCAACTTCTTGATTTCACTTGAAGTTTCGGGTGCGGTGCAGCATCGAAGTGTCATTCGGCGACGTACACTTCGGTGCCCGCGGCGGCCACCGCGTCGGCCATCTCCGGCGGCAGCGGCTTGTCGGTGAAAAGCGCATGGACCTGGCTCAGATGCCCCTGGCGCACGAGCGCCGGGCGGCCGACCTTCGAGTGGTCGGCGACGAGATAGACCGTGCGCGCATGCTGCATGATCGCCTCGGCCACGCGCACCTCGCGCGTGTCGAAGTCGCGCAGCGTGCCGTCGGCCTCGATCGCCGACGTGCCGATGATCGCGTAGTCGACCTTGAACTGGCGGATGAAGTCGATCGCGAGTTCGCCGACGATCCCCTTGTCCCACGGCCGCACGATGCCGCCCGTGATCAGCACCTCGCAGTCGGGATAGCCGCTCATCATCGACGCGACGTTCAGGTTGTTCGTGATCACGTGCAGCCCGTGATGGCGGTTCAGCGCGCGCGCGACTTCCTCGGTCGTCGTGCCGAGGTTGATGAACAGCGACGCCTGGTCGGGGATGTGCGACGCCGCCAGCGCCGCGATGCGCCGCTTCTCGTCGTGGAACATCCGCTGGCGCGCGGTGTACGACACGTTCTCCGAGCTGGTCGGCAGGCTCGCGCCGCCGTGGTAGCGGCGCAGCAGGTTCAGGTCCGCGAGCCAGTTGACGTCGCGGCGGATCGTCTGCGGCGTGACCGCGAAGTGCGCGGCGAGATCGTCGACGGTCACGAAGCCGTCGCGCTGCACCCATTCGAGCAATTCCTGCTGGCGCGCGTTGAGGGTGAGGCGGGGATCTCGGGTCATGGCTGGGCGGTCGGATCGTGAGGCAGAGCGCGTATTGTAAGGGGCGGAAAGGGCGTTCGGCCGGCGCGCGGCGCACGGTGGCCCGTCATTCATGCAGAAAGTGCATGGATTCATTTGACAAATGAATTTGCGCGATCGCGCGGATCGCGCTGCAATGGCGGACTGTCCGCGCACGCCGAGCTTGCGCGCGGCGCGTTCATTCTGCTTTCGACGAGGTGGCACCGATGACTGACTTCAACTGGCACAACCCGTATCCGACGATCCGCATTCCGGTGTTCGCGCGCAACGTCGTGTCGACGTCGCACCCGCTTGCCGCGCAGGCCGGGCTGCGGATGCTGTGGAAGGGCGGCAATGCCGTCGATGCGGCGCTGGCCGCCGCGGCCGCGATCACGGTGGTCGAGCCCGTGTCGTGCGGGCTCGGCGGCGATGCGTTCGCGCTCGTGTGGGACGGCGGGCGGTTGTCCGGGCTGAATGCGTCGGGTGTCGCGCCGGCCGCGTGGAACCCCGACTACTTCCGCAAGCGCCACGGCGAGGACGCGCACGGCATCGCGAACAAGCCGACGCGCGGCTGGGACACCGTGACGGTGCCGGGCGTGATCGCGGGCTGGGAAGCGCTGCATGCGAAGTTCGGTTCGCTGCCGTTCGAGGACCTGCTCGAGCCGGCCATCGAGCTCGCCGAGCGCGGCTATTCGGTGTCGCCGATCGTCGCGCACAAGTGGGCGGCCGCGGTGCCCGAGCTGCAGGGGCTGCCGGGCTTCGCCGATACCTTCATGCCGCGCGGGCGGGCGCCGCTCGTCGGCGAACGCATGTGCCTGCCGGGCCATGCGCGCACGCTGCGCACGCTCGCGAAGGACGGCCCGCGCGCGTTCTACGAGGGCGCGCTCGCCGCGCAGCTCACGGCGTTCGCGCGCGAAGGCGGCGGCGCATTGACCGAAGCCGATCTGCACGGATACCGCCCGGAATGGGTCGAGCCGATCGGCAAGCGCTTCGGCCGCCACACGATCCACGAGATCCCGCCGAACGGGCAGGGCATCGCCGCGCTGATCGCGCTCGGGATCGCCGAGCACGCGGGCGTGACCGAATGGCCCGTCGATTCGGTCGACTCGCAGCACCTGCAGATCGAGGCGATGAAGCTCGCGTTCGCGGACGTCTATCGCTACGTCGCCGATCCGCGTGCGATGGAGCTGACGCCCGAACAGATGCTCGACGACGCGTATCTTGCCGAACGCGCGAAGCTGATCGATCGCACGCGCGCGACGCACTTCGCCGCCGGCCGCCCGCATTCGGGCGGCACGATCTATCTGTCGGCGGCGGACGAGCGCGGGATGATGGTGAGCTTCATTCAGTCGAACTACATGGGTTTCGGCTCGGGGCTCGTCGTGCCCGGGACGGGCATTGCGTTGCAGAACCGTGGGCATGGTTTCTCGATGGACCCGGCCTCGCCGAACGTCGTCGCGGGCGGCAAGCGGCCGTTCCACACGATCATCCCGGCGTTCGTCACCGAGGAGATCGACGGCCGCACCGAGGCCGTGATGAGCTTCGGCGTGATGGGCGGCGACATGCAGCCGCAGGGCCATCTGCAGACCATCATTCGGATGCTCGGCTACGGACAGCAGCCGCAGGCCGCCTGCTGCGCGCCGCGCTGGAAGGTCAATCGCGACTTCACGCTCGACGTCGAGGCGACGATGAACCGCGACACCGTCGACGCGCTCGCCGCGCGCGGCCATACGATCAAGTCGGTCGACGATCCTTACATGGATTTCGGCTCCGGGCAGTTCGTGTGGCGCCTCGATCCCGACGATCCCGACCGCGGCTACGTGGCCGCGAGCGACAGCCGTCGCGATGGCCTCGCGGCCGGTTTCTGACGGGACGCTTCCAGTTTCCTGCGGCGACGGGCGGTCGAATGGCCGCCCGTTTTGCCTGCTGCCGCGCATGCCGCCGAGCGCGCGCAACCGGTTCGAAGAACTCGTCTAACGAACCGCGACATCCGCGGCGGAACTGCGCCCGCCGGGCATGGTCAGTGCTTTGAAGCACGAACATTCAAGTGCGGCTAAGATGCCAGCATGGTTCGGCCGGACCAATCCACTATAAATGCAAGCAACACGTCGCCTGCGGGCGCGCCGGGCCCGTGCCGAGGGCATCGGCCGGGCGGCCGCGCGACGACTGGGAGCGCATCACCATGCCTACTGAAACGACGCATGTCATGCCGTGGCGTATCGAGGACATCGACCTGAACCGGATCGATCGTCAGCGTGCCGCCGCAAACGAGGATCTGCTGCTGCTGCTGTGCGCGTCGTCGTTCATCGAAAGCGGCTCGGATCTCTACACGAGCAACCTGAGCGAGTTCTTCAACGACGACCCGGAAGTGTCCGCGTGGCTCAACACGGCGTGGGAGCCCGAGGAACTGCAGCACGGGCGCGCGCTGAAGGCGTACATCGCGCACGTGTGGCCCGAGTTCGACTGGGATACCGCGTTCGCGAATTTCTTCGCCGAGTATTCGAAGACCTGCTCGGTCGATGCGTTCGAGAAGACCCGCGCGCTCGAGATGGTCGCCCGCTGCGTGGTCGAGACGGGCACGGCCACGCTCTATCGCGCGATCAACGAATGCTCGGACGAGCCGGTGCTGAAGGAAATCACCGACAACATTCGCACCGACGAAGTGCGCCACTACAAGCACTTCTTCAAGTTCTTCAAGAAGTACAACAAGCTCGAAGGCAACGGCAGGCTCGCGGTGCTCGGCGCGTTGATGCGCCGCGTGATGGAAATCAAGAACGAGGATTCGGAGATCGCGCTGCGCCACGTGTTCGCGATCCGCTATCCGGAGCGCGTCGGCGACAGCCAGTACAACCGCGAGCGCGTCGCCCGCATCAGCTCGCTCGTGCGGCGCAACCTGTCGGCCGACATGTGCGTGAAGATGCTGCTCAAGCCGCTCGACCTGCCCGCGAAGATCCAGCCGGGCGTCCACTATCCGCTGACGAAGATCACGCGGCACGTGTTCATGCGCTGATCGTCACCGCGCGGCCCAGCGCGTATGCTGCGGCATCATCGTCTGCTTTTCACCGGGGCCGCCCTCATGACCGATTCCCATCGCCACGCGCTCGAGCAATGGACGTTCGACGCGTGGCCGCCGGCCGTCGTCGCGCTGTTCGACGGCACCGCGCTCGAGCGCCATGCCGACTTCGCCGCGTCGCTGATCGTCGCGACCGACGACGGCCAGTTGCGCACGACGCTGCTCAGTGTCGGCGAGATCCATGCGCGCGACGCGCATACGCTGCTGCTCGCGCTATGGCCGCAATCGCGCGCGGCGCGTGCGATCGCGCAGCGGCGTGCGGCCGCGCTGACGCTCGTCGCCGACGGCGCATTTTTTCAGGCACA
>Ga0207647_10002346_pt1 | contig 14387 bp, 8 predicted proteins | sample KBSCornC2_FD_184295 | JGI IMG/M metagenome (GOLD analysis project Ga0207647, IMG submission 184295) | Corn rhizosphere microbial communities from Kellogg Biological Station, Michigan, USA - C2 (SPAdes) (version 2) | ecosystem: Host-associated > Plants > Roots > Rhizosphere ...
GGCCCAACGCATCTGATTGCCATAGACCATGCCGCGGGCAACGTAAGCCGAGGCAGTATCGGGATCAAGTGCGAGTGCGTGCCGCGCAGCATCCAGCGACCGGGCGTAGCTGGCTTGCGCGGGAGTGAGCGTGTAGGCCGGCAGCAACGCCTCGGCTTCCGCCAGCGCCGCCCAACCTTGGGCATAGCCGGGATCGATCGCCACCGCCTGCTGAAATGCTTCTGCCGCCTCCTTGACTGAGCGGGCAGCGAGCAGGGTGAGTCCGCGCAAGTAGAAGTCATGTGCAAGCGGATCAATGGTTCTTTGCGCCACCAGCGACTGTTCGCCCGCACCCGCCAACTGCACCTTGAGCTTGTCCGCGATCGCCTTGGAGATTTCATCCTCGACCGCGAAGATGCTGGTCAACTTGCGGTCGTATTTTTCAGACCACAGGTGATAACCGCTGCGGGTGTCTATCAGTTGCGCGGTAATGCGAACCTCGTCGCCGGATTGCTGCACGCTGCCCTCCAGCACCGTCGCCACATCCAGCACCTCGCCGACCTTGCGCAGGTCTTCGGCCTTGCCCTTGAATGCGAACGCAGACGTGCGCGCGGCGACCTTCAGGTTCGGCAACTGCGCCAGCGCGTCCAGGATTTCCTCAGTGATGCCGTCGCTGAAGTAATCGTTCTTCGGATCGCCGCTCATGTTGACGAACGGCAGCACGGCGACGGATTTGGCGGGGATCGCAACGGCTTGCGCGGTCGCAGTCGCGGAGACGGACCCAACCTGTAGCCCGGATGGAGTCGCCCCGGCGACGGAATCCGGGACGACCCTCCCCGGATTGCGCTGCGCCGCTTCCGGGCTCCTTGCGGGGGGCGCCATGCGTCCGAACCGCCACAACAATCCGCCCCCAATTGCCAGCACCAGCGCGATCAGCAGCAGTTCCGCACCCGATACCCGCTGCCTTCCCTTCTCGCCGTGATACCAGGCCAATACCAGAGCGACCACGAAGCCCAGCGCGATGGCCGCGAACGCAATCTGCATCACGCGATGCGGCCAGTCGTAGCTGTCCGCCGCGAGGCCGAGCGCCTGCAGCGCAGCCCAACCCGCCGCGAGGTAGGCCAGCGCCCACTGCACCAGCTTGCGTTGCTTCATGCGGGCGATGAGTTCATTCATGGTTGGAGGTGCCGGCAGGTGTGTACGGCAAACCCATCTTCTTCAGCACCGCCTTGAAACGCGGATCGCTGCGAATGGAATCCAGACCCGTGCTCCAGATCTGCATCGGCTCGGGGACGGCATGATCTGCTGCAAGGTCTTCCAAAGCGTCAAGAGCGCGATCGCGTGCGCCCAGCAAAGCCAGAAACTGTGCGAATGCAAACGAGTTGCTGCGCAGCGTGACGAATGAGGGCGAAGAAGACGTTTCGAGCTCCTGCACCACTTTTTCGCGCAGCCCCGGATCAGCCATGCCGCGTACAAGCAGCTCTGCCGCGTCGGGGCCGAAGCTTGATTGTGCGTGCACCATGGCCTGCGAAAAACGGCCAGCTTGCGCATCCGTAATCGTGGCGATGGTGTGAGCCAACCGGAAGTTCGGATCGATGGCCAGGGCGCGATCAAGTTGCGACATGGCTTCCTGGTTACGACGCAACGCAAACAATGTGCCAGCGCGCATCGTCGCAACGATCGCCGACAATGGATCCAGCTTTTGCGCGCGTTCGAACTCCGCTTCAGCGCGCGTGAACTGGCCACAAGCGAACAAGTACTGTGCGTACTGGTCGATCGCTTCTGCATCACTCGGTGCCAGTGCCAATGAATGCTGGAGAGCAACATTGGCCTGTTCCCAGTGCCAGTGCCTGAGATAGAGGATCCCCAAGGTTCCGTATGCCGATGCTGTACGCTCATCCAGCGCCAGCGCGTGTTGCGCGAAGGACATCGCGCGTACCTGCGCAGTTGAGAGATCCGCAAGCCCGTAGCTCGGCAACAGCGCTTCAGCGTCCGCCATCGCCCCCCAAGCCTGCGCAAAATCCGGATCGATCGAGACCGCCTGCTGAAAGTCCGCGACCGCATTCCGCAAACCAGGGCCGCGCGCGGCAAGCAATGTCAGTCCGCGAAGGTAGAAGTCGTGCGCACGCGGATCGACGGTCTTCTGCGCTACCAGCGGTTGCGCGCTGTTCCATTGCACGCGCAGCTTGTCGGCAACCGCGTTGGAGATTTCATCCTCGACCGCGAAGATGTTGTCCAACTTGCGATCGTAGTTCTCCGACCACAGTTGATAACCGCTGCGGGTGTCCACCAGCTGGACGGTGATGCGCACCTCGTCACCGGATTTCTGGATGCTGCCTTCCAGCACCGTCGCCACACCGAGCACCCTGCCAACTTCGTGCACGTTGCTTGCATTGCTCTTGAATGTGAAGGCAGACGTGCGCGCGGCCACCTTGAGATTCGGAAGCTGCGCCAGCGCGTTGAGGACTTCTTCGGTGACGCCGTCACTGAAGTACGCCTGCTTCGGATCGCCGCTGAGGTTCGCGAACGGCAGCACCGCGATGGATTTGGCCGGGATGTTCGCGAGCGCGGAATCGTTCGCCAATCCCGCGCCCTTGCGCCAGACAAACGTGTTCGTCAACAACAGGACGACCGCCACGACCAGCAGCGCGATGATCCACTTGTCCAGCTTGCGGCCGGTCGAGCGCGCGATCGAATCGTCCGGCGCGATCTCGCTTTCGCGTTTCAAACCCTGCGGCGTGAATTCGTAGAACCACGCGAAGGCGATCCAGAACGGGAAGCCGATGATCGCCGCGATCACGAACCAGCGCGTGGTCCAGTCCGGCGCGCCCAGCGGCGGCCCGAGTTGCGCGATGCCCTGCGCCAGCGCCCACACCGCTCCGGCGTAGAGCACCCCCGCGCGCAGCACGTTGCGGCGCTGGAGTTCGGCGAGGAAAGAGGGCTTTTCGGTCACCGCTTCACTCCGAAGGATGCCCTCGGCGTGGCGACGTCGCCGGCAGCCAGCTTCTGGAACTCCGGGTCGTCGCGCAGGCGGTCGAAATCCGGATCCAGGCGCAGGAAGGCCGGTGTGAGCGGCGGCATCAATCCGCCATAGTTGACGCCCAGCAGGTAGCGTACTTCGGCGATGGCCTCGGGCCTGCGACCCAGGCGAGCGAAGATGCGCGCACGCAATTCCCTGACCTCATCGTCATTCGTGGCGCCCTTTGCTTCGGGCTGCGTTGTCTGCCTTTGTTCCATCGCGGCCAACGCCGAAGCCCCGTCACCCAAACCTATTCGCGCGTAGGTGAGAACGCCGAATGCCCAGTCATTGTCGGGTTCGCGTTCGACCAGTGGCTGCATCAGCTCGCGTGCGCGCTGGTAACTTGCGATCGCCCCAGCGTGATCGCTATTCAATTGCTGCAGGTCGCCGAGATCCACGTAGCCAAAGCCGACCTCGACCGGCGGCGTATGGGCATCGGCCCGTTCCAGCAGTCCCCGCAACCACGCGATCGCTGGCCCCGGCCGGCGCTGCATGCGTGCGAGCACGACGTATTGATGGCACTGGTCCGAGAGTCGCGTCGGCAAATGGTCGAGCGCCTGTGCCGCGCGCACGAGATCGCCTTGCGCCAGGTAGACGTCGCCTTGCAACTGGCGCGTTTCCTCGTCGCCCGGCGCCAGCGCCAGTGCGCGATCGGCTGCCGCGAGCGCGACGTCGAAGCGGCGCTCGTTGGTGGCGCTGACCGCAATGTCCCTGTAGATGCCTGCATTCAATGGATCGAGCCGAAGCGCCTGTTGCTGGAGATCGTCGGCTCGCTCCCAGTCGCCGAGGCGCCGGACCGTTCCGCTGAGCGCAAGCAGGGTATGGACATCGTTGGGCCAGCGCGTGTGCAGATCCTCGAGGCGCTTGCGGGCATCACCGAGATCAACCTGCACGTAAGCGACGTAGAAGGCGCGCGCGTAGAGCGTATCGAGGGCACCCGGTTGCAGGCGCTCGGCGGTTTCCAGTGCGTGCAGGCATTCGGCACGCCGTTCCGGCGAGGAGTCCCATCCGATGTAGATCATCCGTGTATCCAGAACCGCCAGCGCCGCCCACGCCTGCGCAAAGCCCGGATCGGCCTTCACGGCTTGCTGGAGTGCGTGCAGCGCGGGAATGGAATCGCTGTCGGAAAATCCCCGATAGCTCAGGGCGACGCCACGCAGGTAGGCATCCAGGGCCGCGCCATTGCGGGTCTGCACCACCGCCACTTCGCGCTTCGCCGTCCCGTTCAGGGCCGCGCCGAGGTGATCGGCGATCCTGCCGGCGACCTCGCCCTGCACGGTGAACACGTCGTCGAGGGTGCGGTCGTAGGTATCGCTCCACAAATCCGAGTCGCCCTTGGCCTGGATCAACTGCACGTTGATGCGCACCTTGTTGCCGACCCGCTGCACGCTGCCCTCGAGGATGTTGGCAACGCCGAGCTTGCGGGCGATCTCCGGCAGGTTCTCCGGGTGGCTCGCGAATGGCAACGTCGAGGTGCGCGAGATCACCCGCAGTGTGCCGATCTTGGACAGCCGCGTGAGGATCTCGTCCTGCATGCCGGCGGCGAAGTAGGCGTTGTCCTTGTCGGAGGAGAGGTTCTCGAACGGCAGCACTGCGATAGACCTGCGATCGGCGCTGACGACGCTCGTCGCCGCATCCGGATTTGCGGCCGCATGGAAGTTCAAGGAAGTGGAAGGTGCATTGCGTTCGAACTGCCACAACAACCCGCCACCGATCGCCAGCAGCAGCGCGAGGATCACGATCTCGGTGCCGCTGACCTTCTGCGCGCCGCGTTCGCCGTGATACCAGGCCAGCACCAGCGCGACGAGGAACCCAACTGCGAGCGCGAGGATCAGCAGCTTTTCGATCTGGCCCGGCCAGGCGAACCGCTGCGCGATGACATCGACGACCTGGATCACCGCAAATGCGAACGCGACGTAAGCCAGCGCCCATTGCACCAGCTTGCGCTGCTTCAGGCGGACGAGAAATTCAGCCATGGCGCCATCCTCCCATCCCCGTTCCGGACGCCCTGCAAGTGCGAATCCGAGGCACGGTGGCCCACTCCTGTGCTTGCGGACCGATGAACACACCGGGCACGACGATCACCCGTTCGACGACGACGGCCGTCCAATCCTGCCGCCGGAAGCGTGCGGTGATCCGGCGCAGGATCATGGCTTCGGTTTCCCGGGTAAATTGGGATACGCGATGGTTCGTGGCGGCGGCCATCGCAGTCCGGATTCGGCGAGCAGCGCCTTGAAGTGCGGCGTGGCGTCGAGGTCGAATGGCGCGCCGCACTGGCATGCGGTGACCACGAGGGCAAGCAGCAGGCCGCCCGCCGGTCGGGTGTCCAGCGCCGCGGCACGGCGATTGGCTTGGGCGCGATTACCGGACAAGGCGGCTGCCACTGCGTCGGTGATGTCCCCCGTTTGAAGCTTCGAGCTTTTGCGATCCACTTTCTGCAGGCTGGCACGCAGCGTTACCGGGTCTTCCCCAGCGGCCCTGCCCACGATCAGTTGTGCGATGTAGTAACCATCGCCGCGCGGTTCCATTGATGCCAGCGTGGCCTGGGCTTCCCCAATCCGCCCGAGCATGGCCAGTGCGATGGGTTGGGATGCCGATGGCGTGGGACCAAGTGCCTTCCAGTACATGGCCAATACATCCAGCGCGCGTTGGGGATGTCCGGTAGCAAGCGCCACTGACATGCGGGTGTGATAGTTGATGCCGTTCAGCGGGTCACAGACATTGACGCGCGCGCCGAGGTTCTCGATCAGATCGCCATAGCCGAATGCACTGGCGAATACCGGCATCCAGTTCGGTGCGCTGCAACCAGGCTGCTTGAGTGCGATTTCAATGCGATCGGCCAGACCATGCCAGTCGTCGCTCAACAATTGCCGCTCGGCCAGCGCCAGATCGCGCTGCTGCGGATCCGGGCTGGTGGCGGCGGCGCGTTCGAGCGTGTGCAGGGCGGCACGCTGGGCATCGAGCAGTTCGGCATGGCTGCGGCCATCGGCCATGAGCGTGTGTTCGTAAAGATCTGCCTCGGCGAAGTACGCGAAGGAGAAGTTGGGATCCAACGCGATCGCCTTGTCGAATTCCACGTTGGCCTGGCGCAATCCATCGATGAGGCCTATTCCCGGTTTGGAGTGCGCCTCGATGTAGAGCTTCCAGCCCTTCTGGTAAGCGATGAAGGCATCAACATTCTTCACGCCGGCCGCGCGCATGTGCGCACGCTGTTTGTCATCCAGCACCACATTGAGCACGCCGGCGACATGCTCGGCGATATCCAGTTGCACGGCCAGGCTGTCCTTGACGGTGCGGTCGTAGGTCTGCGACCACAACTGGGTGCCATCGGAGGCACGGATCAGCTGCGCGGTGACGCGCGCCCGCTCCCCTTCACGCCGCACGCTGCCTTCCAGCAGGTTGGCCACCCCCAGCCGCGCGCCGATCGTGCGCGAATCCAGGTCCTTGCCCTTGAACTGAAACGACGAGGTACGCCCGATCACGCGCAGGCCGTCGATGCGCGCCAGCGAGTTGAGGATCTCCTCGGACAGGCCATCGGAGAAGAACACGTTGTCCTTGTCGTCGGACAGGTTCTCGAACGGCAGCACGGCGATGGATTTGGCCAGGATGCTCTGGCTGGCCGTGGGAGAAGCGGCCATGGAAGCAGATGTCGCGCCGACCTCGTGGCTCACCGACACCGTGCTGTTCGCTGCGGCCACGCCCATGCTGCTGCCTGCTACAGAGACAACGGGTGCGCGCGCATATCGCCACAGCAGGCCACCGCCCACCGCCAGCAGCAGCGTGATGATCAGCAGCTCCGTACCGTTAACACGCTGCGCCCCACGCTCGCCGTGGTACCACGCCAGCACCAGCACCACGAAAAATCCAAGCACGAGCGCCAGCGTGATGCCGCGCCGCACCCCTTCCGGCCAGCCGAACTGCTGGGCGACCACGTCGGCGCCCTGGATCAGGGCAAATGCAAATGCCACGTACGCAACTGCCCACTGCACCAGCTTGCGTCGTTTCAGGCGCGCGATGAAATCAGTCATGGAACTCTCGGCCTTGTGCAAACGTGGCGGCGGTTCCTCGGTGCGCCGGGGAGCGGAAGCGCGTCATGCATGCTCGTTCCGCGGCCGCATTGTGGCATGGCGTGGGCTTGGTTTCAGGTCGGAAGAGGATGTCCGGTTTTTGCCGGGACGTGGTGGTCACGACCGGCTACTTAGGGTCGCAGCGTGATTCCCTGTACCCGCAAGCGCCGAGATTTCGTGCGATGTGGCGAAGCTCAGCCGAAAGAGGACTTGCCCGCGCGCCCCCGCCCCCCGAAGGGGTAGAACTCATGCACCGCGGCGCTGATGTCGACGGCTGCAAGACGTGTCGTTACCTTTAACCAGTTTTCCAATGGCTGCTTGGTTCAGCGATCCGGCTTCTGTCGGCCCATTGCGGGGAGCCAGCCAATGAATTTCCGACACCGGCATCCGGCACGGCTACACTCTTGAAAAAGCAGGGGATGGTGATGACGGGTTTCCTTCTCCGCCTCAGGCAACGCAAACTGGTGCAGTGGGTGCTGGCGTACATCGCATTCGCGTTTGCGCTGATCCAGGTGCTGGATGTGATCGCGCAGCGGTTCCGCTGGCCGGATCAAATTGAAAAGCTGCTGATCTTTGCGCTGGCGATCGGGTTTGTCGTCGCGCTGATATTGGCCTGGTACCACGGCGAGCGTGGCGCGCAGAAGGTCAGCGGCACCGAGATCGCCATCCTGGCACTACTGCTGGCGATCGGTGGGGGATTGTTGTGGGGTTACGGGCGGACGTCGTCGCATCCGGCTGTGGCCGGCGCGGCCCGCGATGCTGCTGCCCTGAAGCAGCATCCAGCGTCGATGGCACCTGCACGAGCCATCCCCATCCCCGCCAAGTCCATTGCGGTGCTTCCCTTCGAAAACCTGAGCGAGGACAAGGGCAACGCCTACTTCGCCGACGGCATGCAGGACCTGATCTTGACCAAGCTCGCCGACATCGGCGATTTGAAAGTGATCTCGCGTACCTCGACCGCGAAGTACGAAAGTCATCCCGACAATCTGAAAGTGATCGCGCAGCAACTCGGCGTCGCGGCGATCCTGGAAGGCAGCGTGCAGAAGGCGGGCAACCAGGTGCTGATCAACGTGCAGTTGATCGATGCGCAAAGCGACAACCACCTGTGGGCCGAGAGTTACACGCGCACACTGGACAACATCTTCGGAGTCGAAGGCGAGGTCGCCCAGAAGGTGGCCGATGCGCTGAAAGCCAAACTCACCAGCACCGAGCAACAGAACGTCACGGCGATCCCGACCCAGAACACCGCCGCCTACAACTGGTATCTCAAAGCCGATTATCAGGCCCACAAGGCCTTCGATGCACAGGACGGCGCGGAATTCGAGCTTGCCGAATCCGATTACCGCAAGGCGATCGCGCTCGATCCCGGGTTCGCTCTGGCCCGGGCGCAGTTGGCTTACTGGCAAATGGTGAGCCACTGGTTCGTCGCGCCGCTGCCGCCGGACGAACTGGCGAAGATCAAGGCGACCATTGACGGCACCCTGGCGGTCGCTCCCGATCTTCCCGACGCACATCTGGCGCTCGGCTATTACTACTACTGGGGCTATCGCCGATATGCCGAGGCTGCCAAGCAGTTCGAGCGCGTTCTGCAGCTCGCGCCGAACAACGTCGAGGCGCTCGGAGGGCTGGCCTTCATCGAACGCCGGAGAGGGCAGTGGCCGCAGGCATTGGCGACCCTGCAACGCGCATTGCTGATCGCGCCGCGCGACTCCGAGATGCTGGGTGAATATGGCTGGACGTTGTGCATCATGCGGCGCTATGCGGAAGCGGAGCAAGTGCTGATGCGTGCGCTCACCATGGAGCCCGGCAAGACCAATAATCAGGACGCATTGTGGACAACACGCCTGGTCGGGTTGGGCGATGCCCAGGGCGCCCGGACCGCTTACATTCCACGGCCCGGCTGGAGGCTCGACACCGCGAAGAACATCGCCGCCGGGGACGTGGACGGCTTGGTAAATCCAATTGTCTACCCGGATGTATTTGAGCGCCACTTCGACAAGGCGCTGCTCGCATGGGATTCGGCGCCCGTCAGCACCGACGCGGAACGGCTCACCCGTCGGGCTGCACGTGTCGCGATCGAGATCATCGCGGGAAGGCAGTCGGCCATTCAATCCGAGTGCGTGCAACTGAAGCCGCCGCTTGAAGCGGAGCTCGCGAAGCATCCTGACGCCATCGGCAACCTGCAGCAGGTCGCCTGGGTGGACGTGTGCCTGGGCCGCAACGCGGAAGCGATTGCCGCGGCGCGTCGCGCATCGGAAGTCATGTCGGTTGCCAAGGACGCCTACTTCAGCGCGTATACCCTTGCGGGGCTGGCCGAGGTCGAGGCCCATGCTGGCGCGAAGGATGATGCATTCAAGCTGGTCGAACAATTGCTGGCGATGCCGGCGGGCGAAGTCATGAGCGTTACGCGGCTGAAGCTCGATCCGGTTTGGGACCCTTTGCGCGGCGATCCGCGGTTCCAGGCACTCTTGACGAAAAGTGCGGTCGCGCCGCCGGTTGGCGGAGCAAGTGGGGTTTCGCCGTGACGAAATTCGTTGGCCCCCTGAGGGAACGCTGGCCGGTACTGTGGACATCGCGTGCATCATGTTCGCGCAAAAGGTCACAATCGCAACCCTGTGGGACAAATGCGGCCCTGCCGGCGATGGTGAGAAGAATGCAGCTGGCGATTACGTCTGCGTGCACGGGTTGGCTGGAAATCAGACGCAAGGCGTTGAGAGTAGTCGCCTGCCGAATCGCTGCTCAGGCAGCGATCGAGAAATTCAGGTCAACGGATCACCGTTCGGAAAGCGGACGGCCCCCACCGGCGCCTTTGGGTCGTGAGCGCGAGTTTCGCGTTGGTCGGCGCAGCGATCGCTGGCAACGGACGCAGTTCGGCCAGAAGCGGACATCGAGACGAGGCAATTAGGAAAATCGACTCTGACCCGTGCTTTCCACGATGATCAACAGGCGCTCGACCGTACCGGGCCAACCGAACCTGGTGGCCACGATGTCGATGCCTTGCAGCGCCGCGAATGCCGCAGCGACATAGGCGACTGCCCACTGCACCAGCTTGCGTTGTTTCAGACGCGCGAAGAATCCGGTCGGAGCTTCGTTCACGACGATATCTCCGCTTCGTCGGGAACCCGGCGCAGGGCTTCAAACAGGCGTGTCGGGCGCGCGTTCATTGGCAGACAAATGCCTCCGCACCGGCAGACGGCGCGGGTTTGCACAGGTCCGGCCAACCATAACGCTTCCAGTAATCCAGCATCCCGATGCGCTGCGCGAAGCCCTGGAATGCGGGATCCTGACGGGCCTTGCGTGACCAGGGTTCGGGTTGCCACAGCCAATTGAGATACCCGTCGGACAATCCGCTGCCGCCGTGTTCGAACAAATCGAATGAATGCGCCGGCTCGCCCAGTTGCAGCAGCATGGTAGGCGTCCAGTCGTCGTCCAGATGCGCATCGAGGGTTTTCAGCGCGATCTGGCGCTGCGCGGCATCGCCATAAGTTCCGCGATAGATCGTCTGCAGATCCGCGCGAGAAATTTTGGTGCCCATCTTGCTGGTCGAGTTGGCGAACTCCCGGGCGGAGCCCGCCATGTCGCCCTGCGCGGCATCGTAGAACTCCAGCATCAGTGCGCCGAAGGGAGAATCCGCCACCCCGCTGTGATGGATGTACGCCAGTGCGCCGGCCCGATCTTGCTGGCGCCAGCGCAACATGCTCTTGTAGAACAGCAGCAGCATGTTGGCCGGGTCATTCGCCAGCGCCTTGTCGATCGGCGCCTCGGCCGCACGCGTGCGGCCCATGGCCGCGAGCTCGTTGGCGGCCCAGTAGTTCACCGCAGAATTGTCCGGCGCCAGCGCCAGCGCGCGCTGCATCGGTTCCACCATCGCCACGTAATGCCGCTGCGAGAACTGGTTGTAGCTCAGCGTCGCCCAGGCTTCGGCTTCATCAGGATCGAGAATCAGCGCGCGATGCGCGGCAGCATCGGATGTCTTCCAGCTTTCATTCCAGTTTGCCCCCGTGTATTGCGGCAGTACCGCGTAAGCGACGGCAAGCTTGGCCCAGGCGCGCGCGAATTTCGGATCGAGCGCGGTCGCTTTCTGCAGCAATACGATCGCCTGCGTCAGGCTGTCGCCGACGCGCTTGTTGACCAGCGTCTGCGCAGTGACGAAATCCGCGTACGCTTCGGCGCTGGTGGTCGCTACCGGCACCAGTCTTGCCTGCTCGCTGCCAGTCAGGACGATCTTCAGGTGATCGGTGATCGCGCGCGCGATGCGCTCCTGCAGGTCGAAGATGTTGCTCAAGTTGCCATCGTAACTCTGCGACCACACCTCGAAGCCGTCACGCGTACGCACCAGTTGCACGCTGATGCGCACGGCATCGTTTTGCGTGCGCACCGAACCTTCCAGCACGTTGCTGACGTCCAACGCCTTGCCGATGGTACGCAGGTCCGCGTTGTGGCTGCCGTAATAGAACGACGAAGCGCGTCCGGCGACTTTCAGGTCCTGCACCTTGGCTAGCGCGTTCAACAGTTCCTCGGCCAGGCCGGCGGAGAAATAACCGTGATCGTGGCCGGGGCTCAAATCCTCGAACGGCAATACCGCGATCGATTTGTCCGGAACCGTGGATGCCGAGTCGCCTTGCAAACCTTCGCCCTTTTTCCAGACGAAGGTGTTGGTGAGCAACAGCACCACCGCAACCGCCAGTACCACGATGATCCACTTGTCCAGCTTGCGGCCAGTGGCATGCGCAAGAGAATCGTCCGGCGCGATTTCACTCTCGCGCTTCAGCCCTTGCGGCGTGAATTCGTAGAACCACGCGAACGCGATCCAGAACGGAAAGCCGATGCACGCAGCTATCACGAACGAGCGCGTGATCCAGTCCGGCGCGCCCAGCGGTGGGCCAAGCTGCGCGATGCCTTGCGCCAGCGCCCACACCCCGCCCGCGTACAACGCCGCAGCGCGCAGTACGTTGCGGCGTTTCAGTTCGGAAAAGAATGATGGCCGCGCGTTCATGGCGAATCGAAGGCCTTCGGCGTGTAAGGCAATCCCATCTTCTTCAGCACTGCCTTGAAACGCGGATCGTTGCGTACGGGATCGAACGCCGGTTGCCAGACGCTGTCCTCGCCGAATATCACTTCATGCCCCACATCCTTGAGCGCGTCCAGCGCATCGTTCCGGTCGCCCAGCAACATCAGCCATTTGATCCGGGCGGTGCGGGTCAGCCGCTGATGCGAATCGGCCGTGGCTGTAACGACTGCTTGACGCGCGGCGGCGCGCTTCGCGGGATCTGCAATTCCGTCTACCAACCGCGAATAGACATCCGGGTTTTCTCCGGCAATCCGCGCACCCGTATCCAGTTGCGCTTTGGCTTCCGTGTAATCGTGGCGATAAATCGCAACGTCCGCCGCGGCGAAATGACCCAGCGCATAATCTGGCCGCAGTTCGGTCACGCGACGCGCCTGCGCGGCCGCATCGCCAAACCGGTGCAGGGCGGTGAGCACGTTGGCCCGCGTGACGCCAATGATGCCCGACAGCGGGTCGAGTTTCTGGGCGCGCTCGATTTCCGCCAACGCATCCTGCGATCGCCCTGCCGCGAGCAGGTACTGGCCATACTGATCGGCGGCCTCGGCATCGCCCGGCGCGATCTCCAGTGCCTTCCGGAATGCGGCGTCGGCGTCTTGCCATTTCCATTGAACGCGATAATGCATGCCCAGCGCGACGTAAGCGGAAGCCACGTCCGGATCAATCTCCAGCGCGCGCTTGGCGGCGGCCGCACCGGCCGGCACGGCAGTTTCCTGCGGTTCGAGGAAGTAATGCGGCAGCAGCAATTGCGCTTCGGCCAGCGCCGCCCACGCTTGCGCGTAGCCCGGATCGATCGCGACTGCTTGCTGGAAATCCGCCACGGCTTCGCGCAACCCCGGGCCGCGCGCCGCGATCAGCGGAAGACCGCGCAGGTAGAAATCGTGCGCGCGCGGATCAATCGTCTTCTGCGCGACCAGCGTGGCTTCGCTGCCGCCCGCCAACTGCACCTGCAATTTGTCGGCGATGGCCTTGGAAATTTCATCCTCGACCGCGAAGATGTTGGTGAGCTTGCGGTCGTACTTCTCCGACCACAGGTGATAACCGCTGCGGGTGTCGATCAATTGTGCGGTGATGCGCACCTCGTCGCCGGATTTCTGCACGCTGCCTTCCAGCACCGTCGCGACATCCAGCACCTCGCCGACCTTGCGCAGGTCCTCTGCCTTGCCCTTGAACGCGAACGCCGAGGTGCGTGCCGCGACTTTGAGGTTCGGCACCTGGGCCAGCGCGTCGAGGATTTCCTCGGTGATGCCGTCGCTGAAGTAATCGTTCTTCGGGTCGCCGCTCATGTTGACGAACGGCAGCACCGCGATGGATTTGGCGGGGAGCGCGACCGTTTGCGCACTGGCAGGTACGGATGCGACACGCAACCCGGATGAAGCCGCGACCGCAGCGGAATCCCGGCGGTCCGTTGCCCCATGAGCAGTGTCGGCGACCTTTGCAACCGACGGCGCTGCGGGTCGCCCGAAGTGCCAATATGCGCCTCCGGCAATCAAGGCGATCAGCACGCCGATCGCACCGACCGCCATGCCCGCGCGACGCGAACGCCGCCGCACGCGTGGATTCGTTTCGGCCTCCTGCGCATCGGTCGCCACGATCCCATGCGACGTCGTGTCGAATGCCCACGCCAGCACCAGTGCAATCGGAAACCCGATCAGGATCAGCAGTACCACGGCTTGGTCGATCCAATCCGGCAAATGGAACACCGGAAATACCTGCGTTGCCACCTGGATCAGCAGCCAGCCGACCACCGCGTAGGCTGCCGCGACGCGGTATACATGCCGCCGCTTCAACTCTTCCAGGAAGTTCATGGCGTGGTACCTGCGGCGAGCTTGTATGGCAAGCCGATCTTCTTCAACACCGCCTTGAAGCGCGGATCGGTGCGAATCGGATCGAGTGCCGGGCTCCACAAGAATTGGACCGTGTTGCTTTCGCCGTTTGGCACAAAGTCCGCCAGCACGACGAGGGCGCGTTCGCGTTCCCCGAGCAACAGCAAGAACGAGGCATGCACGAATGCGTCCTTGCGGATGCCGCTCATCGCCGGCGACGTATCCAGGATCTGAATCGCACGTTTGCGCACGGGTGGATCGGCAATACCGCGGATCAGCAAACCAGACGCATCCTGGTCTTCGCCGTTGAGCTTGCTCGCCATGCGAGCCTGTCGTTCTGCTTCGGAATAACGGTGCAAGACGAGATATACCCACAGGGCACTGCGATGTATGAACACCCCGTCTGGATGAGCGGTCAGCGTGCTCTCGAT
>Ga0207647_10002347_pt1 | contig 14386 bp, 10 predicted proteins | sample KBSCornC2_FD_184295 | JGI IMG/M metagenome (GOLD analysis project Ga0207647, IMG submission 184295) | Corn rhizosphere microbial communities from Kellogg Biological Station, Michigan, USA - C2 (SPAdes) (version 2) | ecosystem: Host-associated > Plants > Roots > Rhizosphere ...
GAGGCGAGTGACGTTCACATCTCCCTCGTCGGTCACCGCCACGTCCGCGACGGCGGCGAGGTAGCTGCCAAAGGCGTTCATCAGCGCGATTCCCCGTCCCCGCCGCGCACCGGAAGGAAGGGGTGGCGCCGGCGTCCCCCAGCCGGCCTTGTCCGCTGCCAGGTTCAATACGCCGAGCGCGCGCGGGTTCTTTTCGAGCAGACCACGTCGGAAGGTGAGCGGATCGACGCCGGTCTTGCGCGCGATCAAGTCCATGAAGCATTCGATCGCAAAGATGCTGCCGTTCGGGCCGACACCGCGCCAGAAAGCCACCGGCACGGCACTTTCGTGGCGGATAAATTCCACCAGCCGATCGCCGACCGCATAGGGAACCTCGGCTGCCCCATCGACTGCATCGCTGTCGATACCGTCCTTGAAGGCCGGCGGCAGCCAGTGCGCCATCACCGATCCACCCGTGACGCGATGACGCCAGGCGGTGATCCGGCCGTTCTCTAGCCGGGCGTTCAACTGCTCATGATAGAGCGGGCGATAGAGTTGCTGGCGGATATCCTCTTCGCGCGACCAGATCACCTTGACCGGTCCGTCGACCTTGGCGGCGATCCGCACTGCCTTGACCACCCCGTCGACCTCGAGCCGGCGGCCGAAACCGCCGCCGATCAGGTGATTGTTGACCGTCACCTTGTCGGGCGTGATGCCCAGTGCCGTGGCGGCACCGGCCTGGGCGAAACCGGGCACTTGCGTCCCGGTCCACAATTCGCAGGCGCCGCCCTGCACGTGCACCGTGCAATTGGTCATCTCCATCGGCGCATGGGCAAGATAGGGAAGTTCGTAGCTCGCGTCGAACAAGGTACCGTCCTTGAGCTTGGCGAGCGCGTCGCCTTCCTTCTTGGCGACGGCCCCGGAGCCCTGCGATGCCTTTTCCAGGTCGGACCACAATTTCGCCTGGTCGAGCCCGGCATTGGCTCCGGGTGCCCAGTCGATCGCGAGCGCGTCGAGCCCCTGCATCGCCGACCAGGTACTGTCCGCGACGACCGCGACGAGATCGTCGAGCACGACCACTTGCCTGACGCCGGGGACGGCGAGCGCCGGCGCCTGATCGACCTTGCCGACCTTGCCGCCGAGCACGGGCGACGACCGCAACGTCGCGAACTTCATGCCCGGCAGCATCACGTCGATGCCGTAGACGGTCTTGCCGATCGCCTTGTCCGGCGTATCGATGCGATGCACTGGTTTGCCGATCAGACGGAACCGGGCCGGATCCTTGAGCGCGACCTCGGCCGGGGCCTTCAATCGCGAGGCGGCGTCGGCCACCTCGCCATAGCGCAATGAGCGGTTGCTCGCGGCATGCGTGATCACGCCGTTTTCGGTGGTGAGGCTGGCGGGGTCGACCCGTAATCGCGCCGCGGCGGCCGCCACCAGGAGCGCGCGTGCAGTCGCGCCTGCCTTACGCAGTGGTCCGCTCCACGCCATGGTCGTGGTTGATCCGCCGGTGGCCTGCACGACGAACACCGGGCTGCCGTAATTGGCCTGATCGGGCGGTGCGTGCGCGGCGACCACCTTGTCGAGTGCGACGTCGAGTTCCTCGGCGATGCACTGGCTCTGCGAGGTATAGACTCCCTGGCCCATTTCCACTGCCGGCAGCGTGAAAGTCACGCGGTCGTCGGGCGCGATGTGAATGAAGGCGTTGAAGCGCTGGCCGGTCGGCACCGGCTCGGGCGCACTCGCCATGGCGGCGCGCGCGGCGCTCCATGGCAGCTCGATCGCGACAAGCAGCCCGGCGGCAAGCGCGCCGCCCTGGAGCACCGTGCGGCGCGACAGGCCGTTAGCGGCCTCAGGAGCGGGCGGCATGCTTGATCCCCTCGCGGATGCGCACATAGGTGCCGCAGCGGCAGAGATTGCCGGCCATCGCCGCATCGATATCGGCATCGTCGGGCGCGGGGTTGCCGGCCAGTAGCGCGGCAGCCGACATGATCTGTCCCGGCTGGCAATAACCGCACTGGATGACCTCCAGATCGATCCACGCTTTCTGGATCTTCGCGCCTGCGGGGGTGTTGCCGACGCCCTCGATCGTCGTGATCGCACGGTCGCCGACGCGCCCCACCGGGAGCTGGCAAGACCGGACGGCGACGCCGTCGAGATGAACCGTGCACGCCCCGCATTGGGCAATTCCGCAGCCGAACTTGGTGCCGGTCATTCCCAGCAGGTCGCGCAACATCCACAATAATGGCATATCTGGCGGAGCATCGACGTCGCGCTTTTCGCCGTTGATCGTGAACTCGGGCATCGACCTGCCTTTCGCCTATCCTGGTGGATGCGAAACGCCCGGGTCAGGAGCCACCCCGTTCCGGGCACGCACACAACTCCAGCACGAACACTATGCAGAGGATTCATTACCCCTAGCCGAGTGTAGCGATAAGCCATTCCGCCGCTCGACGCACGAGAAGATTCGCCATGTCGGCGACCAGACTTGCCTGGTACGCCGCTCAACCGCCGGTGGTCGATCGTGAGCGAGCCGCGGCCCGCAAAGAGCGAAAAACCGTCATGAAGGGTTTGCGTGAGTTGAACCAGCGCAACGAACCGGCGGGCTCCCTGGCGCGGGCAGCAACCTTTCCAGAGCTAATCACTGCCGTCGTGGGCCGCAGCGGCCTAGTTATGTGATCAATGTAAAGCTCCTGGAATCGGCTGTCGGGCCGCGATGTGGCCAGAGTTCCCTTTAAAAAATCGAGGAGGACTGCCACCACTACGCAGATCCGTCGCGACCATTCTGCAGCGTCGCAAAGCACGTTAGAACTACAACCGACCCAGTGCTTCTGCCGCTTGCATCCCCTCAACGCTTTTAGCCCGGCGAAAGGTTTCCGAGCAGAGGCGCTGCACGATTCGGCTGAGCACCAAGTGCTCAGAAATATGCTTCGCTCTGTCCACCCTAAGCCTGCCCACACCGATGCTCCCCGGCGGAAGACCGAAAGCGAGCAGCTTCGTCATTCTGTGCGTTGCGTGTAGACTCCCTTGCCCGCCGCTCGCCATAATGTGCCATCATCACAACGAGGAATCGAAATGGCAAATCCTGGCGAGAAGAAGAAAATACCGCTGCTGTCCAACCCACTCGCCCAGAATTATTTGCTGCCGAGGCGGCGGCAGGGTTCTTTGTTTTGAACGGGAATATAGTCATAACGCTCGAGTCCGCGCGGCCTGAATATACGAACGGCCCAACTTTGAACCGGGTTGTTGTCGGGCGCGTGGTGATGCCCGTGCAGGGCGCCCAAAACCTTGTGGTCGGGCTGAATGCCTTTCTTGCCAAGCATGACCTCGACCCCTCATCCGCCATCAAGTCCGGCGCGACGCAAAACTGATCGTCACGGGCGTCAACATGTCCGTTCGCGCAGCCCGATTTTGGCCCGCTGATGTCCGGCGACCTATCCTGCCAGCTCGACGTCGACACGGTCGAGCTTGGCGATCGCGACAAATCGCGTCCGGATTGACGCGACTGGGTGGCGAGCCAGCAGCGCTGATGATACCTGCCTTGGCGGAGGCGGGGGCACCCCCCCGTTCCCGCCTCGCCTTGGCCTTGTTCGCAGGTCCAGCCACGACAACTGCCGCAAGTCTTCGGACCGCCGGCACAGCATCAGCGCGATTCCCGTAACCACCCGATCCCGCCCATTCCAGAAGCGTTCTGCCAAGCTATTTAAAACTCCTCGAAATCCTCGCCTATCACACCACTAACTGCACGACAGCGCGCGCGGCAAGTTCGTCGAGACCCTCCGTTATCCAGCGTGAATAATGCCGTTCGATCATTGCGACCGACGTGTCGTGGATTGCCGCCACCAGCCGGATCGGCAGCCCCGCGCGCAAGCCGCGGACGATCGATGAATGCCTGAGGGCATAGGGTATTGTCGTCGGCGGCAGCCCCGCATCTCGGCAAGCTTGCGACCATAACCGGGCCATCTCGGACGCCGTTGCCCAGGGGCCGCGCTCGCCGCGCTCCCAGACCTGGGCGGCATTTCGGCGCTCGGCCGTTTTGACCTGCACATGGCGCCAGCGCTCCAGCAGCGGGGCCGTCGCGGGGCGCCCCTCGATCGCCGGTGCCAGGATTGCCAGCGCGTCGGTGCCGACCTGCACCCGGACATAGGCGGCGGCGTCCCTTCTCCCTTTGTAGGACTCCGGCACCATCACCCGGCGCTGATCCGCTTGCACATCGGCCACGCGCATGCGGCGCAATTGCGCGAACCGTGCACCGGTTGCGGCAAGCATCAGCACCATCCGCCCGAAATCGTCATCGAGCGCGAGCGCTGCTGCGACGACACGCCGGATCTGGTCGTCCGTCAGGATCTGGTTCTCGCGCGCTTGCGCGCGGCGCGCGCCTGGGGCCTCGATCGCAAGGCCCAGCTTTATGACCATTGGCAGATCGCCAGGCAGTGCGCGGCGATGCTCAACCCAAGCACGGTTGAGTGCTGCCTTGAGGTCGTTGGCGACGCGCTGGATGGTGGAACGCCTGCGCAGCGTGCGTTCCTGCCATGCCTTGAGGTCGGCTTCGGCCAGCCTGGCGAGCGGCAAGCGCGCCAGGCGGCTATCGTCGAGGACGTTGCGCTTGAGGTTGCTCGCCGCATCGGAAAGCACCTGGCGCCCCGCCTGGCTGACGCGCCGGGCATTGCGCAGGGCGATGTAGCTTTCGACCGCCTCGCCGACGGTGATGTCGGGATTGAGGGCGCTCTCGGCACCGCCTCTGTCCTGCAGTTCGAACCAGTGGATCGCTTTCTCTAGCGCTTGCTTCCAGTTCAGGATGGTGTCGCCATTGGCCTCGCCGACATCGTCGGCGGCGCCGAGCGAGACCTTGGAGCCGTTGCCGCTGGCGCCGGGCGGGCGGTAGCGCGCCACCCAGGTGCCGCCGCGGGCGCCTTTGTAATAGCCCACATGCTGGCCTTCGCAGACCATGCGCCAATAGGGGTTCTGGCGCCGCGGAAGCCGCGCGCGGGCGCCCCTGTCCTGTAGCCGTAGATCGGCTGAAACACGACCCATGGTGAATCCGTCGTCAAAACATAGTCCATAGAAATAGCCGGACAAGCGCGGACCAGGAAGCACAATTTACATATAACTTATTGATTTTATTGATGTCCACTGGCGTCCGCCACTATCCGAAAACGATTCTCTCACGGCGAAAACACGGGTTCGATTCCCGTAGGGGTCACCAGCAGGCCGGGCGTGCCCGTTTTCCCGCGAATTCCGGCAGGTCTACGCAATTATACTCCCAATTCGGCCCACACTTTGTGGCGGCCTTGATGGGCTCCTCCGAGCACTGACAAGCCTTTCGACCGTATGGCTACCGCGCATCCAACTTCCGGACGTTCGGACGCGATCGGTACGATCCCGACAGCTATTGCCGTTCGGAATGTGTCAGACGACCGTTATTGTTGGAAAGTTGCCGTTACCGCCAGCGCGATTGCCATATTTGAATCTCGCCGACCGGAGCTGCCAACACGCCGGCGCCCACAATTACTTCAATATCGAACGCCATTTTGTTGATCGCCGAGCTACTGTTCGACCAACCAGAATTTGGTCCGTTCGAGTCGAGTATCGGGAGCGCCGGTACTGACGGAAATATTTTGCAAAATCTGCCCGCACCCCCCAAGCTGGCGGGCACATGACACGATTTCTCCTCATCGCTCCCAAACCGCCATGGGAGGTGGACTTCCGCGGTTTGGGCAGTGCCGGGATGGGGATGACACGAGTGCCGTCACTGGCGGCCGCAACCGTCGCCGCACTCGCACCGGTGGGGATCGTTCCCAAGATCGTCGATGAAGCAGTCGAACCGGTAGACTTCGGCCTGGCGGCCGACTTCGTTGGCATCACCGCCAATATCTCGCAGGCGGAGCGCGCAATCGCGATCGCGCGTGGCTTTCGGGCGCGCGGCCGCACCGTTGTGATTGGCGGACCGCACGTGTCGCTCGATCCAAGCGCCTTCGCGGAAGAATGCGATGTGATGGTGATCGGCGAGTTCGAGCCTGTCGCAGATGAATTCTATCGGGATATGCTGAAAGGGACGCTCAAGCCCGTCTACCGAGGCGACAGGGCCGAAATGTCGAACTCGCCGATTCCGGCCTGGCAGTTGATCGACCCCGACCGCGCGCTGATCGGCATCGCCCAGACCAGCCGCGGCTGCCCCTTCGAGTGCAATTTTTGCGACGTGATCCAGTATTTGGGTCGCCGACAGCGTCATAAGAACGATGCGCAAGTCGTGGCGGAGTTGCAAACCCTCTATGATCTTGGCTTCAACCAGATCCAGCTCGCCGACGATAATCTCACTGTATACCGCAAGCGCGCGACGTCGCTGTTGACGTCGATTCGGGATTGGAACGGTGGGGACGGCCGCGACCATGTCTCGTTCAGCACGCAAGTGTCGATCGACATCGCTCGGGACGATGAGATGCTGCAGCTTTGCGCCGAAGCAGGGCTGAACTCGGTGTTTATCGGCGTGGAGACGATCAACCAGGAGAGCCTGCGGGCAAGCAACAAGCGGCAGAATCTGAACGTTGATCTCGCCGCCCAGGTCAGCCACGTCGTGTCGCACGGCGTCCAGGTCGATCCCGGCTTGATGGTCGGCTTCGATGCGGACACGCTTCGCATCTTCGAGCAGCAATTCGAATTTGCGATGCAATTGCCAGTGGCAACTCTGAAGGTTTCGGTGCTGGTCGCCCCCGTCGCAACACCACTTTATGAGCAGATGCGCGCCACCGGGCGTCTGGCCGCGGGATCGCCGCTCGACATGTTCCCCGGGACCGACAGCATGTCGAACATCCTGCCGGCACAGATGTCGCGCGAGCAATTGCAGATCGGGGCACGCTGGCTCGTGAGCCGGCTCCACAGCCCCGCCGCTTTCAGCCACCGGCTGCGGCATATTGCGCGCTTAATCCCACCTAACCCGCTGCGGCATCGCGGATCAGGCAAGCTCCACAACCCGCCAGGTCGGAACCGAAGTAACCGTCTGTATGCGCGATTGATGATCGCGGTCGCCAAGAGCGGGCCGGACGCGGCGCGGGTAATCGACGAAGCCACCGGGCTCATGCGGCTCCGCCCCGACATCGCCGACGGTATCGGGCGCGCGCTCGGATCATGGGCCCTGAACTATTATAGTTTCGTGCAGAAACGAGCATATGACGACGAGTGGGCACGACTGCCGTCACCGCCGTTTGACACCGCCCTGAGAACGCCGAACCCCGTCGGCTTGCCACAGCCCGTGCTCCAGAACGCCCGGACCTTGGTGGCGCGCAACAATTCTGGTGCCGTGGCCCGATGAACGACCTCGCTGACGCCATCTGGCGCCGTCTAGCTACCAACGACAAGACAATGTTGACGGTCTGCGGCCGGCGCGAAGCGGACGAGAGTCAAATCTTTACCGGTCGCGATTTGCATGACGCCGCGGCTCGATGGGCTGCGGTCTTTAGTGAAATATTCCCGGTCGGTTCAGGGCCTGTCGTTCTGGCGATGCCGCAGGGCAGCGAATTCACCACTGCCTTGCTCGGCGCGGTCTATGCCGGTCTGACGGTCGTTCCCCTCGCGATTCCCCGCAACTCGACCCAACGGGAGCGTTTCGCGGCTATCGTCGCCGACTGCGCGGCAGAAGGAATAATCTGCACAGCTTCGGTCCGCGCGGCGATCGATGCTGCCCTGGCGGAATCGTCAGCTCCTCGCTTCGGCATCATGGAAGTCGATGACTTACCCGCCATGGCGCCATTGGCGGTGGCGCGCTCTTGCGCAGGCGGTCCGGCCGTAATTCAATACACCTCCGGCACCAGCCGTTTTCCGCGCGGCGTGAAGGTGGGCGGAGCCGCTATCCTCGCCAACGCTGCGCATTGCTTTGCCGCCTGGGGCTTCGATGAGCAGCAAGTTGTGGTGAATTGGCTGCCGCATTTCCATGACATGGGACTGCTCGGTGGAAACATCTATCCGATCTTGGTCGGCGCCAGCAGCGTTCAACTTGATCCTTTTCGGGTCATCCAGCGACCCTCGCGTTGGCTGAGGGCGATATCCGATCATGGCGGCACATTCAGCGGCGGACCCGCCTTTGCCTTTGCGCAATGCGTGCAAAACATTCGCGACGACGAGTGTGAGGGCCTCGACCTTTCGCGGTGGTCGGCCGCATATTGCGGCGCCGAGCCGGTGCCGGCAGCGCTGATCGCCGCATTTCGCTCTCGATTTGCGCGCTTTGGGTTACAGACAAGAGCTGTCTTCGCTTGTTACGGCCTCGCCGAGTACAGCCTGATGGCTGCTGGCGCGCACGCCCTGGAGGCCGCGATCGAGCCGGTGCCACCACCGATCTGCGCTGGCGTGGCGCCCTGCCGCCTGACCGAGGCCGTGGCTCGCACCATCCGTATCATTGACCCGGCCCAAGGCGCAGTTCTGCGCGATGGCGAGATGGGCGAAATCTGCTTGCACGGACCATCGGTCGCCGGTGGTTATGTCGGCCAATCAGCCGAAAGCGAGGAGACGTTCCGCCACGTCATCCCGGGGCAGGACGAGACTTGGCTTCGCACCGGCGACATAGGCGTAATCAGCGATCGCAATCTCTACGTCGTCGGGCGTCTGAAGGACGTCTTGACAGTAAATGGCCGCAAAGTCGCGGCATCCGAAATCGAGTGGTTGGCAGCGCAAATGGAACCCGCGCTCAACCCGATGGCAGCGGCGGCGTTCATGCCGGACGAAATGCGGTCCGGCGAAGCGGCATTGCTGATAGAGATGCGTGCCGCGCGAACCGTGCTCCCCGACCCGGACAAGGTCCGCCAGCAAATCGCGCAGGCTGTTGCCGGCACCTTTGGGATCAAACTGCTCGACGTCGAACTGGTCGATCGTGGGACGCTGCCCCGGACGAGTAGCGGAAAGATCCGCCGCCGCGAAGCCGCTGCGCTGTATCGCCAGGGTGCGGCGAACGCGGCGTGCGCCTGATGAGGCAGACCAACGAACAATCGGCCCCGCGACCGGGCCGATCGCCTGCTCTGTGGCGCATCGATGACGGCGCCGCGGCGAGTGCAGTGCTGCGTGACCGCTCGTGGACCGTAATCGACCTCGGCAGCCACATCGCGCGGCTACAGGCGGAAACAGGAGAAGATTTCTCCTTGCTGATCGCGATCGCCCGTAGCTCGTTGATCTATCAATCCGGCAAGGATCATCTCCGCACCCGGCGCGCCATCGCAAAATTCTTCGGTATCTCCGGTGTCGAGCAATGGCGCGGCGTCATAGAAGAAGAAGTTCGCCGAGCTATGGACCGGTTGGCGTCGAGCGGAGCGCCGGACCTTGTTCGCGATTTCGTCGATCCGGTGTTCGTCGCCTGTATCGGCAGGATAGCGGGGTTGCGGGCCGGCGACGAACGCGGGGTGCTCGACAGCATCGCGGCCACCCGAGAATTGACAGAGCCTTTATTGCCGATCCGCAGACTGCGCGCCGCGCAGGCGGGCTTCCAATTTCTGTCGGACTTGCTGCAGCCGGCGGGCGCGTTCGCTTTCGACGACGGGCCGGCGCCGTTGCGCGACGTTCTTGCCGGCAGTGCCCTGCCCGACGGCGTCTCCGCGGAAGCACTCACAATTTCGCTCATTGTCGCCGCGCACACCGCAGCGGAAAGCCTGGGGCTTGCCCTAGCCGGGATTTTGCGCCGTGGTTCGACCGCGTGGCGCGCGGCTGCCGACTTGGGATGGTCGGATCTGGAACTCGACAGCCTCTTTCGGGAGCATTCTTCCACGCTCATGCTGTATCGTGTTGCTGATCGCGACGCTCAGGTGATGGGCTGTCCAGTGCACAGCGGCGATATCGCAGCGATCGACGTTCGCTCGATCAACGCCGCCACCGCGCTGCAGCCGCAGCGGCAATTGTCATTCGGTGAAGGCGCCCACCGCTGCCCCGGAGCGGAGCTTGCGCGGCTTATTTACCGCATTGCCGTGCCCGCGCTCGCCGGGCGATTTCCCGCATTACAGCTCGATGAGTCGGGAGTCCGGGTCGAACGCACTACGATGGTCCGGTCTCCCGTCGCACTGCCCTGTACTGGCACCGGGTTGCGTCGACGCAGTGCCAAGATGTGGGAGATCGGCGACCACGATCTTGCGCGTCGCATCGCCGCCGACGACACGTTGTTCGGACCACCGGACATGACCGAGCATCTTCGGTCACTGCAGGCGGCAAGTGGAAAGGACTTGTCGGTTGCGATCCGAATCGCGCGCAATGCGCCGTTCTTTCTATCCGGCGAAAGGCACCAGGCCATTCGGCTGCTGACCCTGGACGTCCTCGGCAACAATCGATTGCCGGCGTGGACGCCGTTCATCGACGAAACCGTCGAGCAACTGCTTGATGCGCTTCCGTCGGGCGGACAAGCCGATCTGATCCGAGACTTTTGCGAGCCGTTGTTCCGCGCGGTAACGCAAAGGGTGCTGGGTCTTCATCCCGCCGATCCGGCGCGGTTCGACGCCATCGCACCAAAATTGCAGGAATTGCTCGAACCGTTGCTGTCGCTGCGAAACATCGTTCGGCTACAGGGCGTGTGCACGGAACTGCTTGATTTAACGGCAGTGGGACAGGGCCAACCGCGTCCGGACCTGCCACCCTCACTGCTGGCCAAGCTGATCGCGCAAGCGCCCGAAGGTTTCGACCAGGACGACTGCCATGCTCTGGCGCTCGTACTTTACGGAGCGAGCTTCAATATCGCCTACACCCTGGGAAATGCGCTGTGGCGGCTGGCGGGCATTGCGCCGGATCGGCGCGTCGAATTTCTTGAGCCGAGCAACGCGGGTTGGCTGGATCGCGACGTGCTTCCAAACGCCGCTTCGCCTCGCTTCATCTACCGTACCGCTCGCATCGACGGCGAAATCGGCGGCGTTAGGTTCGCAAGCGGCGACACGATGCAGCTTCACCTCGATCAGGTTAACGCCGGCCGCGGAGCGGGCCATCTCGCGCTCGGGCACGGCTTGCATCGCTGCTTGGGTGCATCGCTCGCGCGGTTGCTCATGCGGCGTGCGCTGCCCGCTTTCGTCGGCCGATTTCCCAATTTTACGCTGACCAGCAAGCCGTCATGGATCCCCAATTCTCAAACGCGCGCGCTCGGGAGCCTTGCGGCGAACCTGACGACCGCACCCACTCTTGTCCAACTGCAGAAAGCATTATGAGCCAAGTCGACATTGCGGAGGTCAGCGACTTCCTGGCATCCGAAATCAGCCGCCGCACCGGCGTACCCCAGTCGGTGCTCGGCCCATCGACCGTCCTGGTGGATATTGGGCTGCAATCGCTCGATGCAGTCATGATCTGCGGTGAGATCGAGGACAAATACGCGATCGAGGTCGAACCGACGATGATGTTCGAGTACCGCACCTTTGGCGAAGTCCTGCAGGCGGTCGGGGAGCTTCTGGCCACCGTATGAGCAAATGGTATTTGGGGCTGTCCACCTCGGGACACGATCCAGCCCTGGCCCTCGCCGACGAAAGCGGGCGAGTCGCGTTCGCCGAGGCGACTGAGCGATACCTCCAGGACAAGCGCGCTTGGGGGGCTGCACCGGACCATGTCGGTCACCTCGAGAGTGCGTTGGCGGCCATCGGCTTCGATCCGGCTGCGGACGAACTGGTGGTGGCGTCGAGTTGGGCGCGAGTGAAGGCAAATTTGCCAGTCCGCGTATCCAATGCGCTGCTTCCCGCCAGCGACGGCTTGTGGCTGCGCGGGTTGCAAGCGCATGCCGTAGAGGCGGCCGGTGCTTCATTGCTTCGACTGGGCCTCGCTGCGGAGCAGCCCGAGGTGCTGCGTTTCGACCACCACGAATGTCATGCCGCCGCTGCATGCTACAGCGCGCCTTTCGCCGACGGATTGTGCTTGGTGATCGACGGTGAGGGAGAAGTCGGCGCTGCAAGCCTGTACAGAGTACGGACAGGGCGAGCGGAGCGCCTCTGGCGATCCTGGGGTCCGGGGAGTCTCGGCACTTTCTATGCCTGGCTCACCGGACAATGCGGCTTCGACTGGCGCGCGGGCGAGGAATGGAAGGTCATGGGCCTGGCTGCTTTCGGAACGCCCGACCCCATGCTGGTCGAGGCGCTCCAAGCCATGCTGACGATCGACAAGGGCCGGCCGCAGCTCGGATCGGCGGACGCGATTGCTCGCGCGGTGCGCGCCGCCGGCGCTTATCGGCGCGACGCCGGCGATCCCGCAGAGAAAGGCGCGGACCTCGCCGCCAGCGGCCAGTTGGCCTATGCGATGTTGGTCGATCAGATGCTTGCGGCGTGTGTGCCGCTCGGCGAGACAAACTTGATCCTGACCGGCGGATGTGCGCTCAATTCATCCTATAACGGCACCATAAATGGGCGTTTCGGGTTCGAGCGCGTGCACGTGCCGCCCGCGCCCGCCGACGACGGCAACGCTATCGGAGCCGCGTTGCTCGCTTGGCGGCAGGACCATCCCGCTGCGGCAATACCCGTCGCTCGGACGTCGCCCTTCCTGGGCACGGCGATCCCGCGGCGAGCAATCGATCTGGCGGCCCAGGCTCAAGGTCTAGCGAGCGTGACGCAAAGCGCACAGCCCGCGGCATTGCTTGCCAAGCGGTTGGCCGCGGGATCGATCATCGGCGTCATGCGAGGCGCCGCTGAATTCGGGCCACGTGCGCTGGGCCACCGCTCGATCTTGGCCGATCCGCGCCCGCGGGACATGAAGGAGCGCATCAATAATCGCGTGAAGGGCCGCGAAACCTATCGCCCGTTTGCCCCCGTGATCGCCGCCACGCAGACCCATGAATGGTTCGATCGCGCACAGCCGTCGCCCTATATGGGTTTTACGCTCCCTTGGCAGGCGGAAAAGCGCGATCGGGTGCCAGCGGTCGTGCATCACGACGGAACCGGGCGCCTGCAGACGGTCGACCAGGAAAGCAATCCGTGGATGGCCGAGCTGCTTTCAGCGTTTGAACGCGAGACCGGGGTGCCGATCGTGCTCAACACCAGCTTCAACGTCATGGGCAAGCCGATCGTTCACACCGTACAGGATGCGATGGCGGTCCTGGCGACGACCGGCTTGGACGGCGTGCTGCTGGACGACGTCTTGATCGAAAAGAGCACCTCTCCCGCCGCGCCCTTGCAATAGGGGCGCACCATAGCTTTTGTCGCGCCTGCTTTCGTCTTGCTGTTCGTGCCGATTACGATCGGCACGTTCCTGCTCCTGTGCAGGCGGTGTCCTCCGCTCGCCGTTGCGGCGCTGCTGATCGCCGCCGCGCTATACTGCTGGATCACCGACCTCCGGACGCTGGTCTGGTTGAGCATATCGCTGGTAGCGAATTACATGCTGATGACGCTGATCCGGGCGAGACCAGGCGAGCGGGAGCGCCGCTGGCTGACTGCGCTCGGCATCGTGACGAACCTCGCACCGCTCGCCGCGTACAAATGGCTGGCGGCGCACCCGGATCGAATTGGCGCATCGGTAGCGGTGGGGCCGGATCAACTCTTGGTCATTCAGTCGGCGGTCGTTCCGTTGGGAATGGCGTTCTTCACCTTGCAGCAGATCACTTTTCTGATTGACGCAGGAAATCGGGCACGCCAGCCGCTTGGCTTCGCGCGGTATGCGGCCTGGGGTTCGTTATTCGCCCAACTCCCGGCCGGACCAATCGCGCCCTACCGGACAATGGCAGAGCAATATGCCAGGCTGGGGTGTTCGGTGCCGTCACGCGAGATGGTATTTCGCGGAGCGACGTTATTTCTGGCCGGCCTCGTCAAGAAGGCATGGATCGCCGATCCGCTCGGGAATGCGGTAGAAGCCGCATCGAACGCGGTCCAGTCGGGACACTTTCAAGCGACCGATGCCTGGACGTTGAGCTGGGGCTTCCTCCTGCAATTGTATTTCGATTTTTCGGCTTACTCGGACATCGCGATCGGGCTGGCGCTGTGTGTCGGCATTAAACTGCCGATCAATTTCAATTCGCCGCTAAAGGCATCTTCGCCTGGTGACTATGTCATGCGCTGGCATGTCAGCCTGATGATGTTCGTACGCTTTTATGTCTTCGAGCCAGTGTTCAAGCTTGCACGACGGTTGCCGGTGCGACCTACCGCGCGCCGCTATGCGGTCGCTTGGTCGCTGGCGATGGTGACGGCGTTCGTCGCGGTCGGGCTTTGGCACACGCTGGCACTCACGAATGTTCTGGAGGCGGTCGTGTTGGGCCTGCTGCTCGTTGTCATACAAACACTTCGCCTGCGTTGGCGGACACGACCGCGGACGCTGCGCCCCGCCGGCAAGATCGCGGTGCACCTGGTCACCCGGGTCGGAATACTATTCGCCGCGGCGATCTTCGCGCTATTGTTGCGCACGAATGGCGGCGCAACGTCCATGCGTGTGATAGGCAGCATGCTCGATTTCGGCTCACTCCTACGGCAAGCGGCCCAGATCGGATTTG
>Ga0207647_10002349_pt1 | contig 14385 bp, 11 predicted proteins | sample KBSCornC2_FD_184295 | JGI IMG/M metagenome (GOLD analysis project Ga0207647, IMG submission 184295) | Corn rhizosphere microbial communities from Kellogg Biological Station, Michigan, USA - C2 (SPAdes) (version 2) | ecosystem: Host-associated > Plants > Roots > Rhizosphere ...
AAATAGACTTCCAGGAGTTTATGGTAATGCCTATAGGTGCAGAAAGCTTTAGCGAAGGGCTGCGTTGGGGTGTAGAAATATTTCACCACCTGAAGACAGTGCTGAAAGCAAAAGGCTATTCTACTAACGTGGGTGATGAAGGTGGCTTTGCACCAAACATACAAAGCAATGAAGAAGCTATAGAAACAGTACTGAAAGCAATAGAAAAAGCGGGCTACAAGCCGGGCGAACAAGTGGCTATAGCTATGGATGCTGCTAACAGCGAACTGTATAATACAAAAGATAAGAAATACCATTTCCATAAGTCAGATGGTAAGAAAATGAGCAGCGAAGAGCTGGTAGAGTACTGGGTGAAGTGGTGCAAGAAATATCCTATCGTAAGCATAGAGGATGGTATGGCAGAAGACGACTGGAAGGGCTGGAAGCTACTTACAGATGCATTAGGCAGCAAAGTACAGTTGGTAGGTGATGATTTGTTTGTAACTAATGTTACCCGCCTTGAAAGAGGTATCAACGAAGGTATTGCCAACGCATTGCTGGTAAAGGTAAATCAGATAGGTACCCTGTCTGAAACTATTGATGCGGTAACAATGGCACAGCACAACCGTTACAATACCATCATGAGTCACCGCTCCGGTGAAACAGAAGACGTAACGATAGCTGACCTCGCTGTAGCACTTAACTGCGGCCAGATAAAAACAGGTTCTGCTTCCCGCACCGATCGTATTGCTAAATACAATCAGTTGCTGCGCATAGAAGAAGAACTGGGTGCAAATGGATATTTTCCGCAAAAAGCTATTAAATTTGGCAAATAGAATCTAACGTTATGAAGAAAGTATGGAACGTTCTTACTAATAAGTTTCTCCTCACCGGGGTGGCTTTCGTTGCATGGATGGCCTACTTCGATCAAAACGACTGGATGCTGATGCAGCAGCGCAAGCACGAGCTGCAGGCCACAAAAGATAATATTGCCTATCTCAATACAGAGATCGCCAAGATGGAAAAAGAACATGCAGACATGAAGACTAGCCCTAAAAAGTTGGAGCAGTTTGCAAGAGAAAATTTTCGCATGAAGCGCGACAATGAAGATCTATATGTAATAGACAGAAGTAAATAAAAATAAAACATCCCGCTAGTTGCGGGATGTTTTATTTAAGATAAGAGCGTTCACATCGTCAACAAATGCATCCGGCTCATCAGGACTTATAATATATTGCTTTCTTTCTCTCTTTATCAGAACCATCCTACTGCGGTCTGTACAATGCATACGCACCCAGCCAATAGATGGATACCGGAAAAGCCCCAGGTAACCCATAAAACCACCACTGCCTATACGAAAACCAAACCCAAGGTCGCTAACAGAGATCCTTTCGGCACTCAGCACTTCATTTACAGGGATAAGGATTGTATTTATAGGTCTGTTTATTTCAATAGCCTCATTATCTACAGCATAGCTTGTGGGCATAAAGAAGTAGCAGCCGCCAAGCACAATGATAACAACCCATATCCATGGTTCTGCTAATCCCTTTCTTCCGGCATAATACATAGTGATACCCACTAACCCTGTAACGCAAATGGTTATGATTCTTGAAATGGTATCCAGCTTAGCCGCATATGTTCTCATTAGGCCAGTTTCCTTCTTTTCATCTCCTTATTAATAAGAGAAAGTTCGCGGCCTGTTTGCCCGGCCACAGAGGTATTCTCCTGCGCACGGCGCATAAGGTAAGGGATAACATCCTTCACGGGGCCATAAGGCAAATACTTAGCCACATGAAAACCTGCATTTGCCATGTTGAAAGATATGTTGTCACTCATGCCATAAAGCTGTGAGAAATAAATGCCCGGTGTATTGTTAGGAATGTTATGCTCTTGCATATACTTAGCGGCAAGCATACAGCTCTTTTCATTATGAGTGCCTATAAATATTGCGAGCTTGCCAAGGTTATCAAGACAGAAATCTACAGCAGCATCATAGTCGCGGTCAGTGCTGGCTTTATCAGGCTGTATAGGGTCCTGGTAGCCCATTTCGGTGGCTCTTTTGCGCTCCTTTTCCATATAGGCGCCGCGCACCAGTTTAGCTCCCAGCAGGTAGCCTTTCTGTTCAGCTTCTGTCAGTGCTTGTTTAAGATAAGGCAATGACTGGTGTCCGTACATCTGGAAAGTATTAAAGATATAAACCTTACCATGATTATATTTCTCCATCATCGCATTAGTCAGTTCATTTACAGGCTCCTGAATCCAGGTTTCTTCAGCATCTACCAATACCATTATATTGTTATCTACTGCAGCCTGGCATATCTCGTTTATGCGCCTGTACACACGCTGCCATTCAGTAGTTTCAGCATCATTAAGCGTTGCGCCGGAATGTATTTTTTCAAGCAATGCAAAGCGTGCAAAGCCGGTTATTTTTATACTGATAAAGGGAATATATTCCTGGGTAGCAGCGTATCTTATTGCATTAATAAACTCTGGAACAGCTTTGTCAAATTCAGCCTCGCCTTCCTTGCCTTCCACCCCATAATCCAGTATCACGCCAATGTCATATTTTCCTAGCACGTCGGCAGTATGGGCGGCCTCTGCCATCGTTTCGCCCCCGCAAAACTGTTTGAAAATAGTGTTTTTTATAAGCCCGTCAATAGGTAGATGTAAGGCTAATGCGCCCTTGGTCGCAATCATCCCCAATTTCGTCAAAAGTGGCGAATTCATTGAAGAAAAAAGGAATTTTGCCTGCTTAAGTTCTTTGTTTGTACGATACTTAAATGCAATCTCAGTATTATCAAATTCAGGGAGCATATTATAAATATAGAAGCTGCAAAAATAGCAGGCTTATCTGAGGCTTGAAAATTTCTTTAAAGCTAATTTTTTTTGTGGTTGGAACTAAGAATGTCTATCTTTACCAAAATCATTTCTATCTGTTAAAATATATTACGATGAAAAAATTGTTTTTACTTTCAATGGCGGCGGCTCTATCAGTTAGCGCGTTCGCTCAGTCGGGAGGTAGGTCTATCGTGTTAGACGGCGGTACACATGTTGATTATGGAACACCATATTCAGGCGCTAAAACTGCTCCTATGGCTAACCCTTCTAAAGAACTTAATCATTCTTTCTCTAATGTAGGTGCTAAAAAAACCTCTCCTGATCCAAGGTTTTATAGCTATTTCTACTTTATTGACCAGATTCTTGGTAACCCATTTACAGGTAGCGGAAATTTAACTGTTCTGCAACCAATATGGTTTGATTCAACTGTATTACAGCGTTTCAGCACCGGTTATCACACTATTAATTACATCTCTGCTGCAAACACAATTGATCCTACGGCAGATGAATTTAATAGCGATACTGATCTGGTAAACACGGTTTATGGTCTTACAAGCGGCGCAGGCAATTTAATGAAAGTAACTACGGCAGATGACTACTCCGTAGATTCAATCTATGTAGCTGGTACTTACTACCTGGCTAAGCCTACACGTACTACCTGGGATTCTTTGATCATCTCTGTAGTGCCTAGCGGTAACTATTACTACTGGCCTAAAGCAACTACAGGCTGGGTAGCTAACTACACTTCAGACGATACACTTCGTGGTTATGCACCTACTTTTGTAGATAGCATACGTAGAATGGCATTGTCTAATAGCACTACTGATCTTGGCAAAAGCTGGGTTGTAGGTTTAGATCCTGCTACTATGGGTGATGCTCCAGATCCTTCAACCGGTTCTGTTAATGTACGTACTTTCCGTTGGGCTCCTCCAGGTGGTTCTGTACACATCCCTGCAGGACATACATTTACTATTTCTGTTACTTTCAAATCTACTGATAGCTGGACACCAAATGTTGACTCTGTTTATGAATTCAACCGTTTCATGCCTTACTGGGGTTTTGAAAATCCTTCTCCGGGTGGTTACATGACTTATCAGCGTAACACTTACAAGAATGACCGTAACATGGGTGACCTAATGTTCTGGGATGACAGCTCGCAGTATCTGCCAGTTCTTCCAATACAGGGCTTCAACCTGCCAGGTTCTAAATTTTTCTTGTATGAATATGCTGCTATGAGTGCACAGGTTAGCTGTCCTACTTGTAAGACAATAACAACTCCTGTGTCTGTTAACAATGTAGTAGGTACTATAGCTGGTGTTAATGCATATCCTAACCCTGCTGATGGTAATGTAAATATCTCTTACAAGTTATCTCAGGCTTCTGATGTAACTGTTACTTTGTCTAACACAATAGGCCAGGTTCTGAAAACTCAGAACATGGGTAATACTTTAAGTGGCCAGGCAGTAATCAATACTTCTAATTTAGCTGAAGGTGTTTATTTCTATACTGTACTTGCTAACGGCGAACGTTCAACAGGTCGTGTTGTAGTTTCTCACTAAGATCAATTACTTATTTATATAAAAAGAGGGCAACGACCGTTGCCCTCTTTTTATTTACAAGAAGACATATTGAATAAATATTGCAGAAAAGTGACTATGATTAAATACGTTTTTTATACTAAAAAAAGTATATTAGAGTAATAAAAATCATTATAATGAAGAAATTATTACTACTCGTTACTGCAATAACCCTTTCTTTCATTTCACAGGCACAGTATGAAAGCAGATCAATAGTGCTTGGAGAGGATGCTACCGAGTTCCATAATCCGGTTGAAGTAAATAAAGGCGTGAGCGCCCCAGTAACACATCCGCTTGGATTCCTGAATTCTAATTATAGTAACCCGGGCGCTAAAACAACATCGGTAGGAGACCCAAGATGGTATAGCTACTATTACACTGTAGATCAGTTATTGGGTGGTACTTTTACCGGATCCAACCCTTTATATACGCAGATTCCCATATGGAATGACTCTGCGGTAACGCAATTATATTATGACGGCACCCGATATTATTATGGTGCTATTAATTTTTGCGGCGTCGCACAGGTAATAGACCCAATACATTTTCAGTCATACAGGGATACCGATCTTTTAAATGCTATGTATGGTGTTCCAAGTGGTTCTGGTCAATTGATACAGGTAACTGATACAAGTGCATATAGCGTAGATAGCGTAAGGCTACAGGCAGCTTATGTACGTATATCAAGCAGGTCTTCAATTGTGGATACACTTATATTGTCAGTTGCACCGTGTAATCATGCTTATGTATATGGAGTAACAGCATGGCCTATGGTTAGTAATATTGACCTGGGCACAGATACGGCATTAGTTGGTTTTGCTCCAATAGCAGTAGATAGTGATCTGCGTGCGGCAAACACAGAAGTCCCTGCATTCCCTGAAAAAAAATGGAAAGTATTACTGCATGAATCAGATGGTGATACACTCTTTAGTGTAGGTGGTGTGCCGGGTTATGACAGCATAAAAACGTTTACATATGCAGTACCAGGCTCCGGGGTGAAAATTCCTGCAGGTTATGATTTTGTTGTAACAGCCACATTTAAATCGGGAGAGCCCTCAGGAAATATCACGTCGGGAGTTGATTCATTTAATGAATATAATCATTGGATGCCAATTACAGGTTATGAGTATGCTCGTCCAACAGGGGGGTATATGACGTACTGGTATAACCAATATAATGATCAAAACTCCTCAAACATGCTTTTCCCTAAGAAGACTTCTTATTATGAGCCTACCATCTATGTGCAGGCACATAATACAAATAAGAATTTTGACTATCAATACCATAATATACAAGCCTTTGTTACCTGCCCTACCTGTCCAAATATAACAGATGCACCGGTAGATAAAAGTTTTCACCATCTTGGCGGAATAACAGCGGTAAATAGTGTAAAGAACATTATTGGCAGTGTGGTAGCTTATCCAAATCCTGCTAATACACAATTAGGTATTTCATTCGCACTTAAGCAAAGTGAGTATGTTAAGATTTATCTTGCAAATACAATAGGCCAAATTGTAGCAATTCAAAATCTTGGGAATGTTGTTAACGGCAGAGCCGAATTCAATGTATCGGGAATGAATAGCGGTATTTATTTTTATACACTTGAGGCAGGAGGCGAAAGAATTACTGGTCGCGTAGCAATAGCGCATTAATTTTCTTTTTTGACATAATCATAAGAAAGGGCAGCAATTTTGCTGCCCTTTCTTATGATAAAGATGACAATGATATTGCATTGTTTTATACATAAGGGTAGTGTATATACTTAACTTTATATAAACTCCAACTATGAAATCGCTATACACTATTATCACACTAACCTTGCTGTCTCAGATGGCGTTTGCACAAAAGTCTAGATGGTATAACTATTATGATTTTATAGACCAAATATCGGGCAATCTATTTAGCGGCGCAGCTAACCAAACTATCCTACTTCCTATATGGCATGATCCTGAAATTTTACTGAGTAAACCTTCCGGGCCAGGTTACATAAATTATCTTTCGGTAGCACAAGTAGTTGATCCCTCGGCTCCGGAATTTAATGATACAATACTGGTAAATGCTGTAAACAATGTCGCAAGTGGTGGTGGAAATATGATGTATGTAAGCGACACAGACGCTTATATTGTTGATTCGATTTCAGTAGTAGGCTATTACAATATTATAAAGCCATCTCATGTCACAGCCGATTCTTTAATATTGTCAATAACTCCTAATAAAAGATATTATGCAGATACTGCGCCATGGATATCTTCATTTGGCGTTACGGATACACTGTACGCATTTGCGCCTACTAATGTAGATAGTCTAAACAGATGCGCTTATTCCGATACCTCAATATACCCAGGAAAAACCTGGACTATTGCTATAACGCCATCTATGGCAACTGGTGGAATAAGCATATATAAGTTCGCACCACCCGGTGGGTCGGTACTCATCCCAGCAGGATACCATGCAGCAATAACCGTCACCTTCAAATCGATGGACAGTTGGATAAAAAATGTAGATTCAATTGAAGAATACAACGCATTTATGCCTTTGTTTGGTTATGAATATCCTTATCCTGCCGGCGGTTATATGACATACCAACGTAAGACCTACAAAAAAGATTGTAATGGCACTGCTTTAATGCACAGCAACGATACGTCGCATTATATACCTTCCATTATAGATCAGGGAAGAAATCTACCAGTGTCTAAGTTCTATCCATATGAATATGCCAATATAGGCGCCTTAATAAGTTGTATATCCTGTAAATCAATAGTTACAGGGGTTAACGATATTACTTCCGTTATGAGCAAATTGAGCGTCTATCCAAATCCTGCGGATAAGGAATTGATTATTCCAATTGTTTTATCAAAACCTACAGATATCGAAATCAATTTGATTAATGGGCTTGGGCAATCATTGGAGACAAAAAAAATCAGTAAAGCACTAAATGAAAAGATTGTTTTTAACATAGAAGATCTTGCTCAAGGCATATATTTTTATTCCATTCGAGCTGATAGTAAGCAACAGATTGGGCGATTTGCGATTGTACATCACTGATACAATAAAGCTATTACATATTCGAAAAAGGCAGTATTCATTATTGCCTTTTTTCTTTTTTCGCTAACAATACTTTATTATTGCACACGTCCGGCTAAAAAAAATGGCCGGATCTATATAGTTTTTTAAAAAGTAAATACAAGAATGGCAAAGCACTTGTTGATAGTTGAGTCGCCTGCGAAAGCAAAAACAATAGAAAAAATATTGGGCAGTGATTTTGAGGTAAAGTCTTGCTACGGGCATATCCGCGACCTGGAAAAGGAGGATATGGGTATAGATATAAAGCATGGTTTTCAACCAAAATATAAGATATCTGACGATAAGGAAAAGGTAGTTAAAGAGTTAAGATCATTAGCGAAAAAATCGGATGATGTATGGTTGGCAACGGATGAGGACCGTGAGGGTGAGGCCATTTCCTGGCATTTATGCGAGGTATTAGGTCTAGATCCGGTAACTACAAAGCGAATTGTTTTCCATGAAATAACCAAGCCTGCGATACTTAAAGCAGTGGATACGCCACGTCATGTAAATATGGACCTGGTGAATGCACAGCAGGCAAGGCGTATACTGGACCGCATAGTAGGTTTTGAGCTTTCTCCTGTATTATGGCGAAAGATGAGCATGCGCAATAACCTGTCTGCAGGCCGCGTACAGTCTGTTGCGGTGCGCCTGATCGCAGAGCGTGAACGGGAAATTACACGATTCACAGCCCAGAGCAGTTTTAAGGTAGAAGCTCTTTTCCAGGCGCCTGATGCAAATAAAAGGAATGTACATTTTAAGGCTGAAGGCCCAGATAAAATAAAAGAAGCCGGCACTGCACGCAGCTATCTTGAGAAATGTATAAGTGCTACTTACACAGTAAAAGACGTACAGGTAAAACCGGCAAAGAAGTCTCCGGCTGCACCGTTTACCACTTCCACACTACAGCAGGAAGCGAGCCGTAAACTTGGCTATTCTGTTTCTAAAACAATGCTGCTGGCACAGAAGCTTTACGAAAACGGGCATATTACCTATATGCGTACCGACTCGGTAAACTTATCTGAGACAGCAATAGACGGTATTCGTAAAACAGTAACATCGCAATACGGTGATAAATATTTCCAGTTTCGCAAATACAAGACGAAGAACGAATCTGCGCAGGAAGCACACGAAGCTATTCGCCCCACAGATATGGATGTGACTTCGGTTGGTGATGCTGATACAAAGCGTCTTTATGACCTTATCTGGAAGCGTACTATGGCCAGCCAGATGGCGGATGCACAATTGGAACGCACTATAGCTAAAATAGAAGTATCTGCACATCCTGACCCTCTTACGGCCACAGGTGAAGTACTGCGTTTTGACGGCTTCCTGAAAGTGTATATAGAAAGCCGTGATGATGAAGATGGTGAAGAAGAAGAAAATGAAGGAATGTTGCCACCACTAACTGTAGGACAGAAACTGGATCTTGAACAGATGCTGGCATCAGAGCGCTTTACTCGCCCTTTGCCAAGATATACAGAAGCCTCCCTGGTGAAAAAGCTGGAAGAGCTAGGTATTGGTCGTCCATCTACCTATGCGCCAACTATCAGTACGATACAAGCACGGGGCTATGTAGAAAAGAGAGATAAGGAAGGTGTAAAACGTGATCTACAGATAATAACGCTAAAAGCAGATAAAGTAACTGAACGCACAGATAGTGAAAATGTAGGAGCAGAGCGTGCCAAGTTATTCCCTACAGATCTTGGCCTTGTAGTTACAGATTTCCTGAATGAACACTTTCATTCTGTAATGGATTATGGCTTTACTGCCAAGATAGAAGAAGAATTTGATGAGATAGCGGAAGGGAAAAAGGTATGGAATAAAATGATCGATACTTTCTACACGCCGTTTCATAAGCAAGTAGAAGATACTATAGAAAATGCAGGCCGTGCAAAGGGTGAAAGAGTGTTGGGAGCTGAAGCAAGCACGGGAAAACCAGTAGTAGCACGTTTAGGCCGCTTCGGACCAATGGTACAAATAGGGGCTACTGATGAAGAAGAAAAGCCACGCTTTGCAAAGCTTCGTGCGAATCAGAGCATTGAGACGATAACAATGGAAGAGGCGATGGAACTTTTTAAGCTGCCACGTAAAATTGGTGTATTTGAGGGGGAAGATGTTGTATTGAATATCGGACGTTTTGGCCCTTATGCTCAGCATGCAGGTAAGTTTTATTCTTTGAAGAAAGAAATGGACCCTTATACCGTAGAGCTGGAAGAAATAGCGCCGCTGATAGAAGAAAAAAGAAAGGCTGCTGCAGAAAGTACCATTAAGATATTTGAGAAAGAAAAAATAAAAATTCTGAAAGGTCCTTATGGCCCTTATATAAAGCAAGGATTGCGCAATTATAAAATACCAAAGGAAAAGATTGAAAAGCCGGAAGACCTTACTATAGAAGAAGTGAAAGCGATAATAGAAGAGGTAAAGGCTAACCCTCCGAAAAAATCACCCCGCGGTAAAAAAGGAAAATAATTTTTTTGTTGTAACTTGAATGTGCGAGAAAAGGAATTAGTTATGCAGCAAAACAAGGAAATTAATGCGCTCCTGAAACTTATAGATGACCCTGATGATGAAGTGTTTGATACCGTAGCAGATAAGTTGCTGAACTACGGCAAGGAGATTATCCCCAACCTGGAACAGTTATGGGAAGTAACGGTGGATGAGATATTACAGGAGCGTATAGAGCTGCTAATACATCGTGTGCATTTCCAGGATTTGCAACAGGATTTCCTCGATTGGAGCAGATCTAAACATCCTGAGTTGCTGCGTGGGGCCATATTGATCGCAAAATTTCAATTCCCTGATTTAAACGTACCGGCATTACTCTCTCAGTTTGATCAAATACGCCGCAATATTTGGCTGGAGCTGAATAACTATCTCACGCCACTTGAGCAGGTAAATGTATTCAATAGTATACTTTACAATTATTATAAGCTACAGGGGCACGAACTTACCGAGCGTGACCCGAAATTCTTTTTTATAAACCAGGTTTTAGAAAGCAAGCAGGGTAATGCCTATTCGCTGGGCATATTATATCTCGCGCTTTGTGAATTGCTTGATATACCAATTTTTGCAGTAGATATTCCCAGGCAGTTTGTATTTGCTTATATCGATACCCTGCATCATTTTTTCGCACAAGAGAGCGAAGGTGTACAACAAATACAATTTTTTATAGACCCTATAACAGGTATGGTTTATACGCAGAAAGACGTTGATACTTACCTGCGTAAAATAAATGCTCATGAACGAGAGCATTATTTTACACCTATTCTTGCTAAGCGCATTATTTTTAAGATGCTTGAGGAGTTAAGCCTCTGCTATCGCTACCGTCGTGAAGAGCAAAAAGCAGATGAGATACAGCAATTGATGCGTATCATCATTGAGGAATAATTAGCGACATGCCTTTCCTGATATCAATAAAAGATCTGCAAGCGCTATAGCTGTTGCGGCCTCTACTACTACTGGCACTCTTAGTGCAATGCACAAATCGTGTCTTCCTTTTACATTGAAGCTTTCTACAGACTGGGTGGCATTGTTCCATGTATGCTGTTCTTTGGGTGTACTGCTGGTAGGCTTTACTGCTACGCGGAAATATAGTTCATTGCCATTGCTAATGCCACCATTTATTCCACCGGCATTATTTGTGCGCGTACTTCCTTGTGCATCTATTATGGCATCGTTGTGTTCGCTGCCTTTCATCTTAGCGGCATTAAAGCCCCTGCCAAATTCAATGCCCTTTATGGCGGGTATGGAAAATATTGCATGACTGATAACAGACTCAACAGAATCAAAAAAAGGCTCTCCTAAACCGGTAGGCAAATGATTTACATTGCAGGCTACAATGCCGCCAATGCTATCCTGCTCTTCAACTGCCTTCTGAATGGCCGCTTCAATATCAGTGTTCCCTCCTGCTTCTATTAATTGGGCTTCTATTTCTACCTTTCCTAAAACCTTTTTTGCTACTACGCCTGCAGCAACTATAGCCACAGTAAGTCTGCCTGATGAATGTCCGCCACCTCTATAGTCATTAAAGCCGTTAAATTTTTGGTGCAGCACAAAGTCAGCGTGCCCTGGCCTTGGTGTATTTTTTATTGCTTCATAGTCTGCAGACTTTGTATTGTTATTCTCAAAGACTATTGTCAGCGGTGCGCCTGTCGTTTTGTTGTTAAATACTCCACTTATTATTTTAGGTATGTCGTCTTCTTTGCGTGGAGTAGTGCCACTTGCTCCCGCTTTTCTTCTTTCGAGGTCTGTTGTAAAATCTTCTGTGCTAATATCAATGCCCGCAGGGCAACCATCGATGGCGATACCTACCATTGGGCCATGAGATTCGCCAAATATGCTTACACGAAATAGTCTGCCGAAAGAATTCATACTGTTAGATTTGTTCTTCTGTTAAAGTGCATACAGCACCTAACGAAATTAGATGTTTGAAAAAGTCAGGATATGATTTGTTTATAGCTTCCACGCCAAGTATTGTTACGTCCCCCTTTGCCCGCAAGGCGCCTATAGCCGCTGCCATTACTATGCGATGGTCGTTGAAAGAGTCTATGGTGCAATAATCCAGCCGCCTCCTGCCATTAATGAATAGCTCATCTTCGTCAACAGAATAAGCTATGCCAAATTGGTGCAGCATTTCTGTAATGCTGTCGGCACGATTGCTTTCTTTATTCCATAACCTGTGTACACCTGTAATAAAGCATTCCTTGTCGCTGGCGGCTGCAAGTATAGAAAGTAAAGGGAAAAGATCGGGGCAATTTGTAGCATCGAAGTCAAAGGATTCTATAGGTGCTGCCTTTACTAAAATGCCCTTATCACTATGTTCAATTACATTTTCAAAATGCTGTAAAAGAGATAACAAACTTTTGTCTGCCTGTTTAGAAGTTGTTTGCAAGCCTTCTATTGTTATGTTGCCTGCTATGCTGCCTGCTACCAGCCAGCATGCCGCACTGCTCCAGTCTCCCTCTATTGTTATCTCTACGTGCTGTTTGTCTTCAAAGCTTGCAGGATCAATATAAAAGGTTCTATAATTATCGTGTGATATATGCCTGCCAAACTGTTGTAATACTTCTATTGTTAAATCAATGTATGGTGTGCTTTTAAGATTTTGTACTTCTATACTTATAGGCTCTTTTACGACATAGGCAAAAGCAAATAGAAGTCCACTAAGAAACTGGGAGCTTACTGAGCCATCAATGCTTACTTGTTTTGCTTGTAAAGGGCCCTTTACTGTAAAAGGTATGCTGCCTTTAAAATCTTCAAGTTGCACGTCCAGTTGCGCAAAAATATTACTAAACACATCCATCGGCCTGTTGAGCAAGCTACCATGACCGTTTATTTGTATCGGTTGTGTGCTCAATGCGGCAATAGGAGTAAACAATCGCGCAGATAATCCACTTTCACCACAATCAACTTTATTGCCAATTGGGTTGATGCCATTACTTTGGATTTCTATATGCTCCTCTGTCTGAGAAACAATACAAGCTCCTAATTGTTGTATGATGCTTAATGCGGCACTGTCGTCATTGGAACGACCCGGGTTGTAAATGATAGTAGTTCCTTTATGTAGCAATGCAGCCGCACAGGCTCGTTGCATCATGCTTTTGGATGCAGGCACTTTTACGCTGCCGCTAATATTTCCCGGGCTAATTATTGCTTGCATGTGCAAAGGATACTAATGCTTGTTGTATAATATCGAAAGAAAGCGTTTTTATAGCAGCTTCTCCGATCTTGGTTAAAACTATGAAATCAATATTGTCTCGATTTCGTTTTTTGTCCATGACAAGAATTTCCATTATTCTTTCCGGATTTATTGAGAATTGTGTAGGCAGATCATATTGTTCTAACAGCTCTATCAGGTATTCTTTTACTTCTTTATTTAATCCACATACTTTTTCAGAGACGATACAGGCTACTATCATTCCTAATGCTACCGCATGGCCATGGGGCAAGTTATGGAGTGTTTCTATAGCATGTCCTGCGGTATGGCCAAAGTTTAAAAGTTTTCTGCTGCTTTGTTCCTTTTCGTCTGCCAGTACAGTTTTGTTTTTGCAGTCTGCACATTTAGCTATCAGCTGCTCAAGCGCCTGGCCATTCTGTTTATAGAAATCTATAGTATGTTGATGAAGCTTACGGTATAGATTTTCATCAAACAAGCAGGCATATTTTATTATTTCCGCAAATCCGTTGCTCCATTCTTCATCCGGTAGTGTCTCAAGGAAAGCAACATCGTACAATATGAATTTAGGTTGCTGTATGGTGCCCAGGATATTTTTATGCAATCCCAGGTTTACACCATTTTTGCCGCCAATAGCAGCATCTGCCATGCCTAATAAAGATGTTGGTACGTAGCCAAAAGATATACCACGCATATAAATAGACGCAATAAAGCCGGTAATGTCAGTAACAACTCCTCCTCCAATGCCTACTAATAGTGTATTTCTATGTGCTTCATATTCCAATAGCTGTTCTGCTACTATTTTTACAGTCTCTAGGGTTTTATTTGTCTCCCCCGCAGGCAGTACTATTGTCTTATATTCCTTGAAGAAGGAGGAATATAATGCAGCAAGGTTAGCATCGGTTATCAATACACACTTGTCCTTGTCAGCTAAAGTAGCCATAGCCTCTGTCGCATTGCTGAAGATATAGTTAACCTCGCCGGTGGGGAAAGAAAGAGAATATTGCATGAATTGTATAAACAGTGTCAAATTTACTGTTTTTAACAGCTTATATATGCTATCTATTGCCTTATAAGCTCAGAAATTTAACTGCTCGCCGTTAATTCGTAACTTTGCGCCTTAATTATAATTTTTTCAACTCCTAAGGTGCCTGACAGGTATGAGCAAGAAAGGGAAAGTATTGGTGGCTATGAGTGGCGGTATAGACAGTACCGTATCTGCTTTATTATTGCATGAACAAGGTTATGAAG
>Ga0207647_10002354_pt1 | contig 14365 bp, 14 predicted proteins | sample KBSCornC2_FD_184295 | JGI IMG/M metagenome (GOLD analysis project Ga0207647, IMG submission 184295) | Corn rhizosphere microbial communities from Kellogg Biological Station, Michigan, USA - C2 (SPAdes) (version 2) | ecosystem: Host-associated > Plants > Roots > Rhizosphere ...
GAGACCTGGTCCTGTTTGTTGAGTGCGGCGTGGAGTGTGTGCCAGGGCAGGGTGGCGCATTTTACGCGTACCGGAAACTCGCGCACGCCGGCGAAGATCTTCAGGTTGCCTAGACTGTTCTCTTCTGTTTCCTCGTTGAGCTCGCCCGTCACCATCGAATGAAATTCCTGAAACAAGTGCTCGGCCTGTTCCTTGCTCTTTCCCTTGACGGCCTGCGTCATCATGCTCGCGGAAGCTTTTGAGATCGCACAGCCCGAGCCTTCAAATCCCACTTCTTTGACGAGCCCGTCTTCGAGGTCGAGATATATTGTCAGTTGATCGCCGCAGAGTGGGTTGTAACCGTCAGCCGTGTGATTCGCGTTTTCGAGCTTGCGAAAGTTGCGCGGCTTCTTGTTATGGTCGAGGATTACCTGCTGGTACAGTTCGCTTAGTTCAGACATAAAAGCATTGCCGATTTCCAATTGCCAATTTTCGATTGTCAATTCTTGCAGGCTCAAATTGGCAATCGGCAATTGGCAATTGGCAATTAACTAAAAATCTCAATTACACGTTCAATCGTGCGGGCGAGCACATCGACCTCTTCCTTCGTGTTGTAAAAGGAAAACGATGCACGGGCAGTCGCAGGCACGTTGAAACGCTGCATCACAGGCTGCGCACAGTGATGACCCGCGCGAACGGCGATGCCTTCCTGGTCCAGAATCGTGCCGATATCGTGCGGGTGTATATCGTCTATCACAAACGACAACACACTCGCCTTGTTCTTCGCGGTGCCGATGATGCGCACACCCTCGATCGCGGAGACGCGCTCCGTCGCGTAACGCAGCAACTCGGCTTCGTAAACAGCTGCCGCGTCGCGTCCGATGCTGTTCAGATAATCAATTGCGGCGCCCAGCCCGATTTGCGATGCGATAGCAGGCGTGCCGGCTTCAAAACGATTCGGCGGGTCGGCATAAGTCGTCTTCTCGAAGGTGACGGTCTTGATCATGTCGCCGCCGCCCTGAAACGGATTCATCGTTTCGAGTATCTCGAGTTTTCCATAAACCACTCCGCTGCCGGTCGGCGCATACATCTTGTGTCCCGAGAAGACGTAGAAATCGCAATCGAGATCCTGCATGTCAACGGGCATGTGCGGCGCCGCTTGAGCACCATCGATCAGCACGGGGACGCCATACTTGTGGGCCTGCGCAATCATCTCCTTGATCGGATTGATCGTGCCGAGCGCGTTGGAGACGTGCATCACCGCCACCAGTTTCGTACGCTCATTCAAAAGTCCATCGTAATCATCGAGCAACAACTCGCCCGTATCGTTCATCGGGATCACGCGTAGTCGCGCACCCTTCTCTTCGCAGAGCATTTGCCAGGGAACGATGTTGGCGTGATGCTCCATCGCGGAGATGATGATCTCGTCACCCGCGCCGATGAACTTGCGTCCGTAACCGTGCATCACGAGATTGATGCCTTCGGTGGCGCCGCGCACGAAGATGCATTCGCGAACGTCGCGCGCGTTGATGAATCGTTTCACTTTTTCGCGCGCGCCCTCGTAGGCGGTAGTTGCTTTCTGGCTCAGGTAATGAACGCCACGATGAATGTTGGAGTGTTCCTGTTCGAGGTAGGTACTGCCCCGGTCGATGACGACTTGCGGTACTTGAGACGAGGCCGAGTTGTCGAGATAAATCAGCGGCTTGCCGTTGACAGTCTGTTGCAAGACCGGGAAGTCAGCACGAATACGTGCCACATCCCAGATTTCTGATACAAAGGGTTCCAATGTTGTTAATGTCCCACTGTCCACGGTAGAACTCACTTTTTTGTCAGTTGTCAGTTGTCAGTGGTCAGTTGTCAGTAGGTCAGTTGTCAGTTGTCAGTTTCCGTTGAGTCACTAACAAACCACAACTGACCACTGACCAACTGACTACTGACAACTGACTACTGACAACTAAGTCTCCAAACTCGTGTGCAACTGGCGCAATACAGTCTCGTCGAGTTGCGACCTGATCGAATCAATTTTGATCTTCGCGATTACTTCTTCCGCAAATCCGTAAGTCAACAGATTCCGGCCGAGCTCCGGACCGATGCCGCGCGTCTCAAGATAAAACAGCTCTTCAGGATCAATCTGCCCAACTGCCGCGCCGTGCGCACACTTCACATCGTCTGCATAGATCTCGAGCTGCGGCTTCGTATCCACACGCGCTTTGTCCGACAGCAGCAGGTTCTTGTTCGTCTGCATCGCATCAGTTTTCTGAGCGCCTTCGCGAACAAAGATCTTGCCGTTGAAAACCGCCCGGCCATTGTCGTCAAGAATCCCTTTGTACAACTGATGACTGCTGCAATGCGGCTGCTTGTGATCGATGACGGAATGCGTGTCGGTATGTTGATTCGCACCGACCATATAAAGGCCATCGACCGAAGTCTCCGCACCTTCGTGATCCATCACCACCGAAATATCGTGACGCGCGAGTCGCGCGCCGAGATTTATCGACGTCGTATCGTAACGGCTCGAGCGGCCAAGCTCGGCCGAAGTCGTCGAGACGTGAAAAGCGTCATTACTTTCCCGCTGCAGACGATAATGATCGAGCTGTGCGCCATCCTTGAGCACAATCTCAGCGATTGCATTCGTAAAGTATTTTCCGTCAGCCGCAGACGAATAACTCTCAATCAACGTCGCGGAACTGTTCTCCTCCGCGACCACCAACAGCCTTGGGAAACTCGCACTGTTTTCGGCGTCAGCCAGAAACGTTACCTGCAAAGGTCGCTCAAGCTTGACGTTCTTCGGAATCCATACAAAGACACCTGAATGCAGAAACGCCGTGTTCAAGGCGGTGAGCCCGTTGTTGTGATAGCCGGCGTTGCGCGCGAGATACTTTCGAACGATCTTGTTGTACCGGGCATCAGCAGCGGCACTGAACAAATCGATCGCGACAACATCTTCGAGCCCGGTCTTCACCGACAGGTCTTCGCGCAAGAATCCATTTACAACGACGAGATGCGCACCCGCGGTTTCCGGATACGCAAACCGCGTGACGTCAGTGACCGCAGCTTCACCACCGCTAATTGAGGGCGCAAAACTCTCCTTCGCTAGCGAAGTGAGATTCGTGTATTTCCACTCTTCGTCTGTTACTGGAGGAAAGCCTAACTGTTCGAAACGATCCATCGCGCTGCTGCGCACAAGCTCCAGCCACGCAACCGTTGGAGACAACTCCCGGACAGTGCGAAACGCCGCCTGATAACTGTTTTCTGACTTAACGAGTTCAGTAACCATTCTTAATTCGCCGGCGCACCCGCTCCCTTTCCGTTCTGATCTGCCTTCGTGATCCAGTCGTAACCCTTCGATTCGAGCTCGAGCGCGAGCTCTTTGCCGCCTTCGCGTGCAATCACGCCGTTCGCCAGCACGTGCACGAAATCGGGAACGATGTAGTTCAAGAGTCTTTGATAGTGAGTGACAACGATGATGGCATCGTTTGGCGTGTGCAGTTGATTAACGCCATTCGCAACCACGCGCAGCGCGTCGATGTCCAAGCCGGAATCGGTTTCGTCCAGCACGGAGAGCTTCGGCTCGAGCACTGCCATCTGAAGAATCTCGTTGCGCTTCTTTTCGCCGCCTGAGAAGCCTTCGTTGACGGAACGAGTCATGAAGCTCGCTTCCATTTCGACGACTTTCGCGCGCTCCTTCAGGAGATCCCGGAACTCGAGTGGATCGAGTTCCTCTTCACCGAGATGTTTTCGTTTCTCGTTGTAAGCCAGCCGCAGAAACTGCGCGTTCGAAACACCGGGCACTTCAATCGGATACTGAAACGCCATGAAGACGCCTTCACGCGCACGCTCGTCCGGCGACATCTCGAGCAGATTGCGACCCTCGTAAAGAATCTCTCCGCTCGTGACTTCGTATTGTGGATGTCCGGCGAGGACTTTCGCGAGTGTTGACTTACCGGAACCGTTTGGTCCCATGATGGCGTGAATCTCGCCTTTTTTTACGTTCAGGTTGATGCCCTTGAGAATTGTCTTGCCATCAATCCCTGCGTATAAGTTTTTGATCTCTAACATCAATGAGTCCTGTCAATCTTGAAATCCTGAAATCCTGTCTAACCAACACTTCCCTCTAGCTTCAGACCAAGTAGTCTTTGCGCTTCCACTGCAAACTCCATCGGCAACTGCAGAAACACGTCCTTGCAGAAACCATTGATGATCAGCGACACCGCGTCTTCCTGCGATATGCCGCGTTGTTGCAGGTAGAAAAGCTGCTCTTCACTAATCTTCGAAGTCGAAGCCTCGTGCTCGACACTCGATGTGTTATTCATCACCTCGATGTACGGGAAAGTGTTCGCACCGCAACTCGAACCGATCAGCATCGAGTCACACTGGGTGTAGTTGCGCGCGCCTTCAGCCTTCGGCATCACTTTCACGAGACCGCGATAACTATTGTTCGACTTCCCCGCCGCAATTCCTTTTGAAATGATCGTCGAGCGCGTGTTCTTGCCGAGGTGAATCATCTTCGTGCCGGTATCGGCCTGCTGCGCGTGATTTGTCAGCGCTACCGAATAAAACTCTCCGATCGAGTTGTCGCCTTGAAGAATGCAGGATGGATACTTCCACGTAATCGCGGAACCCGTTTCGACCTGCGTCCAGGAGATCTTCGAATTCTTACCCGCGCACTTACCACGCTTAGTCACGAAGTTGTAGATACCGCCGCGTCCTTCTTCGTCACCGGCGTACCAGTTTTGGACTGTCGAGTATTTGATCTGCGCGTCGTCGAGTGCGACGAGCTCAACTACTGCCGCGTGCAACTGGTTCTTATCAAACTTCGGCGCCGTACATCCTTCCAGATAAGAAACGTGCGAACCTTCTTCAGCGACGATCAGCGTCCGCTCAAACTGTCCCGACTCGGCGTTGTTGATACGGAAGTACGTCGACAATTCCATCGGACATCGAACGCCCTTCGGAATGAAGCAGAAACTACCATCCGAAAAGACTGCGCTATTTAACGCTGCGAAGAAGTTGTCGTTAGTCGGCACGACCGACCCGAGATACTTCTTCACGAGTTCCGGATAATCTCGAATCGCTTCCGTGAACGAACAAAAGATTACGCCGTGCTTCTTCAGCTTCTCTTTGTAAGTCGTGGCAACCGAGACTGAGTCGAAAACCGCGTCGACGGCAACGCCCGCGAGCTGTTTCTGTTCCGTCAAAGGAATGCCGAGCTTCTCGAAAGTGCGCAGCAGTTCCGGATCGACTTCATCGAGACTGGCCTTCGTCGCCTTTTGTTTCGGCGCGCTGTAATAGATCATGTCCTGATAATCGACATTTGGATACTTGAGGTTGGGCCAATGCTTCGGCTCTTTCATCGTCAGCCAATGTCGATAAGCCTTCAGACGAAACTCCAGCATCCACTCCGGCTCGTTCTTTTTCTCGACGATGAGACGAATAGTGTCTTCGCTCAAGCCGCGCGGAATTACATCCGATTCGATATCGGTAACGAAGCCGTATTTGTATTCCTGTTTGCTTAAAAGTTCTGCTGTACTCATTAGTCTTTCTAGACCCGATTATCCTTCCGACCGACACCCTGAATGTGGTGTAAGACCGCGTCGACGTTCGCTTCGGTTCCCAACAACTGCGAGAGCGTGATATCCGCGAGTGCGTTGTCGACTATCTGGTGCAACTCGACGATGACCGGGCGAATGCCGCAGTCACCGGTATGGACACAGGCGTCCAAAACACCTGCGTAGCTCTTGCAATGAGACTCAGCCGGTTCGCCTTCGAGAACGCGAATGACCTGGTTTAAACGAATATCAGAGGCAGGCCGCGCCAGCGCGTAGCCGCCCTTGGTACCGCGCGTCGATTGCACCAACCCGGCTTTGCTCAAAATCCACATCAGTTTGCCGGCATTCGCGGTTGAAATCCCTTCGAGACGGGCAAGCTGCGAAAGCGTCAGCGACTCGCCAATCGTTTCCGCACGGGCGAGCTGCAACAGACAACGCAGGCCATATTCTTCTTGTGCTGAGATCTTCATTACGCGTCTAAATTATTAGTCTGACGCATCTTAAGCTATACCTTACTTTTTAGTCAAGATTGGCCGCGGATTAGACGGATAGGTGACGGATCAGCGCTGATCCGACCCTTATCCGTGTAATCTAGAGCTTGAACTCGAAATCGAGATAGCCGACGATTCGAACGGGTCTACCGTTAAAGGTTGAGGGTGGGAATACCCAGTTTTTGGCAGCAGCTTCAGCCGCCGCGCGAAGCATTGTCGGACCTTCGGAGTTAGTGACCCAGATTTTTCCGTTTTCATCCACAATTGCAAAAACGCGAACCGTTCCGGTCACTTGGTGGCTCTTTGCCGCTGCCGGATAGCTCGGAGTGGCTCGCTTCGTTTCGCGCCCACTCAATGAGCCGGCACTGACGAGTTCCGGCTCAGCGGCAGTCGCGGTTGAAGGAGGCGTCGCGACTGGCGCGGCTGCTTCCGGAGTCGGTTGAGGTTCCGCGGGTTTTGTAGCAAACGGATTGGGGATTCTGTTAGTGACGGCATCGAGTGCCTTCGATCTGCCGAGAGACGCAGTAGCTTGTGAGGAAGCCATCTTTTCCCTTGCGGCAAGATACTCCGACTGCCACCTGCCGCGATCTTCATCGTTCTTTGCCAGCGACAGTCGAATGCCCAGCACATCTTCGAGGAGCGCGAACGATTCGTATGCGCGACCCTGTTCCTTTGAAATCTCCTGCGCCTGCGCAATTATGCGTTCGAGCAAACCGCGCACCCGTTCCAGATCGGTGTTGGCTTCAGCGGGAAGATCTGACTCGCTCGGATTGATACCGTAGCTACGATAACGAGCAAGATGCGCTCTGATGCCGTTGACAGTCTGGCCCACGGCGGCAAAGTAATTGCGAATCGATTCGTCTTTTTGTGCGGCGCGCGTCTGAAACGAATCGTCCAGCAAAGACTGTGAGCGCCCGTAGTTCCCTTCCTCGAGGTAAATACCGAGCAGCATGAGCGTGGCGACGTTGCGGAGTGTTACGTCGTTCCCTGCGGCACGAATGTTTTCCAATTCAGCAGCTGCGGCCTGAAGTTGGTGGACAGCCGCGAGCGCACGAGCGCGTTCAATGCGGCGAGCAAGCGGATCCCCCGCATCTTCGCTGGAGCCGGTCGACTGGCCCACCGCCAAAACGGCTGTGATTAGAACTAGAACTGTCGGGAGGATTCCATTTATGTAGGGGCGAAAAAAAGAAAAAGACCTCAAATTGCTGACTCTCCCTGCAAATAGAAAAGCGAGCCTAATGCTCGCTTTAGAGTTGGTATCAATTTGACGGAACCCATTATGTACGGATCAGGCCCACCGAGGCAAGCGTATCCACAGATTACTCCGATTGTGTAAGAAAATCTGTGTAATCTGTGGATAGGCTCTACCGAGTGTTAGAATGCAGCCATGAGTTCTCTGCCGGGAAATGATTTGATCGCAACGGGAATAGAGGATTTGCAGTCCAACCGTGAAACAATTCCCGCACTGCTCGTCGCGATTGGCGCGCCAAAACTTCGCAGTCTAGGCCTCGAGCTGCCTGAAAGCTTGCCCTCAGATCCCGAGCACCGGCTCTACGATCTCTTAGCTGCGTCCGAACCTGATTCTGCCCACTCCAGATACAACGCCTTGATAAGGAAGCTGGTGAGCTTTGAGCGAGCATTTTCATGCGTGAGAAAGTAAGCGCAGAAAAGATCGAGCGGTTCATGAAGGCACTTAGCCGTGCGGGTAAATCCAGTGCTCATATCTACTTCGTCGGCGGCGTGAGTGCAGTGCTGTTTGGTTGGCGTGAAGCTACTATCGACATTGATCTGAAGATGGTGCCCGAAGTAAATGAAATTCTCAAAGCACTACCGGATCTCAAAGAACGTCTTCAGGTAAATGTGGAATTGGCCTCGCCCGACGACTTCATACCTCCACTGCCAGGATGGGAAGAGCGCAGCACATTCATTGGTCGTGAAGGAGTGATCGATTTCTTCCACTATGATTTTTACGCGCAGGCTCTCGCAAAAGTCGAACGTGGACACAACACAGATCTTTTGGACGTGCGCCGAATGATCGAGCTTGGACTAGTGGAGCCTTCCAGGTTGCCGGAATTCTTTTCACAAATTGAGGATCGTCTTTACAAGTATCCGGCGATTGATCCTAAAAAATTTCGCGCTGCTTTGGAGACGTTCCTTAAAACCCTTTAGGTTCCTACGGCGCACCGGATGCGCCGAGGCTTTTGATGATTTTGTCGCGATAGGCGCGGGCGGCGGTTTTGATGGTGGCTTCGTCGAGGGTTAGGAGACGGCGATTGCGCATTACGATGCGGCCGTTGATGATGACGCTCTCGACATCCGCGGCTTTGGTGGCGTAAACGAGATCGGAGTAAACGTTGTAGAGCGGGATTTGATTGAGCGTGTCGCGATCGATTACGAGCAGATCGGCACGCTTTCCGGTCTCCAGTGAGCCGATTTCCTTCTGGAGGTGCAATGCCTCGGCGCCGCGAATCGTGGCGAGCTCAAATGCCTCCTGCGCTGAGATCACTTTCGGATCGCCGCTGAACACCTTGTGCAATTTCGCCACCGTGTCCATCTCTTCCCACATGTTCAGGTCGTTGTTTGATGCGGCTCCATCCGTTCCCAAACCTATTAACAGCTTCTCCGTCAACATCTTTGGAACGGGCGCAACACCGGACGCGAGCTTCATGTTCGACTGCGGATTGTGAACCACACCGACTCCACGTCGCTTCAAAATCGCGATGTCACTTCCCTGCGGCCAAACCATGTGCGCCGCAATCACACGCTCGTTCAGGAAGCCAATCCGGTCGAGATAGGCGACAGGGCTTGCACCCTTCGCTTTGACACTGTCGTCAACTTCACGTTTGGTCTCCGAAATGTGCGTGACGATCGGTGCGCCGGTGCGATCGGAAAAAGCGCGAACCGCTTTGAGATGGTCTTCATTGACTGTGTAAGGCGCGTGCGGCGCAATCGCCGCAACTATCAGTTCGTGTCCTTTCCAACGAGCAACAAACTTCTCGACGTAAGCCATGCCTTCGGCGTTGGTCTTATTGTCGGCGACGGGAAAGTCAATGATGGTTTCTCCGAGCACGCCGCGAACGCCGGCTTTTGCGGTCTCGTCAGCGATCGCGTCTTCGAAGTAATACATGTCGCAGTAGGTGGTGGTCCCACCGCGAATCATCTCGGCGAGGCCCAATCGTGTGCCGACGCGGACAAACTCTTCCGTAACGTTCTTTGCTTCGGCCGGAAAGATGTACTTCGTTAACCACTCCTGCAGGTCGAGATCGTCCGCGAGACCGCGAAACAGGACCATCGGAATGTGCGTGTGCCCGTTGATCAGTCCGGGCGTGATGACCTTCCCCGCCGCGCTGATTCGCTGCCGCGAGCTGTATCGAGCTTCGATATCCGCACGTGGGCCGATGGCAACAATGCGTCCTTTGGAAACCGCAATCCCACCGTCTTCGATAACACGGCGTGTCTCGTCCATCGTGACGATCGTGCCGCCGAGCACCAGCAGGTCAACCGGCTCCCTGCGAGTCTGAGCCTGGGTGATATTTGAGAACAGGATCATCACTGATAATAAGACACAGATAAATACGGATCGATTCATTTGTTTTTCAAAAAGCGGGCGTCAAAAGCACGTGGCAGCAGATCGGCAATGTGAAACTGCTCGCTCTTGCCATCGAGATTCGCGAATACAATCGTCGCGCCTCTCGCAAACTCCCAGATGATCTGCCGGCAGGTTCCGCACGGCGGCGTCAGTGTCTCCGTGTCAGCCACTACGGCAAGCGCCGTAAAGTTTCGTTCACCTTCTGACAACGCTTTCCAGATCGCGACTCGCTCGGCGCAAACGGTCAAACCATAACTCGCGCTCTCGACGTTGCACCCGGTATAGACTTTTCCACTCTCGGTTCTGACCGCAGCTCCGACAAGAAAATTGGAAAACGGCGCGACGGATTGCAACCGCGCAGCCTTTGCCGCTTCAATCAACGGCTCTAAATCTTCGTTCAAGGTTGACCTCCAACTGGTGATAAAACACTGGCCAGCCTCTCGCGAATTTTTCCACTCAATAAATCGATACTTACGAGATTATGACCACCTTCAGGAATGATTACATCTGCATGACGTTTCGACGGCTCGACAAACTGCATGTGCATGGGCCGAACAGTCTCCAGGTATTGTTCGATAACAGATTCCACAGTGCGGCCGCGTTCGGCGACGTCGCGTCGCAGGCGGCGAATGAAGCGAATGTCGTCAGGAGTGTCGACAAAAACCTTGATATCCATCTGCTCCAGCAATCGTGCATCGACAAAGATGAGAATCCCTTCAACGATCACGATCGGTTTCGATTCGACGGAACGCGTTTCGTTCAAACGCGAGTTAGTCTTGAAGTCGTAGAGCGGCAGCTCAATCGCCTCGCCTGCTTTCAAACGTCGCACATGATTGACGAGCAGTTCGTTGTCGAGCGCGTCCGGATGATCGAAATTTGCCACGCCACGGAAATCGAGCGGCATATCGGTGAGGTTGCGGTAGTATGAATCTTGCTGGATAAAAACTACTTCGCTGGCGCTGACCGATTCAAGGATGCGATTTGCAACGGTAGTCTTTCCTGATCCTGTTCCACCCGAAATACCAATTATCATGCTCACCTGTTAGACCTTCATTTTAGCCGCAGAATCACGCGGATAAACGCGGATCATACTCTGCTATTGATCGCGACGATCACTCTTCGCAGCAACTCAGTAAACGTCTCCCGTACCGCGTCGCCCGTCGCCATCACTTCTTCATGATTGATCGGCTCGTCGCTGATACCCGCGGCCATGTTGGTGATGCACGAGATGCCGACGACTTCGAGACCCATGTGACGGGCAACGATCGCCTCAGGCACGGTACTCATCCCTACCGCATCAGCCCCGAGATTTCGCAGCAGGTGAATCTCAGCGGGTGTTTCGTAACTTGGACCAGACAGCGCGCCGTATATTCCACGTCGCACTTCAACGCCGATCGCCTTCGCTTCGTCAATAACGAGTTCCTGAAGCTCCGCCGCATAAACCGCCGACATGTCGGGGAAACGCGGTCCAAAGCGTTCATCGTTTGGTCCACGAAGCGGATTGACGCCCATCAGGTTGACGTGATCGCTGATCACCATCAACGCACCCTGCGTCAACTGCACATTGATCCCTCCCGCAGCATTCGTCAGCGCTAAAGTCTTGATGCCGAGCAAACCAAACGTGCGGATCGGAAAGGTGACTTCTTCGAGTGAATAACCTTCGTAGTAGTGCACGCGGCCCTGCATCGCGAGCACGGGGATGCCATCGATCTTGCCGATTACGAGTCGCCCGGCGTGACCCTGCGCCGTCGAGCGCACAAAACCCGGGATGTCCTCGTAAGGAATACCGACAGCATCTTCAAAGTCGTCGGCGAAACCACCAAGACCACTACCGAGCACTATCGCGATGCGCGGCTCGACTGTCGTTCGCGCTCTGATGATCCGCGTAGCGTGTTCGGCGCGTTCGTAAATACCTGTGCTTGCCATTCGCTCAACCATTTCCCAACCCCTCTTCTATTTCTCTTTCTGATAGGGGATCCCCAGGGCACGCGGTGGCCGGGACGATCCAATAAAGCCCGCGAGCACCACAATGGTCAAGACGTAAGGAACCATCTGAATAAACTGGACGGGAATATCTTCGCCCGACGGCAACTTAATAACGCCCTGCATTTGAATCGAAACCGCTTCTGTGAAACCAAACAACAGGCACGCGAGAAGCGTCGGCACCGGCTTCCATTTCCCAAAGATCAATGCTGCAAGTGCGATAAAGCCGCGACCTGCAGTCATGTTTCGAGTAAACAACGACGATTGCCCGATCGACAGATACGCGCCGCCGATTCCTGCGAGCATACCTGCGAGCAGCACGCCCCAATACCTGATCTTGCTCACACTCACACCCGCAGCGTCTGCGGCCTCGGGATTCTCTCCAACCGATCTGAGTCGCAAACCAAACGGCGTGTTGTAAATAACGTACCAGATGACAGCAACGAGTATAAGGATCGTGATCGCGACCACCACCGGCGATTGTGGTAACAAATGGTCCTTGGGAATCTGCGGAGTCGAACCCGAAGAGAGAAAGAACGCCCCACTTAAAAATCCCGGCATACCGATCATCAGAATATTGATCGCGGCCCCACTCACGACCTGGTCCGCTTTGAACTTGATACAACTGACTGCATAGATCACCGCGATGAGCAAACCAGCCATCATCCCTGCGAGTAGTCCAACCCACGGACTCGCTGTACCCATTCCCAGACTCGTCTCTGCGGCATGAGTCACAGCAGCGGCAGTGAATGCACCCGCGAGCATCTTTCCTTCAAGCGCGATATTGATCACGCCCGAGCGTTCGGAAAACAGCCCGCCGAGCGCCGCCAACACGAGTGGAGTAGCGAGCCGGATCGTAGAAGCGATGAGCGAAAGAGTGAAGATATCTTTCATAAGTTTAGGCTCGCAAACGTTGCAGCGGCGATCTTCTTCGCAAGAGCCATTTGAAGAAGGCTTCGGCAGCAACGAACAGAATGATGATGCCCTGGAGCACTTGCACGATATCCTTGGTCACGTGCTCAGAAAAACCGTCGACATAGATGCCGCCGTGTTGCAGAGCGGCAAACAACAACGCGGCGAGAATCACACCGACGGGGTGATTACGACCGAGTAACGCCACGGCGATTCCGGTGAAGCCGTAGTTGTCGGAGAAGCCGTCGTAGTAACGGTACCGATAGCCAAGTACCTCGTTGATGCCCACCATACCCGCGAGTGCGCCTGACACGGCCATCGCCAGAATGATCTGTTTGCGAATGGAGATGCCGCCGTATTCAGCGGCAAAAGGATTACTGCCCGTCGCGCGGATTTCATATCCCCATTTCGTACGCCATAAAAACAGGTAGACCAGCAGACAGCAGAGCAGCGCAAGTAGAAACGCGACATTCAGCGGAATGCGCTCCGGAAAGCCCGGCACAAACTTGCCCAGCCGCGCGATGTGTGCGCCTTCGCCAATCGTCACCGTTTCCATTATCGGATCGCCCGGGACTTTGTAGTGGTACTGCGTGAAGTAACTGACAAGCGCGACGGCGATGAAGTTCAACATAATCGTGTTGATGACTTCGTGCGAGCCAAACCGTGCTTTCAACACACCGGGAATCGCGGCCCAGAACGCGCCGCTCAGGATCGCAGCGGCGAAGCAGAAGGGGATCAGAAGCCACGGTGTTAAGTTTGCGAAAGTGATCCCGACCCAGGCAGTCGCGAAGGCGGCAATGTAGAGCTGACCTTCCGCGCCGATGTTGAAGAGTCCGCAACGAAAGCCGACGAGAACCGCGAGACCGGTGAAGATGAGCGGCGTCGCGTGGAAAAGTGTGTAACCAATTCCGTCGGGCCATGACAAAGCGCTGCCGAGTAACAGGCCGTACGCCTGGAATGGATTGTCGCCGACAATGAGAATGAGAATGCCGCCGACGATAAAGGCGGCGACCACCGCGATTAGTGGGAACAGTAGATCACGGGCGAGTTTTGGCATATCGCGAATTTGTTATCCACAGATTACGCAGATTCATTTAGAGAAAATCTGCGTAATCTGTGGATGGTCCTAATGTCCACGGGTCATCAACAGTCCGATTTCTTCGAGTGTTGCCTGTTTGGGATCGACCTCGCCCGCGATGCGTCCTTCATGAATAACCAGCAGACGATCGGAAAGACTCGTGACTTCCTCGAGCTCGGCGGACACCAGCAGAATCGCGCAGCCGTTGTCGCGCAGACTGACGAGTTGACGATGAATGAACTCGATCGCTCCGATATCGACTCCACGCGTGGGTTGCGACACCAGCAGCAGCTTCGGCGCGACGTGATACTCGCGACCAATAATCAGCTTTTGCTGGTTACCACCTGAAAGCGCACGCGCGGGTAATGCTGGGTTTGGTGGACGAACATCGAAGCCCTGAATGATCTCCATAGCACGTCGCTGCACGGCGTTCTCATCGAGAAAAACTCCACCCGCCCAAGCTGCGATGGGCGGACGATAGTGAACTCCCAGAATCGAGTTTTCAGCGAGAGTGAAGTCGAGCAAGAGTCCGCGGCGATGACGATCTTCGGGGATGTGCGCGATGCCGAGTTCACGCCGCACGCGCGCGCCAAGAGTTTTCAGATCTCGGCCTTCGAAATTGATGTGCCCGCTGATGTGGGCGGGATCCACTAGTCCTGCAAGCGTCTCGATCAGCTCCGTCTGCCCATTGCCTTCAACTCCCGCAATGCCGACGATCTCGCCACGACGAACTTCAAACGAGACGTCACTAATACGCTTCGTCCCGGCGGCGTCCGTCACCGAC
>Ga0207647_10002355_pt1 | contig 14358 bp, 9 predicted proteins | sample KBSCornC2_FD_184295 | JGI IMG/M metagenome (GOLD analysis project Ga0207647, IMG submission 184295) | Corn rhizosphere microbial communities from Kellogg Biological Station, Michigan, USA - C2 (SPAdes) (version 2) | ecosystem: Host-associated > Plants > Roots > Rhizosphere ...
CAGCGTGTGGCCGGCGTTGTGGCCGCCCTGGAAACGCACCACCGCACCGATGTCCTGCGTCAGCAGGTCGACGATCTTGCCCTTGCCTTCGTCGCCCCACTGGGCACCCAAGATGACTACGCTTTGTCCCATGATGCTCTCGCTTTGATGTTTGTGTTTCGATTGGGGCGACGATCGGCGACTCGACTCAATGCTTTGCCGGTGTCGGGTTGTCGCTCGAGGCACCCGCATCGATCGCCTGCATGAAGGGCGAGCCCTTGTCGAGCACGACGACGGCGCCGCCGCCGCTGAAACTGTTGCGCCACGCGTCGAGGCTGCTCCAGTAGCGGAAGAACTGAGGGTCTTTCGCGGATGCCACCGCGTAGATCTTCGCCGCGTCGGCATCGCCATCGCCGCGTATTGCTGCCGCGGCCTGGCTGGCGGCGGCGAGCACCTGTTCGTCGTCCGCTTCGCCCTGCGCGCGAATGGCGGCCGCCTCGGCTTCTCCTTGCATGCGCATGCTTCCGGCCGCCGCCTGCGCTTCGGTGGTCATGCGCTTGTACACGGAGGCAAGCGCGTCCTCGGGCGGCAACACGCGGCCGATGCCGACACCGAGCACGTTGATGCCCAGCTTGCCGCGCAGTTCCGCGCCGACGTCGCCGCGCACTTTCGCGCCCATGTCCTGGCTGGTCGCGGCCAGCAGCGCGGACAAATCGTTGTCCGCGACTTCGCTGCGCAACGCATCCCTGATCAGCGGTTCCATCTGCTGCAGGGCCTGCAGCTCATCGCCGGAGGTCGCGTTGAAGTACGTTGCGGCATCTGCGATCTGCCAGCGCACATGGAAACCCACTCGCACCGCGTGGCCATCGCGGGTCTTGCAATCGCCGGGTTCAGCCTGCGAAATGATTTCGCGCGTGTCGTACACGCTCACGTCCTGCACGAACGGCAGCTTGAAGTGCAGCCCGGGACCCATGCCGGAAGCTTCGACCCGGCCGAACCGCGACAATGACGCCGCGTGGCCTTCGCCCACGACATAAATACTGTTGGCGCCAAGCAGCACCAGCACGATGATCACGATGGGAATGGCGTATTTCATTCAGTCGACCCCATCCACGCCCGGCCCGGAAGTGACTGGTTCCGCCGATGATGCCGATTCCGCCGGTCGCGCGGGCGCGCTGCTGCCGGAACTTGCGGGTGCCGCCGCGGCCGGATGCTGCACCGGGAACTGCACGATCACGTTGCCCGAGCCGGTGTTGACGACGACATGATTTTTTGTCAGCACGTCGCGCATGGTGTCCAGCCACAGGCGGTGGCGCGTGACCTGCGGCGCGGCCTGGTATTGCGGGAGGATCTGGCCGAAGCGCGCGACGGCCGCATTGGCCTCGGCGACGGCCTGGCGTCGATAGGCTTCGGCATCGGTCTTGATGGAGGCCGCCTGGTCCTTCGCCTTGAGCTTGCTGCTTGCAACTTCAGCGCGTGCGGCGGCCTGCACCGTCGCGCCGTTGTCCCGCGCCGCGGAGATGGCGTCGAAGGCCTGTTTCACGTCCGGTGGCACGCTGACGTTTTGCACGGTGATGTCACTCACGGCCACGCCGATTTCATCGTTGGCGCCCGCCAGCGCGCCCTGCAACCGCGCGAGGACATCCGCACCAAGTTTGTTGCCATCGGTGTGCCCGGGCGGACACGGCAACCCCAAGTCATCGATCAGGCATTGCAATTTGTGCGAACCCACGGCCGCGCGCACGGCAGCGGTGGCTGCGTCGCGCACCACTTGTTCAGCGTCACGCGTGGCGAACAGGAACCTGCGCACGTCGGTGATCTTGTAATGGACGTCGTAATCGACCATAACCAGCTGGCCATCACTGGTCAGGACGCGCGCCTCGTCACCGACGGTGCGGGGATGTCCAATGTCGATTTTCAGGACGCGATCGATCGGCGGCGGCAGACGCAGGTGCGGACCCGGTTGCAGGACGCGCTCGAAGCGGCCGAAGCGCAACACCACGCCAACTTGCTGCGCCCCGATGGAAGTCCATCCACCGATTACGAACCACAGCACGATCAGCAGGACGACCAGCGCAACGACGCTCATGGGTCCACGACCGAATGGCCCAAGGCCGCGCCGGAACTTCCGGACCCACGCATCCAGATCGGGCCCCTGGCCGCCCTGCCCCGACCCCCACGGCTCGCGGCCGCGGGGCTCACGCGGTTTTTCGCCGGGTTCCTTCCAGGGCATCTCGAGGGCAGCCTCAGGTCGCGGGAAATGACGGTGCGCCGGGTTCAGCGCAAACGCCACATTCTAGCAGAGCAGTGTGATCGCCCCGGACGGTAGCGGCTTAAAGGAACTTGATTTGTCGTCATCCCGGAATCGCGAAGCGATATCCGGACCGCATTTGCAGGATTGCAAACGCGAACGCGGCCCAAAGGGCGAGCACCAAGGATGGCACGAGAATACCCAACGCCTGTGGCTTCACATTTGCGAAAGACACTGGGTTCCGGCGTCCGCCGGAATGACAACGTGAGGTGGTGGGTTCCCTCTACGCCGCATCCAGCCAATCGCGCAGAAGGCTTGCTTCGTCGCCACGCACGTCGCCGGCAAGCGGCAACAGCAGTTCGCGCGGCGCGTCGATGTCGAGGCACCAGCCATCCTCGTCGTAGCGTTCGGATTTCACCGCGCCCAGTTCGATCAGGCGTGCACGCAAACGGCCCGCACGCGGAGGCAACCGCAATTCAGCATGCACGCGCGTGCCCGCGAGGCGTTCACTGATCGCCTGCCGCAAAAGATCGAGGCCTACGCCGCTTGCGGCGGAAATCCATACCGCGACCGGCGCCCCGCCAGCATCCCGATCGATGCGGGGACCCGCTTCGCGGAAAGTCGGGCCATGGATGCCCGGCTGTTGATCTTCGTCGGCAGGGATGCCGGCATTCAATAAATCTATCTTGTTGAACACCATCAGTTGCGGAACGCTGCCCGCACCGATTTCATCCAGCACCCCGTTCACGACGTTGACCAACACATCGCGCTCGCCGTCGGCCGCGTCGGTGACGTGCAGCAACAGGTCGGCATCGCGCGCTTCGGACAACGTGGCGCGGAACGCGGCGATCAGATCGTGCGGCAGCTCGCGGATGAAGCCAACCGTGTCGGCCAGCACCGCGGGGCCGGATTCGAGGCCGTCCAGCCGCCGCACGGTGGGGTCGAGTGTGGCGAACAACTGGTCGGCCGCGTACACCGCGCCGCGCGTGACGGCATTGAACAACGTGGACTTCCCGGCGTTGGTGTAGCCGACCAACGCGACGCGCGGGAGCGTGTTGCGCAGGCGCGCGCGGCGTTGCTGGTCGCGCTGCACGCCCACCTTGTCGATGCGCTTCTGCAATTGCTCGACGCGCTTCTGCAACAGGCGGCGGTCGGTTTCGAGCTGGGTTTCGCCAGGGCCGCGCAGGCCGATCGAACCGCCGCGCTGGCGCTCCAGGTGGGTCCAGCCGCGCACCAGCCGGGTCGCCATGTGCTTCAACTGCGCAAGTTCGACTTCCAGCTTGCCTTCGTGCGATTGGGCACGCTGCGCGAAGATGTCGAGGATCAGCGCGGCGCGATCGATCACGCGCGCGGAGAAATGCTTTTCGAGGTTGCGCTCCTGCACCGGCGTCAACGCGTGATCGACCAGCACCAGGTCGGCGCCGAGTTCACGCACCCTTGCCTGCACTTCGTCGGCCTTGCCGGTGCCGATGTAGAACTTCGGGTTGGGTGCATCCACGCGTGCGTGCACCGTGCCGAGGATTTCGGCGCCGGCGGATTTCACGAGCTCCGCGAATTCCTGCGCACGGCGCACAACCGTACCATTGCCGGTGTACGGCAACACCAGCAGTGCGCGTTCGCCTCGTTTCTCGCGTTCGAACAGAAGAATCAGTCCTGCGCCGGCGATTCGGCGTCTTCCTGACCGGTCTCGTCCGCACCGATCTTGACCGCACGGCTGGGCACCACGGTCGAAATGGCGTGCTTGTACACCATCTGGCTGACCTGGTTGCGCAACAGCACCACGAACTGGTCGAACGACTCGACGACACCCTGCAGCTTGATGCCATTGACGAGATAAATCGCAACCGGCACGCGCTCGCGGCGCAGGGCATTCAAGAACGGATCCTGCAACGATTGGCTTTTGGACATTTTTATGGCCTTCCGATTCCGGTTTCCCGCACGGTTTCCCTCGCGGAATCAAATGGTAGCGCAGAACGGCGCGTTTTGGGCCGCTTTCACGCCGTTTTCATGCCCAAAAACAACGCCACGGCGGAGGCCGCGGATTCGCCGCAACCGGGTCCCCGGGGATCGAACACCCGCGCATCCAACTCGGTGCGCAGCCAAGTAGTTTGGCGCTTGGCAAGTTGCCGCGTGGCGTCGATCGCGCGCTGGCGGAATGCTTCCACCGGGCATTGGCCGTCGAGATATTCCCACGCCTGGCGATAACCCACCGTGCGCAGCGCCGGCAAGTCCGCATGCAAATCGCCGCGCGCGCGCAGGCGCTTCACTTCGTCCAGGAACCCGGAGTCCAGCATCGCATCGAAACGCGCCGCGATGCGCTCGCGCAAGACGCCGCGATCGGCCGGAACCAACGCGAGTTTGAGGACCCGGTACGGGAACTGTTGCGTGATGCGCGCGCCGGCGTGCAAGGCCGTGAGCGTTTCGCCTGTCAACTCGATCACTTCCAGCGCGCGCTGGATGCGCTGCGCATCGTTGGGCCGGATGCGCGCGGCGGCTTCGGGATCGTATCGTGCCAACCGCGCGTGCAACGCCGGCCAGCCCTCGCGTTCGGCTTCCGCGCGCAGGCGTTCGCGCACTTCGGCATCGGCGGAAGGCATTTCGGAAAGGCCGTGTTCGAGCGCGCGGAAATACAAGCCGGTACCACCGACCAGCAGCGAAACGTGGCCGCGCGCGGTAATGGATTGCATTGCGTCCAGCGCGTCGTCGTGGAACTGCGCCGCCGAATACGGTTCCGACGGATCGCGGATGTCGATCAACGCGTGCGGATGACGCCGCAGCGTTTCCGCATCCGGCTTGGCCGCGCCGATGTCGAGCCCGCGATACACCAGCGCCGAATCGACACTGACGAGTTCGACCGGAAACCGATCGGACAGCGCGCACGCCAGCGCGGTCTTGCCGGTGGCGGTCGGACCCATCAGGAAAATCGCGGGCGGGCGTCGGTCGATGGCATGCACGGTCGATGGCATGCGCGGATTGTACGTTCGACGCGCGGCGTCCCCGTCACGGACGGCCCTATAATGCGCGGAATTACCACTCCGCAAGGCACCGACATGCCGAACATGATGAGGGCGCTGGTCAAGCGCGACGCTGCCAAGGGCATCTGGATGGACGAGGTGCCGGTGCCGGAATACGGCCACAACGAGGTGCTGATCGAAGTGCAGAAAACCGCCATCTGCGGCACCGACTTGCACATCTACAACTGGGACGAGTGGGCGCAGCGCGTGATCAAGCCCGGCCTCGTGATCGGCCATGAATTCGTCGGCAAGATCGTCGCGGTCGGCAGCGAAGTACGCGGTTACCGCGTGGGCCAGCGCGTATCGGCCGAAGGCCATATCACCTGCGGCATGTGCCGCAACTGTCGCGCGGGTCGTCCGCATCTCTGCCCGAACACGGTCGGCATCGGCGTCAACCGCAACGGCGCGTTCGCGCAATACGTCGTGATGCCGCAGTCGAACCTGTGGCCGGTGCCGGACCAGATTCCCTCGTCGCTGGCGGCGTTCTTCGATCCCTTCGGCAACGCCGCGCATTGCGCGCTCGAATACGACCTGGTCGGCGAGGACGTGCTGATCACGGGCGCCGGTCCCATCGGCGTGATGGCGGCCGGCATCGCGCGCCACGTCGGCGCCCGCAACATCGTGGTCACCGACGTCAACGATTATCGCCTCAAGCTTGCCGCCGAAATGGGCGCGACGCGCGTCATCAACGTCTCGAAGCAGCCGCTGCGCGACGTGCTCGCCGACCTGCACATGGAAGGTTTCGACGTGGGTCTGGAAATGTCGGGCAATCCGCGCGCCTTCAACGACATGCTGGATTGCATGTACCACGGCGGCAAGGTGGCACTGCTCGGCATCCTGCCCAACGGTTCCGGCATCGACTGGGACAAGGTGATTTTCAAGGGACTCACCCTGCACGGCATCTACGGCCGGCGCATGTATGAGACCTGGTACAAGATGACACAGATGCTACTGACCGGCTTCCCGCTGCAGAAGGTGCTGACCCACCAACTCGCCATCGACGATTTCCAGCAAGGCTTCGACCTGATGGCGTCGGGCGAGTGCGGCAAGGTCGTTTGCTCCTGGAGCTGAACCGCATGGGACCGCGTTGATCCGGGGCCGTCCCGGACACCGCAGTTATGCGTAAACTCCCTTCGCCGGGGGAGGCGTTCGCGGCGTGGCCGGCGCGCGGTACAACAGGGATATCGTCCGCATGCACGATCCTCACCCCTCGGCGGGTTCCCGGCTGGCGGTGGCGCGCGAAAAAGCCGAACGGCTGTATCGCTCGCATCGCGCGCGCAAGACCGCGCTGATCGTTGCGGTCATCCTGGTCGTGTTCGGGCTGCTGGGTTTCTTCGCGGCGCCGCCCATCATCAAAAACCAACTGCAGACCCGGCTGACCGCCATGCTCGGCCGTCCCGTCAGCGTGGGCCGGGTGCACCTCGATCCGTACACGCTGCGGCTGCAACTCGATCGCGTGCACATCCCGGATCGCGACGGGCGCTCGCCTTTCGTCGACGTGGACCAGATGGTGATCAACGCCTCGTGGACGTCGCTGTTCCACATGGCGCCGGTACTGGATGCACTTTCGCTGCAGCACCCGCGACTGCACCTCGCGCGCACGGCGCCGCAGCAATTCAACTTCTCCGACATCCTGGCGCGACTCCGGAGCGAACCGTCGAAGCCGGACGACGAGCCCGCACGTTTCTCGGTATCCAACATCAGCGTCCATGACGGCGACATCACGTTCGACGACGCGGTGACGCACGCCGCCCACCACATCGATCACCTCGAACTGGGCATTCCGTTCATCGCCAACCTTCCGCACGACACCGACGTCTTCGTGCAGCCGCTGCTGGCGATGAACGTGGACGGCAGCCCGCTGCGCATCACCGGCGACACCAAGCCCTTCGCGGCAAGCCGCGAATCGACGATGGACTTCACGCTGGACCATCTCGACCTGCCGCGCTACCTGGGCTACGTGCCTGAGCCATTGCCGGTGGCGATCAAGCGCGGGCAATTGTCGGGACAACTGCAATTGCATTTCGTGCAAACCGCGGCGGGGCCGCAGGTCCGCCTGGGCGGCCGGTTGCGCCTGGATGATCTGGCGGTCGCCACTTCAACCGGCGACCGCATTCTGGAAGCGCACAGCGCCAGCGCAACGCTGGCCGACGTCGAACCGTTGTTGTCGCGCTACCGCCTAGGCGCGGTGCAATTGGACGGGCTTGACTTCCAATACACGCTGGAACCGGGCGGACACAGCAATCTCGATGCGCTGCTGAGCAAAGGCAAGCCTGCAGCGGCGTCCGGGCCGCCAACCGACCTGCGCATCGCGACGCTGGCGCTGCAAAACAGCCGTCTCGACTACACCCACGCCAGCGGCGGCAAGCCCGCCACGCTCGCGCTGGAAAACATCCACGGCAGCTTGCGCGGCTTGTCGTTGCTCGCCGCGCCGGCAGCCACCGTCGATGTCGCGGCCCGACTCAACGGCGGCAACGTCGGCCTCGAAGGCAAGCTGGATCTGGCGAACAGCCGCTACGATGGCAAGCTCGAGCTGAAAGGCGTGGTGCTGGCGCCGCTGCTGCCGCTGGCGCCGCCACTGCTCGACGCGGAACTCACCAAGGGCACGCTCGACCTCAACGGCCGACTGCAAGCGGATTGGCGCAACTCGCTCGACATCACGCTGCAACCGGCCACCGCGGCGATCAACGATCTCGCGCTCAGCCGCGACGGCCGCACGCCGATCGCATGGCGGTCTCTGCAAGCCGGCATCACGCGCTTCGATCTCGCCAGCAACACGGCGCAACTCGGCCAACTCACGCTGCATGGGCTGCAGGTCGACGCACGGCGCCTGCATGACGGCGGCATCGACCTCACCGATCTGGTCAAGTCCACGCCATCCACCGGCAAGGCGAAACCGTCATCCGCGTGGCACTGGAGCATCGCGCACATCGGCATCGACGACGGCACGCTGGCGCTGACCGATCCGCAGATAAGTGGCAGGCGCGGTCATGTCGTCCTCAAGGCCGACAAGTTCGGCATCGACGGCGTATCCGATGATTTGCGCAAGCCGGTGAAGCTCGACCTCGCGGGCGGCATCGGCCGCGGCAGCTTCCATGTCGACGGCAGCGTGTGTCCGCAACCGCTGGACGCCGACCTGCGCGTGCACGCCACTCGCCTCGACGTGGCACCGCTGCAGTCACTGGTCAGCGTGCCGCTCAACGTGACCCTCGGCAGCGCGTTGCTGAGCGCCGACGGCCGCGCAAGCTATCGCGCGCACGAGCCGCAGCCGCTGCTGAGTTATCGCGGCCGGATGACACTCAGCCGGGTGCGCGTGCAGGACAAGCTCACCGGCGAGGACTTCCTGCGCTGGAAGACACTGTCCGCCCGCGGCCTCGCTGTGCACATGGGCGAGGACGTGCCGCACGTAGCGGTGGACGGCCTGGCGCTGAACGATTTCTACGCCCGCGTGATCATCAACGCGAACGGACGGCTGAACGTACAGGACGTGGTGGCCAACCCGGCCGCGGCGCCTGTTTCGGTGACGGAGGCGCAAAAGACCCCCGTCGCGCAGGCGCCGGTACCCGTTCCGCAAGCACCGGTCGCGCAGGCGACACCCACCCCGGCCGGCACCGCCGCTGCGCCGCGCGCCGACATCCGCATCGGCGGGATCACCCTTGCGCACGGGCACTTGAACTACACCGACAACTTCATCAAGCCCAACTACACCGCCGACATCACCCAGCTCGAAGGCAAGATCGGCGCGTTGAGCAGCGCCGGCGGCCAACCGGCCGACGTGAGCCTGCAAGGCCAGCTCGACGGCAACTCGCCGGTGGACATCACGGGCACGATCAATCCGCTGGCACCGGTCGCGTTCCTGGACGTGAAGGGCAACGCCGAGGGCGTGGAACTCACCCACCTCTCGCCCTATTCGGACAAATACGCGGGCTATCCGATCACCAGCGGCCGGCTCACGATGGACGTGCACTACATGCTGGACAACGGCAAGCTCAATGCCGACAACCACATCTTCATCGAACAGCTCACCTTCGGCGACGCCGTTGAAGGCCCCGGCATCAAGCACCTGCCGGTGAAGCTCGCGGTGGCGCTGCTGAAAAATTCGCAGGGCCAGATCGACGTGCACGTGCCGGTTTCCGGTTCGCTGGACGATCCCAAGTTCAGCGTGGGCAGCCTGATCTGGCACGCTTTCCTCAACCTGATCACGCGGGCGGTCACTTCGCCGTTCCGGTTGATCGCCTCGGCGTTCGGCGGCGGTGGCGGCAAGCAACAGGACCTTGGCTACGTCGCGTTCGCGCCGGGTTCCGCCGCGCTGGATGCCGCGGCGCAGGAGAAGCTCGCGCAGATCGTGAAGATCCTGCAGCAGAAGACTTCGCTGAAACTCCAGATCACCGGGCGCGTCGATCCGAAGTTCGACGAATCCGGTCTGCGCAAGGTGATGGTCGACCAGATGATCCAGCACGAAGCCGGCGACGACGTCGATATCGCGAAGCTGAGCCCGGGCCGCTACGACAAGTACCTGAAAAAAGCCTACAGGCATGCGAAATTCGACAAGCCGCACAACCTGATCGGCCTGACCAAATCGCAACCGCCCGACGTGATGCGCAAGGCACTGGAAGCCCACGTGCCAGCGGACGCGGATGCGCTGCGCCACCTGGCGGAGCGCCGCGCCGACGCGGTGCGCGGTTGGCTGCGCGGCAAGATCGAGGACAAGCGATTGTTCGTGCGGGCACCCAGGCTGGACGCCAAGGGCATCGCCGACGCCGGCGAGACCACCCGCGTCGATTTCGGCCTGCAGTTGTGACGCTCGGTTTTCCGCGGCGCGCGAAAGCCCCACAATAGGCACTTCCCCACCGCGGAATCCACCCATGAGCTACTCCGGCCAGGCGCGCTACGCCAGCGAACTCCAGTCCATCCACGACAGCGGCCTGTTCAAGGACGAGCGCATCATCACCTCGCCGCAGTCTGCCGAGATCACGTTGGCCGATGGCCGCAAGGTGCTGAACTTCTGCGCCAACAATTACCTTGGCCTCGCCGACCATCCGCGCCTGATCGAAGCGGCGAAAAAGGCGCTCGACACGCACGGCTTCGGCATGGCCAGCGTGCGTTTCATCTGCGGCACCCAGGACCTGCACAAGCAACTGGAACACGACATCGCGAAGTTCTTCGGCACCGACGACGCCATTCTTTACGCCGCCTGTTTCGATGCCAACGGCGGCCTGTTCGAGCCGTTGCTCGGCGAGAACGACGCGATCATTTCCGACGCGTTGAACCACGCCTCGATCATCGACGGCATCCGCCTGTGCAAGGCCAAGCGCTATCGCTACGCCAATGCCGACATGGCCGACCTGGAAAAGCAGTTGCAGGCGGCCGACGCCGCGGGCGCGCGCACCAAGTTGATCTCATCGGACGGCGTATTCTCGATGGACGGCGTGGTGGCGCCGCTGGACCAGATCACGGCGTTGGCGAAGAAGTACAACGCGCTGGTGCACATCGACGAATGCCACGCCACCGGTTTCCTCGGCAAGACCGGACGCGGCTCGGCCGAAGTGCACGGCGTGATGGACAGGATCGACATCTTCACCGGCACGCTCGGCAAGGCGCTGGGCGGCGCGGTCGGCGGCTTCACCACGGGCCGAAAGGAAATCATCGACATGTTGCGGCAGCGTTCGCGGCCATACCTGTTCTCCAACTCGCTGCCGCCGGCGCTGGTCGCGGCGTCGATCGAAGTGCTGAAGATGCTGGGCGAGGCCGGTGAATTGCGCGAAAAGCTCGCGGAGAACACCAGGTATTTCCGCGATGCCATGACGAAGGCCGGTTTCGAAATCAAGCCCGGCAACCATCCGATCGTGCCGGTGATGACGCACGACGCCAAGCTCGCGCAGGCAATGGCGTCGGGCCTGCTGGAGGAAGGCATCTACGCGATCGGCTTCTTCTTCCCCGTCGTGGCGGAAGGCAAGGCGCGCATCCGCACCCAGATGTGCGCCGCGCACACGCGCGAGCACCTCGATCGTGCAATCGCGGCGTTCACCAAAGTCGGTCGCGACGTCGGATTGTTGAAGGCTTGATCGTCGCGCTGGGCGCGCGACGATCAGGAATCCCCAGCCTCTTCACGGAACGAGGCGCGGCGCCCCGTGTCAGTGTTTTCCCTGCGACTTGGCGTCGCTCGCGCCGGACTGCACCGCCGTTGCCGCATTCGGGCCGGTCCAGCGCTTGAGCCAGTCGATCACGGTCTGGTGCCACATGACGCTGTTCTGCGGCTTCAGCACCAGGTGGTTCTCGTCGGGGAAGTTGAGGAACTCGCTGGGGATGCCACGCCGTTGCAGCGCGGTGAACGCGCCCAGACCCTGCGAATCCGGGATGCGGTAATCGCGGCTGTCGTGGACCACCAGCATCGGCACGCGCCAATCCTTGACGTGATCGATCGGGTTGAACTTCTCGTAGTTCTCCGGGTGCTCGAACTGCGTGCCGCCGTTTTCGTGTTCCTCGAACCACAGTTCGTCGGTCGCGTAATACATCATGCGCGCGTCGAACACGCCGTCGTGGTCGACCAGGCATTTCCACGGCTGGTTCCACACCCCGGCCATCCAGTACACCATGTAGCCGCCGTAGCTCGCGCCGAGTGCGCACGCATCGTTGCCATCGAGGTACGGAAACTGTTTGAGCGCCGCGGCCCAACCTTTCTGCAAATCCTCCAGCGGTCGATCGCCCCAGTGCTGCGAAATCGCGTCGGTGAAGGCCTGGCCGTAACCGACCGAGCCGTGGAAGTTGATCGCGACCACTGCGAAACCGGCGCCCGCGTACGTCTGCGGATTCCAGCGATAATGGAATTCATCGGGCCACGCGCCTTGCGGGCCGCCGTGGATCAGGAACGCCACCGGATACTTCTGACCCGCTTTGGCGCCGACCGGCGGCATCACGTAACCGTGCACGGTGTCGCCGTTCCAGCCCTTGAAGGTGAACCACGTCGCCTTGGAAAACTCGACATCCGCAAGCCGCGACGCATTGAAATGCGTGACTTGCGCGAGATTCTTGCCTTGCGCGGTCAGCGTGTACAGATCGGTCGGATGGGTGAAGTCCTGGCGCGCGGCGATCACCTTGTCGCCCACGACATCGAAGCCCAGCACGCTGCCGTCGCCCAGCAACCTGGTCGGCTTGCCACTGGCGATGTCGATCGCGTACAGCGCAACGTTGCCATCATCGGCAACCGTCGTGTACAACGTCTTGCCGTCGGCCGAGAGCGTCAGCGCGCCGGCGGAACGATCCCAACCCGGATCGATTTCACGCGTGGCGCCGGTCGCGAGGTCGAGCGCCATGATGCCGAAGCGATCGGCTTCGAAACCCGGCACCTTCATGGCCAGGTAATAAAGCGTCTTGCCGTCGTGAGAGGGCAGCGGGAACGCGTCCCAGGCCTTGTTCGCGGCGGTCAGGTTTTTCGGCGCGGCGGAACCGTCCGCCGGCACCGAATACACGTCGAAATTGGTGGACCACGGTTCGGTCTTGCCGGCGATGCGCACGTCGAAATACACCGTCTTGCCGTCGGGTGAGAATGCGTAGTCGGTGTTGCCGCCGTCGGGCTTTGACGGGACGTCGCCGTCGATGCCGCGGGTCACGAGCACCGGCTTGGTCGAGGCATCCAGCGGCATTACGAACAACTGCCCGCGGCGATGATCGGACCATTCATCCCAATGCCGCACGAACAGGCGGTGGTAAAGGCGCCCGGTGGCCTTGACCTTCTTCTGCGCTTCGAGCTTGTCGCGCGTGCATTCGAGCGTGGTGCAATCCTCGAACATCTGCGCCGAAAACAGCAGCGACTTGCCGTCCGGCGACAGCTTGAAGTTGTCGACGTCCAGCGGCAGGTGCGTCACCTGCGCGGGCTCGCCACCTGCGACCGGCGCCGACCACAACTGGGTGGAATCCTTGTCGGTCGCGAGGAAATACACCGTCTTGCCGTCCGGCGAAAATGCGGGGCTGTTGGCGTCCAATTTCGGGTCGGTGACGCGCCTCGGCTCGGCGCCTTTTTTCGAAAGGTCGAGCAGCCAGACACTGTTGACGCCCTTGTTGGCGTCCCAGTCGGTACTGCGTACCGTGAAGGCGACTTCATTGCCATTCGGTGACAGGTGCGGATCGGACACGCGATCCATCATCGCAAGGTCGTGTGCGTTGAACGGATGTTGCGCGGCCATGGCGGTTCCCGATGCGGCGGCCAGCGCGAGCGCGCAGGCGGCAAGGCGAAGGTTCATCGTCGCTCCCCGGCAATCGTCGAAACCCCAACGTTAGCGCGCGCGCGGAACGCCCACAAGCACAGGGGCGCGATCGCGCCCCCGGCTGTCAGAGAAGCTCGGATCAACCCCATGACTCGTCATCCCGGCGAAAGCCGGGACCCAGTGACTTTCGTGCACCCCACCGAAGCAAAGTCGCTGGGAAACGCGCCGCATCCTGCGGCTTGCCCTTCGGGCCATCGGCTGCGCCGATGTTCGCTCCGGCATCCTGCCTCCGCAGTCCGGATATCGATTCGCGACTGCGTTTGCAGGATTGCAAACGCGAACGCCGCAGGCGGCGCGTAGCGCGAGCGCCATGGATGGTGCGAGTATTCCGGGATGACGAGCAAAATCAGAGCTTCCTTAGGATCACGACGAAACTTCACGCCACGCCGCGGAACTGCGCCTGTTCCGTCGAACCTTCCAGCGCCGACAGCGACGAGCGGCCGCCCGCAATGGCCTGGTTGACCGCGTCGAAGTAGCCCGCGCCGACTTCGCGCTGGTGGCGCACCGCGCTGTAACCGTCCTTCTCGGCGGCGAACTCGGCTTCCTGCAATTCCACGTAGGCCGCCATCTGGCGTTCGCGGTAGCCGCGCGCCAGCTGGAACATCGAATGGTTGAGTGCGTGGAAACCGGCCAGCGTGATGAACTGGAATTTGTAGCCCATCGCCGCGAGCTGCTGCTGGAAGGTCGCGATGGTCGCCTCGTCGAGATGCTGCTTCCAGTTGAAACTGGGCGAACAGTTGTAGGCGAGCAGCTTGCCCGGATATCGCGCGTGCACGGCTTCGGCGAAAAGGCGTGCCTGTTCGATGTCGGGCTTCGACGTTTCGCACCACACCAGGTCCGCGTACGGCGC
>Ga0207647_10002356_pt1 | contig 14351 bp, 13 predicted proteins | sample KBSCornC2_FD_184295 | JGI IMG/M metagenome (GOLD analysis project Ga0207647, IMG submission 184295) | Corn rhizosphere microbial communities from Kellogg Biological Station, Michigan, USA - C2 (SPAdes) (version 2) | ecosystem: Host-associated > Plants > Roots > Rhizosphere ...
TGAGTCTGGTTGCTACCCTGTATCCTTCGAGATCGGCGGCGAAGGTATTGCCGGCGGAGGCTTTGCGCTATGAATAAGATTGATAATCCGGGTTATGATGGTGTCTATCATGTTGTAGGGGAGAGCTTGCGATGAGCGTGATCGAAGATAGCCGGAAAGTATTGCAAGACTTCCTCGCCCCCGAGTTGCGAGCAATCGCGGCGCGACTGGACGCACTGGAAAAGCAAGTCGATGGGGTTGATCGGAAGATCGACGACGTTGATCGCCGGGCAGAGAAGCGGCACGATACAGTGATGCTGGCGCTTGGCAGATTGGTTGATTACAACGAACTCCGCGAGCGGTTGGTACGGCTGGAATCAAAAGAAGCTGCGCATCAATAGATCTTGCATTCACAATTCTGATTGATGACTAACTTACGTATTGCGACCGTAGTTGCCACTTTGGCGGTAGCAATCGTATGTGGCGTTACCTCTAATTTAGTGTTGGTCGAAATGGTGGGCGAAGTAAACGAGAGGCTGTCAGAGAAGGAGCGCTTCCTCGAAGCCTTTTGGTATCCGGGCAAAGTCCGCCGACTGCTAGCCCGCCACATACAACTCGTTCCGCATAGCAGGCTCCGCATGGTTTGGCGAATACTTGTAGCCATAATGATGGTCTGCCTCTTGTCAATTGCCTGCATGTTAGGTTTTTTCAGTAGATAACACGGGGGGGTATGGAACCACGGCTGAAGTACACGCGACTGGCGCCGGAAGGCCTGGCGAAGATGCGGGAGCTTGGGCACTATCTGAATACCGGGACTGGTCTGGCGACGTCGTTGCTTGAGTTGGTGAGGCTGCGCGCTTCGCTGATGAATGGTTGCGAGTATTGCACCCATGTCCACACGGCAGAGTTGCGGAAGTTGAATGAGCCGGGGGAGCGCATCGACGACCTGGCCGAGTGGCGGAGTTCGAGCAGCTACACGCAGCGGGAGCGGGCGGCGCTGGCGTGGACCGAGGCGGTAACGAATATTCAGGACGGCCATGCCCCGGATGTGGTCTACGACGAGGTTCGCGCGCACTTCAGCGATGTGGAGACGGTGAATCTTACGCTGGCGATTACAACGATCAATGCATGGAACCGGCTGGCGATCTCGCTGGGGGCTTACCCTGGCCATGCCGGTGCGGCGAAGGCGGAGGAGGGATAGGCGTTGGGACCAGCGGACAAGATACGGCGGTCGCTGCGCTTCGGCGCAAAGCACACTGCTCCGGTTCGGGATGAGAGCGCCTGGCAGGCGGAGAGATTGCAGCCACTGCCGGGCGCGGTCGCGCCGACGGCGGTGCTGAGAGCGGACGGCCTGACCAAGACCTATGCCGCGGTGCCGGGAGCGGCTGGCCGAGGAGAGTTGGAGCTCTTTCGTGGGCTGGATCTGACGGTCCACGCCGGGGAGATGGTGGCCATCGTCGGGGAGAGCGGCGCGGGCAAGAGTTCCCTGCTGCATCTGCTGGCCGCGCTGGACACGCCGACAGCGGGAGAGGTGTGGTGCGGCGAGAGCCGGTTGAGCACGTTTACGGCAGTGCAAGCGGCGGACTATCGCAACCGCGATGTGGGATATGTGTGGCAGTTTCACTACCTGCTGCCCGAGTTCACGGCACTGGAGAACGTCGCCATGCCCCTGCTCGCGCGCGGGATGGGGCGGTCGTCAGCTTTGGAGCGGTCGCGGGTCTGGCTGGAAGAGGTGGGGCTGGCCGACCGGGCCGGGCACCGCAGCGGCGAGTTGAGCGGAGGCGAGCAGCAGCGGGTGTCGCTGGCACGGGCGCTGGTAACGGAGCCGAAGATCCTGCTCGCCGATGAGCCTACAGGCGATCTTGACGGGAAGACGGCGGAGGCGGTGTTCGGGCTAATCCAGCGACTGCATGCGGCGCATGGACTGACCAGTGTGATCGTTACGCATAGTCTTGAATTTGCAGGGCGTTGCGGAAGGATGTTGCGGTTGCGGGAAGGGCGTCTGGTAGAGGCTGGGGTGTGATGCACTGGATTTGGTGCCTTTTTTGCACAGACTTCATCTAATAGACAGTGCTAGGGTATTGCATAACTTTTGAGGGATTTCCGGATGTGTTGCACAGGCGACTACACTGATAGGAGCAGGATGGATGCTTCACAAGCTGAAGTAGCCTGAAGGGTCTTCGCGAGCGGTCGGCGCGGAGACGGTACGGTACCAACGGCGCTATGCGGCCTTCGGGCTGGGTGGTGGCTGGGGCTTGAAGGGGGAACATGTTCGAACGCTATACGGAGAAGGCGCGGAGGGTGATCTTCTTTGCTCGGTATGAGGCCAGCCAGTTCGGATCGCCTTACATCGAGACAGAGCATCTGTTGCTGGGGTTGCTGCGGGAGGACAAGGCGCTGACGAACCGCTTTTTGCGGTCGCACGCTTCGGTGGAATCAATACGCAAGCAGATTGAAGGACATACGACGATTCGGGAGAAGGTTTCTACCTCTGTCGATCTGCCGTTGTCGAACGAGTGCAAGCGGGTGCTCGCCTACGCGGCGGAAGAGGCCGAGAGGCTGTCGCACAAGCATATCGGCACCGAACACCTGCTACTGGGGCTGCTGCGCGAAGAGAAGTGCTTTGCGGCGGAGATTCTGACTGAGCGCGGGCTGAGACTGCCGGCCATTCGCGAAGAGTTGCAGCGGACAACGCAGGAGAAGGTGCCCACCTCGCAAGGCGGGGGCGGCAAAAGCCAGCGAGGCGAGCAGAGCATGTTGGCGGAGTTTTCGCGCGACCTGACCCAGAGCGCCCTCGACCAGCAGCTCGATCCGCTGGTCGGACGCGATGCCGAGGTCGATCGCGTGATCCAGATTCTGTGCCGCCGGACGAAGAACAACCCGGTGCTGATCGGCGAGCCGGGAGTCGGCAAGACCGCGATTGTCGAAGGACTGGCGCAGAAAATTGCCGATGGCGAGGTGCCCAGCTTTCTCGCCGACAAGCGGGTGCTGGCGCTCGACCTGTCATTGATCGTGGCGGGAACTAAATATCGCGGGCAGTTTGAAGAGCGGCTCAAAACAATCATGAAGGAGTTGATGGAGAATCAGAACTCCATTGTGTTTATCGACGAGTTGCATACGCTGGTGGGCGCGGGCTCGGCTGAAGGCTCGCTCGATGCGGCGAACATTCTGAAGCCGGCGTTGAGCCGCGGCGAGATTCAGTGCATCGGCGCGACGACCCCGGCGGAGTATCGCAAGTCGATCGAGAAGGACCGGTCGCTCGAGCGGCGCTTCCAGGCGGTCAAGGTGCCTCCTCCGAGCGAAGAGGACGCCGTCAAGATCATCATGGGGATCAAGGAGAAGTACGAGAAGTTCCATGCGGTCAGCTACACCGACGATGCGATCACCTTCTCGGTCTCTCATTCCAGCAGATATATTCCCGACCGCTTCCTGCCGGACAAGGCCATCGACCTGATCGACGAGGCGGGAGCGCGGGTAAAGCTGCGCCAGACTTCCCTGCCCGAGGAACTGACCGAGGTTCAGAAGCGGATCAAATTCATCGTGCATCGCATGGAGAACGCAATCGCGAACCATGAGTTCGAAAAGGCGCGGTTCTACTCGGACGAGGAGCGCAAGGAGCGGGAGAACCTGCGGACACTGCGCGACAAGTATCACCTCGACGACTCTTCGGCGGGCATCGTGACGCGTGAAGATATCGAGGATGTCGTGAGCCGCTGGACCGGCGTTCCAATTACATCGCTCAAGGAAGAGGAGACGCAGCGGTTGCTGCGCGTCGAGGAAGAGCTGCACAAGCGCGTGATCTCGCAGGACAAGGCGATCTCGGCGCTGGCGCGTGCGATTCGACGCTCTCGCGCGGGCCTCAAGAATCCGGCACGTCCAATTGGTAGCTTCCTGTTCCTTGGGCCTACCGGCGTCGGCAAGACGGAGATGGCGCGGACGCTGGCGCAGTTCCTGTTCGGCTCGGAGAAGTCGCTGATCCGGTTCGATATGTCGGAATTCATGGAGAAGCACTCGGTGAGCAAGCTGATCGGCTCGCCTCCAGGATATGTGGGCTACGAAGAGGGCGGCCAGTTAACGGAGCGCGTCAAGCGCAATCCGTACTGCGTCGTGCTGCTTGACGAGATCGAGAAGGCTCATCCCGATGTGTTCAACCTGCTGCTTCAGGTCTTTGAGGACGGGCAGTTGACCGACGGCCTGGGCAACACGGTCGACTACAAAAACACAATCATCATCATGACTTCGAACATTGGAGCGAAGCACCTGCAGAAGCGGCAGGGGCTGGGCTTCCAGAGCGAGAAGGAAGACATGGTGCTCGACAAGATGGAAGAGTTGGTGCGAAGCGAAGTGAAGCGCACCTTCAACCCGGAGTTCCTGAACCGTCTGGACGAGATCATCATCTTCACGTCGCTGTCGGATGCGGACCTGATGCAGATTCTCGAACTGCTGGTGCAGCAGCTCAATGTGAACCTGGTGCACAAGTCGATCACCATCTCGGTGACCGACGAGGCTAAGAAGTGGATCATCGAGAAGACTGCCTCGGATCGCACCTATGGCGCTCGCCCGCTGCGCCGCGCATTGCAGAAGTACGTGGAAGACCCATTATCGGAGGCGCTGATCGGCGGCGGCATCGCACAGCGGCCGGCGTTCCTTGAGGTCTACATGGAAAACAATGCGCTGTTCTACCGCCCCATCGCGGCGGACGGCGAAGAGAAGATGGCGGGTCTTGCGCTGACCGCCGTTTAGCTGAAACCGTAGAGAAACAATACGCCCCGGCAAAATATGCCGGGGCGTATTGTTTAAGGCGGAGGAAGACCAAAACCTTATGGATCGTCGTGAGTTTGCAGCCCTGTTCCCGGCGTTGCTGGCCTGTTCCGCCGCTGTACCGGAGGTTGCGCGGGCTCAGAGCAGCCCATCTGCTCTGCCTTTTATCGAATCGGGGGTGTTTCCGCCCGCACCGCCGAAGTCGGGCAAGGTAAAGGAGCGTGTATCCCGGCACTACATAACGGGAATGCTGAAGGCCGGCAATGTGCGGCTGGAGATGCACGAGACGACGCAGGCCCCGGGCGCCCCTCATGAACCGATAGGAACGCACCTGCACAATGAGTTGTGGCTGGTGCGCGAAGGGACCGTGGAGTTGATGACGAACGGCGTCAGCAGAAAGATGGTGGCCGGAGACCTCGGCATCTGCATCGCCGGGGACGAGCGCTTCATCAAGAACATCGCGACACGCCGGCAACTTACTTTGTTGTGAACGTGGGGCCGCGAATAAGAGAGCTTAATGCAGGTCATCCCGGTGAATTCACCGGGATGACCCTAGCTGCCTTAGAAAGTTTGCATCGTACGAGCGACCGAAGCTATACAAGCGACTGCGCCGATTTGACGACGCTCTGCACCGCGTCGCCTGCCTTCTCGACTGCAGATTCAACCTTCCCCCGGGTACGCTTGAGGGCCTTCTGGCTCTCCTCGCTGAAGCGCTCCGCCTGCTCTTTGAGATAGTCTCCTGCGTCCACAAGGTAATCCCCCGCATCCTCGACGCTCTTGCGCAGGCGCTTGCGCGTCTTGACCCCGGTCTGCGGCGCATAGAGCAGCGCGACCGCGGCTCCCGCGGCGATGCCGATACCAAAAGCTAGCCAACAATTTTTTGCACTCATGCGCTACTCCCTTTTTTCGATTATTTCTTTTCTCTTCTTTCTTTCTCTGTTCGATTGGATTCAAAGCAGTGGCATCTGGTTGGTTTTTCCATTCATTGCACTCTGCGCTCGGGTTGGCGCAGGCTGCAAGCACTGGTAGCACCAATTGACTCTGATAGCCTGTATCTACCCAGGGGAACCCGTGCGTACAGATGTCCGTACACACCAACATCATCTACCATAACAACAGCATCGGAACCCGGACCCATGGAAACAACGACCCTCCCGACCGAGCCCTATCTCGTCCCCGTCACTCCGGTAGCCCCCACCCCGCTGCCTGAGATCATCGAAGCCCTGCGCACCATCTCGCCGCTCAACGGCCTTACGGAAGAAGAGTACGGCTGGCTGGCCTCCCACGGGAGCGAGCGCATCAGCGACAGCGATGCACTCGTCTTCAATGAGGGTGAGCCCGCCACGCATCTGGTCTTCATCCTGCGCGGAGAGATCCACGTCCGCCGTCGCCACTCCGGCCCCATGGCGCTGTTCATCGGCCGCGCCGGGCAGATGACCGGCAAGCTGCCCTTCTCGCGTATGAAGACCTACGGCGGCGACGGCTACACCATTGGCCCCACGTGGATTCTCGACATCCACGAGTCTCTGTTTCCCGAGATGCTTGCCGCCGTGCCTTCCATGACGCAACGCTGCGTCTCGGTGCTGCTCGACCGCGTGCGCGAGGTAACGCGCATGGAGCAGCAGGCCGAAAAACTCGCCGCCCTGGGCAAGCTCGCGGGCAATCTTTCGCACGAGTTGAACAACCCCGCCTCAGCCGCGCAACGCTCCGCCGCCAGCCTGTTTGGCGAACTCCGCCGCTATGGCGACCAGAAGTACCGCCTGGGCTCGCTCTGCCTCAAGGCCGAGCAATCGGCGGTCTACAAGAGCTGGCTGATTCGCACCCGCTCCAAGATGGCCGAATTCTCGAACGTGGTGAACGCATCGCAAAACCCGCTGGCCGCAACCGACCGGGAAGAGCAGCTTACAAGGTGGCTGACGGCACACGGCGTCGCCGAGCCGTGGGAGATCGCGCCTTCGCTCTCAGAGACGAGATTGACCATCGAGCAACTCGATGACCTGGCCAGCCACGCCTCGCCGGAGCTGCTGCCGATCGCCGTCAGCACCTTCGCCACGTCGCTGCGGGTCGAGCGCATGACCGAGGCCATCATCGATTCGACCGTGCGCATCTTCGACCTCATCAGCGCCATCAAGGACTACTCCTACATGGACCAGGCGCCGATTCAGGACATTGACCTGGCGCAGTCGCTCGAAACCACGCTGGCCATGTTCGCCTCACGGCTGCAGGGAGTCGCCATCGAACGCGACTTCGATCCCTCGCTGCCGGCCATCAGCGCCTATGGCAGCGAGTTGAGCCAGGTATGGACGGCGCTCATCGAAAATGCCATCGACGCCATGCATGCAAGCAATGTTCCCGGCGTCCTGCGCCTCCGCACCAGCCTCACCGGCAGCATGGCCTACGTCGAGGTATGGGACAACGGTCCCGGCGTCGATCCCGCCATCCAGTCACGCATCTTCGAGCCGTTCTTCACAACCAAAGCCCCAGGGCACGGGCTGGGCCTCGGCCTCGATACCGCGCAGCGCATCGTCAGCCGCCACTCCGGCTTCCTCACTGTGGAATCCAGGCCCGGCGCTACCTGCTTCCAGGTGCGGATTCCGCTCGATCAGGCACAGGCTTATTGACGCAAAAACGGGAGAGGCCGCAGCCTTTCCCGTTACATCCTTTACTTTACGGATCGATTTATTTCGTGACTTCCACGCCCCGCCAGAAGGCTACATGATGCTTCACATTCCGCGCTGCGGGCTTCGGATCGGGGTAGTACCACGCCGCATCCTGATTCTCCTGACCGTCCACGATAACCGTGTAGTAACGTGCCTGCCCCTTCCAGGGGCAACTGGAGGTGGTTGAACTCGTCTTCAAATACTCGCGTTTGACCGATTCTTCCGGGAAGTAGATATTTCCCTCGACCGTCTCGAATGTCTCACTCTCGGCCAGCGTCTGGCCGTTCCATACTGCCTTTGCCATAATTCGCTACCTGTTTTCTTTCAATAGGTTACGTGAAAACTACCGCTCAGGCGACCAGCGCGGCGGTGTTCTGAACCCTGAAGTCCACAACCTATTTGTAACAGAAACGAGGCTTAAAAGAAAGCCGGGAAAGGCAGCTTCCAGCCGGTCTTATGCCGGGGAAGCCGTGATTCCCAGCATCTTCAGGAAGGCTTCGTGCCTCGCCTTTGCCACCGGGTACCTTTCGATCAGGTCTGCCGTATTCTTCATGAAAGGATTGCCGGACTGCTTCTCGGTCTCGGCGTGGAAGTGGTGAAACTTGGCGTAGATGAGGATGCCTTCGCCGTTGGAGTCTAGGAACAGGTCCGCATCGAGGGAGCCGCGCAGCACCAGCGAAGAGGCCATCTCCCAGTAACTCAACACTTGCCGCCAGGCGGGGTTGTGCTCCGACGTCGTATCGCGGGATACGGCGCGCAGCTCTTCAAGCGTCTTCGGCTGGAAATCGAAGACCATAAACCGCCTCGCCTTGCGCAATGCCTCTTCCCGTCGAAGCTCGTAGAGCCGCAATATCAGTTCCGCGTCCGCTGCCGTCGCCATCTGTTCTCCCTTTTATTTATTGTCTTTTATTTGCTGAATCTTCTTTATGCTACGCTCTCCACCATCGGCCGGGTCTTCTCGGGGTCAGGCTTCTCGATGACCGGAACTGGAGCCGGCCCTGCAATCTTCTTCTGGTAGCCGCACTCAGGGGTGGTAGGTTCCTCTTCCGGAGCGCCCTTCTTCCGGCGCCGTTTGGGCAGCGCCTCGCGGTTGTTCGGGCACACCAGATAAGTTCCCTTATCGTTCGTTACCTCAAGAAGATAGGTGCTGTCGCCCTTGGGGCAGGCTTGGTTGACCAGCTTCAGGTTCGAGGCAAAGTCGCACTTCGGGTACTTCACGCACCCATAGAAGGTATCGCCGCGCTTGGTCTTGCGGACGGCTATCTCGCTGCCGCACTTCGGGCAGGGGACGTCGAGCAGTTCCTGCTTGATGTACTTGCACTTCGGGTAGCCGCTGCAGCTGATGAACTCGCCATACTGCCCGTTGCGGAGCAGCAACGGCTTGCCGCACTTCGGGCACATCTCCTCCAACTGCACGGGAGGCTTCTGCTGCACCTTCTGGGTGAGCTTGCGGATGGTCTTGCAGGGCGGATCCTCGTTGTAGCCGGGGCAGGCCATGAACGGTCCCCAGGGTCCATTGCGCAGCACCATCACGCGGCCGCAGTTGTCGCAGAACTCCTCCTCGGGAACGTCGTCGGCTCCCGGAGCGCTCAGATCCGGCTTGGCGGCGAAGTTCTCCTTGGTGAAGTCGCAGCTAATCGGCTCGACCGTGATCTTTTTTCCCTGCCCGACCGCGGCGTTGATCGCAGCAACCAGCTCTTTTGTATCTGCGACCTCCTTGGAGAAGTCGATGATATCGTCGGTCGTCGCCTTCACGGTCATCGGAAAATGAAGCGCGGCCGTCAGCTTCTTCGTCACCGCCTTCGCATTCTTCTTCCATGGCCCCATCGCCACGGTCATGGGCTTAACCTTGGTGAAGTTGCTGCACGAGTAAAAGCTGCCGAACTTGCCCCACTTCAGCACCAGCGGACTTCCGCACTTCTCGCAGATCTCTTTGGTGGTGTGCTCCATCCGCTTAATGTCTTCCATCTGCGTGCCGGCGACCTTCAGCTCGCCCTCGAAGTGGTCGTAAAAGCTATTCAGCAGATCGGTCCAGCGCTCTTGGCCTTCCTCGACCGCGTCGAGTTCGCCTTCGAGCGTCGCCGTGTACTGCGTGTCGAAGATATAGGGGAAGTTCTTGACCAGCAAGCCGGTGACCACCGTTCCGATCTCGGTGGGCACGAACTTCGACTGGATCTTCTTCACATAGTCGCGATCCTGAATCGTATTGATGATCGAGGCATAGGTTGAAGGCCGTCCGATTCCCTGCTCTTCAAGCGTTTTGACCAGGCTGGCTTCGTTATAGCGCGGCGGAGGCTCGGTGAACTTCTGCTCCGGATCGATCGACTGCATCGCCAGGGACTGGCCGCTTTGGACGTCGGGCAGGATCGTGTCCTCCGCCCCTCCATCCCAGATGGCAAGGAAGCCGTCGAACTTCAACACCGAGCCGCTGACGCGGAAGTCGTAGGTCGTCTTGCCGGCCATTGCGGCAATCTCAATCGTCGTCTGGTCGAAGACAGCCGGCATCATCTGCGAGGAGACAAAGCGCTGCCAGATCATCTTGTAGAGCCGGTACTGCTCATCGCTGAGCCACTTCTTGATGGAATCGGGCGTGTACTCCACGCGGGTCGGCCGGATGGCCTCGTGCGCGTCCTGCGCGTCCTTCTTGCCCTTGTAGTCGACCGGCTTCTCCGGAAGATACTTTGCGCCCAGTGTCTTCCGAACATAGTTGCGCGCCTCGACGATCGAGTCGGGCGAGACCCTCGTGGAGTCGGTACGCATGTAGGTAATGAGGCCGACCGTGCCGTCCGTGCCAACCTCGACACCTTCATACAGCCGCTGGGCAACGCCCATCGTCCGGCGCACGTTGAAGCCCAGCCGCGAAGAGGCATCCTGCTGCAACTTGCTGGTGATGTAGGGAGCCAGCGGATTCCGCCTGCGCTCCTTGCGCTCTACCTGGGCTACCGACCACGCAGCTTTCTTCAACTCCGCGACCACCCGGTTCGTCTCCTCCTCATTCGGCAGCGCGCCGGAGAGGAAGAGCTCTTTGCCATCTTTGTCCTTGCCGTTGGCAACTCGCGACGGAACTCCGTCGATGCCGGTGAACCGGGCAACGAACTCGTTCTTAGGAGCAGATTGAAGCGTTGCGCCGATGGTCCAATACTCGACCGGCACAAAATCGTTGATTTCCTGCTCGCGCTCCACGATCAGGCGCAGCGCCACCGTCTGCACCCGGCCCGCGCTCAACCCGCGGCGTACCTTGTCCCACAGCAGCGGAGAGACCTGATATCCCACCAGGCGGTCCAGCACGCGCCGCGTCTGCTGGGCGTCGACCAGATTCTCGTCTACATCCCGCGCATGGGAGAAGGCTGCCCTGACGGCCTTCTGCGTAATCTCGTTAAAGGTGACCCGCCGCACCTTCGACTTGTCCTTCACCATCGGAAGCAGTTGGATCGCCAGATGGGCGGCAATCGCCTCGCCCTCGCGGTCAGGGTCAGGCGCCAGGTAGACCATATCCGCCTTGGCCGCCAGCTTCTTCAGCCGCTCGACCACCTTCTCTTTCCCCGGGGAGACAATCAGCGTCGGCTCGAACGTCCGCTTCTTCAACTCCACGCCGATGTCGTTCTTCGGCAGGTCCATGATGTGGCCCAGCGAGGCCTCCACAATATAGTCGCCGCCGAGATATTTATTGATCGTCTTCGCCTTTGCCGGCGATTCGACGATCACAAGTGATTTAGCCATTCGTTCCCTTCATCCAACAAAAACGCATTTCCTTAACCAGATGTTCCATCGGTGCAGTATTCCAATGCGAACCTAACACGAGTTGCCGGAAATAAGCGAACCGGCCATCTCTGCAAAACTTGAGGTCCGCTGCAGAAAACTATATCGATAGACTGTCTATCTTCAATTCCGTCTGCATCTTGCGAGATTGCATCGACGGACCGGCGCTCGTCTCCGCCCAGGATTCCTTGTTTAGAACGACCGGACATAATTCTTGCCCGGCAACTGGCGGACCCGGCCCGCGAGTTCCAGTTCGAACAATGCCGTAAATATCTCGGCAGATCCCAACTCCGCCTCGAGCCGCTCCATCAGGTCATCCAGTTGCATCGATTCATCGTGCCTTAGCTGATCCAGCACCATCTGTTCATGCTGCGGCAGCGGCGTATTGGTAAATAGAGATGCAGGTTTTGCCGAATTCGATTCATCCGCCGCCCCAGCGCCTGCCTCTACTTCCAGCTGACGCCGTATCTGCGAGGGCAGTTCTTCCCAGACGTCCTCCCATGTCGCGGTGAGCTTAGCCCCCTGTTTTATCAATGTGTTAGGGCCCCAGGCATTCTTGTTGGTGACGTTGCCGGGAACGGCGTAGACGTCGCGGTTCTGCTCCATCGCGCAGCGAGCGGTGATGCGGGTGCCGCTGTACTCAGCCGCCTCGATGACGAGAACGCCGAGGCTCATCCCGCTGAGGATTCGGTTGCGAATCGGGAAATTCTGTGGAGCGGGAAATGTTCCCAGCGGATATTCACTCACGATTGCGCCGCCGGTCGCAACGATATTCTCGGCAAGCTTCTTGTTTTCTTTGGGATAGACGACGTCGATGCCGGTGCCCCAGACGGCCACGGTCTTCCCTCCCGCCTCGATCGCTCCCTTGTGCGCCGCCGTGTCCACACCGCGGGCCATCCCGCTGAAGATGACGAGCCTGCGATGGGCCAGGTCGCGGGACAACAGCTCCGCCATCCCCGTGCCGTAGGGGGAGGGATGACGCGTTCCCACCACCGCAATTCCCGGCCGCGCCAGCAGATCTCCATTCCCGCGAATCCAGAGCACTGCAGGCGGGTCGTAGATCTCACGCAGGCGCTCGGGATAGGAGCGGTCATCCGGCGTCAAAATACTGCCGCCCGCCTCCGCCACCCGGCCGATTTCGTCCTCGGCAGCCTCTTGCGCCTTGCCGCCGAAGATGAACTGAGCGGACTCGGCGGGCATTCCTGTCGCTTCCAGCTCGGTCAGCGAAGACTCGAACAGCAGGTTCGCCGCGCCCAGCGCCTTGACCGCCCGAGCGATCCGGGTTGGCCCCATCCCCGGCGTCAGGGTCAATGCCATCCATGCCAACCGTGCCCGTTCCTGCGTCGCAACCGTATCCTGCTCAACCCGGTGCATCAATTCCGCTCCCTCTATCAACCTCACTAATATAAGCATGCGCGGCCCAATCTACAGCATCCTCTTTCCCTTGATTCGCGCAAAAAGTTGCGACAACATATCGCAGTCCGCTTCTAACCCCACTGTTGTCACTACCCTCTAAGGCCATTGAATTGCGTTTGTTCACCTGAACGCAAATCGCCAACGGAGAAGATCATGCTCAAACATATCCTTCTTTCCGGGTCCCTTATCCTTATCCTGGGCGTCACCTTGCCCGCACGCGCCGACTCCATCACATACACCGCAATCCTTAACGGGGCCAACGAAGTACCTCCCCATGTCGTTGCCGGAAGCGGCACCGCCACCTTCACCCTCACCGGCGACAGCCTCTTTATCGATCTGAGCTTCACCGGGCTTACCGGTCCTCCAGCCGCGGGACATATCCACTGCTGTGCCGCAACAGGCACAAACGCTCCCGTTGCGGTTCCATTCGTGGGCCTCCCTGGCGGAACCTCAGGCACGTACACCAACACTGTCGACCTGACCCTTGCCTCCACCTACACCGCAGCTTTCATCACTGCCTCCGGGGGTACTGCCGCAGGTGCTGAAACAGCCCTCATTGCCGCTCTCAACAGCGGACTTACCTATGCCAACCTTCACACCGCCGAATTCCCCGGTGGCGAGATCCGGGGGCAGATCGCAGGTCAGGTACCTGAACCCGGCAGTCTCTTTCTGCTCGGGACAGGTCTGGTCGGCGTCGTGGAGACGCTCCGCAGACGAGCAAAGACAATCCTCTAATCAAGGAGCCAACCGAGATGCCTTCGTTACCAATCGACGAAGGCATCTTTCTTTTATGTCTTCACGCCATCCTGTCTAATGACTGGATCAGCCCGCGAATGTACCCATAGCAAAACGCGAAAGACTGTAAGCCCTTCGGATCGCTCTCTGCCTGGGGCACGTGATCGGGCATCAGCATGTAGGGATATCCAACCTCCCGATACACCTGAATCGCCTTCACCATATCTACATCGCCCTCATCCGGGTACACCTCAATGAAATCGTTCCGGTGGCCGCGGATATTGCGGAAGTGGACGTTGAAGATTTTGTTGCGCGAGCCGAAGTACCGGATCACGTCGTAGATCTCCCTGCCGGGATCGGCCAGCATCTCCGACACGGTTCCCTGGCAGAAGTTCAACCCATGATAGGGACTCTCTCGAATCGCGATAAAGCGTTTCAGACCGTCGACGGTGCCCAGAACGCGATCAACTCCCTGATATCCCTCCGGCGGCACGCCGGGGTCCTGCGGATGGCAGGCCATGCGCACCTTGTACTCATTAGCCACAGGAATAACGCGATCGAGAAAATAGGTGATCCGCTCCCAGAAACTATCCGCATCGACCTCTCCGGCAATCGTCAGCGGCGTCTTCGGATGCGCTTCCGCAAGCTTCCATCGGCTGTAGCTGGCGTCTCCGCGTCCCGGCGTTCGACCGGTGCGCAGCACGCCGAGGATGCTCATGTTGTACTTGAGCATGGGCAGACCCGCCTGCGCGCAGTTCCGGATCATCTTCTGAATGGACTCAATGTCGCGGTCCCGTTCCGGGCTCCGGGCCAACATGATGGCCGGGTGCTTCTCATTGTCGATATAGCTCGAGGCCAGCACCGGCGGCACAACACAATCGATCTCGATACCGTTGCCCGCCGCCAGATCCTTCATCCGGCTAAGTTCATCGACGGTTGCGTAGATGCGGCCATCCGCAATCTGGGGGTAGCCGCAGATATGGCGTACCCCATACCGTGCCAGATACTTCAGATGCGCATCGCTGGTCGGTGCGCTCTGGC
>Ga0207647_10002359_pt1 | contig 14347 bp, 8 predicted proteins | sample KBSCornC2_FD_184295 | JGI IMG/M metagenome (GOLD analysis project Ga0207647, IMG submission 184295) | Corn rhizosphere microbial communities from Kellogg Biological Station, Michigan, USA - C2 (SPAdes) (version 2) | ecosystem: Host-associated > Plants > Roots > Rhizosphere ...
CGGGTGGTAAGGTCTATAACATCAAACGTGACATCATTATTAATAAAGGTGATACCATGCTGGTGCAAAAAGGTGTTACGATCAACATGGCCGACAATACGAACATCATTGTGCATGGTACGCTCATTTTCTTAGGTACAAAAGATGCGCCTATCACTGTTACAGATCCTAACAGGCATAAGGCTACAGGTCTTACAAACTATTCTACAGATGATGCTTTCAAAGGAGGCTGGGGTGGTATCTATTGCGATACTTCATGCCATCTGATTGTTGTTAAATGGACTCACTTAGACTTTGGTGGTGCCTCACTTCAAACAGTTCCTTTTAATGGTCCTTCTGTTGGTGACTCATACGTAATGTATTTCGGTTGCCCTTCCGGTAACTTCATAATGGAAGATTCATGGATGTACGGTAGCACTGATGATGCTGTACGTTTCTATGGTGGCCATATCAACGTAATGAGAAACACACTTGAAAAATTAGGTGGTAATGGTGGTGATGGTTTCAACTCAAAAAGTGGTACTCAGGGTAACATGGCATACAACTTGTTTATAGGTGGAGCTACTAATGGTACCAAATCTTCTAACGACGGTGGTGTGAATCCGCAAAACATGATAGCCATGTATAATAATACCTATGTTAACTGTGGACACAGGAACACTGGTACCTTTGGTGCAAGAGCAGGTTGTGCAGAAGTAGAAAATAACTCAAGGGCTTATGTCTACAACAACATTATTGTAGACTGCCTTACTGGTTACAGAATAGCAGGTGGTAATAACGTTACCGCAAAAGTATATGCTGCTGATACCGGTTATCATTCTGACGGTCCTATAAACCAGACTAAGTACGGTTACAATCTTATGTTTGCTTCAACTGTGGCTATAGCTAACCAGTTGGTACCTACAAATGTTGCCCAGGCAGTACTTACACAGCCTCAGTCTACTGATATTCCGGACATGAAAACTTTCCTTGGCGCAACTTATGCATTTGGTGCTGCGTATGATGGAACATCTTTAGTAGGTAAAAATGACCCTAAATTTGTAAACTATCCATTGCCAAATACCAATTATGTTACACAGGCATCAATTGATGGTTTTGATTTCCACCTTTCTTCTAGCTCTCCTGCTATTGGCAAAGGCTACAAAGGTTTCACGCCTATCGCAAACGTTCCTCTTGATGCTAACTTTGGTTCTTCAGGTATAACGCCTCCCGGTAGCGACCTTGGTTGTTTCCAGGTAGATGGTTCTGGTAATCAGCATTAATATATACAATTAGTAATAAAGGCCGCTATCTATTAGAGATGGCGGCCTTTATTATTTAAAGATGACATCAACTGCCCAACGAAAAGCTAAATACAGAACCTTTGCCTATTTCACTTGCTACCCATATCTTTCCTTTCTGAGCTTCGATAAAGTCTTTAGATATAGCCAGGCCAAGGCCTGTTCCTTTGGCTTTCGCACCAGGCACCTGGAAATATCGCTCAAATAAGCGTGATAAATATTCCTGTGCTATGCCAGGACCATGATCCTGAACTGAGAAGACAACACTATTGTTTTGTTTATTTGAGCTTATTATTATTTCTCCACCTTCGTTGGAGTATTTGATAGCATTTGTTAGAAAATTGTTGAGCACCCATGTTGTTTTGTCAGCATCGGCCTGTATAGATGGAAGGTTTTCTGCAACTACCTTTTTTATGCTTATCCCTTTTTCCTTTGCGCTGGCAGCTATTGTTTCTATGGCACTATCTATAATGAGGTATGGATTTACTTGTTGTACATCCAGTTGAATTCTACCGGCCTCAACCTGTGACATATTTAGCAGCTCACTGAGTATTTTTAATACACGTTGGTTGTCTTGCTTTAAGTTCTGGATCAGTTCTCTTTGCTCAACTGTCAATTTCCCGATACGCTCGTCTTCAAGTAGTTTCAAACTTAGATCAGATGCTGCAAGAGGTGTTTTAAGCTCATGTGAAATTGTAGCGATAAAGTTTGTTTTGGCTACGTCAAGCTCTTTAAAAGATGTGATATTGCGAACTACTATTACCTTGCTGTTCCCATCGCCTTGCGCTACATCCATGGTTTCTTTAGTAAAATAATTTTCGCGGTTATCTACCACTATCTTAAAAGGTGCAGTAACGTCATTGTTGATTAAATAACTAAAGAGATCATTTTTGCTACTTACTTCTTCTACAGATTTTCCAACTACTTCAGTAGACTTTAACCCAAGCAATTGTAGTGCCTGGTAGTTTGCAAAGAGAATGATATTAGATTTGTCTATGCCTATGCTTGCATCCTTCATGCTGTTAATAACAGCTTCTGCACGACTTTTTTCAAACATTAGCTTATTCAGGTTGCTGCTTTCAAAGTATTCAAGCCGTTCGGCCATTTCATTAAAGGCATCAGCCAGCTTGCCAAATTCATCTTTATTATCTATATAAATACGATGTTTATAATTTTTATTACTTATTTCAGTAATGGCACCAGATAATTGCCTGATAGGATTTGTAACAATGGCAGGGAAGTTAACTGAGAATGTAAATGCTATAAGCGTTACAAAGCCGGCAAGGGCTATAATAATTGTTACAGCGCTTTGAGATGTTTTTTGCGCCTTTTCATTTTTGTTATGTATGGCATTCATGTTTAGAAATAATATTCTTTGAATACCGGCATTGACAGTCAACTTGTTTGCAGATATAGTATCTCCATTCTTTAATTTGTTGAAGGCTTCTCTCAATCTTTGTGTTGCTTCATATTCTCCCTTTTCAGTTACATTTTCCTCCTGCAGCCTCAATGCACTATCAAATTTTTTTATCGCGTTAGGGTAATTAATATTGATGCTATCCATTTGCTGTTGCATGGTATGGCAGTAGGCGACAGACTCGTAATTATCCTGCAGTACCGCCTTTGCTTCATGCTTCAGGCTTGCAGTGAAGTAAATTCCCGCTCCGCCTGTCAATAATAAAAGCAGAAAAAGGAATGCAGTACCAAACCATATCTTATTGCGTACAGACAGTGCCATTATGATAATATTATTAGGTCAACATTGTTTTTTGATAGCTCTTTTAACAACTGATTAAAGACACTCGTTTTTAATATTATTTGAAACAGGCTTAAATGTGGCTTGCCAATACATATAGTGGTAATGCCTTTTTCTTTTACAATATCAGTTATTGCCTTTGCAGTGTTTTCAGCACGTACCTGTATTACTTCTGCACCTAATTCTGTTGCATTTTTAAAGTTATTAATTAAATGCCGTTGTTTTGCTAAAGCTATTTTATCTGATGTCTCCTTGCGTGTTTGTACGTATAATACATACCACTGACTGTTGTAATAAGAGGCGAGGCGTGCTGTTTTTCTTATCAGGCGTTGGGCCATCTCGGCATTTGAAGATATGCACGCTAAAAACTTCTCATGCCTGAAGGGTGTTTGTTTCCCTGTTATCTGGTAATCTACTTTGCGCTCTACCTGCCCGGCAACCTCTTTCAGCGCGAGTTCCCGGAGTTGCAGGATTTTATCAGGCTGAAAGAAATTTTGAATTGCCTGCTGCACTTTCGTGTGATCATATATTTTGCCTTCTTTTAGCCTTGTTATCAATTCGTCGGCAGTCAGGTCTATATTTACTACCTCATCGGCTAATTGTAATATTTTATCAGGTATCCGTTCTTTTACTTCTACGCCGGTTATTTCTTTTACATCTTCGTTTATACTTTCTATATGCTGAATATTAACGGCGGTAATAACATCAATACCGGCATCTAAGATATCCAGCACATCCTGCCAGCGTTTTTCATTTTTACTGCCCGGAATATTTGTATGAGCCAGTTCGTCAATAATTACTATCTCAGGGTGTAATATCAAAATTGCCTGTACATCCAACTCGTCCAACTTTTTGCCTTTATAAAATATCTCCCGTCGCGGTATTATTGGCAGGTCTTTTATCAGGGCTTCCGTTTCTATTCTTCCATGTGTTTCTATATATCCAATCTTTACATTAACACCATTTCTCAGCAGGCTATGGGCTTCCTGCAGCATGCGATAGCTTTTACCTACACCTGCACTCATGCCTATGTAGATTTTGAGCTTACCTCTATTGCTTGTTTGGGTTAGCTTTAAAAACTGCTGTACCCGTTGCTCTTTATTTTCTTCTTCACTCATTGTTCCCTTGTTAGCTTTATATTGCCTATATTACCTAATATCAGAGGTGCACGTTCAATAATTACATTGTTGTAATCAAGCCCATAAGCTTTGTCATCAGACAGGCTCAACCTGTCAAGTAAGAAATGTAATCGCATTATCATGTTGTCCCAAAAATTTAAGTCATTTTCTACGGATAAGAAGCTATTCATAAGAACAAAACGAAAATCTCCGGAAACATACTCTTTATCAGGTGCAGTATATCTTTTTTCAATTTTCACTTCGTTATTTGCAGCCATTTCGCTGACAACTTTCTTGAAAAGGAGATTAATGCGCGGCACTATTCTAAACCCAAGCTTGAACCGGACAAATATTATTTCATCGGATACTATTACTTGTGTTTTATAGCTGGAAGTATAAGGCTCGTCATCTACCTCCACATGTACAAACCAATAAATATCGGCCCTCTTGGGTTGCTGGTATAGTATAGATTCTATTATGCGTTCTTCTATTTTATATGGCTTACCTGATATAGTAAGGTAAACAAGATGGGTTGCGTATTTTGGGATAGATGTATCATTGCTTAGCTCTTTCAAAATCTCAGTATACGCTGACATGTCAACCAGCTTTTGGTATTTACGTTTTATTTTGCGCCCGCTATGCCATATATACATAGTACTTATTAACACTAATCCAATTAGAAGCGTTATCCAGCCGCCATGTGTGAATTTGCTAAGGTTCGCAACAAGAAAGGTGCCTTCAATCCACAGGAATAATAATGTAACGGAATAAACTATAAGTTTTGGGACCTTCTTTGCGTATAGGTATACACTAAGCAGTATAGTTGTCATAAGCATAGTGAGGGTGACAGATAAACCGAACGCAGCTTCCATATTTGACGATTGTCTAAAATGCAGCACCATGCCTAAGCAGCCTGCCATCATCATCCAGTTTATAGTTGGCACATAAACCTGTCCGCGCATCTCAGAGGGGAATTCTATTCTTAGTTTAGGCCAGATATTCAGGCGGATAGCTTCGTTAAATAATGTAAATGTTCCACTTATTAATGCCTGGCTTGCTATTATAGTTGCAGCAGTTGCTATAATGATACTTGGAATTAAAAACCATTTAGGCACTAACCCATAGAATGCATCTACTGATGCCAATGTATGCCCCTGATACTTTAATAGCAACGCAGCTTCTCCAAAGTAGCACAGTAATAATGATATTTTAATGAAGCCCCATGCAACCTGTATGTTTCGCCTGCCTACATGACCCATATCTGCGTATAATGCTTCTGCGCCGGTAGTGCAGAGAAATACACCACCCAATATCCATAAACCTCCGGGATATTTTGTAACAAGCTCAATAGCATAGGCCGGGTTTATTGCTTTTAATACGGTTAAATTATCCTTCAAATTAGTGAAGCCTAAAATTGCTATCATCCCGAACCAAATTATCATCGCCGGTCCAAAAAAGCGCCCAATGCTGTTTGTGCCGGACTGCTGAAATAAGAATAATAGAATAAGAATGATAACAGTAATGGGGAGTATGGGGACAGCCGGGCTTAACACCTTTAGCCCTTCTATAGCAGAAGTAACTGATATAGGAGGTGTAATAAGACTATCGGCTATCATAAAGCTGCCTCCTATTATGGCGGGCCATAATACCCACTTGCCATGCCTGCGTATTAATGTATATAAAGAGAAGATACCCCCTTCGCCTTTGTTGTCTGCTCTCATGGTGATAAAGACATACTTAATAGTAGTTTGCAGTGTTAAGGTCCAAAATATGGCAGACACTGCGCCAAGTACTAACATCTCGGATATTGCCTTATCTCCTATGATAGCCTTAAATGTATAAAGGGGGGATGTGCCAAGGTCTCCAAATACTATTCCTAAAGCCAATAACACGCCCCCCCATGAGAAGCGTGTTATTGCATTATAGTTTGATGTCGTTTTCGCTTGGTCCATCTATTCGTAGTTATACCTTATAGCCTGAAAAGAAAGGCAGCAATTATACGATTTTCTGATTTTACTAAATCTGGTGTCCAGCCTGTGGTAGGTACAGAAGTTGTTGTGTAGCCGGTAGGGGAGGTAACGCCACCTTGTCCGGCAAAATATGGTACATTGGCTTCTCTATGCACCCATTCCACCTTAAATTCTATACTTTGGTTAGGCATCCACCTGAAGCCAGTAGAGCAATCCCAACCTTCAAACTGATCGCCGGGGTTTTCAGTAAAAGGATGTGTACCCACAGTACCGCCGTTTTGAGTAGGATTATAAGGGTTAGGGAATGGGCTTGCATCGCCTGTAGGGGCCAGTACAAGATATCTGCCAGGGTTTTTCATCCATCCGCCACCTATATACCATCCCAATTTGTTTTTAGCAAACCAGATATGGTTATATACCATGGCACTCATAAAGTACTGCGCAGGGTTACTTGGGTCACTGTTGTTAAATCCATTTACACCATCACCTTTTTCAAAGCCTATATCAGCAGTGGCAGAAAATGCAGCTCTGTTTATACCGTGTGTCTTAGAGCCTTGATAATATCTTAATAAGAAGCTGTTGTCAGAGTGAAACCTATGCCTGCCTATCAAAGTTGCAGCATCTGTACCCCAATAGTCATTAGTAAGTAGCTTAATGCTTTCTTTAGGGCACCATGTAATGTTAGCACCAAGGCCAGGCAATTGGTTGAACATGCCGTAGCTCTGCCAGCCATTGATAATCCATCCTTCTAATTTCAGGTATTTTGAGGGGAAAACCTGAACTCTTATACCATTAAAAAACCAGGGTGTGTTATCGGAGGTAAATGATGCCTGGTATTCCCAGTTTTCTGCCTGATAGTAGGAGTTAAGACCTATATAAGACATAAACATGCCGAAGTCCACATTAATGCCATACATTTTATTAAAGTGATAGCCCACATACGCTTCGTCCAGGTATCTGTAAGCATCTGCAAGGTTATATTGTCCGCGGTATGGGCTTAAGTCATTTCTTGGTACTACCTGTGAGCGTGCGCCGAACTGAGTAATAAGGCGTGCATGTGCATTGCCATACACAAAATCACCACCAAAGTTTACAGCTGATATTACCATTTCATCGTTGCGGCTTAGCGCTGTAGAGCCTACTACGGTATGGTCTTTAGGGTTATTGAATGAATGACTGAAATTGTTGTCAATCATAAGGCAAGGCGTAAAGAACGGGATATGGAAAATGCTTGAATCCCTTCGGTCATTACCATTTAGCCATGTTTGATCAAAGCCATCCCAAGGGATTTTTTGTTTGGGCTCGATTGATTCCGGAGCTTCCGACGAAGCAAGTTTTACCTGGTCAGAGTTGTCTTCCTGTGCCATGGCTCTGTGAGAAAACATTAAGACGGTCAGTGCGGTTAATGCAATTTGTATTTTTTTCATTTCTGTAAATATGAGTTCTATAATTGTTATTTTAGGTTATCGAGATTCAGGTTTAGTTTTAAGACATTTACTTTTTTAGGACCAAATAAGCCAAACAATGGTTTTTCTGTCTGTTTGTTTACTAATGCTATTACTGCATCTTCAGATATTCCTCTTATTTTTGCAATACGCATCACCTGTACCATTGCTCCCTCCACGCTTATGTCTGGGTCTAACCCGCTGCCACTTGCAGTTACCATATCAGAAGGTATGTCAGACTTTTTTATACCTGGGTTATGTGCCATAAAGGTATCTATACGTTTTTGCACGTCTGCCAGGTAATCAGGATTAGTCGGAGCTTTATTGCTACCGCCTGAGCCCGCTGCATTATAGTCAACTGCAGATGGCCTTGACCAAAAGTATTTATCTGCTGTAAACTTCTGCCCCACATTTTCATAATAGCTTTTGCCATTTGCACTGATTTGAAATCCGTCACCTTTATTAGGTGCTACCTGTGCAATGCTTAGCATTATAAGTGAATAAGCTCCTGAAAATACCAGCAGGCATACAATGCTTAACAATATAGAAGGCAATATTTCTTTTTTCATTTTCTTTCTTTTTCTTTTTACATGAATAGAGATACAATCATATCGATAATCTTGATACCGATGAATGGTACTATTATCCCTCCTATGCCATATATGAGTAAGTTTCTTCTCAATAATGCACTTGCTCCGATTGGCTTATAGGCTACTCCTTTTAATGCTAATGGGATAAGCAATGGAATGATAATGGCGTTAAATATTACAGCAGATAGTATAGCACTCTGTGGGCTATGCAGGTTCATAATGTTCAGTCCCTGCAATGTAGGTATTGAAACAATGAACAATGCAGGCACTATTGCGAAGTACTTCGCCACATCATTGGCAATAGAGAATGTAGTCAATGTACCGCGTGTCATGAGTAGCTGTTTCCCTATTTCTACTATTTCTATTAGCTTGGTAGGGTCATTATCCAGATCCACCATGTTGCCGGCTTCCTTAGCGGCTGCAGTACCGCTATTCATTGCTACACCTACATCTGCCTGGGCAAGGGCAGGGGCATCGTTTGTTCCATCGCCCATCATAGCTACCAGCTTTCCTGTACGTTGTTCCTTGCGTATGTATTCAAGTTTATCTTCTGGTTTTGCTTCAGCTATATAATCATCTACGCCGGCTTTTTCTGCTATGTATTTTGCTGTTAGTGGGTTGTCACCTGTTACCATTACGGTTTTTACCCCCATTTTGCGGAGGCGTTCGAAGCGTTCCTGTATGCCAGGTTTAACGATATCCTGCAGTTCTATTACACCCAAAACAATATTGTTTTCTATAACCACCAGCGGCGTGCCGCCATTGGTTGATATTCTATTTACGTCGTTGGTAGTTTCAGCAGGGAATTTGTTACCTGCATGTTCTACCATTGCTCTTATAGCATCATAAGCACCTTTGCGAATGTGTGTAGTTCCAAAATCAATGCCACTGCTGCGGGTTTCGGCTGTGAACTTTATAAACTTTGGGTGGTCTATATTATAGCTTAGTGGATTTACACCGGCCAGTTCAATAATAGATTTGCCTTCCGGTGTATCATCAGCAAATGAGCTAAGCACAGCACATTTAATAAAATGCTTTTCTTCAATTCCATTTGAAACATAGAAATGGGTTGCCTTTCTGTTGCCTATAGTAATAGTACCGGTTTTATCGAGTAGCAATGTGTCAATATCGCCAGCAGTTTCTACTGACTTGCCCGACTTTGCTATTACATTTGCCCGTAAAGCCCTGTCCATGCCGGATATGCCGATAGCGGAAAGAAGGCCGCCTATAGTGGTAGGTATAAGACATACAAACAAAGATATGTAGGCACTGATAGGTATAGGCGTTTTAGCATACAGGGCAAATGGATGTAGCGTAACGCATACTATTACAAATACCAGGGTAAAGCCAGCTAACAGGATCGTTAAGGCGATTTCATTTGGAGTTTTCTGTCTGCTTGCGCCTTCTACCAGCGCAATCATCTTATCCAGGAAACTTTCGCCGCGCTCTGTAGTTACTTTAACCTTTATTTTATCTGATAGTACTTTAGTACCACCGGTAACAGATGATTTGTCACCACCCGATTCGCGTATTACAGGGGCTGACTCTCCTGTAATGGCAGATTCATCTATTGTGGCTATACCTTCTACTATTTCCCCATCCATTGGTATTATGTCACCTGCTTCGCAGACAAATATATCTCCCTTTACCAGCTGTGCAGATGATACAACTTGTATCTCGTTTAGAAATATTTCACCTATCAACACTACTTTTTTGGCAGGTGTTTCTTCGCGAGTTTTGCGAAGTGACTCTGCCTGGGCCTTTCCTCTTGCCTCTGCAAGTGCTTCGGCGAAGTTGGCAAACAACAAAGTGAACAATAACACCATAAAGATGATGAAATTGTAAGTGAATGAACCCTGTGATTGTTCGCCCGCCAATATCCAAAGGCATACTGCCAGCATGATAATGGTGCCTATTTCGACGGTAAACATTACCGGGCTATGCCACTGCACCTTTGGGTTCAGCTTTACAAAAGATTGCTTGATGGCTGCGCCTACAAGATCTTTTTGAAATAAGCTCGTTTTACGATTACGTTTCATTTTATAAAGAGAATTTTACGATCTGTTTTATTATTTAATGCTTAACCATTCTGCTATAGGTCCTAATGCCAGTGCCGGGAAAAATGCCAGCGCAGCAATAATTACTTTTACTGCAAGTATCAGCAGGCCAAACGTTGTAGTGTCCGGCTTAAGGGTGCCTGCGCTTTCCGGTATGTATTTCTTTTGCGCCAGCATACCTGCTATTGCTACAGGACCTATTATCGGCAGGTAGCGGGATAAGATGAGTACAATTCCTGTGCTTATATTCCAGAAAGGATTGTTATCTGCAAGGCCTTCGAAGCCACTCCCATTGTTTGCGGATGACGAAGTATATTGATACAGCATCTCGCTAAATCCGTGAAACGAAGGATTATTTAACCAGCCACTCGCATTGTGCTTGCCTGCCGCATCTGCAAACCACCAGCCCATGTTGGCATCGTGAGCAGCAAGGTAGCTGGAAATTGCAGTGAAAACGAGTATCAGGAAGGGATGGAGTAACGCTATTATCATAGCTATTTTCATTTCTTTAGCTTCCACCTTTTTACCCATGAACTCGGGGGTTCGTCCTACCATCAGTCCGCCGATAAATACTGCCAGTATCAGATAGATGAAGAAGTTGAGGAAACCCACACCTACACCTCCATAAAAGGAGTTTATCATCATGCCCAGCAGCATGTTCATTCCTGACAAGGGCATGAAGCTATCGTGCATACTGTTTACAGAGCCTGTAGATATTACAGTAGTGGCAATGCTCCAGTACGCGGAAGCTGTTGCGCCAAAGCGCACCTCTTTACCTTCCATATTGCCGCCGGGCTGCGAAATACCCATTTTGGCTATCAACGGATTGCCGTATATTTCTGCACTTATTGCCGGGATTACCAGTGCAAGGAATCCAATAGTCATAACGCCCCATATCACCCAGGCAAGTTTTTTTCTTCTTGAATAAAAGCCGAAAGCAAATACCATAGCAAATGGTATTATTACCTGCACTATCATTTGCACCATGTTAGTGAGGTAGTTAGGATTTTCTAAAGGATGTGCAGAATTAGCACCGTAGAATCCACCACCGTTTGTGCCCAGATGCTTAATAGCAACAAAAGATGCTACAGGGCCACGGCTCACATGCATTGTGTCTCCTTGTAAAGACGTAACGGTGTCTATTCCTTTAAATGTCATAGGCGTACCGTTGAAAATATGCACAGTAGCTATGATGATGCATAAAGGAAGCAATATCCTTGTGCAGCTTTTCAGGAAGTAATTGTAAAAGTTTCCAAGCTTATCGGCTGTTCTTTCTTTTAGCGCATTGAATACTACAGCGGCAGCAGCCATACCTGTGGCTGCAGAAACAAACTGCAGGAACATTAATGCGAAGACCTGTGTAAAATAGGAAGCTCCGGTCTCGCCGCTATAATCCTGCAGATTACAATTCACTAAGAAAGAGATAGCAGTATTGAAAGCTAAATCCGGTGTTTGTGATGCATTGTGGTCAGGGTTAAGAGGTAGCCATCCCTGGTTCATAAGGCAAAACATAGCCCATAAGAACCATACAAGATTTATGGTAAGTAAGGCTGTAAGGCTTTGCTTCCAGGTCATTTCTCTTTCTCTGTCAATACGACTGAGTTTAAAGAATAAGCGTTCAATAGGGTTGAATATCACATCAGACCACATGCGATCACCTGCATATACTTTTGCGATATACTTACCAAGAGGTATAGACAGTAGTAATGTTGCAAGGAACATTATAATCACTCCAAACATTTCTGCATTCATTTCTAGAATTTTTCAGGTTTTACCAATACATACACCATGTAGAGAAATACCCCAATGGCAATAACAAATAATCCAATCATAGTTTTAAATTTTTTCGAACCAATCAATTGATTTGAATAGTATGGCAAAGCAAATAAGCCCGGCCAATAACAGTAAAGCGGTTATCATTTATCGTTTATTTAATGTTGAACAATAGCTTTAATTTTATGTATATGATATAAATCATCGAAATGGCCAGTAGCCAGGCAAATATTATTATCACTATTCTTCGGCCATTTTTATTCATCCTATTGTAGAATAAGTCATCTGGTGCATGAAGTGAGCAAATAAACACTCATTCCAATTCCTGCTATATGATCTTGGTTAGTTGTTACGTTGATTAGTATCATAATCTCTTTTCGTACTGCATATGCCAAATTGGGTGCCTAAAATTGCGATTGTGTTTAATCATGCTTCAAAAGGTTTGTGATAAAGGGCTTTGTTGAAAAGTATGTTGACTAATTCAGGTATTGTTTCTTTTTGATGCTATCAAAATGAGAAATAGATTCTCAAAATGAAAAATTAACAGCCAAAGGTGTTAAGATGATTGATGTAGAGCGTATATAAAGTGAGCGGTATAATGGCTAACAGCTTATAGCTTGCCGCTTCTTCCACATGCAGTATATTGCCCAGCGCAAAGACATACACATTTTCAACAGCATTTTTTACGATTTTATTGCCCTTATCATATAGGCTATCAACTGTTGTAAAACATCCTTTTACTGCTATATAGTCGTGTTCTTTAACCTTTGCTATAGTATAATTAATAAGCGATTGCATATTTTTATAAACGCAGCCTTTCTTGCCTGCTTCAATATTTGCTGTATCAATTTCAGGAATATGCTCAATTATATAGGGTGCTACTTCAAATTCGTTAATCATAGCATTATTATTTGAGAATGATAAACCAATAGTAATACCAGTTTTTGTCTAGTAGTCACTAAATGCTATAAAAGCCTATAAAATAGGCCTTCTCGGAAGTATATATATTTGAGGGGGTGATGCAACAAATAAAAAAAGTCCTCTCAATTTGAGAAGACTATTGTGGAATTTTATCAAAACGATTAATGAGCTTTCAGGTTGTATTCGTCAATCTTCCTGTATAGGGTTGCCAGGCCTATGTCCATGAGGCGGGCTGCTTCGGCTTTATTCCCATTCGTGTATCGAAGCATTTTTTGAATATGATTTCGTTCTACGGTTGCCAGGTGATAAACAGGCAAATTATTTGCGCCTTCTCTACAGTGCTGCACGTCATAAGGCAAATTTTCTAATTGCAAGGTATTACTGTCTTCAAGAATCACAGCCCGTTCAATCACGTTTTTTAATTCACGTACATTGCCCTTCCATTCGTGCTGCATCAATGCCTCTATAGCTTCTTTTGAAATGCTGCTGATATTTTTATTGGTCTTTAGTGCGTATATCTTAAGATAATGATTTGCCAGTTGAGGTATGTCTTTTATACGTTCTCTTAACGAAGGTATCTCTATAACAAAAACTGCAATTCTATAATAGAGGTCGTCTCTGAAATGTCCGGCTGCTATTTCATTTTGTAGGTTACGATTGGTAGCAGCGATTAACCGTATATTGGCTTTTTGTTCTTTTGTATCGCCTACACGCATATACGTGCCATTTTCCAGGAGGCGCAAAAGTTTAGGTTGCATATCAAGCGGCAGCTCACCTATTTCATCCAGGAACAATGTGCCTCCTTTAGCTTCTTCTATTAAGCCTTTTTTATCTTTTGTAGCGCCTGTAAATGCGCCGGCTTTATGTCCAAACAACTCGCTCTCCAGCAATTCCTTGCTAAACGCACTGCAGTTAAGCGCAACAAAAGCCTGTTTCGCGCGATTGCTGTTATAATGTATTGCCCTGGCAAATACCTCTTTACCTGTACCTGTTTCTCCGGTTAGCAGTATTGCAGCATCTGTAACTGCTACCTTTTGGGCAAGTAGAATGGCATTGTTAAGTGCAGGACTGTTCCCTATAATTTCATTAAAGCTATACTGGTTGCCTAATTGACTTTCAAGCCTCATTACCCGTTGCTGCAGTGTCACTTTTTCGGCAGCCCGGCTTAGTAACGGAAGGATTTTATCATTATCGTCTCCTTTCACAATGTAGTCAAACGCACCATTCTTTATCGCTTTAACCCCATCGGGTATGTTGCCGTATGCGGTAAGCAATATAACCTCTATGCCCGGATACTTACTTTTTATTTCTGCTGTAAAATCAACACCATTTCCATCAGGCAGCTTTACATCGCATAGTACAATATCAGGGCTTTGAGTTTCTATTAGATGTTTGCCGGCACTTATAGAAGTAGCTTCATAAGTCTCATATCCCTCT
>Ga0207647_10002368_pt1 | contig 14323 bp, 10 predicted proteins | sample KBSCornC2_FD_184295 | JGI IMG/M metagenome (GOLD analysis project Ga0207647, IMG submission 184295) | Corn rhizosphere microbial communities from Kellogg Biological Station, Michigan, USA - C2 (SPAdes) (version 2) | ecosystem: Host-associated > Plants > Roots > Rhizosphere ...
ACCGCGGTGACGTTGTGCGAGGCCTGCTCGGTGGCGTTCGCCGCGGTGCCGGCGCGGCTGTTGGCATCCGCTGTGACGCGGGTGATCGTCTGCGCGGTCTCGCGCATGACAGAGGCGTTGTCGCTGAGGCCGCGCATGATCGCGCCGATCGCCTCGCGAAACGCGTCGACGGATTGCTCGATGTGGCGGGCGCGCTGCTCGCGCGCGGCGGAGTCCTGCGAGACCTGCGAGGCGAGGTTGCGGTTGCGGCCCATCGCGTCCTGGAAGATCTGGATGGCGCGGGCCAGCGCGCCGATCTCGTCGGCGCGGCCCGTGTGCGGCACCACGATGTTTTCGGCGCCGTCGGCGACCTGCTTGATGGTGGCGGTGATCGAGGCAAGCGGCCGGGCGACCGAGCGGGCGATGATGACGATGCCGATCACGACCAGGGCCAGCGCCACGCCGCCGAGGCAGGTGAGCACGAAGGACAATTCGCGATTGGTCTCGGTCTGCTGCGCGATCTGCCTGGCGCGCTCGGCATAGACCTTGGAAAGCGCCTCGAGATCCTTGTTCAGCGCCGAGCGCACGGTGCGGTTGGCGTCGTTGTCGCCCCATTCACGGCCCGCGGCCGCATTGATCTCGACGCCGCGGCGCACCAGTTCCTTGCGGAACTCGACGAACTGCTCGATGCGCTTCTTGAAGGTCGCAAACTGCTCGGCATCGTCGGCTTTGACGATGGTCTCCCAGCGCTTCACGACGTCGAGGATCTGCGCGTTGAACTTGAGCAGGCCCTCGCCGTATTTCTTCACGACGGCAGGCTCCGTCGACATGTAGACGCCGCGCGATTCCATCACCACCGCGTAGACCAGCGAGTTGACGCGCTCGACGTTCAGCGCGGCCGCATTCGCCGTCTCGATCGCGCTGGTCAGGTCGGCACTGCGGCGGCTGTTGTAGTCGGACAGCATCGCGATCGCCGCCGTGAGCAGCGCGAACAGCGCGAAGATCGCATAGAGCTTGGTTGCAAGCGTGAAGCGGCCGGCGAGGCCGGCGGCATTCCCAGATTGGTCGATGGTCATGGTTTTCAGGGGCCCGAATGGCCTGAAGCGGCCGGTGAGCGCGGTTGTGTAGAATCTATGCAAAACTATGCGGAACGAAGATGGACGCGGCGTTAACGCCCGGCGCGGGAGCGCTTGCTCCGGATTGAAGGAATGTGAGATATCTCAGTGATTTGGAGCGACCTTGTCGGTTTCCGGCAGATCGGCCCGGGGATCGCTCGGCATGCCCGAAACATCGGCGTGCGCGCCGGCCGCCAGGCGCGTATTCCTGACGCCGGGCCGCCCTTGAGATCGGTCTGGAGTCGGCCGTTGGCCGACGAACCCCGGAGGGGACCTTGGTCTACCGCCATACAATCGACGCCACGACCTATGCCTTCCCGGATCTGCGCGACCTGCTCGCCAAGGCGACGCCGCCGCGCTCCGGCGACCGGCTGGCCGGAATTGCCGCTGCCAGCGCCGAGCAGATGATCGCGGCGCGGATGGCGCTCGCGGATGTCCCGCTCGGACAGTTCCTGCAGGAAGCCCTCATCCCCTACGAGACCGACGAGGTCACCCGCCTCGTCATCGACAGCCATGACGCAAGGGCCTTTGCGCCGGTGGCGGCGCTCACGGTTGGCGCCTTCCGCGACTGGCTGCTGTCGGACGCAGCGACGCCCGAGATCCTGCGCAAGCTCGCCCCCGGCATCACGCCGGAAATGGCGGCCGCGGTCTCGAAACTGATGCGCAACCAGGACTTGATCCTGGCGGCGCGGAAATGCGAGGTCACCACCGCCTTCCGCAACACCATCGGGCTGAAGGGGCGGATGAGCACGCGGCTCCAGCCCAACCATCCGTTCGACGACGCCAGGGGCATCACCGCCTCGATCCTCGACGGCATCCTGCTCGGTGCCGGCGATGCCTGCATCGGCATCAATCCCGCCAGCGACGATCCGGCCGTCATCGCCCAATTGCTGCGGCTGCTCGACGAGATCATCGCGCGGCTGAAGATCCCGACGCAAGGCTGCGTGCTGACCCATGTCACGACGACGCTGTCGCTGATCGGGCAGGGCGTGCCGGTCGACCTCGTCTTCCAGTCGGTCGCCGGCACCGAGGCCGCCAATCGCAGCTTCGGCATCGACCTCGCCTTGCTCCGGGAAGCGCAGGAGGCCGGGCTGGCGCAGCGACGCGGCACGGTCGGGCAGAACGTGATGTATTTCGAGACCGGCCAGGGCTCCGCGCTGTCCGCCAATGCCCATCACGGCGTCGACCAGCAGACCTGCGAGGCGCGCGCCTATGCGGTCGCGCGCGCCTATGCCCCGCTCCTGGTTAACAGCGTGGTCGGCTTCATCGGCCCGGAATATCTCTACGACGGCAAGGAAATCATCCGCGCCGGGCTGGAGGACCATTTTTGCGGCAAGCTGCTCGGCCTGCCGCTCGGGATCGACATCTGCTACACCAACCATGCCGAGGCGGACCAGGACGACATGGACAATCTGCTGACGCTGCTGGCGGCCGCTGGCGTCACCTTCATCATGGGTGTCCCCGGGGCCGACGACGTCATGCTGAACTACCAGTCGACGTCTTTTCACGACGCGCTCTACGTCCGCGACGTCTTCGGCCTGCGCCGCGCGCCGGAATTCGACGACTGGCTGGTGCAGTCGGGGATCGCGGGCGCCGATTTCCGTCTTGCCGGCGACGCAGGCCTGCTTCCCGATTTTGCCTCGCGGCTGATCGCGTGACGCGGCGGGAGCACCCGGCGGCTTGAGGAAACCATTGGTCCCTCTCGGAATTAAGCTCATGCCACAATATTGAGAAATTCCGGCGACAGCATTACGGTGTGTGTCTGGCTGGCAATTTCCGCAGCTATGTCGAGCGTGGCGGGGGAGCTTTGATGCGAGCTGAAAGTAACGGTACGGCCCGGCGGATTCTGTGCGTGTTTCCGCGGTACACCTCGTCGTTCGGAACGTTCGAACACTCCTACCCGCTAACAGACGGCGTCCGCGCCTTCATGCCGCCCCAGGGGCTTTTGCTGCTCGCGGCCTATCTGCCCGAGGAGTGGCAGGTCAAATTCGTCGATGAGAATCTCCGTCGCGCGACCAAGGAAGAGTTCGCGTGGGCGGAGGCGGTCTTCGTCAGCGGCATGCACATCCAGCGCCAGCAGATGAACGACATCTGCCGCCGCGCCCATGAATTCGATCTCCCGGTCGCGCTCGGCGGTCCCTCCGTCAGCGCCTGCCCGGACTACTACCCGTCGTTCGACTATCTGCATGTCGGCGAGCTCGGTGACGCCACCAACCAGCTGATCGAGATCTTGGCGCGCGACACGTCGCGTCCCGGGGCGCAGGTGGTGCTCACCACCAAGGACCGCGTGCCGATGACGGAATTTCCGATCCCGGCCTACGAACTCGCCGACGTGAAGAAATACTTTCTCGGCAGCATCCAATATTCCAGCGGTTGCCCCTATCAGTGCGAGTTCTGCGATATCCCCGGTCTCTACGGTCGCAATCCGCGCCTCAAGTCGCCGGAGCAGATCATCGCGGAGCTCGACCGCCTGCGCGAATGCGGCATGACCGACACGGTCTATTTCGTCGACGATAATTTCATCGGCAACCGCAAGGCGGCGATGGACCTGCTGCCGCATCTGATCGAATGGCAGAAGCGGACCGGATATGTGGTGCGGCTCGCCTGCGAGGCGACGCTCAACATCGCCAAGCGGCCAGAGATCCTCGAGAAGATGCGCGAGGCCTATTTCATCACCATCTTCTGCGGCATCGAGACGCCCGATCCCGACGCGCTGAAGGCGATGCACAAGGACCACAACATGATGGTCCCGATCCTCGAGGGCGTGCAAACGATCAACTCCTACGGCATGGAGGTCGTGTCCGGCATCATCATGGGGCTCGACACCGACAAGCCGAACACCTCGGAGGCGCTGCTGGCCTTCGTCGAGGAGTCCCGGATTCCGCTGCTCACGATCAACCTGCTCCAGGCGCTGCCGAAGACGCCGCTGTGGGACCGTCTGGAGCGCGAGGGACGCCTGATCGAGGATGACGGCCGCGATTCCAACGTCGACTTCCTGTTGCCCTATGACGAGGTCGTCGCATCCTGGAAGCACGCCATGGGCGTCGCCTACGAGCCCGAGAAGGTCTACGCGCGCTTCCAGTATCAATGCGACAACGTCTATGTGCACCGCCTGAAGATGCCGACGCCGGACGAGATGAAGACCTGGCCCAACATCCGGCGCGGTCTCGTCATGCTGCGCAACATCTTCTGGAAAGTGGGCGTGCTCGGCGACTACAAGCGCGTGTTCTGGAAGTTCGCGCTGGGCCGCATCAAGCGCGGCGACCTCGAAGGGCTGATCGGGTGCACCTTGATCGCGCACCATCTCATTACCTTTGCGCGCGCGGCCTCCAGCGGCAAGCAGAACGCCTCGAACTATTCGCTGCGGCTGCGCGAGGCCTCCGTTCCCGCCGAATGACGCGACATGTCTGATCCGGCCGTCCCGCGCCGCCCGACCCTCGATCTACGGTCGTTCACGCCCGCGCGCGTTGCGCTGGGCCGCAGCGGTGCGAGCGTTCCGACGCGGGCGTTGCTCGATTTCACGCTGGACCACGCCCGTGCCCGCGATGCCGTGCACGCGGTCCTCGATGTGCCGCATCTGGTCGCAGATCTCGACGCGCTCGGTCTCGCCGTCACCGAGGCGAGGAGCCAGGCGGTCGATCGCAGGGACTATCTGCGGCGGCCGGATCTGGGACGGCAGCTTGATGCCGGCTCGGTCGAGGCTCTGGCGCGAATCGCCTCAAGGCCATGCCAGCTTGCGATCGTGATCGGCGACGGCCTGTCGGCGGCGGCGGTCCACGCCCATGTGGTGGCGCTGGTGACGCGCCTGCTGCCGCTGCTCGCAGCCGACGATGGTGTCGCGCTCGGCCATGTCGTCGTCGCCTCAGGCGCGCGCGTCGCGCTCGGCGACGAGATCGGCGCCATTCTCGGCGCGCGCATGGTCGTGACGCTGATCGGCGAGCGGCCCGGCCTGTCTGCGCCCGACAGTCTCGGTGCCTATCTGACCTTCGCGCCGAAGCCGGGCCGCACCGATGCCGAGCGGAATTGCGTATCGAACATCCACTACGCTGGGTTGAGCTATGACGAGGCCGCCTTTAAGATCGCCTGGCTCGTCCGCGAGGGGCTGGCAAGGGAGGTCACCGGCGTAGCGCTGAAAGACGAGAGCGCGGACCGGGCACCGCGTCGAATTGGCACGGCCTTGCCCGAATAACGGGCATTCCGGCAAAATCGCCACATCTTGATCGATTTGGCCACACTTCGCCTGCTTGCGAGGGAGGCTATGGACCTGCTAAACCCCTCGCGGCGATTTTCCGCGCATTTTCAAAGGGCAAGCCTCCCATTGGTATGGCGTTTTCAAGCCGTTCGCGGAGCGCAATAAGCTCACAGCTAGAGCCGATTTAGGAACTGGATAAGGCATGCTCGAAAAGCACAGCGAGAGTGAGGTTCATGTCGACAAGGTCGAGCAGGGGCCTGCGTCCTCCATCGCCTTCGGGCTGGAGCGCATCGGGCTGATCGCCGTCCGGGCGCCGATCGTCTCCTGCGTGGTCCTCCTCATCCTGATCGTCGGCGCCGTGTTCGGCATCCACCGGATCAAGATCGACGATTCGCTGTCGCAGCTGTTCCGCTCCGACACCCGCGAATTCCACCAGTACGAAGAGGTGACGAAGAAGTTTCCGGCCGAGGAGTTCGACGTCCTCGTGGTGGTCGAAGGCAAGAACCTGCTGGCCCGGAACAACCTCGAGAAGCTGCGCGACTTCATCACCGACATGCAGCTGGTCGAAGGCACGCGCGGGCTGGTCTCGCTGTTTTCGGCGCGCCAGGCGCCGGCGCCGGGCAAGCTGCCGGCGGCGCTGTTCCCGCCCGAGCTGCCCGAGGGCGCGGCCTACGACAAGTTCATCGAGACCGTCAAGAACAACGAGATCATCCGCGGCAAGCTGTTGTCGGAGGACGGCACGCTGGCCCTGGTCGTGCTGTCGCTCGATCCGGAGGTGGTCGCCTCCAGCAAGCTGACCAAGACCGTCGCCGACATCCGCGCGCTGATGAAGGAGGATCTCGGCGACACCGGGCTCAACGTGCAGCTCTCCGGCGTGCCGGTGATGCAGCTCGAGATCCGCAACGCGGTCGAGCGCGACGGGCTGACCTACAACATCCTCGGCATTCTCGCCGGCTGCGTCATCGCCATCATCTTCTTCCGCAAGATCTCGTTCATGATCGCGGCCGCGTTCCCGCCGATGATCGCGATCCTGCTGGCGCTCGGCGCGCTCGGCTGGGCCAACTTCAATCTCAACATGTTCCTGAACGTGATGACGCCGCTCATCATGGTCATCAGCTTCTCGGACTCGATGCAGCTGACCTTCGCCGCGCGCGACCGGTTGATCGCAGGCCAGGACAAGTTCACCGCGTTCAAGAACGCGGTGCTGGTGGTGGGGCCGGCCTGCGTGCTGACGCACGGCACCGCTGGCATTTCCTTCATCGCGCTCCAGTTCTCCAGCTCCGACCTGATCCGCAAATTCGGCGAGGCAGGGCTCGCCGCCACCATCATCGCGCTGGTCGCGGTGCTGTCGCTGGTGCCGGTGTTCGGCGTGCTGTTCGTGCGCAACGAGAAGGTCTTTGCGGTCAAGTTCCAGAGCGCGGATGCCGGCGTCCAGGCGCTGCGCAATTTCTGCTACTGGATCGCGGTGCGCATGGTCGGCCGGCCCGGCCTGTTCAGCCTGATCGCGGTGCTGTTCGTCGGCGGCCTCGGCGTCATCTACGCCAATCTGGAGCCGCGCTACCGGCTTGCCGACCAGGTGCCGGACAAGCGCCAGGCGGTCGCTGCCAGCGACCGGCTCGATGCCAAGCTCACCGGCGCCAACCCGGTCAACGTGCTGATCCAGTTCCCCAAGGGTGAATCGCTCTATTCGCCGGAGACGCTGCAGACGATCGCCGACGTGCATGCGACCGTGGAGAAGGCGGCCGGTGTCGGCAATGTCTGGTCGGTCGAGACCCTGCGCCGCTGGCTCACGGAAAAGGCCGGCAGCGCCGACGTCGCGACGTTGAAGGAATATATCAGCGTGATTCCCGAGCATCTGGTGCGGCGGTTCATCGACGCCGAGCAGGATGCGGTCGTGGTCGCAGGCCGCGTGCCGGACAAGGATTCCAGCCAGCTCCTGCCGATCGTCGACAAGCTCGATTCCGAACTCGACGCCGTCCGCAAGAAGCATCCCGGCTACGAGGTCGCGGTGACGGGCCTTGCCGCGATCGCGGCGCGCAACTCGGCCAGCATGATCGAGAAGCTGAACCGCGGGCTCACCGTCGAATTCGCGCTGGTCGCGATCTTCATCGGCCTTGCCTTCCGCTCCTGGGTCGTGATGCTCGCCTGCATCCTGCCGGGCATCTTCCCCGTCGTGATGTCGGGAACGGTGCTGTGGGCGATGGGCGAGGGGCTGCAATTCGCCAGCGTCGTCGCGCTCACCGTCTCGTTCGGCCTGGGGCTGAGCGCGACCATCCACTTCCTCAACCGCCTCAGGCTGGAGAGCAAGCCGGGCGTCGGCTCGGCGCTCGCGGTGGAGCGGGCGACCGTTCTGGTCGGACCGGCGCTGATCCTGACCACGGTGGTGCTGGCCTGCGGCCTCGTCGTCACCGTGTTCTCCGACCTGCCGTCACTGCGGCTGTTCGGCTGGCTCAGTGCCTTCTCGATGGTCATGGCCCTCGTCGCCGACCTCTTCATCCTGCGGCCGACGGCGATGTGGCTGATCAACCTGCACGCCAGGCTTCAGGGTGCGGACAAGCGCGCGATCTGAGCGTGGGGCGGCGAACGCCACGCCACGCTCACGCTTCGACGCGAATGATGCCGTACGGATTGAACTTGAAGTCGTCCTCGGCGTAGTCCTGCTCCTGCGTTAGCGTGAGCTTGTGGTCGCGGAGCGTCGCTTCGATGCCGCGCTCGGCCATCGCGTTGGCGAGCTCCTCCATCAGCATGATCGCGGCCCATTCGTTGCCGCGCGATTTCGCAACATAGATCTCAGGCAGGCCGACGAGGTGATAGCCGACGGTTTCGTTGTAGCGATCACCGCCGAGTGGGCGCTTGGCGAAAGCAAGACGACATGCTTTGGCTACAGCGAGAGTCACGGCAAGATCCTGACCGGTGCTCGCGCCCTTGCGCGCCTGACCGGCCAGTTGCCGCCATCGATCGAGGCCGTGGGCAACGCCTGCGCTTTCGCCCTTCACGGCGGTGGCACCGGCCTCGATCATCTCCTCGACGATGCGCAAGGCCGCCGCCGAATAGGCGACCGTCTTCTGCTGCTCCATCGGCGGGCTCAGTACATAGAGCACTGATTTGTGGTTGGTCACGGCGGCTTCGTCGGTGGCGGACCAGGCTTTCGGGAAGACGCGGTCCCAGCACACGCCGAACGACCGCTCCATGTGCGGATCGGGCTTGGCTTGCGAATAGGTGCGGTCGATCTCGAAGTTGAAATCCGCGATTGTCTTGGCCACCGCCTTCGGCGGGTGCAGCAGGCTCTCGTCCTTGCCGAGGAAGCAGAGCACGTGACGCGGTTTGACCGACGAAGGCTGCATGCCCGCCCCCTCGCTGGATTGACGGTTGATCATTGGCCCATGCGCGACTGGTTGCGAACAGTCCGGCGGCCTTGAGCAGGTTTCTGCGAATATGGTCCATGTCAGCAAAAAGCCCCCGGCTCGCGAGAACCGGGGGCGTGTTCCTCTCGGCGCAGGACGGGCGTCAGCCCTTCGTCATCGTGATGTTGACGCCGCGGATCTCGCCCTTGGAGCTGATCTGCACCGTCTGCTTGGTGCCGTTGGTGCGCAGCGACAGGTTGGCGGCAAAGCCGTTGGCCTCGACGAACACCTCGATCTGGCCGCCGCCGGCGGTGCCCTGGAGATTGCCGAAGATGTTGCGGCTGGCCTCGCTCCAGTTGCCGGAGATGCGGTCGCCCTGGCTCGTCACGTCGCTGGTGAGGTCGAACTTGTAGCTGTCGGACGCGCAGTGCAGTGCCTGCTTCAGGTTGAGACCGCTGCCGGCGACCTTGTAGTCCGCCTTGCAGCGGATGCGCTCGGTGGAGCCGTCGGACAGCGACACCGTGCCGGTTCCGGTCCACGCGCCGTCGAAACCGGCAAACGGTCCGGACGACTGTGCGTGGCTTGCCGAAACCGAGAAGAGCAGCGCCGCCCCGATGCCGGCCGCCTTGATTGCCAGTCCAGATCGCCCGAAGAATTTCATCACAAATATCCCGTTTTGGAACGACGTCCGCTCAAGATCAGAACGTCTCGCCACATCGAAGGTTTAGTGTTCCGAGCCTGTGTCAGGTTCAAAGCCTGGCCGCCAGGGACGGTGGTTCACGAAGTCCTTGCGCCATGCCCGGCGGCCGCGATTTCCCGTGTTTCGGCGTGTTTCTGGCCGAAACGGAGGAGCAGAGAGATGCAGCTCTGCAACAGGCGTGCAGTAAAATGCGGGCTACCTGAATTATGACGTAGTATCAACCTCTTACATCTGCCAATGAAGGTGCAGGGAAGGCCTGATTTGGAGGTGTGGCGCCAATTTGGCCGCATTTTCCAGTGCTTGTGCCTTCTCCGAGGCCGCATGTTCCGCGGCGACTAGCCATCAGAACAATCCGTTCCGGTCGTCCGCCCTGTGCTGTCCGGGATCGGTGCGATTCTGCCGTCAGAATGAAGGAATACAATGCGTAAGCTTTTCGTCGCTCTCACCCTGCTGTCGGCATCCCTGTCCACGGCGGCATTTGCCCAGCAAGGGCGCGGCACGGACAGCGAGCAGAAGGCCTGCACGCGCGATGTGCAGAAGTTCTGCCGTCCGGTCATCGACCAGGGCGATTTCACCATCCTGGCCTGCCTGAAGGAGAACCGGGCCAAGATCTCGCAGGCCTGCGACCAGGTCCTGAAGAACCACAACCAGTAAGCTCGGCCACTGGCCCACAAGGGCGGCCCCCGGGGCCGCCTTTTCGGGGCCGATCCGCGAAGGGCAGCCATCGCGAGACAGGATTGGTTTTGCGGCCGTATTCCCCTATATGGGGGCCGCGGCGGCATCGCCGGCATGAGCCCGCGCGAGCGAAAAAGCCCTTCCTGTCCAAACGATTGTAAACCAGCCCTCGATGACCTCTGCGAGCGAATTGCGATCCGGCAAGGGTGACCGCGACGAGAATTTTCCCGTCGCGTCCTGGATCATTCATCCGCGTCATCGCGCGCTGATCCTGGCGTATTACAATTTCGTCCGCACCGCCGACGATATCGCCGACCACGCGACGCTGCCACCCGACCAGAAGCTTGCCTATCTCGACCTGCTCGAGGCGGAACTGCTCGGCAAGGGCGACACCCAGGCCGAGGCTGTCAGCCTGCGGCGCGCGCTGGCCGAGCGCGGCATGGCGCCGCGCCATGCGCTCGACGTGCTCATCGCCTTCCGCATGGACGTGACCAAGCTGCGCTACGAGAACTGGGACGAGGTGATCCACTATTGCCGCTACTCGGCGATGCCGGTCGGCCGTTTCATGCTCGACGTCCATGGCGAGAGCACCTCGACCTGGGCCGCATCGGACGCGCTTTGCGCGGCGCTCCAGATCAACAACCACCTCCAGGATTGCGGCAAGGATTTTCGCGAGCTCAATCGCGTCTACCTGCCGCGCGATGCGCTGGCCGCGAGCGGCGCCTCGGTCGAGCAGCTCGGCCTTGCCCAGTCGCCGCCGGCGATGCTGGCCTGCCTGCAGGCGCTTGCCGTGCGCAACGAAGCGCTGCTCGACGAGGGCAGGTCGCTGAGCGCGGAGATCCGGGATTTCCGCCTCGGCGTCGACGTCTCGGTGATCCAGGCCTATGCCGACCGCATCGTGCGCCTGCTCAAGGTACGCGACCCCCTGCGCGAGCGCGTGCATCTGAACAAGTTCGAGCTCCTCACCTTCAGCCTCGCCGGCATGATCGGCGAAGTCGGCCGCCGCGCGATCGGACGCAAGGCCATTTCCAGACCGGGGACTGCACATGACGCTTGAGGCGACCTCGCCCGGCGCCAGTTATGGCTCGACCGCATCCGGCAGCTCGTTCTACGCCGCGATGCGCATCCTGCCGCATGACCAGCGCGAAGCGATGTTCCAGATCTACAGCTTCTGCCGGCAGGTCGACGACATCGCCGATTCCGACGGCCCGCGCGAGGAGCGGCTCGCCGCGCTTCAGGAGTGGCGCAACGACATCGACGCGCTCTATCAGGGCAATCCGCCGCCGCGGCTGAAGGACTACGTCGCCTCGGTGAAGACCTTCGGGCTCAAGCGCGAGGATTTCCTGGCCATCGTCGACGGCATGGAGATGGACGTGCCGCAGGACATCCGCGCGCCCGACATGGCGACGCTCGATCTCTATTGCGATCGGGTTGCGAGCGCCGTGGGACGGCTGTCGGTGCGGGTGTTCGGCATGCCGGAAGAGGACGGCATCCTGCTCGCCCATCATCTCGGCCGCGCGCTCCAGCTCACCAACATCCTGCGCGACATCGACGAGGACGCGGGCCTCGGCCGGCTCTATCTGCCGCGCGAAGCGCTGCTGCATGCCGGCATCACCTCCGACGATCCGAACCGCGTCATCGCCGAGCGGGCGCTGCCGAAGGTCTGCCTGCCGCTGACGCAGCGTGCGAAGGTGCATTTCGAGAAGTCGGACGAGATCATGAGCCGCAACAAGCGCCGCGCGGTGCGCGCGCCGCGGATCATGTCGAAATACTATCATTCCATTCTGGACCTGCTGATCGCGCGCGGCTTCAACGCGCCGCGCGAGCCGGTGCGTGTGTCGAAGGTCACACGCATCCTGATCCTGCTCCGTTACGCTTTCATCTGATGCAAAACACAGCTCATATCATCGGCGCTGGAATTTCCGGCCTCTCCGCCGCCGTGCGGCTCGCCAATGCCGGCTTCAAGGTCGCCGTGCACGAGGCGACGCACCAGGCCGGCGGCCGCTGCCGTTCCTATTTCGACGGCGCCACCAACCTCACCATCGACAACGGCAATCATCTGCTGCTGTCGGGCAACAGCCATGCGCGCGCCTATGCGCGCGCGATCGGATCCGAGGCGGGCCTGGTCGGCCCTGACAGCGCGCAGTTTCCCTTCGTCGATATCAAGACCGGGCAGCGCTGGCAGATCGATCTCGGCGCCGGCCGGCTGCCGACCTGGGTGCTCGACGAAAGCCGCCGCGTTCCCGACACGGGCCTCACCGACTATCTCAAGCTGGCGCCGCTGATCTGGGCGTCGGAGGCGACGCTGGTCGGCAAGTCCATTCCTACCGAAGGCGTGCTCTATCAGCGCCTGGTGCAGCCGCTGCTGCTCGCCGCCCTCAACGTCGATCCGCCCGAGGGTTCGGCCGGGCTCGCCGGCGCGATCGTGCGCGAGACGCTGCTTGCCGGCGGACAGGCCTGCCGTCCCCTGATCGCGCGCGACGGCCTCAGCGCCGTGCTGATCGAGCCCGCCGTGAAGTTCCTGCAGGAGCGTGGCCACTCGGTTCAACTCGGCCATGAGCTGCGCTCGTTCGTGACCAGTGACGGCAAGGCCGGCGCGCTGAATTTCGGCGGCGAGGACGTGATCAAGCTCGCCGACGGCGATGTCGTCGTGATGGCGGTGCCGCCGCGTGCCGCCTCGAGCCTGCTGCCGGGCCTGAAGACGCCGACCGAATTCCGTGCCATCGTGAACGCGCATTTCCGTTTTGAGCCGCCGCCGGGATCGCCGCCGATCCTGGGCGTGATCGGCGGCGTCGTGGAATGGCTGTTCGCGTTCCCGAACCGGCTCTCGGTGACCATCAGCAATGGCGACCGTCTCGTCGACATGCCGCGCGAGGAACTCGCGCAGGCGATCTGGAACGACGTCTGCGAGGCAGGCGGCGTCTCCGGCGAGCTGCCTCCCTGGCAGATCGTGCGCGAACGCCGCGCCACCTTTGCCGCCACGCCGGCGCAGAATGCCCTGCGTCCGGGGCCGGTCACGGCACTGAAAAACCTGTTCCTCGCCGGTGACTGGACTGCTACGGGATTGCCTGCAACCATCGAGGGATCGGTCCGGTCCGGTGATCGCGCCGCCGATCTGGTGCTGGCCGCGCAGCGGCGCTGACGGGAATTTGTCCCGGTCAATTCAAATCAACTATCGGAGTAATCGAGCCAGATGGATTCCGTGAACGCGACCGCCCGCGAAGCCCAGGAATCGAAGATCTCGGAATCGAGGATCTTGGAATCGAAGATCCTGGAATCGAGCATTGCGTCAGCCACGCAAGGCGTCCTCGGCTTGCAGCAATCCGACGGCCATTGGGTGTTCGAGCTCGAGGCCGACTGCACGATTCCGGCCGAATACATTCTCCTGCGCCATTATCTCGCCGAGCCGGTCGACACCGTGCTCGAAGCCAAGATCGGCAACTATCTCCGCCGCGTGCAGGGCGCACATGGCGGCTGGCCGCTGGTGCATGACGGCGCGTTCGACATGAGCGCCAGCGTGAAGGCGTACTTCGCGCTGAAGATGATCGGGGATTCCATCGACGCGCCGCACATGGTGCGCGCGCGCGAGGCGATCCACGCCCGCGGCGGCGCCATTCACAGCAACGTCTTCACGCGCTTCATGCTCGCGATGTTCGGCGTCGTGACCTGGCGCGCGGTGCCGGTGTTGCCGATCGAGATCGTGCTGCTGCCGTTCTGGTCGCCGTTCCACATCAACAAGATCTCCTACTGGGCGCGCACCACCATGGTGCCGTTGATGGTCATCGCCGCGCTCAAGCCGCGCGCGAGGAATCCGAAGGGCGTCGGCATCGACGAGTTGTTTCTCCAGGATCCGCGCTCGATCGGCATGACCGCGAAGGCGCCGCACCAGAGCATGGCCTGGTTCCTGCTGTTTCGTTCGCTCGATGCGATCTTGCGCGTCATCGAGCCGCTGTTTCCGAAGAGCCTGCGCAAGCGCGCCATCGATGCCGCGCTCGCCTTCACCGAGGAGCGGCTCAACGGCGAGGACGGCATGGGCGCGATCTATCCGCCCATGGCCAACATCGTCATGATGTACGACGCGCTCGGCAAGGACGAGAGCTATCCGCCGCGCGCGGTGACGCGCCGGGGCATCGACAAGCTGCTCGTGATTGGCGATGACGAGGCGTACTGCCAGCCTTGCGTCTCGCCGGTGTGGGATACGACGCTGACCGCCCACGCGCTGCTGGAGGCCGGCGGCGACAAGGCCGTGCCTGCGGCGAAGCAAGGCCTCGACTGGCTGATCCCGAAGCAGGAGCTCGCCGTGAAGGGCGACTGGGCG
>Ga0207647_10002370_pt1 | contig 14319 bp, 7 predicted proteins | sample KBSCornC2_FD_184295 | JGI IMG/M metagenome (GOLD analysis project Ga0207647, IMG submission 184295) | Corn rhizosphere microbial communities from Kellogg Biological Station, Michigan, USA - C2 (SPAdes) (version 2) | ecosystem: Host-associated > Plants > Roots > Rhizosphere ...
CATCCCCGCCGCAAACCATCCATTTCCTCTTCCCCAAAAGAAAGGAACATCAGGCGCATGATAAAATAGCCCGTTTTGTTTTTGCAGTGAATCAAGGTAAAGCACCATTTCTCTTGCTGCACGATTGATATATTTTTCTTCCCCTGTTGCACGGAAAGCTTGTGTTTGAAGCGCAGTGATCATGAACATATCATCGATCCACATTCTTGTTTGCCAGCTAAATCCCCGGTTGTAGTAGTTCAAAGCATTTGCAGTCGCATGCAAAGAGTCTGGGGCCTCCCATTGTTTATCCGCGTATGTCTTTGCAATGCTTAAATATTTTTGATCTTTTGTCTGCATATATAACTCAAATGGAACACAACCAAAAACGGTGTAATCAACATGTTCAGGCTTTGGAAGCAGGCTGTCCCGGGAATCGAATAATGGATCAAATCGTTCTACCAGGTTTTGTTTTAATTGCGTGTCATTAGTGAGCTTTGCGAAGTTGAGCGCTCCATACCACGCGCAGGTTTCAGGGTAGGTAATATACTTCGGCGGTGTAGGACGATTAAAATTCTGGTAAGGCAGCTCAAGATAACGAAGAACAAGCTTCTTGCCTACTCGGGCCGGTGAAGCTTCCAAAGGAAAATTCTTTAAATCGCCTGTCGTGTTTTTTTGGGCCGAACAGCGCGAGCCGCATACGGCAAAGACCAGCATCAGCATTATTCTTGTCAACTGTATCATAGTTGTCATTTATTGACTAAAAAATAAACTACCCGCAGCGCGGTGCCCCTTGATTCATTATTCCGCTCTTGTAAAATTTTTATATGAAGTGAATGTTTTTTGTAGGGCAGATCTTCTGCAAGTAAAAAATACTGGGGCAGGTGCAAGCTCTTACTGTAACGGTTATACGTATCCAATTGTACTTCATTGTTGCCATCGAGCGAGTAACTGATTTTGGCTGCATCAGGGCCTGAGACAACCGCGATACCTGCCGAGACGCCTTTAAATTCCAGGTCAAAGGAAGCGCCTGGCTCTTCACCGACAAGCATTGGCCGGTTCACAAAACCACGGCGTGTTTTCGCACTATCACGGGGTTGCCACAAGGGATCTAAAACAAAACCTTTTTTATGCTTTGCACCGTTAATGTCAGCATAATTTGCGTGCGCATAATTTAATTTTTGCATGGCAGGCGGAAGGGCATTTTTGATCAGGCGAGAGGGATGTCTCCCAGCGAATTCCTTTTGCAAGAGTGTTGTGATCGAGTTGAAATAAATCCGCATACCAAAAGGTGATGGATGAAGGCTTTTAAAATCATCCTGCCATGAAAATTCCTTATTGCTGATGCGCCGCGTAACTTCCTCGGCAAGGTTGATAAAAGATAAATGGTAATACTGCGAGATCTCATCTTCAAGTTTTATTTCAGCAGGTACAACTCCATTGTTGTAGTCATTGACTTTCGCTTCATCGGCAAAAGCCATAATAACAATATTGAGGTAGGGATTGGAGGCGTAGGCATGCCTGATAATACCTTCGAGTGCCCGTCGCTGTTGTATTTCAGGAGTAGCATTCACGCGGTCGTTCACAGCGGATTCAATGAACAATAAGTCAATTCTTCCTTTGCTTAAAACATCACGCGATAAGCGAAAGGCATGCGGCACGCTGCCCAGTGAAGGAATGCCTGCATTAATGAACTCGAATTTTGTCTTTGGAAATGATTCCTGCAGGTGTTTCATGACCTGGTCGCGCCAGCCCGGCATATTTGTGATGGAACCACCCAAAAAGGCGACCCGGGCCCTGTGTTTTGCCTGCATGCGGTATAAAACATTGTCCAGGTTTCCCCGAGCGCGGATGAACTCTTCTGTACTTAATGCATGCCTTGCGTCAACCTTTTGAGCCAGCAGGTCACCATGTTGGATTATTAATAGCACCGGTAAAACAAGCCACCTGAACTGCATGTCATTTTATTTTGCGAAGGCTTATCATGATAACCCCGTGTGGCTGAACATTGGCAGAAAATTCCTTTTCGAATGTTCCCAGATCTTTTTGGCGCCAGAGGTCACGGACGATGTATTTTCCCTCTATTCCCAGGTCACTCCATTTCAAGGTCAGCGTTCGGGTGAGGCTATCCGTTAGATTAAACAGCCCGGCAGCCTTGCTTCCATCCTCGAGCTCTTTGGCCAATACGCCACAGGAATCGGTTTTACTGACTACCGTGGCCTGCCTGCCCAGCGGATCCTGGTTTACAGCAATCACTTCATCATTGCTTAAAAGGCTTTTGGTAAACTCATCGAGTTTTGTCAGATCGCAGCCAAGCAGCAGAGGAACTGATTGCAAACACCAGGCGCTTACATGCGAATATTGCTCATTGGCCGTAAGATGCGTTGGGTAGGGGCCTTTGCCCCAGCCAAGCCATCCGACAATCATCATGTCAGGATCGTTCCAGTGTCCCGGCCTGGCGTAGGGAGCCCATTTGTCCTGGGATAACAGCCTGCTTTTTAAACTTTTCCAGTTATCGCGGATATCACCACCGGTCCTCCATGCATTAGCGAATTTTGAAAGTTCACCGATGCTTGCAAAAGGTGTGCTGTTTGACAGGCTAAGAACAATATCCCTGCCGCTATTGCGCAATAATTCATACATCGCTTTGGTCTCTGCAAGTTCGATTGGGTTCCAGTCATATTTAAGATAATCAAAACCCCATGCGGTCCACTGCTTTACATCGCGGTCCCAAAAACGATACTGGCCGATGGCATAAGGCAATAATTTCTTATTACGGGCAATTTTTTCAGTCGTTTTTGTAAAGACACCCTCGGGGTTCATTGACGAGCCCCCGATGTGATGCCCGTAGGATTCTACCCATGGCGTTGAATAAATGCCAGCCTTCAGACCAAGCCCGTGAATTTCATTGACCAGAGCTTGCATGTCGGGAAAGGTAGCGCTATCCGGAAGGATCCCACCGAAAGCACCTCCCCTTTTCCCCTGCCAGACATCGTCGATATTAATATAAGTCCATCCGTGATTAATCAGCCCGCTGCTTTTCATTGCTCTTGCATTTGCCAAGACCAACTCCTGCGTTACTTTGCTTGCGTATACATTCCAGCTATTCCACCCCATTGGAGGCGTAAGCGCAATTTCTTCACCGACAACAATCTTGAGGGTTCGCCTCGATTCGCCCCACTTATTTTTTGCATGCAGCATCAGAAGATATTCTCCCTCTTTAGCAATAATGCCGGAAATTCTTCCCGTATTGCCGTCTACAAGCAGGCCATTAGGTATGTTCTCCGCAGAAAACTTGATCGGCCTCAAACCAGTAGCCGGAATCGTAAAAAGTATTGGGTGACCGGGGCGAACGCCGAAAACCTTTGGGCCATTGATTTTTGGTTTCGGACTTTCCTTCGGCGTAAGTATATATTTTGAAAAGCTATCCTGGCCTTGGGCATTTTGCTGCGAACGGCCGACGAGTCCAAAATGACAAGCTACGATGAAGTAAAAGACGCTTCGAAAATAGCTACGTTTCATAATTTGCACGCTTTACTGGCTTTTTAAAGGGGCCGGATCAAACTTGCCCCTCAATGCTTTTGTAATCTTTTGTTTACTTAGTTTTTTCAGCACTAACCTTACCCTTCACCTCGAGTCTTACCACTGATGCAATTTTATTAGGGGCATTATCAGGCAGCTTGATTTCGACTGCGCCATTTTCTGACTTTGCCTTGATTTTTTCATTGCTGCCCAAAAGGCTCACGGATACAATTTCATTCGGCAGTTCGGGCGTCAACAATTTTTTATTCTCCGGATAGTCAAATATGTGCAGGTACAGGACGGTATTGCCCTTATTTTCTTTTTTGGTAATGCGCCCCCAGGAAACGGGGCCAAAGGGGCTTGCGCTTGTGCCGTAAATTGACTCACCATTGACTTTCATCCAATCACCTATGCCTTTTAACAGCTCAACGCTCTGCTCCGGGAACGTCCCGTCAGCCTTGGGGCCAACGTTTAATAAATAATTACCACCCTTTGAGGCAATATCAATTAAATTATGGACAAGGGTTTCAGTGGACTTCCACTTATTATCCCAACTTTTGTATCCCCAGGTGCCGTTCATGGTCATGCAGGTTTCCCAATCTTTTCCATCAAGTTCACCAAGGTTTGGTATTTTTTGTTCCGGAGTTTTATAATCTCCCGGGAAATTCGGTCTTTTCAACCGGTCGTTGGTAATGATCATTGGTTGCAAACTCAGAACTGATTTTAATTTTTCGGCAAATTCGTCGGTCATTCCAGTTGGGGTGTCCCACCACAGCACGGCCACGTCTCCATAATTTGTAAGCAATTCTTTCACCTGTGGCACAGATACATCGTCAATGTATTGGGCCATTGTCTTTGTTGTTTGCAAAGAGTCCCAGTGGCCAGTATGCGAAGCCGTATAGGCGTCGATCGCCGCAGAATCAGGATTTGGCCATCCCTCACTCGCAGCCTTCCTCGCAGCCGCCCCGCCGGGGTTATTCCAGTCCTGCGCCTGGGAGTAATAAAATCCGAGCTTTATGCCGTATTTCTTGCAGGCGGCGGCAAGCGGTGTTAGTACATCCTTTCCATATGGCGTTGCATCTACAATATTCCATTTGCTTGCTTTGGATTTAAACATGGCAAATCCATCGTGGTGTTTGGCAGTGATCACAATATATCTCATTCCAGCATCCTTTGCCATTTTCACCCATTCCTCAGCGTTATATTTTACCGGGTTGAATTGCTTTGCGTACTGCTGGTATTCTTTTACAGGGATTTTTGCACGGTTCATAATCCATTCTCCGCCCCGCTGCACCTGGTGCCCTTTGTAGTTGCCGGCAAGCACTGCGTAATCGCCCCAGTGGATGAACATGCCGAAACGCGCATCGCGCCACCATCTCATACGGCTATCGTGTGAAGTGTCTTGTTTGGATTGAGAGAATAGTTGATTCCAACAACTTAGAATTAAAATAAAACAAATGAATTTCTTCATACAACGGAGTTTAAGCATTTGAACATGCAACTAAAGAATAAATAGGCACACCGCAATATGGAAGATTAACCAGTTATTCAATCATTTTGACGTAGCTACGGAAAATATAAATGGCTGCTATATTTTTAGACCCCGCAAAGAGATCGTCGCTTTTTGCAACCCTGCAGAGGACGCAGTGAGTTTTATTATCCCGGAATGTTCTGCTGATTGAATCACCACTACGCATTGCCCGTTGAAAGCCTTCATTTCATGGCCGGCCAGTGATTGTATATTAGTGGGATCCCCGTTGGCCACACCACGAATACAACCAGCACCCCCGACGTTAAAAAAAATATTGTTGTCAGCGACCGGGCAAATGTTGCCATTCTTATCAAGTACCCGCACTGTAACAAAGGAAAGATCGTTGCCACCTGCTTTTATCATTGTTCGGTCGGCAAGCAATTCAAGCCGGAAAGGATCGCCTGCCGTTCGCTCAGTAACAACATCTGCTTTCCGTCCATTGTTATCATAAGCAACCACCTTGATCTCGCCTGGTTCATATCTTACACTGTCCCAACGCAGGCGATAGCGGCCGTAAAGCGAAGTATCCTTTCTCTGAACGCCCTGGCTTTTCCCATTGACAAAGAGTTCTGCCGACGAATAGGAAGTATAACAATATACGGGCGTAATCTCACCTTCCCTTCCTTTCCAGTTCCAGTGTGGTAAAAGGTGCAAAACTTTCTTATCACTCCACTGGCTTTGATAAAGGTAATAGCGGTCCTTTGGGATGCCGGCCAGGTCTATAATGCCAAAATAAGAACTATGTGACGGCCAGTTGTTGTTGTAAGGAGTTGGCTCGCCGAGATAATCAAAACCCGTCCATACAAACTCACCAGATACGAAATCATAATCATCCTGCAGCGCGAACTCAACATCGGGGGCATTCCCCCAGCCTGGCATTTCCATGTCGTAAGAACTGCACTGATTATTGGCGTACCTATAATTCTTTCTCTGGATTACAGGAAACATATACTCACCTCGACTGCTGATAGTGGAATTGGTTTCGCTACCCAGTAGCCTCCATTCCGGATGCTGTGCATGTAATTGCTGATAGCGATAAGTTCGGTAGTTCACACCTACTACGTCCACTACACCTGCAAGGCCGTTTTTAATGGCGTTATCGATGCTGTTAAATCCTGAAACAGTTAATCTTGTTGGATCTTCACTATGGACAATATCCACAAGGAATTTCGCGGTTTTTGCTCCATCCTTATTGCCCTGCTCCGGAACTTCATTACCAATACTCCATAAAACAACACAGGGATGGTTGCGGTCTCTTTTGATCATGGAGCGAAGATCTTTCTCAGCCCACTGAGCGAATAGTTTGTTATAGCCGTTTTTGCATTTCGGGATCTTCCACTCGTCGAAAGCTTCGTCCATCACTATGAATCCCATGCGGTCGCAAAGATCAAGTAATTCTGGTGCCGGGGGGTTATGGCTGGTCCGAATAGCATTGCATCCCATCTCTTTGAGCAACTGCAATTGCCTCTCCAGTGCTCTATAGTTAATGGCGATTCCCAGGGGCCCAAGATCATGGTGGTTACAAACACCGTTGATCTTCGTCGGAATGCCATTGAGCAAAAACCCTTTGTTGCTGTCGAAGCTGATTGATCGAATTCCAAATGGAGTTTCATACTGATCAATTAACTGGCTCCCGGAAAAAATTTTTGTGATAGCCTTGTAAAGACTCGGTGTCTGCGTGTCCCATAGGTGTGGATTTATTACAGTGGATTGCTGTGCTACAGTTGTGTCTTTTTTAAGCCGGAAGACTGATGTTAGGGTTTGCAAGACCTTTCCGCCAGGATCCACAATAAGCGTAACCAATCTAACCTTTGCAGCTTGCCTGTTTTGATCGCTGATCTCGGTAGCGATACGAACGGTAGCCTGCATTTTGCTAACCGAAGGTGTTACTATATAACTACCCCAATGTTTAACGTGAACCGGGTTGGTTAACACGAACCGCACATTGCGATAAATACCTGCTCCTGGGTACCAGCGGGAAGATTCTTCCATGTTTTCCAACCGGACAGCGAGCAGATTCTCTTTTCCAAACACAATTTTATTAGAAAGATCAAAACTAAACGAAGAATAGCCATAGGGCCATGTGCCAACGGAATCACCGTTGAGATAGACAACGGCATGGCTCATCGCTCCGTCGAATTCGATGAAAACGCTTTGGTCCCTTTCCGTATTCGGAATAAAGAATTTTTTTCTGTACCAGCCGATACCAGTCCAGGGAAGGCTGCCGGTTCTTCCAACCCGCAATGCCGATTTTTTTTCTCCATCTTCACTAACGGTTACAGTTTGTGCATCAATCATTTTATCGAAAGGACCTTTTATGGCCCAGTCGTGCGGAACAGCAACCGTTTCCCATGCCCTATCATCGTAATTTAATAAGACAGCATGCGGCGGATCGGCTTTGATGAACTTCCAATCCCTGTCCAGCAGAACGACTTTTCGTTGCGCATAAAGTGTTATTGCAAACAGTAAAAAACAGATGAATAAGATTGTTCGTCTCATCGCCTAATTTGATTTGATTTTTTGTCGAACCCATGTAAACAGCCTCTTTTCATCGCCGCTTTACATGACGGTCTTCACTTTTTTGCGCCTACATCATAGGGATATACTACCTGCAGTTTTACACAGTGTATTTTTTTCGTCCCGTAATTAACGGACGGCATTTCAGAAGACAGTTGAAAAATGCCACCATCATCTTTTTTCAATTTCGGATCTTTTATAACATAACTTCCTTCTGGCATATCGCCAGCACCTTCTGTTTGAAAAATGACATTTCCTGACCAGGAAGCATTCAAATAAGGCCCTTCAATTTTGGATGCTTCTTGTCCTCCTTCAATAATGTTATTCGCCACCTGTACATTGGTTGCACCAAGACCATTTTTTCTTGGTGTCATAACAATATTTCGTTTGTTGTTTACAAGCGTGTTCAATGCAATTAAAATCCCATCAGGACGATCGTGTGACGTAAGTTTTGCTCCATCGGCAACTTCGCCATCCCCGTTGCCAATTGTAATAGCGGGATTACAGTTTTCAAAATAATTGCTATAAATAAGATGATCATCACCAAAAATCCTTAGGCCGGGAGTGTTATAAAAATAATTGCCATACACCTGCGATTTGTTGCCATGCCGCAAAGTAAATTGTGCAGGGCAATTGCGGATGGTATTGTATCGAAGAATAACTGCCGATGCTTTAATTGAAATTAATTCATTTTCACCAGCACAATCCTCAAACAAATTGTATTCGCAAATACTGTTACTAAATGACATGCTGAAGCCGCTCAATCCAAATTGAAATGCTTCGGCTCCGTTCTTTCCACCCTGGTCTTTGAACGATTTGAAATAATTGTGGTGAATCCAAAGTCTTTCTGCGATTTGGCTTCCGGTTCCTCTAATAGCCAAAAACCGGCCCATTGCATTTTTATTTTGGAATGTGTTGTGGTCGATTTCATTATCATTCCCAGCAATCAAAAGATCTTCGCCACTCCCCGGCGTTTCAAAAATATTATTTGTCCAACGGCAAAAGCTACTGCCCGGCGAAGACTTTGCCCTTGAAGCTGCGTGAGTGAATTTAAAGTCACGAATAGTAACATACGCAGAAGGACTTACTAAATTAAAGCCGCCGCTACCTGTGATCTCGGCTTTTCCAAAATCCTGTGCTGCAATAGTGATCTGATGCTCTTTTGTTCCAACACAGGCGACGTTTATGTCAGAAGTCGTTGTATAGACCCCGTCTTTGAGGATAATTTCATCTCCGGGTTTGGCTTGATTTACGGCCGATTGGAGCTCCGAAATGGAAGATACAGTTACAGTGTTTGCAAAAACTTTTCCCGGTAAAAGCAGCAGCACTAAAAATAGTTTTTTCATACCTTGTATTTAAAAATATTAAAAGAGCTTTTTCCCTTCATTTAATTTTTTCATTCTCAATAAAGCTTCGAAATAATAGTAATCCGCATAGATCAGTGGTACATCTACTTCGCTATTGACTGGCCTGGAGCCTGTGCTGTGTAAAAGAATAAAACCCTTGTTCTCTCCTATTGGCGAACGATAATACTTGGTTAAGTTTTCAATGATTTTATCGGCGGCTTTTCGGTATTCATTTTTGTTTTTACTGTAAGTGCTTAGTTCGTACAATGCAGAAGCCATTACGGTTGCGGCAGAGACGTCTCTTGGCTCATGCGGAATATTTGGCGCATTGAAATCCCAATATGGAATTAAATCCTTAGGAAGATTCGGATGATGTAGAATAAACGAGGCAATATGTTCTGCCTGGTTTAAAAATTGTTTGTTTTTTGTTTCACGATAGCACATCGTAAATCCATAAAGCCCCCATGCTTGTCCTCTGGCCCATGCAGATTCATCGGAATAGCCTTGGGCTGTCTGTTTTTTTCTTACGCCGCCGCTTGCGGTATCGTAATCAACTACATGGTACGAGCTGTAATCCGGACGAAAATGGTTTTTCATTGTTGTTGTAGCATGAGAAAGAGCTATCCTATAGTATGAAGAATCGCCGGAAAGTTTTGTTGCTTCAAACAACAATTCAAGATTCATCATATTGTCAATGATCACTGGATAATTCCATTGATCTTTGTGATGATCCCACGAACGAATCACACCAACTTTCGGATTGAATCGTGCTGATAATGTTTTTGCAGACTGAATGATGACGTCTTTATAGTGCGCGTCGTTTATCAGGTGGTATCCTTGCCCAAAGCTGCAATAAATCTTAAAACCCATGTCGTGAGTACCGCCATTCGTTTTTTCTTTTTCAATGTTGGCCGTGAAATTTTCAGCCTGCGTTTTCCAATAATCTTTTTTTGTTTCCTCGTACAAAAACCAAAGCTCACCGGGAAAGAAACCGCTTGTCCAATCAGCTGAACGAACCATTTTCAAATTACCCGCGGTATCCATTGTCCTTGGAGAAACCAAATCAATTCTATTTTCTCGCGCTTCCTGGATTTCACTAAGCATCAGCTTCGTTTGTTGTTCTGCATCTGAAAATACTTTTGATAGTTCAATCCGTTGCCTTGGCAATGAAATCAATTGTACTTCCAGCAATTTCATCAATTCAGCTTTTCCAAATGAAAGGGGATAAATCCTTAAACTGTGTATCCCCGGGGACAAAAAAACAGTTCCCAACTGGTTTGTTATTACGGTCGTTCCTTTTTTATCTGTTTTTACAGCGTGATGCGAATAGTTTTCATCCAGCGCAAAAGCGTATGCACCGCCAGCACTTGCATCGGGCGCCAAATATTTAATCATTATTTTAAAATCAGAAGGAGAAGAAGTTCTGAAATTCCAGGTCAAACTTTGTTCATTCGATTTCCACCCTTCCACATAATATCGATCTTTTTTCCCGTCACCAAAAGAAAAGCCATCTCCTTTTTGTGTTGCATCGTAGGCAAGCAGTCGTGTTACAGGAATATTTGTAGAAACATATCGAATCGCATCGGTTTTCAATTCACCTTTTGTCTCAACAACCAAAACTGTATTCACTGTATCAATTGCTTTCTTCGGAAGGTTGATCACCAAATCTTCGGCATCGGGTTTTAAAAATGCAAATTGTTTCTTAGCATCAGAAAGTAAATAAATTTTGCTGACGGCGGATTCCAATCCACCAACGTATAATTTGCCATCAGAGGGCCAATTAAAAACATGTAAGTACAATTTATTTCCTTTCAAAGTTGAAACACCCCAACTCTGCAAAGGCAAAGGGCTTGCCTTCGTTCCATAAATACTTTCACTGTTTTTATTCATCCATGCACCAATACCTTTTAAAATCTTTACATCTCGCTGATCAAAAGTTCCGTCTCCTTTCGGACCAATATTCATCAACAGGTTTCCACCTCGCGAGGCTGCGCTGGCAATAAGACGAATAAAATGTGAAGGAGGCTTGTGACTGCTGTCAAACTTAGAATAGCCATACGATTCATTGGTTGTCGGAATGGCTTCCCAATCGCCGGTCACGGGATAAAATTCCGCAGGGCGGTCAGCCGTGTTCTTATAGTCACCGAAGTTGGAATTTTCGAAACGGACCAACCTTCCGTTGACGACGACATTTGAATCAATATCCCGGATTGCTTTCAGTATTCTGATATTTTCCGATAATGGCAATTTTTGTGGCGTATCGAACCACAAAATATCCGGATGATATTTGCGGATCAATTCCTGTATTTGCAGGATTGCCTTCCCGTCCACATATTTTTTTGCCTTCTCTAGCAATTCCGGATGCAAATCGTACCAATTTCTTCCGCCGTAAAGGTTCAAATCACCGCCCGGATTTTTATATTCCCAGTCATTCCCCGGTGCATCGGGATGTTCCCAATCAAACGCATGCGAATAATAAAAGCCGAACTTCATCCCATATTTTTTACATGCGGCCGAGAGCTCCATCATCGGGTCTCTTTTAAAGGGCGTTTGTTCATAAATATTAAAATCAGAAACCCCCGAAGGAAACATGGCAAAGCCGTCGTGATGTTTGGAGGTTATGATTATATAGCGCATACCAGCGGCCTTTGCATTTTTGACCCACTCCTCGGCATTGAATTTTACGGGATTAAATTGATGCGCCAGTTGCAAATACTCGGCCCGTGAAACTTTTTCCTTTCTCATCAAATGCTCGGCATAACCCTCAACTTTTTTCCCCTTCCATTCACCGCCAGCCTGCGAGTATACGCCCCAGTGAATAAACATTCCAAACCTGGCCTGGCGCCACCATGCAATTCGCCGGTCATGGTTCCTCATTGATGCAGTCCACCAGCCAGCCAACGCATTTTGAATTGCCGCCTCATCCCTCTGCTTTCCCCTTCGAATTTTTTCCAGTTCTTCATCAACATTATGATCTTTCGAATTTGTTTGCGATGCATCCATTTTGTTTTGTGCGCTGGCAGCCAAAACAAAACTCAAATTGAAAACAAGAATTGCGAAAATTAGTCTTTGTATTTTCATTGTACCGGTAAATGTTTTTTAATAAGCTCCCTTATTCCGCTATACGGCCTGGATTGAGTATTGCTGCTGCACGGGTACAGCTCGATTATTCTGATAACGACTGGCTGCTGCCCTTATCAACGTTCGCCATTAAAACCAAATCAACGGATGGCGAACTGGTAAATTTCTAATCACTTCTTCAACTACCGGATCATGGTCCAGCCTTTTCCAGGTGCCTAACCAATCCTTATTCTCAAATGCAAGGGCGCCGAAGACCAACGATGGTTGCGCTACGGGCCAGTTTTCCCAATACATCACATCGTGCTTAAAGGGCCATTTGCTTTTATCCACGATGTATGGATACAAAAACTCAATTCCCTTTTGAATGGATTTACCATCCTTGGTTTGATAATGCCATAAGTCATCCTCTTTTGATGAAAGAATCTGGCAAATCGTTGTCATCGCATCCAAATTAAAAATCGAATAGCCATAAGGTTTAGTTCTTGCGGTTTCCCTGGGAAAGCTTCCATCAACAGCCATCTGGGCGGGAAGCAACACGTTTTTATAACGCTCGCTGCAGAACCGCATCAGGTCTTGATTGCCGGTAAATTTTGCAAAACAGGCCACCTGCATCACCCAGCAAGTGCCATGATTATTGGTTGCGTTCATCTCATCCTTGCCATACCTATGCGTCGTTAACCATTGCAGGTATTGATCAAACCAGTTTCGGATTGCGGCCAGGTCACCTGCATTGATTGTCTTTGCATTCTGCATTGTCAGCAACCCCTGTACAACTTCCATTAATTGAATTGTGTCGATAATGCCAATCCCCCTGCCTGTAAACCTTCCGTTGATGGCCTGCGCAAACTGCAGATTCGGATTCATCAATGTCAGCGGATCAACAAACCACGCTTTACAATGTTTTAATGCCTGCTGCACATATTTTTCATCGCCCGTCAACTTATACGCCGAAGCCAGGGCACCTACAATCCGACTGAAACGAATCATCGCCTTGCGATGGGCTACAAAATTTTGAGGATTTGTGATACCATCTCTTTGGATATAGGGACTATCGACGCTTGCCGGATTGGGCCACCAGTAATCTCCCTCTGAAAAGAAATCGTGTTTGCCTCCCGCACTTCTGGGTGACCTTTCCGCTGTCACAGTAACGGGCTCCTGTTGCAGTGCCCATTGCGCTTCCTTCATCACCTGTGCGCGAAGGGTTTCAATAATTTGTCTTTCAAATGACGCTGGTGAATCATTACGCCTCTGTTTGTGCTGAGCGGAACAGGCCAGCAATAAAACCGTGGTGCAGATAATTCGTGTGCTCACCTTGATGTTGTCATGAAGTTCCATGTAATCTTTCCAATATTGTTTGGTTTTCCTTTTAATGCTTTCGAAATCGTGCCTTTCAGCTCCCCGTTTTTATCTTTTTGCACTTCAATCACCCTCCAACTGTAGGCGCCTTTCTCATAGTCATAAGTTTCACCATCATCGTCATACAAATTGTATTCAGAAGGCTTTTCACCATAGTAACGGATTTCTAGATCAACCTTCTCTCCCGCTTTTGGCGCATGCAACATTGGTTTCATCATAGGAATAATGCCGCCGTCTTTTACATACACAGGAATTTTATCTAGTCCTGGCGTAACGGTAATGACCTGTCCATCACCAGCAAATTCTCCGGTGTAGAAATCATACCACCTGCCTTTTGGCAAAATCACTTTTCTCGCTGTTTGTCCCGTAAACATCGGCGCCACCAATAAATACTCACCTGCCATGTATTGATCCTTCACCTCCTTTGAGACTGCTTCTTCATAAGGATTTTTTTCAAGGCTGGTATCGAAATGTTCTTTCTTCAATTCTGCATTGAAGCCCTCTTCCAGGTTCATGGCACGGAATGGCGGGGTGCCTTCAAAATGATATTTTGCAAATTCACTGTACCAGTAAGGCATCATCTCCATGCGCAATAATGCAAAATATTTTACCTGCTCCGCTACTTCAGGAAATGTCCATGGCTTGGTTCCACTTGACCACGCATTAATCATAGCCAGCGGAGAAAATACATTCGATTGAAAACGGCGCAGCCATTCCTCTGAAGATTTAGATGCTCTTACTTCCGGTGTCCATAAGACGCCTGCAAACCCGCTATTGATCAAGGCGGTTATGAAATCCTCATGATTGTAATAGTCATTGTAAATTACAAAGGGGAAAGACGAACCACCGCCATTGTTTGCTCTCACTAGGCCAAATGTTCTTTTATTGAGCTGATGATAAATGTCGGTGCAATAACGCATCATGAGCATGCCGTAGGTTTGTCTCATTTGCTCTGCAGCATGCCCTGAAGGAAACGTAGCAACATCA
>Ga0207647_10002371_pt1 | contig 14317 bp, 13 predicted proteins | sample KBSCornC2_FD_184295 | JGI IMG/M metagenome (GOLD analysis project Ga0207647, IMG submission 184295) | Corn rhizosphere microbial communities from Kellogg Biological Station, Michigan, USA - C2 (SPAdes) (version 2) | ecosystem: Host-associated > Plants > Roots > Rhizosphere ...
CTTATATATTCGTCCTTTCATGATAGCCTCTGAAGACCGCATAGGCGTAAAGGTTTCAGACGAATATTTATTCATGATTGTTTGCTCACCGGCCTACCAGTACTATGCCAAACCGCTGAAAGTGAAAATTGAGAACCGCTTCGTGCGTGCAGCAGATGGCGGCACAGGTGCTGCAAAGTGCGGCGGTAACTACGGCGCTGCCTTCTATCCTACACAGCAGGCACGCGAAGCCGGCTACGACCAGGTGCTGTGGACAGATAGCAGGCATCATGAGTTTATAGAAGAGTCTGGCACTATGAATGTGATGTTTTATATAGACAATGTACTTATTACTCCGCCTCTATCAGGCACTATTCTCGATGGTGTAACACGAGATTCGCTGCTAACCTTGGCAAGAGAAAAGGGGATACAGATACAGGAACGCCCGATAAGCTATACAGAAATACAAATGGCACTGGAAGATGGCAAGCGCGTAGAAGCATTTGGCGCAGGCACTGCAGCAGTGATAGCGCCTATTGAAACAATAGCAGTAGGCAACAAACATTACAATTGCTATATAGGCGAAGATGCGTTGATGTATCGCCTGCAGGAAGAACTGTATAATATTCGCAAAGGCATTACTGAAGATAAACACAATTGGAACTATATTATATAATATGCAGGCTATAAACATTTCATACAATGGCTATACCATAACAACAGACAAAGCGCTGTTGCAACCGGTAGCTATTCACAAATGGTTGTCGGAAGAATCTTATTGGGCCAAGAATATTCCCTACCATATTTTCAAAGGTTCTTTTGACAATTCATTCACTATAGGCATACTAAAAGATGAACAACAGGTTGCCTATGCTCGTCTCGTTACGGATTATACAACGTTTGCTTACCTGGCTGATGTTTATGTAATTGATGAGCACAGAGGCAAAGGGCTTAGTAAAGCAATGATGAAAGAATTAATAACTCTTGACTGGGTAAAAGGTCTAAGACGTATTATGCTTGCAACATTAGACGCCAAAGGACTTTATACGCAATTCGGTTTTACAGATCCCAAATACCCTGAACGCCTGATGGAAATTACCCGCCCCGCTATTTATGGAGATTCACAAAGTCCTTTAAAATAAAAAATATAATTATGGCTACAATACAATATTTAGAAAGCGCTAAACGCCAGTTTCAGCTATACAAGCAACTGGGTGAAAAAGCCATGGCACAAGCTAACGAAAAAGAATTGTTTTGGTCTGCCAATGCAGATAGCAACAGCATTGCCACTATAGTAAAACACATGGGGGGCAATATGCTCAGCCGATGGACAGACTTCCTCACAACCGACGGCGAAAAATCATGGCGCCAGCGTGATGCTGAATTTGAAAACGACTGGACTACCCGCGACGAACTATTAGCCAAATGGGAAGAAGGCTGGAAATGCCTCTTCAATGCGCTCGATAGTATAACAGATGATGACCTTGAAAAAATCATTTATATACGCAACGAAGGGCATACAGTACTTGAGGCTATCAATCGCCAGATAGCGCACTATTCCTACCATGTGGGGCAAATCGTATTCGTAGTAAAGATGCTGCGGAGTGATGAATGGAATAGCCTTACTATTCCTCGCAACAAATCAAAGGATTATAATGCAGATAAATTCTCGAAAGAAAAAGAGCGGAAGCATTTTACAGATGATCTGCTGGATAAAAAGTAAATCAAACAAAAACAGGCTACCAATTGGTAGCCTGTTTAATAATTATTAATGATTAATCACTAGTCCTTTATAGCTGCGATGCCCGGCAATTCTTTGCCTTCAAAATATTCCAACAACGCGCCACCACCTGTAGATACGTAACTCACCTTATCAGCATAGCCAAACTTATTTACAGCGGCTACACTATCGCCACCACCTACCAGCGAATAAGCACCATTCTTCGTTGCCTCAGCCACCGCGTGTGCTATAGCTTTAGTACCATGCTGAAATTTTTCCATTTCAAACACGCCCATAGGTCCGTTCCAAAGTATGGTTTTAGACTCGCTTATCACTTTAGTGAATTGCTCTATTGCCATCTGACCAATATCCAGGCCCATCCAGCCAACAGGTATTTCAGCGTTATTGGCAGAAGAAGTATCTGCATCAGCAGCAAATTTATCAGCTATAATACTGTCTGAAGGAAGATGAATACATACTCCTTTGTCAGCCGCTTTCTTTAGCAATTCGTTTGCAGTATCCAGCCTGTCTTCTTCACAAAGTGAATTACCTATATGGCAACCTTGTGCTTTGAAAAAGGTATAAGCCATACCACCACCTATTATTATGTCGGTAGCTTTTTCAAGCAGGTTTTCAATGATCAGTATCTTGTCAGAAACCTTTGCACCACCTATTATAGCAGTAAAAGGTTTTTTGTTATTGTGCAGTACATTTTCAGCCGCAGCCACCTCAGCTTCCATCAGCAAACCAAACATCTTATTCTCTTTTGAGAAAAATTGAGCTATTACTGCAGTAGAAGCATGTGCACGATGAGCTGTACCAAAAGCATCATTTACATATACATCTCCCAGTTTAGAAAGCTTTTCAGCAAAATCTTTATCACCCTTTTCTTCCTCTTTGTGATAGCGAAGATTTTCTAGCAGCAATACCTGTCCTGCCTGCAAGTTCTTAGCTTTTTGCACAGCATCATCACCTATACAATCATCGGCAAACTGCACATCAGTGCCAATAAGCTCAGATAAATGTGCAATTACGGGTTTCAAAGAGAAGTCAGCAAGAGTAAGATTAGGCTTCTTTTCAATGTCCTTAATTGGTCTGCCCCAATGGCTCATTAATATTACACTACCACCATCCTGCAGCACCTTCTTTATTGTAGGTATAGCCGCACGTATACGTGTATCGTCTGTTATCTTACCATCTTTTATCGGCACATTAAAGTCTACGCGTATAAGCGCTTTATGGCCTTTGAAATTAAAATTGCTGAACTTGCTCATAGGAAGAAATGATTTAATAAAAGAAACGCCACCTGTAGCAGGCGGCGTTTCAGAAAAAAATATATTATTTAGAGATAAGACCTGCGAAGTACTTAACAGTACGTACAAGCTGGCTTACATAGCTCATTTCATTATCATACCAGCTCACAGTTTTCACCAGTTGCTGATCTCCTGCTGTTATCACTTTTGTCTGCGTAGCATCAAAAAGAGAACCAAAGTTTATACCTATGATATCAGAGCTAACAATTTCATCTTCGTTGTAACCGAAGCTTTCATTAGCAGCAGCTTTCATTGCAGCATTAACCTCTTCTACACTTGTTTTCTTGTTCAGTATAGTAACAAGCTCAGTAAGAGAACCAGTAACAGTTGGTACACGCTGTGCGCCGCCATCCAGTTTACCTTTCAGTTCAGGTAGCACCAGACCTATAGCCTTAGCAGCACCGGTGCTGTTAGGTACTATATTTTCTGCTGCAGCGCGTGCGCGGCGAAGGTCGCCTTTAGGGTGCGGAGCATCCAGTGTGTTCTGGTCATTAGTATAAGCGTGTACAGTGGTCATTAAGCCTGTAACGATACCATAAGAATCGTTCAGTACTTTAGCCATTGGTGCAAGACAGTTAGTAGTACATGACGCACAGCTTATTACTGTTTCAGAACCGTCAAGGATATCGTGGTTTACATTGAAAACTACAGTTTTCATTTCTCCTGTAGCAGGAGCTGATATAACTACACGTTTAGCGCCGGCTTTTATGTGGCCTTCAGCTTTTTCTTTATCAGTAAAGAAGCCGGTACATTCCAGCACTACGTCTACATCATGTTGTCCCCAAGGTATCTGAGCGGGGTCCTTCTGCGCGTATATTTTTATTGCGTGACCGTTAACTACTATTGAATCATCTGTGTGTTTCACATCCTGACCAAAACGCCCCTGTGCAGTATCATATTTCAAAAGATGTGCTAATACATTAGGCTTTGTAAGGTCGTTGATAGCAACAACTTCAATACCGTCCATATTGTATATCTGACGGAAAGCCAGGCGACCTATACGGCCAAAGCCGTTTATGGCAACTTTTACTTTACTCATTTTTTGGAGTTGATTTAAAGAACTGTTTTATAATTGTGCCGCAAAGTTACAGGTCGTATTATTAAATTCCAAAGTCAAACCCAAATAGCAGCCTATAGGGCTATTGAAAATATTTAAATACTATATGTCTGCCTGATTTATTGTTAATTTTTAGAATTCCAAAACCTCTTTGTCCAACTTTATTTTAACCGGGAAATGCTGCGCAGGCTTATTGGTAGGTACCCAGGGACGCGTATTTTGCGACAATAGCAATAATCCGTCCTCATCCCCCATAGCTATAAAGTCTGTTAAACGAGGCCCTTTTTTGAAATAAGGCAGATTATGCTGCTTAGATAATTGGGCTGCTACAGCGTTTACATCATCCACCACTACCCCCACCTCGCTAATCTCAACAATGTCATTTACAGAAAATGGATCTTTAGAATGATAAGGCAAATCAAACCGTACAATGAATTCCAATATACTACCGTTATTGTCAAGAAAATAAAAGGATTCAGCATTCCAGTTAGGATACACCGCAATAGGTATATTATTCTCAAAAGGAAGAATATCCAATTTTTGCTCCATCCACTCAAAACTATCTGAGAACCTGTTATTTGTAATATTGAATGCTATATGATAAAATGGTTTCTCAGCGTCCGTCACTTCAAATGTCAATATCGTTTTACCGGCCTGGAAAGAAATCATTTCTTCGGCTTCCTTAACAATTGGCAACTCGAGCGTTTTATGATAAAATCGCTTCGTCTTAGGAATAGATGTCGTCTTTAAAGTCAATTCCACTATCTGCATAACAATGATATTATCCTATCACAAGGATACGGTAAAATTGTACCATTAGGGTAATAAAAAAGCTCCGTAAATCCGGAGCCTTGTTTGAAAAACTTCTTTAACCAATACTACATTCCCGATTTCTCCGTAGTCTCTGTCTTTTTAGTTGTTTTCTTAGTCGTTTTCTTCATTGTTTTCTTCTTACCGTGCTTTGATGTTTTGCTGGCAGATTTTGTAGTTGTAGTTGTTTCTGTTTTTTGGTCCTGGGCCATTACTGGTCCTGTAAGAAAAGCGCCTAAGGCAATAAGCAATGCGATCTTTTTCATAAATGATTTGTTTTATTTATTAATAATAAAAATAACATTATTTCATTACAAACGAAACTATCTCGCCATATTAACCTTACTAATGAATACCCCTTTCATTCAATGCCTGCTGATAAAGGTGTGCGTTCTGCATATGTTCCTGCAAAGTAGCTGCAAAGCGATGATACCCGCTAAAGTCTTCTCTTGCACAAAAGTACAAATAGTCTGTAGCCGGGGCTTGCAATACCGCCTCTATACTTGCTACGGAAGGTGTACATATGGGCCCTGGTGGCAACCCTGCATTCAGGTAAGTATTATAAGGGGAAGAAAATTGTAGATGAGCCCCTGTTATTCGGCGTATGGTAAAGTCCCCGATAGCAAACTTTACTGTGGGGTCAGCCTGCAGCCTTATACCCTTATGCAGTCGGTTTAGATACACACTTGCTATCTTGGGCTTCTCGTCATTCTTATTGGTTTCCTCATCCACTATAGATGCCACTGTTATCGCCTGCTGCGGCGTCAGTGCATGATCTTTGGCCTGTTGTATGCGCTCTGGTGTCCAGAAATGAGCATAAATTTTCTCTATTTTTCTAAACGCTTTATCCGCAGTTGTATTCCAGAAAAAATCATAGGTATTTGGCATCACGGCACACATTACGGTATTCGTATCCAGGCCAAACTGGGCAAGGTAAACAGGATCATGAAACATTTGCTTCAGCACATTAGAATCCGCTTCAAGATTTTGCCCTAACAGATTAATGAAATCCTGTTCCTTACGAAGTTTGTTTATCACCAGCTTCACAGGTGTCTGCCTGCCGGAGTGTAACAAGCGAATAATAGCATAATTGCTCATGCCCTTATTTATAGTGTATTTACCGGGATGAATATGCTCTGGATAATTAATTTGCTTAGCCAGCAGATCAAAGCTTCGAATGTTTCTGACAAAGCCACCACTCACTAATGACTCTTTTACCTGTTCATAAGTAGAACCTGTATGAATGTAGAGATATGGCCCTTCTGAAAAAGAACCTGTATTAGGACCAAATACCTCAAATGCAAAATATGCTACGCCTATCGCTACAATAGCCAGTATCGTTAACCATATCCTTTTTGAAGCTGACTTCTTCTTTTTTGACCTCGCTGCGCTCATAAGCTAAAATAAAAATACCTACTCAATAAAGAGTAGGTATCTATAAAAAAAATTATTAAAAATATTATTTAGATTTTGCCGGTGCGCTTTGGCTTGTCTTAGGTGCTTTACCATTACTCTTTTCTATGCCTTGTGGCTTAGAGTAGAACATAACAGAAATTATGCATAGTGCAGCAATTACGGTAATGCTGGTCCATGTGCCTTTTTCCATAACATCAGATGATTGCTTAACGCCCATTACCTGCGAGCTGATGCTGCCAAATGTACCGGACAGGCCACCACCCTTAGGATTTTGCACTAACACAAAGAATGCCAGAACAACACAGGTTAAAAGTATTACTATAGTGATTATTGCGACCATAACTATTTTTCTTTTAAAACAAGCTCAATTTTACGGGCAAAATAAGCACTTTTTTGAGGATTGCGCAAACTTAATTTGCGATACATCTCAACAGCCCTGTCATATTTACCCTGCTTTATATATATATCGGCCAATGATTCGCTGATAAGGTCATCTTCTACGCTTATAGAGTTCATTGCCATTTCAAATACGTTTTCCGGTATTTCTTCATTTTCTTCTTCCAGGGCTGCAGCCAGTTTCTCTTTCTGCCACATGCTCTTCAGCGCTCGTTGGTCTTCCTGTTCTTCTTTCTCCTGCATGCTGCGTGTTTTGTAAAACATCAGCCATTCAGAGAAGCTCATCACCACCATTAGCGATTTTGCTTTTTCTGTTTCGGTAAGCTCAGGTGTTTCGGGAATATCATTAGATACATGAACGCCCTGATGCAAGAAATAATCTTCTGTATATATCGGCAATATCAATGTTTCGTCGTTTTCGGCTACTACTGGTTCGTCTTTAGTTTCTTCGAAAAAGTAACTGGTTTCTTCAGCCATTACTATTTCTTCTACTTCAGGGGTTATATACGCTTCTTCAGCTTGCAGTATTTGTTCCTCCTGGGGTGTTAAGCGGGGTTCTTCTGCTTCTTCCATCATCTTTTCAGCCAGGGCATCAGCATTTAGAGCCTGCTCACCAAGCGCATCCTGCATAAACTGCCAGTAGAGCAACCAGTTGCCTCTATATAGCTGCATCATCGACATGGTGGATGATGCAAAAGGATCCAGTCTATGCTGCTCAGCTGCTTCCATATACCGCGCAGGTACAAAGTATGGAAATGCTTCTACAAGCGCAGTTACAGTTTCCTGGTCTATTTCCGACAGCAAATGAGGTTCATCCAGCATTTGCGTTATATATGGTATGGAAGATTGTGTTATCATAATTACCTTAAACTATTACCAATTTACGAATGCTTTATTAAATATATCATCGGCCAGTTGGTTCCCTATATCGTCTATCAATGCATTTTCTACATTTTGCACGGTTTGGCTGCCATCAAAATCCGAAAAACGGGTAAAGGTTTGTTTAAAGCTGGATTTATCATTCAACCTGTTCTTAAATGTAATTTCTACACTTATGGTAAGCCTGTTTTTGGCCACCTGCTGTGTACCTGCCGATCCGGATACTGTTACGGTATAGCCTGTTATAGCACCCGACAGGTCATAGTCGGCATTATCACTATTTACAGGTGCAAGACCTGTTTGTGACAAAATACGTGTGCGTATTTTTTCCGTTAGGGTTGATGTTAAACTCGGCACTACATTGGGCGAACGGTTCTCCAGCACATGCACATTTATATTCTTCCCTTCTATATTAGCGCCGGTAAAACTATACACACCACAGCCGGTAAGTGCAATAAGCAGAATAGGAATAAAACAGAATAACCTGCGCATGATAACTAAATTACTCTTTAATACCGTATTCTTTAATTTTTCTGTACAGGGTACGCTCTGATATTCCCAGTTCATTTGCAGCATCGCGACGACGGCTTTTGTGTTTTTTCAATGCTTTTGTAATAAACTCTTTTTCCCGCTCAGCCAGTTGCAATGTTTCCTCTACCTCTTCGTGTGGCTCGTTCGACTGTATAAGAATTGGTGTACTGGCATTATACGGGGTCGATGTAACAACAGGCTCAGGAGCACTATTATAAACAGGCAACAGATTTTCGGAGGCATTAGCTGTAGGGTATCCCTGGTGCTGTGCCACATCAAAAATCATTTGCTTCAAATCATTCATATCCTTTTTCAGGTCGAAGAATAGCTTGTATAAAATATCTCTTTCTGTACTAAAGTCTGTGGTAGCGGAGTTGCCATTATGAGTAGGCATCAGCGCCAGGCTACGCGAACCTTCACGCTGCGGCAGAAACCGTTGAAACACTTCGGCTGTTATCAATTTATCTGTACTTAATACAGATACCTGCTCTGCTATATTCTTTAGTTCACGCACATTGCCGGGCCATGTATAGCTCACCAGCAATTGCTGTGCGGCGGCATCTAGCTGCACGGATTGTGTCTTATATTTTTCTGAGAAATCTGAAGCAAATTTTCTAAACAGTAATGGTATATCATCAGGCCTGTCGCGAAGCGATGGTACGCGTATAGGCACTGTGCTTAAACGGTAATAAAGATCCTCGCGAAATTTGCCTTGTTGTGTATATTCCAGCAAGTCGCGATTTGTAGCCGCTATTACACGTACATCTGTTTTCTGAACTTTGGATGAACCTACACGTATAAACTCCCCTGTTTCCAGTACGCGCAGCAGCCTTGCCTGTGTACCTAATGGCATTTCACCTATTTCATCAAGGAATATAGTACCGCCGCTTACTGTTTCAAAATAACCCTTGCGGCTATCTACAGCACCGGTGAACGACCCTTTTTCATGGCCAAACAGTTCGCTATCTATAGTACCTTCCGGTATAGCGCCACAGTTTACAGCTATAAACGGGTTATGCTTTCTTGATGATAACGCATGAATAATATTTGAAAAAGCCTCTTTACCCACACCACTCTCTCCCACTATTAGCACAGACAGGTCAGTATTGGCCACTTGTATCGCGGTATTCAATGCATGATTGAGCGCAGGTGAATTGCCTATTATACCAAACCTGTTTTTAATACTTTGAATCTCCATGCTCTAAACCCTTTTAAGTTTACTTATTAGTTATTGATCATCTCCCCGATCAATGTAGCCGAGGTAGCTTCATTGATTTTCACCATTGCATAATCTCCTTTTTTCAGGTTGGCATCGCCCTTCGGAAATACAACCATTTTGTTTTGACTATTACGTCCGCACCAGTCTTTATCGCTACGTTTACTATTCCCCTCTATCAGCACTTCGAAAACCTTTCCAATATCATTTTTATAGCTTTCGCGTGAATGACCGTTTTGAAGTTTAATGATTTCTTCAAGCCTTCTCTGCTTTACATCTTCAGGTACATCGTCTTTATAGCGTCTTGCAGCCAGGGTTCCGGGGCGTTCGCTATACGAAAACATATAGGCCATATCAAATCGCGATGCTTCCATCAGGCTCAGTGTATCTGCATGCTCTTCTTCCGTTTCACTGCAAAAACCGGTAATTATATCAGTACTCAGGCCACAGTCCGGCATTATCTCGCGTATGCGCTGTACCCTATTCAGGTACCATTCGCGTGTATAAGTGCGGTTCATCAATTGCAGTATGCGGGTATTACCAGCCTGCACCGGCAAGTGTATGTATTTGCATATATTAGGATACTTAGCCATGGTATGCAGTACATCATCCGTTATATCTTTAGGATGGGAAGTACTAAAGCGCACACGCAGCAATGGCGATATCAGCGCTACCATTTCCAGCAGTTTGGCAAAAGTTATAGCGTTCTCAAGGCCCTCACCTTCATTGAAGTAATAGCTATCAACATTCTGCCCCAGCAGGGTAACCTCTTTGAATCCTCTGTCGAATAGGTCTTTACATTCATTAATAATGCTCACCGCATCGCGGCTGCGTTCACGGCCACGCGTAAATGGCACTACACAGAAAGTGCACATATTGTTACAGCCTCGCATAATGCTTACGAAGGCAGTAACACCGTTACTGTCCAGGCGAACTGGTGATATATTAGCGTAAGTTTCTTCACGGCTCAGTAGCACATTCACACTCTTTTGTCCTCCTTCCGCTTCTTCTATTAGTCCGGGCAGGCTACGATATGCGTCGGGACCTACCACTATATCTACAAGTTTTTCCTCTTCCAGGAATTTAGCTTTCAGGCGTTCTGCCATACAGCCAAGTACACCCACCAGCATTCCCGGCCGTTGCTCCTTCATTTTACGAAAAGCCTGCAGGCGATTTCGTACAGTTTGCTCTGCTTTTTCGCGTATAGAGCAGGTATTCAATAGAATGAGATCAGCATCTTCGTAGTTACGGGTGGCGCCAAAGCCTTCTTCGTTCAAAATGGCAGCCACAATTTCACTGTCACTGAAATTCATCTGGCATCCATAACTTTCTATATAGAACTTCTTTGCGTATAAATTAGGGTCTTCAGCGAAAGGGGCAAATGCCTCTCCCTGCCTCAACTCATCAGTTATTTTTTGCAGAGTCTCTGCCATAATTACAGTTTTCGGGGTACAAAGGTAAGGAGAATGTATGGCTTAAGTAACCATAAAACACATAAAGTAATAATAAATAAATGAACTGACCATGCCCAAAGCTCAAGTTTTGCACACAAAAAGGGATATTCTAAGTTGAACAAATTCTAAAGTTCATGGGAGCTCTTATCTGGCAATTGAAAAGACCTAATATCCGAATAAAAAAAGACCACCATTAAATGGTGGTCTTTTCAAAAACAAACAATTTTGTCATTAATTGAATTCAGAATCTGGTATTCCTTTATTTATTTCTACAGATTGTACTTCTGCAGCTATTACCTGAGGACCAGCTGATTCTTTTATTTTATAATATATCTTATAGCCATTGCCGCCCGGTACTTCTTTATAGTCGCTATATTCTGAAGTTTGAGATATAGAACCCTGTGGTGTTTCCATTGTCACCACTTTTTTTACCAGCAGGCCTGATGCCTTGTCATAGTATTCAGTTGTCTTTTTGCCTTTAGCATTTACTGCTTCTACTACATAGGCATCGCTGCCGTTTACAGCTTCTACACCTTTTACAGTACGCTTAATGCCATATTTTTCAGGGTGCAGGTCTATATAAATATCAGCCTGTGCCTTAGTTTCTTCCAGGTCATTAGCGTCCATATCCTGCTTTTGGCCTTGCTGTTCCTGGTAACCTTTAGTGCCATTAAATGCTTGCTTCTGGAATACCATCTTCTGGCCGTTCATGTTGCCTGCTACTTCTTCCATAAACATTCCCGGTGCCTTTTTCATTTCAGTAATGGTAAGTTTCATTCCTTGTGCTTCAGCAGCCATCACTGTTTTTATGTCTTTAATGCCATTAATAGCTTTTGCGCCACCTATTGCATTAATATATTTTTTCATCACCTCGTCAGCAGTAATATTGGTAGGCGCAGCAGACATTTCTACTGGCTTAATATTTTCTCCATAGCTGTTATAGTATTCTATTTTACCATCCTTAGAGAATTTAGTAAGTGTCTTAGCCACTTCATCTTTACTGCCTACTACTACCACGTTAGCGTTATCAGGCAGTATATATTTACGAGCCATATTCTGTATGTCATCGGCGGATACAGCACTCAGTGTTTTCAGATAGTCTTTATAATAATCCTTAGGCATGTGGTAACGCTCAATATTGATGGCATACTGTGCTACACGAGCAGGATCTTCAAGCGCTATCGCAAAGCCACCAGACATATAGGTGATTGAATTTTGCACGTCTTCAGCTGCTACTTTTTCATTGCGCAGGCGGTTCATCTCATCCAATATTGCAGCTACAGCGCTGTCAGATACGTTGTTGCGGCATTTTGCATACGCTGTGAATGTACCATCAAACTGATCGTCCTTTATAGAAGAGTATGAACCATATGTCCAACCATGTTTTTCGCGCAGGTCCAGGAACAAACGGCCCTGAGAACCACCACCGAGAATAGTATTAAGTACGCGTGCTTTTATTACATCCTCAGTACCCGGTTTCAGGTCTATAGGATAGGTAACGTTTACTACGCTCTGTACAGCTCCTACGCGCGGAACAAACACAACCTTAGTTGTAGTCGGCAACGGATAACGTGAATAAGAAGTCGTTGGCACTTCTGCTTTCTGCCAGCTACCAAAATACTTCTCGATTAAAGGCTTTACTTCATCTACTGTTACGTCACCTACTATAGCCATATACGCTACGTTAGGACGGAAGTAAGTGTGATAGTAGAAGTCGCATGTCTTCAGTGTTACATTGCTCACCGTCTTTTTGTTTGGCACTTCACCGTATGGGTGTGCAGGGCCAAAGTTTACCGCAGCACTTACATTTCTGCCCATTGCGTCAGGGTCATTTTCTTCAGTTTCAAGACCCGATAATGTGCGCTTCTTAATTTTATCCAACTCTTCCTGCTTAAAGTTGGCATTTATAGCTATATCACTCATTAGTTCCAGTATCTTGTCAGCATGCTTCTTCAGGCCGCTACCTGCTATTTCATCGTCAGATGCGTTTATGTTGGCGCCAATAAAATCTATTTCTTTATTTAGTTGGTCCTTAGAGCGTGTTTTAGTACCACTGGTCAATAATTCCGACATCATGTCTTTATAGCCGGCTTCATTACCTGCCAGCGCTGGTTTTATATCCAGCTGTATATCGCATGATACAACAGGCAATTTGTGGTTTTCTACCACGAATACGCGAAGGCCGTTAGGCAAGGTAAAAGTTTCTGTTTTGCCTAACTTAATTTCCGGTGCAGGACCAGCCTTAGGGCGTGCACTGCGGTCTAGCGACTGTGCCGATGCTGATACTGATGCAGCCAGCGCTAATGTGAGTATGGGGAATACGATTTTTTTCATAAATAATTTTTTGAAGCGTTTAGCTAAATGTTTTTAATGAGGCCTTATTTCTTTCCTTCAGATTTCTTTTCTTCTGATTTTGGTAAATAGAAAACTACAAGGCGGTTTTCATTTGTAAAATATTTATCAGCTACACGTTTCAGGTCTTCTTTAGTTATTTTGTTATAGCGTTCCAGCTCTGTGTTTATCAGGTTAGCATCATGATTGAAAGTATAATATGTAGCAAGATTATCCGCTACACCCGATACTTTTTCATTCTGGGTAATGAAGTCATTTTCAGCCTGGTTTCTTAGCTTCTGGTATTCTTCATCGCTTATCAGGTTTTTCTTTACTTTATCTACCTCAGCAAGCATAGATGCTTCCAGGTCTTCCGCTTTTACGCCCCCGTTAGCTATACCATACATTACAGCTATACCCGGGTCTTCGCTCGGTGGTGCAAATGCACCTACCGCCAGCGCTTTCTGTTGCTTGTCAGCTATTTCCTTCTGGAAGCGTGAGCTTTTACCCTGAGATAACAGCTGTGTTAGTAACTGCATTGCATAATAATCATCAGTACCCAATTTTGGTACATGGTACGCCATAAATACAGCAGGTAACTGTACGTTGTCATAGAAGTGAACTATCTTCTCAGCTTTCTGCTGTGGCTCCATTTCCGTAGGGCGCGGAATAGCTTTAGTTCCTTTCGGAATATCGCCGTAGTATTTGCTTATCAGTTCTTTTGTCTTGTTAATATCTATATCACCACCTATTACCAGTACAGCATTGTTAGGCACATAGAATGTTTTATAAAAATCCATGAACTCAGACAGTTTTGCCTGGTCTATATATTGTTCTTTACCTATTGGGGTCCAGCGGTACGGGTGCGTAGTGAAAGCGTTTTCATATATCACGCTCTGCCATTGGCCGTAAGGGGTATTATCATAGCGAAGCTTCTTTTCTTCTTTCACCACCTTACGCTGTGTTTCCACACCTACAGTGTCGATCTTTGCATGCAGCATGCGTTCAGACTCCATCCACAAAGCCAGTTCCAGTTGGTTTGATGGAAGTTCTTCAAAATAGTAAGTACGGTCCTGTGTAGTGTTCGCATTCAGTTGTCCGCCTGCAGACTGTACCAGTTTCATGTATTCGCCGCGTTTGATGTTGTCACTACCTTCAAATAAAAGGTGCTCGAAGAAGTGTGCAAAACCTGTACGTTGAGGATCTTCATTTTTT
>Ga0207647_10002376_pt1 | contig 14282 bp, 16 predicted proteins | sample KBSCornC2_FD_184295 | JGI IMG/M metagenome (GOLD analysis project Ga0207647, IMG submission 184295) | Corn rhizosphere microbial communities from Kellogg Biological Station, Michigan, USA - C2 (SPAdes) (version 2) | ecosystem: Host-associated > Plants > Roots > Rhizosphere ...
TATTGTAAAGCTCGCTATAAGTTACGTAGAAAATGACGAACTTCATTATTATTTACGTAGTTGCAAGTTAAAGGCTTCCAATAGGTTTGGATGAATTTGTGTGTGAACTATCGTCATAACATCTAGAGGCGAAGCCTTCGTTGCAATTGATTCATTAAGATGGGTTAGACCATTATCTAGTTTAGTAACAAAGGCTGTTGCGTTCTTGTCGTCGCTCGGAGTCGAATGTTTAAGTTTAGTATTAAATACTTCGAATGCCTTTGTAGCTAGGCCTTGAGCACTCTGATAATCTGAAATATTAGCTAGCGAGTAGCCCATATTCGTCTCATTTCCGTGATCTGTCATGGTCATTGTACTGGAGGAGGTATTCATTGAGGGCATATTCATATTGCTAGTTACAGAATTATTCCCAGATACTGGATTGCTCATAACCATGGAACCTCCACCAATGTTACTACCAGTCATGACCATGTTTGACATATTGGTCATGTCAAATCCAACATGGTAAGCCTTTCCATAGTTTACTAGCACTCCATCTATAACATTGGCAAAAGCCAATGCCTGAAGCTTTGTATTCTGGTTTGCTTCTTCTTGGGTATTGCCATCGCCAAACAGGCCTGTGAGAGACTTTAGAGCTCCCTCCAGAGGGTTTGAAGAGGTTGGTTGTACTTGCGCCAACCTGACCAATGAGTCTTGATCCAATCTATTGTTAAGCACATTTACCAGTTGACTTGCGCCTTTTAGTTGATTCTCCGAAGTTGAGGTTGAATTTTGGAGCTCATCCAAAGCTCGTAAAAGGTCACTTGTTAACCGCGGACTGTCCTCTGTTATTTCTGCCATTATCCTTGGCGTAAGAAGCGAAGCGGCCTTGTATGCATGACTATGAGCCAGCGACACATTATGATTTTCTAGGTTTGTTACAACGAGCTTTAATTCTGCCTGTACTTGGTCTAAAATCCCTACAAAAGTAGCGGTTTCATTAGGTGTAAAAAGATGCGCATATAGCCTTAGATTATTAAAGTTATCCGTATTCAATAACATCAAACTGAAGCAAATCCCAAGTAGCAGTACCAGAAATTTGACGTTTGGTATAATGGTTTGTCTCAAATTTAAATTACACCTTGCAGAGGATGATGGTAATTTAATTGAACTATTTTTAGTCTTAAATGCATCAGTCTCCTACCGGGCATCATACTCTTTTGAGAATAATGAGATAAGAAGGTAGTACTTATATCTTGTATGCTTGTTTTTGTCATACTCATTTTGTTATATTTACTAGATATTTGTCCTTGGACTCAGTTACATTGGCGGCAAAATTTACTTGTTTGGGTTCTACAGGCATAAAGTTAATTCCCACAACTTTCACCGAAATTACATATTGTCCTGGACCCGGAAACTTGTATGATGAGAGGACTATGCCATTTGGAGTGTGAACATATCCTTGAGAAAATTCACTTGATTCTTTGTAAAGCGCTTTACCATTTTTAGTGATTATTATGTCAGTGTCTGCGTGTAATACGCTTTGATTATTATTCTTATAAAATAGTGTCGCCTTGAAAAATTCTGGAGATACTTTTTTAATTGTTTGAGGCGAATGCTCTAGCTTAATATTTATAAGATTATCATCTGTGGTAGAGTCAACTGATTTGACTTTTTTATTACTTAATCCATAAAATGGATTATCCTCAACAATCAGGGCATTAATATTTCCAAGTTCATTTTTTGCAAATAAAATAAAAAAGAGTAATAAAAGGGTATAGAAAAGACAGCATATTTTCATCAGCCTGAATCTTACTTGTTGTGTGTTTCATTTCCTGATGAGGCATGTTCTGCTTCTGCGCCATGATCTTTTTCAACAGCCAATTTTAGCTTGAACATATCATTTAGCATTGGCGTAATTTTATCATCTACTATTTTGTCAGCTTGATCAAATGGGCTCTTGCTATCTATCTTGTCTTTTAGTGAGTTTAATGCGTTGGCCAATTCAGTTGAATTTGCATTTCCACTTGGTTTGATTTCATTATACAAATCAATAGCTCGTGATACGGCTGCTTGCGCACTCTGATAGTCAGCTTCATCCATTATCTTTGGAGTTTCAGTTGAGTTTGAGGTAGATGTGTTATTTTTATCATGACTTGCTTCACTCATGCCAAGAGAACTATTGTAGTGTTCCAAAGTTTCGCCAACCAAGTCATTTACCACTAGGGCTTTTACCGTTACGTTATCAAGTTGTTGTTTATCAATTCTAGCGGTTACTACCTCAGAAATTACATCGCCAAGATTACTAGCCTTGTCTTTAACTGCTGACTCTGAGGGTTTAGCAGAATCAAATGTCTTGACAAAATCTGTTAATGTATTATTCAGTTCAGTCGCAAGTCGAGGGTTTCTTTCGTTAATTTCCTTAGTATTATTTGCTGTTAGATGTTCACCAATATGTTCAGCATGCTCCTTCGCAATAGTAGCATTTGACGCAAGATCCTTTTGTGCCAATTGTGATTCTATTTTCATCATTTCAACAATGGTCAAAAAAGATGCGCTTTCATCTCCAGAAAAAGTGTGACCAAATATGAAATAGTTCGCATTTGAGTAAAATGCTACCAACAATATGAAACCCAGTGTCGAAAAACCAAGTATCCTATTCATACATATGCAATACAAATCAACATAATATAGGATTTATGGTACATCAATCGAATTCAAAGATGCTCAGATTGATAAGCATACTCAGTAGTATGTTCTAGATTCTAAATGCGATCAAATCTTGTTTTTGTGTTTTAAATATGCTACAACGGCAGCAACTGCAGCTAACCCCGGCAAGAGATAGTAAATTACAAGTTCATTTGTAGGTATTATCTGGTTTGGATTTGCAGCTGATATATCAAAATCAACTGAGAGCGGAGTTTGAGAATAAGTAGGATCGCCACTTATCTTAACTAGTAAAGTAAGCTGGTAGTCTCCAACTTCCTTGAAGGTATACGGAAAGGTGATATCGCTAAAGTCATAAAATTTAAACGGAAATTCATGAATAATTGTACCATTCAACTTGTTCTTTATTATAAGTGAAGTATTGATGCTATTTAGGTTCTTATTATCTTTGTCAAGGATACTAAAATTTAGTAAGGTTGAGTTGTCAGCAGCGAGTGGGAGGGCAGGATATGGAGCAAAAACTATTTGGTAGTTTCCAATATTCTTGGTCGCTCCAAAAAAGTGACCGGATATAAATTGTGAATGGCTATACTCATTCAAACCTACAAAAGATAACAAAACTAAAAGGAAAAAATATCTGCTATACAATATTTTTTGTACAGGGATCAAGATAGAATGTCAAAAAAGATTGAATTCCCCCTGTTTTTAATCCATTGCTTTTTATTCCTCTTCAGAACTTTTTTAACTAATGAAAAGTACGAATATGTGGAATACAGCGAACTTTTGCACTGATCAAATGACCTGGTAAGCAGTTTAAATCAAGTTAGACGGGATGAACGCCAATCATTCTTATTGTTTCGAGCAGGTTGATGAAAACCTTGTGCTACGGACCCTCTACGATTCCGTTCTTTATACGTAATTTATTCAACAAATATGCCGCCATTACAATGGCAGCAATTCCAATTGCAAGAGCAGTTATCAATATCAAGTATGAGCTATTCAAATTTTTTTGTAATCCATTAATGGATTCTTGTATATCAGCCATTTTTTTCTGTGACATATTCAAATCATCTCTACTGCTTTGAACGTCATTTGATAATTTACTCATCACGTTCTGAATTTGTCCATTCAGATTGTTTGTGTTAGTGTTATCGATAGAGCTGTCAGGAAAGGAAAGAGTTCCTTTTGATTCTATATCTTCGATCTTAAATTCACTGTCAACCTTTTGTCCCTTTATATCGCCTTTCAGTAATACACTATATGGTCCAACCCTGGTTGGAATTATCTTTGCGTCATACTCACCATCAGTCGTTGGTGACGGTTGAGCATCCAGTTGTTTTGTCATTGTTCCAAATTTGACGGAGGCTGAAAGATTGGAAAGTGCATTTAATACTGGTGTTTGATTACCTCCAACTCCCTTATTTACCGCTATAGTTATACTATTCAAATCAGAAACAAGCGGGGGTTCAGACAACCATCCAACTTCAACAGTGGTATTCCCAAAAGTCTTACTAGTATGTGCAAAGGTAACATTAGGGTGACCTGAAACGACTATGAGACATAGTAAAAAAGCGCCAATAACAAGAATAATGTTTGTCTTATCCATATATCTTAAACTAGAGCCTGATAAGAGTTATATCCTTTATCCTCTTAATTCGATTAGTGTACTAGAAAAAGGGGAATGATAAAATAATCAAAACAATATAATTTCCTTAGAGATTAATTGATTGTTAGACTTGATTATAATCCCATTTTTTCATTATCTCATAAAAATCTAAGTTTATTGTTGATAACAAGTTTGGTGGCCCTCTTGGGTTTTGGTGCCATTCACACGTCTTTTGGACATGCATTTGTTATAAATAGCAGCCCTTCACAATCGCAATCTATACCTAAGTCTCCCCAACAGGTAAATGTATTCTTTAGCGAACCGGTTGATTTACGTTTCAGCCACCTCAAGGTTCTGGATTCTAACGGGAAGCAAGTAGACAAAGGAGATGTCCATCACTTGCAAAATGATGAATCTTCATTAACTGTATCCCTACCATTACTGAAAGATGGAACTTATACGGTATCTACCAATGTATTATCCCAAACTGATGGTCATGTAACAGATAACGCATTTGTATTTGGTATTGGAGAGGCAGTCGTGGTACCTACAAATGTATCCACTTCCACTACGTCATCAACCCTGTATCTGCCGGAGGCAATTGCAAGATTTCCTACTCTTCTAGCACAGGTAATGATAGTTGGAGCAGCGTTTGGAACCCTTTGGCTGTGGAGACCACTTTCGAAAATTACTTTACTTACTGACTCCATTTCTACAATTAGACCTAAAGTAGGCAAGAGTCTCGCTGGTTACTATGTAGTAGCTTCAATAATACTCGTATCTTCAAATTTTGCTATAATGCTTTTTCAGGCAATTGCGATTCACGGAAGCATAATTGATGTATTTGGGACCAGATTTGGTACAGTGTTGATTGAACGATCTGTAATTTCATTTATTATTCTTGGGTTGTCATTATTTGAATTAAGGCAATTTAGGAAAAACAAATCATATTCAATGTCCACAATGGAGAACGCAGGGTTTTTAATAATAGGAATGATTTTACTTGTCACAACCAGCTTAATTGGACATGGTGCATCACATAAACAATTAGTCCCAATAATAATTGATTTTGTACATAATCTGGTTGCATCAATCTGGATAGGCGGTACGTTTTATCTTGCGTTTATCCTAATTCCAAAATTAAAAGCATCAGCGATGGACTGGTACCACAAATTGGGAACCATTTCTGTGTGGATTCCACGATATTCTGCATTAGTGGTAACACTTTTGGGTGCGATATTTATTACGGGTCCATTCTTATTGTACATACTACAAGATAATTTAGCTTTAGTGATCGGTTCCTTATATGGTACCTTTTTAATTGCAAAGCTTACATTCGCAGGATTGATGGTTATTTTGGGTGGTTATAGCAGTATATTTATTCAGAAACAGGTAGTAAATTCACTGAAGTTAGGACAAGTTATAGGAAGCAAATCGAGTGATTCCAGCGGGTCTAATGGGCAGTCTGACAATGAAGTAAGAGCAAATTCAATAATTGGTAAATTTAGACAGGCTCTAGTTATTGAATCCATACTCGGAATTGGGCTGCTTTTAAGCGTAGGTCTATTGGTAAATACAGGCGTTCCTGAAAGTCAGGGCCAGAATCAAGCTCAAGCGACGACTAAGGTACCAATTCAAAATGTACCATATGAGGCAACCAGGTTTCTCGATAATGGCACCAAAGTTGATTTAGCCATAACCCCTTTTGATGTTGGGAATAACAATTTCAAAGTATCGTTTTTGGATAATAATGGGAAATCCATTGACATGGCATCGGCCCAACTAAAATACACTCAAATTGAACAGTCGATTGGCCCTATTACAGTGGATCTTAATAAGCAATCACGAGGAATATACTCAGTTAATGCCTCATTTGGTATACCGGGCACGTGGAACATGGAGGTACAAGGCATCCCAGTAAAAGAAAATATGTCAGGTATTGTAGGTTCATTTGCTAACTTGATTGTAAAACCAAACTTTGACCAGCTAAAATTCAATGTATCAGAATATCCAATATCAAAAACCACTTTGAGGCCCTTTTCCAATACCACCATACAACCATTATATCCAATTTATGACAAAAGCAGAAATTACATATGGTTTGGTGATACCATGCTTGGAAGCGGTCGTATTTTTGCATATGATATCAATAACCACAATTATGTAGAGCACAAGATTAACGGAACATATATAGTAACTTTGATGGCTTTGGATTCAAAGAATAATTTGTGGTATGTGGATCCACTCACAAAAACTATTGGAAGTTATGATCCCACAAAAAATATTAGTAAATTATATCGCATTCCAAAAAATGTAACTCCATCGGGTATGGCAATTGATTCAAACGACACCATTTGGATAACTTCACCGCTAACAGGAGAAGTTATGCGTTTTGATCCGCAAGTAGGTAACTTTACTTTAAAGTTACACCCCAAGGAGCAAAATGCCCGACCGTTTGCTATAGCCTCAGATCCTGTCAGTAATTTGATATGGTTTACTGATGAGGCAGGAAAATTAGCAAAAATAGATCCCAGTGCCAACTACTCTATAACTCAGTATTCTCCAAGCGGTAATAAATCATTGTCAAGTCCTACTGCATTGCTAATTGATAAGACTACGGGTGAAATTTATGTTTCACAGCATGATGGTCATAGAATAACTGTTTTTGATCCGTTGACTAAAATATTCACGGACCTTCCGATAATTAATGAAGCAGGACTACCTTTTGGAATGGCTATTGATAAATATGGGAACTTATGGGTTGCTGAGCACACAATAAATAAGTTAGCTGTCATAGATACTCAAAAATCTAAGATTAGGGAGGTTCCTGTTAAAGCACCTGCACCTTTTGTACAATGGCTTACCTCTGACTCAAATGGAAACATCTGGTTTGCTGAACAGCGAGGAAACTCGATTGGAGTGGTAGAACCTAGCGCAGGACCAGCAGTTCAACAACAAGTTCAACAATTAACAAAGAGTTCCACTTCAACCAGTACATCTAATTTTAAATTAGATATTAATTATCTGAATTTTATTGCTCCATCTATTTTAGTTGGGATTATAATAAGTGCTTTTATGTATGCTAGAAGCATTGTGGACCTTAAATCAAACATTTCAATTGTAAAAGGTCATTGATGAAAAACACGATAAACTTCTTACTAGTCTTAGGACCGCATACGCTGAAGAGTTAAACCTAAAGAAGGAACAAACTTCATTTGATGATTTGTTAGATGCTCTTAGATTAGCATTGAAAGGTTACCAAATAGAGTAATTGGTTTTATTTAAAATTGGCACGACAAAAAAAATTGGGGTATGTTACGCAACTGCGTTAATAGCATTGTGCTGGGGCGCCTTTCCCAGAATCACCATGTTTTAAGCAGTTGTCATCGTGGTTATCAGCCGCGTGTCCACTCTGAGCATTGTCTGGAGGAGAGTCTTTTCCACTCTGTCCACCAGGAAAGGTCGGATTGTTTTTATCATCTTGGGCGTTGAAACTCGGATCCGCAAATACTTGAGGCACTATTGTCGATGTTGTAACTCCTACAACAAGTGCGATTGCTAACGACAACAATGCGACCTGAAATAGATATTTCATCTTATAGGAGATTATCTAAAGCAGTGTATTAAAAATTGCTGCTCGTTTGATCACTTACTACCTGATCAGTGTCCTAAAATCGCTCTAAATTTTGTTTGTAGTTACAAATAAAAAAGTTTGATAGGTTACTAAATAGAATAAAAATAAAAAAAAGGAGAGGGTTACGGTTGATTGTAACCTACTTGCCAATGTTATTTTGGACCGGTTGCGTGACAATCATTCTTGTTACAGATAAAGGTTGGGATTCCTGCGTCCTGCGCTCCTGGGCCTGTACAGCCAAGGGAGCCCTTGTTAATATGGCACTCCCCACCTGACCCTTTAGCTTCTGCGACATGTGTCGACATAAGTGTGGTTGTTACTCCTACTGCTCCTAGCGCTACTACCGCAACAGCTAAGAACATGACGACTGAGATAGTTTTCATTCTTTTCTACTAGAAGAATCTTCTATATAAGGAGTTCTACATGTATTATGGTGTCTCAACAAGATCAATACATCAATTAAGCGAAATTCATATTTTGTATGCGTAACTGTAATTGGCTCTTACGTTTCTGGATACAAAGATCCCAAAACCATTCTGGGAGAACTTATTAGGAAAGTATGCACAACGAAGATAATGAAATCACTCTACACAATTGTGACAGTACTGGCAGCCATAGCATTGATAGGCTCTATAGGTGCAAGTTTTCAACAACATGCGTTTGCAATTATTGGTCCCGATATCACGCAATTCAAACTAGTAACAGGGGATTATGAGAAGTCTATATCAGAAGCATTAGCCGCAAACCCTCCTAACCCTGACAAAATACAACAGTTGGCTGCAGAATACTGCGATAATGTCAAGATGATATTCGCAAGCACTTCATCATCAGCGTCACCCTCAAATAACACAAAAGACTAATTCCCTTTTCCCTTTTTTTATCCATCTTTCAAAACACTTAGCACAGTAATATTCTACAAGGGTTTGCCGGCTCCCTCTCCTCTATGTGATTTAGGTTTTTAATCAATAAATGCAATAATGCAATCATGGGCCGAACAATTCCTTCGTATCGAATTGCATCAGAAATAGAAATAAGGAAATGGAGATTGAAAAATTGTTAGACAAGAAAGACAGAAAGGCTTTTGATGAAATGTTATCTATTCCACGATTCTATAATGTTGCCGGCACTATGGCATGTAGACCTGTCTTAATTCATGTTATTCTTATGTCGATCATTTTTGAACATTATAAGCAATTAACAAAAATTGGAAACCTAATCCTGCAAAAGATGAAAGAGGAAATGAAATAAAGGGAACTGGAGCTAAACACGTAATACAAGGTATAATACGAATAAGAACGGTAAAAGGAGAGTTCTTGGTAACAGACGGAAAACTTGTAGGTTATGATGCTTTTGGGAATGTAAGGGAAAGAACTTGCAGACATCCAGAAGAATGGGTTAAAACTAATTTTAATTTTACAAGGGGAATAGACCCTTCGTCAGGACAAACCTATACTCAGTGTTTAGGTCCTTCCGGACTCGAAACAGTATATGAAATGCCTTTCACTAAAGAGAACTTGAGACAACTGGTAAAGGACAGAGAAGGTGACAACATTCCCTTCGCAATACTGGACCTTACAAAAGATGGCAGACCAAAGTCAATTCCAATGCAAGGTGGAATAGAATCTAGAGTGAAGTTCTTTTTGCAGGACTTTGATTATTTGTATAATGAGAACTACCTTTCAAAGGACGAAAAGCTGTTGAGGAAAAGAATAAGTGATCTAATAAATTCAGGCAAGGTAAGCAGCGCAGAAGAAGCTGCAGAAATAGTAGAACTTGAAACCGAACTAAAGAACCCTCCCACTAGAAGGGATGGTAAAAATGGCGTTGCCTGATCTGATCAAGATCAAAATCAAATCATTGACACTAAACTGTCATTCCTAAGAGGTTAATTGACACTTGCGAAAATTAACTAAAGACAGATCCGTATTACTAGACAAACTGATATCCGACTGTATAACATTTCGTTTGAGTGTAGACGAGTCACTCGAGTACATAAAAAGACAATTTGGTGAAATTAAAAGAAGGCAATTCTTTAGAAGGAAAAAGAGACTTTTATCAGAAGGGAACACAATGGAATGGTGCTCAGATTTTGCCAGAATTGGGTTTGTAGAGCAACACAAGAAAGCATGCATTGATCTCGAAATGATCTTAGATGACAGTCTGCACAGACTCTTTGAAGAGAAACAAAAGCCTCCTAAAGAGAGGGATGATCACTTAATTTTACTGCTAAAGAAAGACATCAGGGCCGGCACCTTAGCATTTCAAGAAATGAGCATGGGCACCCCAATTATGGCCGAGCTCAAAGGAATGCTTGACAAACGGGCTCACAGCCTTAACCCTAGCGCTGCAGAAGTTTATCCTCATTATAGAAAACTATTGAATCAACTATGATTGAATGTTAAGTCAAGTATAATTTGTTATTTAATCTCTATTTTACCATCCGTATTTCTGGCCAGATTGCTTACCCTAAATTAAATCCAAAACTAATAAGAATTAGAGGTAGTTACTGTCCCATTGCAAATGGCTCATCAAGGAAATGTCGATGATTCTAACGAGATTATGTTTTTTTTAGGTGCTGGAGCTTCGATAGCGGCGGGTATCGTGGATATTGTAAAGTTAGTTGACGAACTAGTCAATTGGATTGTATCGAATAACCAACAGCTTTCGAAATTAAGCAACGAAGTTATCAAAATTATTCACCAATGGGAAAGAAATAATTCAAGGGAAGGATATCTAAATATAGAAACGTTATTAGAAACAGTAGAAAGACTCGAGACAAACTTTCGAGATGTTTTGCCAGATTTTTTCAAAGATAGATCATTAAAATTCGATGAGCATGATATTAAATTAATTAAGCAAAAGAGCTTATCTGAAGAAATAAAGAAATTTATCCAAATTAGCTTTCAAAATATTAAAAATATAAATTATTATAATGCTTTAAACGATTTCATTTCGAATTATCGGCCGCTCTATGTTTTTACTACAAACTATGATCTCGTATTGGAACAATTCTGCTATAAAAACCGGAAGAAATATTCTGACCTGTTCAAAGGGTCTGAATGGAGTCCCAAGATATCAGATCCTTCGGAATTTGACGTAATCTTACATAAGTTACACGGCTCAATAAATTGGTATAGAACAGAAAGAGGCAAGTATATTAAATTGCTGGAAAAAACTACCAAAACTAAAATTGAATTATTCAACAATGAGAGGGCTGTTCCTTTGATTCTTTACCCTGGAAAGAAACTTGAGTATATTGAACCCACTTTGGAAATACTAAATATGCTAAAGGAAAGTCTATCTCAAGTAAATTGTTGTTTCGTAATCGGCTATTCATTTAAAGATGATCATTTGTTGAAATTATTCCTATATTCTTCAAACAAGAACCAAGATATGGTTCTTTTTCTCGTTACTCCCAATGCGCATACTATATACAACGAGAGACTTAAAAGACATTCTGACGACGAATTTCCCCACTCGTATTCGCATGAAATTTTTAATGAGGACGATTTTAATGTAACCGTTCCTTCAGATTTGGAAGGCAAGGTTATCTGCCTGCCCTACAAAATTCAGATTATTTTTCCAAAACTACTCGATTATTATGAAAGTTTAAGAAAAGCGACCCATTTAGAACAGACGCTTAAGTCGCATAGAGGGAAAATTGATCCGTTATCTGCATTTATGACAACAGAAGATTCAAGTTTTAATCTACTAGACTACCTCAAGAGCCTTTCCGATTGCGAATATTTTGAAAAAATAGAAGAAATTGTGGTTAGTAGAACTGACGGATGGGATTCCATAATTAATGAAATGGCTAAAGTGCAAAGGTCTAGTGAGGACATCATGTATGTCTTGGACATTTTTCTAAAATCCTATTTTAATTATTGGCATTCAGACAGAAAAGCAAAATATATCACTAGGCTCTTAAAGTATTTGGCTATAAGGAAGAGCGGTATTAAAGTAAGAATTAAAAATTATATGATCAACTTATCCTTTCAGCTAGTAGGTGCTGAATTAAGCGGTTACTTGGGCTACAAATATTTTGAGTATTTGGAAACTAAATATCTTGAATATCAAAAAATATCTGAAATCCAAGAGGAAGATATTTTAATGATAATTCGAAAGGAAAAAATTTTCTTCACAAAATGGCAGAATGGAGAAATTGAATTGCGATATTACATTGAAAATTTTGTCACAAATAATGCTGATAATCAAAACCTAATCAATTTGAAAGAAAAGCTACAACGGAGCCGAACAAGAGGTGAGACTAATTCCATTGAAATTGAGATAATTAATACAATCTCTAAGATTGAAAATCTGTTATGAACTAAAATCCATTGCTAATTTTGACCCTGAGCACAAGATTGTCATGATGCAGGAGAATTAGTTAACTTTTTACTTATTCCCTCGAAATAGTCTAACGATGACGTTAATCAAAAAGAGGATCGGCGGAGATGATTATTACTATTATGTAATGATAGTTGAAAAAGGAGATCAAGAGCAATTAGTGGTCACTGAAATAGGTAAAAAGGGAACGGATCCGAATGAGTTTGATCAAAGACGATGGGTGGCACTAGAAGAACACGGAAGAAAAATTAAGAAGTTGTGGCTAGAATCTCAAAAGGAATATCATTTTGAAAATAAACCCGAATATCCCGATCACGACATTGATGCGTTACTAGATATTAAATATGGATATCGAACGTGTAAGGAAGAACTCTCTCCAGAAGAGGTGAAAGAGTTCGAAGAAGTGCTGTTTGTCCGGTATGTTTATGGAACGACAACGTTAGAAGGGAATACGTATACAGAATCAGAAACAGGCGAACTCCTCAACTCAGGTCAAATATCAGTAACTAGGAGCACAACGGAAGCAATCGAGATCCTCAACTTCAAGAAGGCAAGGAATTTTGTTACTAACTATAATAGAGAAATATCCGAACAATTCATTAGAAACATTCATTCAATTCTTATGAAAGGTCTCAAGAAACCTGATGGCAGTAAAATCCATTTGGGCACATACCGTACAGAAGAATCAAAACTCAAAGACATTTTTTATAGACCTTGTCCTCCTGATTTAATCGAAACAAAAATGAAGTATACAATCGAGGAGTTCTACGCCGGAGCTAAGAAATCAATTCATCCCATTGAATTAGCATGCATTTTTCATCAAAGGTTTGAGGAGATACATCCGTTCGAAGATGGCAACGGTAGAACAGGTCGAGAGGTTCTTAACTACATATTACGAAGAACGGGATTCCCGCAGATTTACATACCTCCTTCAGAACATCGATTCTATTTTTACAGTTTGACGGAGGGGAACAAACCCAATTACGTGCCCCTAATAGACTTCGTAATTCATAGGATGTATCAGTCACTGTTCTACTTCCTAACCAGAACTGGCATGAGTGTCGATATGTTTTCGAAGGAATTTGAAAGATATAATGAAGCAACAGAAGGCAAAGAAGAATATAAAAAGTTCATTGAACTCAGTGAGAAATTTAATGCCGCGGGCACTTTACCATGATTAATAATTAGCATTTCGGTTCTTATTCACACTATCTGTTTTCAACCAATTATTGTGCTACCATTAGAGTGGCTGCCAACGCAAATGAAGTTAAGGCCACTTGGACACATACTGTGTTCCTTAATCAGTATGTTCTCTGTAGTGATCGTGTAACTCCTCGTCGGTTTTGAACAAAGCCCCGCAATAACATTTGAACTCCCTCTCCTCGGACATTGCAAATAACATTTGGCAACATTCCTATTAATACCTGAATAATCTTCTTTCCAGACTTCTTTCTAGACTTACAAATTAGAATACCCCTAAAGTTTTTAAATTTCGTTGCCTTTTTCTAATTCTAAAGGTTACAAACTCATGCACAAAATTTGGGGTTTAAGAATTTCTTATTCAAACATTAAGCATAATTACGACCAGTGTACCAATTAATTTAAATCTAATAACCCAAATAAATGATAATGTGCAATCGCACGGAAGACATAACCTACTAGATAATAAACTCAAATTCTTTGCACTTACTACGGTTATTGTTTCCGCTCTGCTCATACCATTAACCATACCTCATATTTTGCACAGATCAATGATATATCATATTATAATTCATATTGTGAGCTTAAATATTTCAGTTTTCCTTGGATTGGTGGCAATTTTTGCTTATCTAAAAAATAGCAGCTTAAGGATGCTATGTATGGCATTAGGATTTGTAACTCTTGCAATTGTAGAGGTAATAATGTTGCTAACTTCTACAGGTAATTTGGCCAACGTAATATTACCATCTGTAAATATTGAGTTACCCCACATAGTATTATTAATAATGTTGACCTTATTTGGGTTGGGGCTCCTTAAGACAAATTGAGCTATAAATTCGATTCAATATA
>Ga0207647_10002378_pt1 | contig 14277 bp, 9 predicted proteins | sample KBSCornC2_FD_184295 | JGI IMG/M metagenome (GOLD analysis project Ga0207647, IMG submission 184295) | Corn rhizosphere microbial communities from Kellogg Biological Station, Michigan, USA - C2 (SPAdes) (version 2) | ecosystem: Host-associated > Plants > Roots > Rhizosphere ...
TGGAGCCGTGTACTTGCTTTGTTCTCTTTGTCAAGCGGGGGGGCGATTCGATGCGGAACATTCTAACGGGTGCAGCACGGGCGCGGCACAGACAGGCGCGTCTCCTCATAGTTTTGACGGCGGCTTTTCTGATGGTTGCGCCGAAGGCGTCCGCCCAATCAGACACAAAGGCGAGCGTAACACGTGAGGGTGCCGAGCAGGTCAAGTCGGCGGCTGATGCAGGGAAGCCGATCGACACTGCCACGATCCAACAGCCGATGGCGCGGATGATTGCTGCAATGACGAACGCCGCCGTGGCGGATAATCAGGCCTATGATGAGGCGCTCGAGGCAACGGGAATCGAGAAGCTCGTCACCCTCGAAGGCCTGACGCCCAGTTCCGATGTGCTGGATCACTGCGACAGGATAAGCACTCTCGCCCAGCGTGCCGATGCAATGGGCAAGCGTTTCGACGATTATGTCGCGCTCGCGCGCAAGCAGGGCGAGGTCGAAGTCGCCGCGCACAATATACAGCCGATAGAATTGTCGGGGTTCCTGGATGGGACCGTGGACGGGAGGGCGAGCTTCGAACAGAGATGGGCCGCGAGCGCGACGTTCGCGCGCGAGGCGGCGGGCTTGTGCACGATCTTAGCCCGGCGTCACTGGAGCCTCAGCCCGTCCAACGTGCTCGAGATAGAGGAGCCCGACCTGACCGAAGCGCAGCGTCGGATTGAAAGCCTGCAGCAGGCCGTGCAGCGCGTGCTTGCGTTGGAAGAAGCAAGAAACGAAGAGGCGGCAAAGCAGACGGAGAAGCTGCCGAGCGGGCAATAAGGCCGCGGCTCACGATGCCGTTGTCCGGTCGCGCTTACTGCCCTTTCCTCTCCTCACCTCTTCTTCACGAACTCCGCGCGCAGCACGAGGCCTTTGATGCCTTCATATTTGCAGTCGATCTCCTGGGGATCGCCGGTCAGGCGGATCGACTTGATGAGCGTGCCGCGCTTCAGCGTCTGGCCGGCGCCCTTGACGACGAGATCCTTGATCAGGGTTACCTGATCGCCATCGGCGAGGATGTTGCCGACGGCGTCGCGCACGATCACTTCGTCCCCGGCCGGAGCGGCCTTGAGCTCACTTGCGGGAACCCATTCGCCGCTGGCTTCATCATAAACATAGTCTTCGTCTTCGGCGGCCATTCCTGCGTCCTCGTGCTGAGGGCCGCCCCTGCACGTCCAAGCCGAAGCGCGCAACCGGAGACCGCCCCTCCCTGGCCCCGCCCGTAAACCAAAGGGCGGCGAGCCTTCCGTCCAGCGGTTCCCCTGCGTGAATACGACAAAGGGCGCAGGCGCCGCGATGCACCTGCGCCCTTCGATCGGCCCCCGCGCTTAGAAGCGGACGGAAATGTCGGCCAGATAGGAGCGGCCGTACAATTGATAGCCGCCGTCGTTGGCCAGGTTCTGGACATTGTTGTCCGAGCTGAACCGGGCACGCTCGTCGGTGAGATTGCGCGCCTGAAAGCGCAGCCCGATCGCCTTGGTGAGCTGATAGGACAGGCTCGCGTCCAGCGTGGTTTCCGGCGCCAGGCTCTTGAGCACGGTGCCGACCCAAGTGGGCGCGACGGTGAAGCGCGAATGATACTTGGTCGCCAAGCGCAGTTCGAAACCGTCCTTGCTGTAGAAGGCGTCGAACTCGGCAGTGTTCTTGGCGACGCCGACCATCAGGTAGGGATTGGTAGAGGGTGCGAATTCGTGGATGTTCGATTCCACGCGCGCATAATTGGCGTAGACGCCGAAATCCTTGAGCACGCCGGGCAAGAAGTAGAAGCGCGTCTGGAAGGTCGCCTCGGCACCGCCGACATTGCCGCCTTTGCCATTGTTCACGCCGCTGATGATATATTGCGTGCCATTGATCGTCTGAAGCGAGCTGCTGGCGCCGATGAACGTGTCGAGGTGCTTAAAGTAGAGCGCCAGCGCGAACATCGATTCTTCGTGGAAGTAATTTTCGTACGAAAGGTCGATCTGCTTGGCGCGGTACGGCTTCAGGAACGGATTGCCGCCACCGCCCGTCGCGGGCTGGCCCGTCACGATCGGATTGAGAACGAAGCCCGTCACTAGAGCCTCCAGCGGCGGGCGCGAGATGGCGATGCTGGCACCGAAGCGGAGCTGCTGCTTGTCGGTCAAGTGTGCGGTCAGATTCAGCGACGGCAGCCATTCGGTATAGCTGTTCTTCAGGCTGACTGGGATCGCCGCAGCGCTTCCGACCTGCTGATAACCATCGCTGCGGGTGCGAACATGTTCGACACGCAGGCCGATCGAGCCGTTGATCGGCACGCTGCCGCCGTCGCTGGCGAAAGCGAGCTTGGCATAGCCTTCCGCAGTTTTCTCGCCGACGCGGGTGTGCTGAAGCAGCTGCTCCGCCCAGCTCGGGACCGAGCTGTTGGGGTAGACCATGGGTAACAGCTTATCGAAATCGCCATACACCATGGGCGGCGCGTCGAAGCCATGGACGGAGAATTCCTCAAGGCCCGCATTGGCGAGGCTGACCGTGTGCGCCGCCGCGTCGCAGAAGCCGCTCGCACCTGATCCGGCGCAGAGGTTGTACTGGAAATTGCGATGGTGCTTGGCGCGATCCGACAGGCGGCCGCCGACCTCGAGCGACTTCAGGAACGCGCCATCGAAATTGCGCTTGATGCTAGCGGTCGCCGCCGAAATGCGATCGCGCGTATATTCGGGGCCCGCGCTCTGCCCTTCGCGGCCATTGAAGCTGGGATCGGTGCTGGGCATCGCCGCCTGGATCGACGGATTGGCGGGATCGGGCCCGAGCAGGCGCGCCGAGGGCGTCTTGCCATCGCTTATGTCGAAGACGAGGCCATTCGCATATTGGGTCTGAAGGTAGATGGCGAGCCACTGATTGCGGCGCTTGGCGTAGGAATGCGAGAGGTCGACGATCGCTTCCCATCCATCTCGCGCCCACTTGGCATTCAGGCCGTAGACCTGGAGCTCGTGCCGTTCCTTGTAGCGATTGATCTCGCTCTGATAGTTGGGGAAGGCGTTGTTGGTGAGGTTTGCCGCGACCACCGAGCCATTGACGATTTTGTAGGTGTTGCCCGCGGCGTTGTAGACGCCCGCATTACCATTGTCCCAGTTGCCGAGGATGTTGTTAGCGTACCAGCTCTGGAACTGGTTTTCGCTGATCGTGTATCGCGAATAAAGCGAGTCCGCATTGATCGTAAGGCTGTCGGTCGGCTGCCAGCCGGCATTGGCCACAAAGGCGGCGCGATCCTGCGTGACTTCCTTGACCTCCGTAACGAGGCCCCAGGTCGTGTTGTCGGGCTTGCCGTCGCCATTCAAATCGCCGGTATGGCCGCCGGTGCTTTCGGGTGTGTTCCAGCCGAAGGTACGGAAGTCAGGAAAGCCGTTCTTCTCCTTCTGCACGCTGGCAGCAAGCGCGACCGCGAAGCGATCGCTCAAGTGCGAAACATAGGCGGCGCTGCCGCGATAGCCCCAGGGGCTATAATGCGGGAGATCCTTGCCCGCTTCGTTATAGGTCGGGCCGGCGCGGAGGCTGACCGCGGGGCCCTTATAATCGAGCGGGGTGAGCGTGCGGATGTCGATCGTCGCGGCAATACCCCCCGGCACGAGCGAGGCATCCTGCGTTTTGTAGACCTGAGCGCCCGAGAGCACTTCGGAAGGATAGACTTCCCAGCGCACATCCTGCGACGGTTCCGACGAGGCGACCTCGCGTCCATTCACCAGGCCGAAGACGAAGCGCGGCCCCAGACCACGCACCGATGCCTGGCTGGCGTTGCCGCGATCACGCGTGGTGTTGACGCCCGGCAGGCGGTTCAATTCCTCAGCGATCGTCACGTCGGGAAGTTGGCCGATGTCTTTAGTCGAGATGACATCGGAGATCAGATCACTGCTCCGCTTGAGCTGGATCGCGTCACGCAAGCTGGCGCGAACGCCGGTGATCACGATATCCTCAGCGGCGGTACCGGAGTCAGTAGTTTGGGCGAATGCCGCTTCACTCAACAGGCATGACAGGCTGAGCGCGCTTGCGCCAACCAACAGGGTCTGGCTGACCGTTTTCATTGTCTTTCCCCTCTCGAGCTGCGCCCCTTCTTGATCGTGAGCGGCAGTTCATTCATCATACAATTAGGGTGACCGGTGTCAATTGTATGATCAAGTAAGATTGAGCAAGTCGCCAGCGAGACTATACCCCTTATAATTCAATTGTTTCCTGACAGCAGGGCGGAATCGGCGAGACATAGCCGGGCAGCAAGAAGAAAAGGCGAGGACGGGAAAATGCATCATGGCCGAGGCTCTGCGACTGCGGATAGTATCATCAAGCCGCACAAGGCCTGGGGATCGGTATCCCGCCGCGACATGATCGCCACCGCGATGGGCGCGACGCTGGTGGCCGGCATGGCGCGGGCGGCGGACCCCTCGCCCGCCGCCGCGCTACTGCGTGAACGTATCCTGCTCGATGATGGCTGGCGCTTCCATCTCGGGCATGCTGCCGACGCCGAGCGCGATTTCGGCTTCGGCCGTGATCAGCGGACCTTCGCCAAGGCCGGGGTCACTTCACCCGCAACGCTCGCCGAATTCGACGAAAGCGACTGGGCAGAGATACGGATACCCCACGATTGGGCGACCGATCTGCCCTACGCGACGCCGCCCGCACCGCTCCCCGAGGGTCGCGCGGATGCCGCCGCCGCCCATGGCTTCAAGGCGATCGGGCGCGATTTCCCTCAGAACAGCGTCGGATGGTATCGCCGCAAGCTCCCGCTCTCCAGCGGCGATGAAGGCAAGCGCATCTTCCTGGAATTCGACGGCGTGTTCCGCGACTGCCAGCTGTTCGTGAATGGTTATGCGGTGGCGCGCGAGGAAAGCGGCTACGCGCCGTTCGGGGTCGACATCACCGATTTCCTCGATCTTTCCGGCGCGACACAGCTGGCCGTACGCATCGATGCATCCTTGGGCGAGGGCTGGTTCTACGAGGGCGCGGGCATTTACCGCCATGTCCATTTGGTGAAGACCAACCCCGTCCATGTGCCGCAATGGGGCGTGTTCGTCCGCAGCGACGTGAACGGCGAAGGGGCGGCGGTTCATGTCGAAACCGAAGTTCGGGTGGATCGCGATCAGCCCGCCTCTGTCTCGATCCGCCACCGGATCGAGACAGAGGCGGGTGCGGTGGTCGCGCAAACCTCCGTGCCGCCTTTTACGATCGCCGCGCACGCAACCGACACGAGCCGGGCCAGCGCGCAGGTGCCGAAGCCCTTGCTGTGGTCGATCGAAACGCCGCACCTTTATCGCTGTGTGACCGAAGTTTTGATCGACGGCGCGCCGGTCGACCGCATCGTGACGCGGTTCGGCATCCGCACGATCCGCTTCGATGGAGAACGGGGCTTCTTCCTAAATGGCAAGCCCGTGAAGTTGCTTGGCACGTGCAATCACCAGGACCATGCCGGCGTCGGCACCGCCATTCCCGACAGGCTGCATGCCTGGCGGGTCGAGCAGCTCCAGTCGATGGGCAGCAATGCATGGCGATCCGCGCATAATCCGCCCGCCGCCGCGTTGCTCGACATCTGCGATGAGAAGGGCATGCTGATGATCGACGAGGCGCGGATCAATAGCAGCAGCGCCGAAGGGATCGACCAGCTGACGCGGATGGTGCGACGCGACCGCAACCATCCCTGCGTCATCCTGTGGTCGGTCGGGAATGAGGAGCCGCAACAGACCAGCCAGCGCGGCGCGCGCATCTCCGCCGAGATGAAGCGCCATATACTGGGGATCGATCCCACCCGGCCGATCACGCAGGCGTTCGACAAAGGGTTCGGCGACCCGCCGTCACGTGTGGTCGACGTGATCGGTTTCAACTATCGCACCGATCAGATCCCCGCATTCCATGCTCGTTTCCCCGATCAGCCGATCATCGGCACGGAAACGGGAAGCACCGTCTCCACGCGCGGCGTCTACGTTAATGATCCCGCCGCGCACCTGCTGCGCGCCTATGACACCGAGCATCCGTGGTGGGCGACCACCGCGGAGGAATGGTGGAAGATTGCGGACGCGCACGCCTACATTGCGGGGGGCTTCATCTGGACCGGTTTCGATTATCGCGGCGAGCCGACGCCCTTTCCGCAATGGCCGAGCACCTCAAGTCAGTTCGGCGTGCTCGATCTGTGCGGCTTCCCCAAGGACAATTACTTCTATTACCGCGCCTGGTGGCGACCGGACAAACCGATGGTCCACCTGCTTCCACATTGGAACTGGCCGGGCAAGGAAGGTCAGCCGATCGAGGTGTGGGCCTACGCCAATTGCGAGGAGGTGGAGCTGCGGCTGAATGGTCGCAGCCTCGGCCGTAAGCCGATGGAGCGGAACGGCCATATAGCGTGGCGCGTGCCCTATGCACCGGGGCGGATCGAAGCGATTGGCTACACTCACGGGCGAATGGTGGCGCGCGATCGGCGGGAAACGGCGGGTCCGGCCGAGGCGGTGCGGATTGCGCCCGATCGAACGCGGATCGCGGCGGACGGGCGCGATCTGGCGATGCTTACGGTGAGTATCGTGGATGCGAAAGGACGCATAGTGCCGGACGCCGCCCATCCGATCACGATCACCGCTGCGCGCGGATTGCGCCTGCTCGGCACGGGCAATGGTGACCCCAACGGCATCGTACCCGACCATGCCGCGACCCGGCCCGCTTTCCATGGGCTAATGCAGGCGATCGTGCAGTCGGACGGGAGCGCCGGCGCAATCCGGATCGGGGCGACCGCCCCCGGCCTCAGGGAGGATGCCGTTTCCCTGCTGGCTTTCGGTGAATGGAGCCGAACCCATGCCTAGCTTTTGGAAGGCCGGCCTTCTGGCGCTCGTGCTGGGGGAGGCTTCGGCCGCTACCGCAACGCCCCGCGAAGCCCCCTTCTACCTGGGGGCGGACATGTCCTTCGCCAACGAGATGCAGGATTGCGGCGCCGCCTTTAAGGACAAGGGTAAACCGGTCGATCCGATTGAGCTGCTGCGGCGCCGAGGTGGCAATCTTGTACGGGTGCGCATCTGGAATAACCCGACGCGGACGCACTATAGCAACCTGGCCGACGTCGCGCGCACGATCCGCCGCGCGAAGGCGGCGGGGCTGCAGGTGCTGCTCGATTTCCATTATTCGGACGATTGGGCGGACGGCGACAAGCAATATCCACCTGCGGCCTGGGCCGGGCTGCCGACCGCCGCCCAGGCGCAGGCGCTGCACGATTATACGCGGCACGTACTCGACACGCTGGGGAGCGAAGGCCTGCTGCCGGAACTCGTGCAGGTCGGCAACGAGATCAATCACGAGCTGCTTGGGGGCACCAAGAAAGACATCGACTGGGCACGCAACGCTCAGCTGATCAATGCAGGCCTGCGCGCGGTACGCGAAGCCGCGGCTATCGCGCATCGGCCGATCCGCGCCATGCTGCACATTGCCCAGCCCGAAAATGCGGAACCCTGGTTCGCGGCCGCGGCCTCCGCCCGAGTGACCGATTATGACGTGATCGGGCTCAGCTATTATCGCAAATGGTCGACCGAGCCGATGTCCGGGCTGGCGCAAACGATCAGCCGGTTAAAGGTGCGGTATAAGAAGGACGTCGTGCTCGTCGAGACGGCCTATCCCTACACCGTCTCCCCGGCGCCTGGGGTGCACCATCTGCTGGGACCGGATTCGCTTGATCCCGGCTACCCCGCGACACCGGCGGGCCAGGCGGCCTATATGATCGACGTAACGCAGCGCGTGATCGACGCGGGGGGTGCGGGCGTCGTATATTGGGCGCCGGATTGGATTCCTGCGGCCTGCACCAAGGGCTCCACCACCCCATCAAACTGGAGCAATGCTGCCTGGTTCGGCAGCGACAATAGCTGGAACGCCTTGCCGGTGCTGGATTTTCTGGATCACCCTTATCGCCGCACCAGCCAAACACGCTGATTGCGTCCGTCGAAATCTGACCTAGCCAAAGGATATATATCGACCGCAAACCTCCGGTAGTGTTGTACAGAAGCGACACACGAGTGTGAACCGAACGGACCCCCTTTATCTCGCGGAACCTTTGACTAGGGTTCACACATCCGCCGGGCGGGGACCCCGGAAGATAACTACACCGAGGCACGATGTCGCGACGCAGATCGTCGGACGTCATTTTTCAGAGGGGCGTTGAAAAACCCATGAACATTCACGTCGGACGGCTTCTCGCCGGCTCCGCTTTGTCGGCTATGCTGATCTCGATCGCGTCGCCGGCTTCCGCACAAACCGATACCGCCGCAGCGAACGGCCCGGCCTCGCCGGCTACTGTCGAAGCCAGCAAGACGGCAGATTCAGACGAAGTCGTCGTCACCGGCACCATTTTCCGCCGCACGAACGCCGAGACGCCGTCGCCGGTGACCATTCTGACCGCGGATTCGATCCAGAAGGCAGGCATCACCACGGTCGCCGACGCGATCCGCTCCATCTCTGCCGACAGCGCCGGTTCGATCGGCACGGGCTTTCAGACCGGCTTCTCCGCCGGTGGCGCCGCGGTTTCGCTGCGCGGCCTCGGCGTCTCCTCGACGCTGGTGCTCGTCGACGGGCTGCGTTCGACCAATTTCCCGATCAATGACGACGGCCATAACGCCTATGTCGACCTGAACTCGATTCCATTCAGCCTGGTTGATCAGGTGCAGGTGCTGAAGGACGGTGCGTCCTCCTCATACGGCGCCGACGCGATCGGCGGCGTGGTCAACCTGATCATGAAGAAGACCTTCACGGGCCTGGAAGGCACGTTCGAGGGCGGCGTCGCATCGCGCGGCGACGCGGGCCGCATCCGCGGTTACCTGACCGCCGGCTATGGCGACTATGACGAGCAGGGCTTCAACGTCTACGTCAACGCTGAATATCAGCACGACGGCCGGGTTTCGAACCATGACCGCGGCTATCCTTTCAACACGCTCGACCTGACGCCTTCGGGCGGTATCGACAACAACACGGCAGATGGCGGCTCGCTCGCGATCAACACGCCCACGGCCTATGTCGCGCGCGTCCATCAGAATGACCTCAACAATCCGCTGAGCGGGGCCACCGGCACGCCGCTGTCGGGCTCGCAATATCTGGCGCTCGGCCTGGCGAACTGCCAGCGCGGCACCTTCACCGTGACCACGGGCGGATCGCAGGGCACGGGCTGCAAATACGACCTGACCGACATGTATCGCCAGCTGCAGCCGCTGCAGGAGCGTTACTCGTTCAACGGCCGCTTCAGCTTCCGCGTGAGCGACAATATCGAAGGCCTGATCACGGCGAGCTACAGCCGCGATTACGTCAATATCACAACCAACTTCCCGTCAGCGATCCGCAACACGCAGCCGTTCGGCGGCGCCCCGTCGCTCGCGTCGAGCAACCCGGGGATCGTGCTTCCCGTCTACGTCTGCTCGTCGGGCGTGAACTGCGCGACCGCGAGCGATCGCAAGCTCAACCCGAACAACCCGTTCGCAACGGCCTACGCCAATGATCCGGCGAACGGCGCTGCGCGTATCTATTATCTGTTCGGAGACATTCCGATCGTCAGCGAGCGCGAAAACAAGGTCTATCGCGTCACCGCCGGCCTGCACGGCACCATCGGCGACGACTGGGATTGGCGTGTCGACGGTGTCTATGCCCGCGACAATCTGACGCTGACGCAGCACGGCTATCTGAACATCGCCAACCTGCTCAAGTCGATCAACACGGGCTCCTATAATTTCGTCAATCCGCAGACGAACAGCCAAGAGGTTCGCGACTTCATTTCGCCGGACAAGGTGACGCCGTCGCATTCGGAGATGATGTCGTTCGACGCATCGATCAGCAAGAAGCTGATGCCGCTGCCCGGCGGCGATCTGCAGCTCGCGATCGGCGGACAGGTGCGCCGTGAAGAGCTGGAGAATAACAACCAGAATGCAGCGCTCGACACATACAACCTGACCACGTCGTCGGCGTTCGGCAAGCACACCGTTTCCGCCGGTTATTTCGAAATCGACGCACCGATCCTTAAGCAGCTCGAGATCAACGCGTCGGGTCGTTATGACCATTATTCGGAAGGCTTCAGCCACTTCTCACCAAAGATCGGTGCCAAGTTCACGCCGATCAAGCAGATCGCGCTGCGCGGCACCTTCGCCAAGGGCTTCCGTGCTCCGACCTTCGCGGAATCGGGTGCGAAGAGCCAATATGCGGGCTTCGTCAGCACGACCCCGCCCTGCCCCTTCATCCTGACGCATGGCGGCACGGGCACGGCCACGGCCTGCTCGGCGAACGGCAATCCGTACAACAACAGCTACAGCCTGGGCCGCGGCTATGCCGGCAACCCCGACCTGAAGCCGGAGAAGTCGCGCAGCTATACTCTGGGCGCCGTGGCGCAGCCGGTGCAGTGGCTGAGCCTGACCGCCGATTATTATAATGTCCGCAAGTCGGACCTGATTATAGGCGGTCCACGCACGGGCGCTGCGGTCACCGCTTATTACAGCCAGACCAACCTGGCTGCCGCACAGGCCGCTGTGGCGGCGGTGGGTCAGGGCTATTCGGTGAACGTGGCCGACTCGGTCGATCCGCTCTTCCCGAATGCGCTCCCCCGTCTGCTCATCCTCAACGTGCCGTGGGTCAACGCGAATTATGCGGTGACTTCGGGCATCGACGTGAGCGCGACGGCCAATCTCCGTCTGAGCGACAATGTCCGGTTCACCAGCCGCGTCGAAGCCACTCATGTGATCAAGTATAATGTGCACACCGCCGATGGCGTGCAGCATTATGCCGGCACCATGGGCCCGTATGATCTGTCGTCGGGCAACGGCACACCGTCGTGGCGCGGCAACTGGCAGAACACGCTTAGCCTGGGCAAGCTTGATCTGACTGCGACGACCTATTACGTCAACAGGATCAAGGCGGTCAGCGAAGACCAGGGTACGCCATTGGATTGTGACAATGGCAACCTCTACTCCAAGTCATCGCCCTATGATCAGAAGTTCTGCTACGTTAAGAAGTTCATCTACACGGATCTGAACATCACGTATCACGTGAACGACAAGTTCACCTTCTGGGTGAACGTGCTTAACCTGACCGATGCCAAGGCACCGCTCGCGGCGGCTGCCTACACTTCGGCGCCGAACTATCTGACGACGTGGCACTCGGCGGGCGCAATCGGCCGCCAGTATCGCGCCGGCGCACGTTTCAAGTTCTGATCCTCTAACGGATCAGTCCCTGGAGGGGCGGTTCCAGCGATGGAGCCGCCCCTTTTTTGTCAGTGCAGGGTTTCGTGCCGCTCGAGCATCGCGACGAACTCCGCGATCTTGCGCGCGCGCGTTTCCGCCCGCTTCACCGCGCCAATGCGGTAGAGGATCGCGTAGCGATTGGCGCCGGTGAGGGTGGCGAAGAAGGCGGCCGCGGCGGGATTGGCATCGAGTGCGGCCTGCAGATCCGGCGGAACCCCGGCCTTGCTGGCCGACGCATAAGCCGCAGCCCACCGCCCGTCTTCCTTCGCTGCCTCGACCTCCGCGAGCCCACGCGGGCACATGCGGCCGGCGGCGATCAGCTGCTCGGCCCGATCACGGTTCTTCTGCGACCATTTGCTGCGCGCCTTGCGCGGCGTGAAGCGGACCAGCCACCAATCCTGATCGTAGGGGTGAAGCTGCCCGTCGATCCAGCCGTGGCAGAGCGCGCTATCGATCGCCTCGCTCTTGGTGAGGCACGCAGCCGCATTGCCCTGTTTGGCGAGTTTCAGCCACAGGCCCGGCGAGTCCGCCGGCTGCGCGGCGAGCCAGGCTTCGAAGGCGGGCTGATCAGGGAGGGCCAGGATCGGAAGGCCTGCGCGGTGTTCGGGGACGCTCATCTGTTCCCTCATCATCTTTGACCATGCTGAGCCGAAGCGTGTTTCGATATCGCCAAAAGGGGCGCCGCCCAATGGGCGCGCGCAGGAGATGAGTGGATAGTGACGCCATCGACTCGATGGAGGTCATCCATGGTGCGTGTCCCCTTCGCCATCGCCGCCGCCTTCGCGCTTGCAGCCGCGCCAGCCGCTGCCGGCCCCTGCAAGGACGCCAAGGGCAAGTTCATCAAATGCCCGTCCAGCCATGTCATAAAGGGCAAGGACGGCAAATGCCGGGTGGCGTCGGGTCCGAACAAGGGCAAGTTCACCAAATGCCCCTGAGGCTGAATGACGGGTAACGCCAAAGCCACGTTGACAGCCCCGCCCTCCTTCGCCAAAGACGCGCCTCCCCCATCCCGGTGGCGCCTTTGGACAGGTGGCCGAGTGGTTAAAGGCAGCAGACTGTAAATCTGCCCGTGTTTCACGTACGCTGGTTCGAATCCAGCCCTGTCCACCATCTGCCCGAGGGGCGGTTCAGCGATCAACTAATCAGCCGCGGATCGGCTAAAGGTCGATCCCGACTGCCACGAAGCCGTGGAATCCTGGAGAACGCCCCTTATCAGTGAAGCTCGGGCCGGCCGATGCGAGGAGCCTGAAAGGCGTTTTCAGCTGACGGATGAAGCCGATGCCAAAGCTGGTCGAACCCCGGCCGTCGATCGTATTGGCGCCTTGGCGATCCGCCTCGATGCCGATCAGCAGGCGATTGTTGAAGCTGCGCCTGAGGGCGATGCCCCCGGTCCAATAATCGCGATTGCCCGCACCCGGGTTGATCGCATAGCCGCCACCGCCGAAAACCGACCAGGAACCCATATCCTTCTGCGCCCAGATCGGGAGGAAGGCGGTCACCCTGCCTGCGCCAAGACCCCGGCTTGCGGTGGGCAAAGTGATGCCTGGAAATGCGGCGATCGACAGACCGGCCTTCTCATTATGGTAGAAGCGGAACTTGACCGAAGCTTCGATATCGCCCCGGCCGAAGCGCCACCCCGACGTATCATGCGTATAGCTGACAGGTAGGCCTAGCGTGAGCTGCAGGTTAGGCGCGGCGCCATAGTTCAGTTCCGCGCCCGTTGCGCCGTCGAACGCCCCGCCCCTGCCTGAGATATCCGCGAAGGGTGCATAGATCTCCCAATGACCGGTATCGGTCGGCTCCGGATCGTCGGTAAGGAACGGCGGCCCTGCATGGGCGGCACAAGGCAGGAGCAACGCTGCCGGAAGCGAAAGCGCTACGATCGTTGCCGCCCGCAGCAGCTTGGCCGTCTTCATTCCCGCTCGCCGTGTGTCGGGTGACGGCCCGGTGGTTGCGGTAGGACGATAATCAATAAGATGATTGCAATCATGAGGATGAGCGAGGCGAGAGGCCGGCTGACCTCCAAACCACCCTGGGAGCGCGGCTTATCGAACCAATCGCCCACGGTGGCACCCAGCGGGCGCGTGAGAATGAAAGCAGCCCAGAACAGCAGAACGTGGCTCAGGCGTGTGGCGTAATAAAGCAGCGCCAGAACGAGCAGGCATGCGCCGAACAGCAGCGCGCCGCCGCCATAGCCGAGCGCGCCGTCGGCTGCCCAATCGCCCAATGCGGTGCCCAGCGTCTGGGAAAAGGTGATCGTGATCCAATAAAAGGCTTCCGCACGTGGGCTGGCGACGCTGTCGACCGCGATCGTGCCGAGCGTTCGGTGCCAGGCGAACAGCGAAACCAGCACACAGGCGAACAGAAGCAACGTGCCGCCCGGATATCCCAGACCGAGCGACCGATCGGCGAAGTCGGCGAGCGTGGTTCCACATGTGGTGGAGGCAACGATCGTGGCCCAGTAGAGCCAGGGGTTGAACCCACGCGCGCGAATTTGCGCCCAGACAAGCACCAGCAGCAATGCACCGAAGATCGCCGTGCCGGCGAGATAGCCGTTGATTGCGGAGCCAGCAGCATCGGGCGTGGTTTCGCCGAGCCAGGTCATGCTGACCGTGTCTCCGCCTGTTTCACCTAGCGTGGTCGCCAGGATCTTTATCAGCCAGAAGCCCAGCGTGACCGCCGGAACCTTTGCAAGCACTTCGCCCGTTCGGTTCGTGTCGATCATGTGCATCCTCTTGAGACCCAATGCCGACGCCGCCGGCGCCTCAGAACCGCAGCGATGGCCCCAGGATCAGCCCCTCCGCAATAACCGTCGCCGCGCCGGCGGCGATCCAGATCCAGTTACGGGAGATGACGTATGGTGACGCGGCAGGTGCGCCAAGGCGAATATAGGAAGGTGCCCACAGAAGGCCGGATGGGCCTCCGAAGGAGGAGGCGACCGCCGAGGCGAGCAGCACGAACAGGCCGACCGGATTGAGTAATCCGATCGCGAGCGCGGTGCCGCCGATCGTCCAATAGGATATACAGGCGAGGCGGCGCGCTTGGCGCCGCCCCTTCTCGTCGTT
>Ga0207647_10002380_pt1 | contig 14274 bp, 12 predicted proteins | sample KBSCornC2_FD_184295 | JGI IMG/M metagenome (GOLD analysis project Ga0207647, IMG submission 184295) | Corn rhizosphere microbial communities from Kellogg Biological Station, Michigan, USA - C2 (SPAdes) (version 2) | ecosystem: Host-associated > Plants > Roots > Rhizosphere ...
GGCCTGGACGGCGTACTGGACCCCCTGCGCCGCGAGTTGGCGCGCTACTGCCTGCGCCCGCCGAAGGTGGCGCTGTCGCTGCTCGGCGAGGCGGCGGTGGCCACGGGCGCGCTCCGGCTCGCCCTGGACCACGTGGAGGAGCAGCTGTTCGCGGTCGAGGGCACGGTGACAGGGCGGCGCTGAGCCACCGGCGCCGCAACGCGCTGTGCCCCGGTGGAATTCCGGGGCACAGCGGGTCCGGCGAGGCCCGGGCTCAGGAGGCCTGGCGCTCGGGCCCCTGGTGGATCTCCACGCCGCCCGAGTCACCGAAGGTCAGGCGGCAGGTGTCCGCGCGGTAGGTGGCGACGGAGAGTGCCGCGGTGCGGCCGTCGGCGAGGAAGCGGGTGGTGACCACGAGGACGGGCGCCCCCGGGAGCCGGTCCAGTTCCCTGGCGTCGTCCGCCCGGGCGGAACCGAGCTCGACGGCGCTCTCCCGGCCCTCCAGCTCCAGACGCTGCAGCTCACGCAGCACCGCACGCGCGCGTGCCGGTCCCGACGGTGCGTCTATGGCGGAGAGGTCCGGTACCGACGACTCCGGGACGTAGAGCAGTTCCGCCGCGACGGGCTGGCCGTGGGAGACGCGCGAGCGGCGCACCGTGTACACGGTCTCCTGCGGACCCGTCTCCAGTACTGCGGCGACGGCCGCGGGCGGGGCTGCCGGCGTGCAGTCGACGGCCTGCCAGACGTCCCCGGAGGCCCCCGGCCAGGCGTGCTGCTCGGTGCCGACCGCGACGCCCACGCGCGGCGGGGCGACGGTCGTCCCGACACCGCGGCGACGCTGCAGCCTGCCTTCCAGTTCGAGCTGCTCCAGGGCCTGCCGGAGCGTGGCGCGCGCGACGCCGAAGCGGGCGGCCAGATCGCGTTCGTTGGGCAGGATCTCGCCCACGGAGAACTCGGAGTCCAAAGCCTCACTGAGCACGGTCTTGAGATGCCAGTACTTCGGTTCCGGCACCGATTCCAACTGCGTGGTCCCCACCCTGTCCTCCGCAATCGCCGTGGTCCGGCGGCGTTTTAGCGCCCTTGTTTATTAAAGGTTGTTGCACTTATCTGCGACCATAGGGCGGCCCAAACCCTTGGTCAAGACCAATCCTGGATCCCGTGGGCGCGACTCTGGGCGCTCGCCGCGCAGGGTTCACAAGGTGTTCGTACGGGAGCGTCCTCGTCGCCTACGCGGAGGCCAGCGAGAGCAGCTTGTCCGGGTTGCGGATGATGTAGAGCGACTGGATGCGCCCCTCGAAGACGTCCACCTGGAAGACGCTGTCCGGCTTGCCTGCGGACAGGACGACGACCGCGAGGCCGCCGTTGAGCTCCATGAAGCGGAAGGACTGGTCCGGCACGCCCTTCCGCGCGGCCCCGACGAGGAAGCGGCCCACCTTGTCGGCGCTCTCCAGGACCCGCAGCGGCGCCCTGGACTTGCCGCCGCTGTCGCCGACCAGCCGCACGTCGGGCGCCAGCAGCGCCATGAGACCCTCCAGGTCCCCCTCCGCCGCGGCGGCGAGGAACCGCTCGGTCAGCTCACGGCGCCGGCCCGGATCGACCTCGTAGCGCGGCCGCCGCTCCTCGACGTGCTTGCGGGCCCGCCCGGCGAGCTGGCGCACCGCCGCCTCACCGCGGTCGAGCATCACGGCGATGTCCGCGTACGGGTAGCCGAAGGCCTCGCGGAGCACGAACACCGCCCGCTCCAGCGGCGACAGTGACTCCAGGACGACGAGGACGGCCAGCGAGACGGAGTCGGCGAGCACGGCCCGCTCGGCGGTGTCCGGAACGGTGTCCCCGAAGTCGGTCGCATAGGGCTCGGGCAGCCACGGGCCGACGTACGCCTCGTTGCGCGCCTTGACCTGGCGCAGCCGGTCGATGGCGAGGCGGGTGGTGATGCGGACCAGGTAGCCGCGCGGTTCGCGCACCTCGCCGCGGTCGGCGCCGGACCAGCGCAGCCAGGCCTCCTGGACCACGTCCTCCGCGTCGGCCACCCGCCCGAGCATGCGGTAGGCCACCCCCAGCAGGACGGGGCGATGCTCTTCGAAGACGTCGGTTCCGGTGTCGGTGGTCACGGCGTCCATCCCACGCGACGTGTGGGGACATGTCCAGGAGAAATCCACGTGTCCCGGAGCAGAATGACCCGCGGGCCGTCGGCGGTCGGCGGCCGGATTTCGGAGGTGGCCATGCGGTACGCGGTTCTGGGCACGGGCGACGTCGGCCGCACGCTCGGCGGCAGGCTGGCACAGCTGGGCCACGAGGTGACGCTGGGCTCGCGCACGAAGGACAATCCCGCGGCCCTGGAGTGGGCGCGGAGCGCGGGCGCGCAGGCGCGGGCCGGCACGTTCGCGGAGGCGGCCTCGTCCGCCGAGGTGGTGGTCGTCGCCGTCGGCGGGCGGGTGGCGCTCGCCGCACTGGAGGCGGCCGGGGCGGCGAATCTGGACGGGAAGGTCGTCGTCGACGTCTCCAACCCGATGGCGTTCGAGGACGGGGAGGTGCGGCTGTCCCCCGTCGAGTCGGACAGCGTGGGCGAGCAGATCCAGCGCGCCTTCCCGCACGCGCGCGTGGTGAAGACGCTCAACACGGTCAACTCCAGGGTGATGGTGGATCCCGCGCTGGTGCCGGGCGAGCACCACGTCTTCGTGTGCGGCGAGGACGCGGACGCCAAGGAACAGGTCACCGGCCTGCTCGGGGAGTTCGGGTGGCCGCCGCACCGGGTGCTCGACCTGGGCGGCATCCGGGCGGCCCGCAGCGTGGAGATGCTGCTGCCGCTGTGGCTCGACCTCTTCCGGCACCTCGGGCATGCGGAGTTCAACCTGGAGGTGCGCAGGGGCCATTGAAAGCCGTACGGCCGGGAGGTCGGCCACCGTCTGGGGCTACCCGTCGGTAGCAATTGCTGACAAGCTGTCTACACGGCGTCCGTCAGCGAGCCCCACACGAGGAGCACTCCCATGTCCGCCACCGTCTCCTTCAAGGTCCCCTCTCCACGCGGCCCGCAGCCCGTGACCGTCTCCTACACGCGCGTGGGCAGCGGGGAACCGCTGCTCCTGCTGCACGGCATCGGTCACCACCGGCAGGCCTGGGACCCGGTGGTGGACATCCTCGCGACAGAGCGGGACGTGATCGCCGTGGATCTGCCCGGCTTCGGCGTCTCCCCGGCCCTGCCGGAGGGGCTCGCCTACGACCTGCCCACGACGACGGCCGTCTTCGGCGCGTTCTGCGAGGCGATGGAGCTCGATCGCCCGCATGTGGCGGGCAACTCTCTCGGCGGTCTGCTCGCCCTGGAGCTCGGCCGCGAGCAGCTCGCGCGGTCCGTGACCGCTCTGTCCCCGGCCGGTTTCTGGTCCGAGGCGGAGCGGCGCTACGCCTTCGGCGTGCTGCTCGCCATGCGGCACATCTCTCGGCGGCTGCCGCTGCCCCTGGTGGAGCGGCTGTCCCGCTCGGCGGTCGGCCGCACCATGCTGACGAGCACCATCTACGCCCGCCCGGGCCGCCGTTCACCCGAGGCCGTGGTCGCCGAGACGCTGGCCCTGGCGCAGGCGACGGGCTTCGACGCGACCCTCCGGGCCGGCAGCAGCGTCCGGTTCACCGAAGACATCCCCACCGTCCCGGTCACCGTGGCCTGGGGCACCAGGGACATGCTGCTGGTACGCCGTCAGGGGGTGCGCGCCAAGCAGATCGTCCCCCGGGCCCGGCTGGTGCGGCTGCCCGGCTGCGGGCACTGCCCGATGAACGACGACCCGGCGCTGGTCGCCCGCGTGATCCTCGACGGCAGCCGCTGACCGGGCACGCCTCAAGGTCAACGCGCCGGATCCGAGGGCGACTCCGGTGCCGACCAGAGCACTGCCGACGGCCTGGGCGGCCCCGTAGGAGCCCGTTCCGACGAGCGGGGCCGTGCAGGCGGCGGCGACCGGGATGAGGCCGGAGAACAGCGTGGCGCGCTCGGCGCCGAGCCGCTGCATGCCCATGTACCAGCACACGAAGCCGACGACGGTGACGACCGCCGCCTGCCACAGCAGCGCGGCGGTCTCGGTGGCATCGGGGCGCCGCAGCCACGCCGTTCCGTCCGCGAGCAGTCCGGCCGCCGCGGACTCGACCGCCGCGAGGCCGCACACCGTGGCGGACAGCAGCCGGGGCCCCAGAGGACGCAGAACGGGCACGGCGAGTACGGCGAAACCGACCTCGCCGGCCAGCGCGCAGGCCGAGAAGGCGATCCCCGTGCCGTCCGTACGCCCCCACCCCTGGACCGTGAAGGCGCCACAGGCGACCAGCAAAGCCCCGTACAACACCCGCCGTTGGGGACGGCGGCCCCCAAGGAGCGGGACGACGACGGCCACCACCACGGGCGCGCATCCCACGAAGACGCCCGGCACCGCCGGTTCCGCGGAGCGCTCGGCCGCGAGGACGGCCAGGTTGAAGCCGACCATGCCGACGGCGGCGAGCAGGGCGAGGCGGGCCCAGTGGCGGGGCCCGAGCAGCCGCAGCCGCGCCGTCACTCCCGCGCCGGCCAACGGGACGAGCAGCAGACAGGCGAGGCCGTAGCGGAGGCACTGGCCGCCCGCGTACGGGTAGTGGCCAAGGACGCTGTTCGCGGTGAAGGACCCGCCGACCAGGACACAGGCGAGTGCGGCGAGAAGGGCTCCACGGGTGGTGGCGTTCATGGCAGCGACGCTAGGCAGCGCCGCGGTCCCGTTTAAGGTCCACTTCCATGACGTCATCGGAGACCAATCGGGCCGGCGATCCGGACGGCGACCGGAGCGGGAGTGCCGATCCGACCGGAAGTCCGGACCCGGGCTCGCCCGCCTGGGAGCTGCTCCTGCCGGCCGCCGCCGCACCGGCACGCACGCGTGGACGTTCGCTGCAGGCGGCGCTGCGTGAGGCGGTGCGCACGGGGAGGCTGGCGCCGGGCACCCGGCTGCCGTCGAGCCGGGATCTCGCCGCCGATCTCGGAGTGTCGCGGGGGCTGATCACCGAGGCGTACGAGCAGCTGACGGCGGAGGGCTATCTGCGCAGCGGGCGGGGCGCCGGCACCTGGGTGGGAGGCGCGGTGCGGGCCGCGCCGCCACGCGCGCGTGATCTCGCCCCCCGCTCCCCCGGTGCGCGCGCCGACTTCGTGCCCGGCACACCGGACCTGTCGCTGTTCCCGCGCGCCGCCTGGGCCGCGGCGCAGCGCGCGGTCCTGGCCGAACTGCCCCACCAGGACCTCGGCTATCCCGACCCGCGCGGGCTGCCCCAGCTGCGTACCGCCCTGGCGGAGCTACTGGCGCGCCGCCGGGGTGTGGTCGCCGATCCGGAGCGGATCGTGGTCGTCTCCGGGGTGGCGCAGGCGACCACGCTGCTCGGATTCGTGCTCCACGCGCGCGGGTTGCGCACGGTCGGCGTGGAGGATCCCGGCAGCCCCCAGCATGACGCGCTGTATGCCTCGGCCGGTGTCAGTACCGTGCCCCTGCCCCTGGACGGCGAGGGAATCGTCGTCGGAGCGCTCCGGGACTCGGGCGTGCGGTCCCTCGTGACGACGCCTTCCCACCAGTTCCCCACCGGGATCGCCTACTCCGCGCGCCGCCGCACCGAACTGCTCGACTGGGCGCGGTCCGTTGACGGGCTCGTCCTGGAGGACGACTACGACGGCGACTTCCGCTACGACCGTGCCCCCGTGGGCGCGCTGCAAGGACTGGACCCGGAACACGTGGCCTACACGGGCTCGGTCAGCAAGTCGCTCGCCCCCGGACTGCGGCTGGGCTGGCTGCTCGTGCCCGAGGCGCTGGCCGACGAGGTCGTCGAGCGCAAGCGCACCATGGACCTCGGCCATCCCACCCTCGACCAGGCGCTGTTCGCCCGCTTCGTGGAGCGTGGCGACTACGACCGCCAACTGCGCCGCTGCCAGCGCGCGTACCGCGAACGACGCGATGCACTCGTGGCCGCGCTGCAGGAGCACTTCCCGGGCGCGGAGGTCGCCGGGATCGCTGCGGGACTGCACGTCATCGCCGCGCTCCCGCAGCGGTACGGCCCCCAGGAGGACTTCCTCGCACGCGTGGCCGCGGCCGGTGTCGCCGTACGCCCACTGGCGGACTACACGCACGCGCGTGCAGAGCACGAGGGCAGTGGCGGCATACGGCTGGTCCTCGGGTACGCACATCTGTCGCCCGCCCGGATCCGCGCAGGTGTACGGCTGATGGCGCAGGCAGCCGGTGCATGACCGTGGGGTGGCCGGTGCGGAAAGAGACGGTTGACTCATCCCTTTCGCCCCCGTTGTCGCCCCCGTCGCACGCCGGTGCCCTTGTCCCTGCGGTCAGTTGTTCACTTGTGGTTTCCGTGTGCGCTGCGGCGCACCAGTAGTTGTGGCATCGCACACTGGCCGGATCCCGTCCCTGGAGGCGCATCCATGACACACCGTCCGTTCCCCGGGCGCCGCAGCGTCCTGCGCGGCTCCCTCGCCGCCTCGGCGGCCCTGACCCTGCCCACCGCCCTCGGCGCGGCACCGGCGTTCGCCCTCTCCGGGCGCCCCCAGGCCGGCTGGGGCGTACAGGCGGGTGACGTGACCTGTCACTCGGGGCTGGTGTGGGTGCGCTCCGACCGTCCGGCCCGGATGATCGTCGAGACGTCCGCGACCGAGTCCTTCCGCAACCCGCACAGATGGCACGGCCCGCTGCTCGGCGCGGACTCGGACTTCACCGGCACCACCCGGCTGCACGGGCTGCCGTCCGGCGAGCAGATCCACTACCGCGTGCTGCTGGCCGACCCGGACGACCCGCGCCGCACCGGCGAGCCGGTGACCGGCACCTTCCGTACGGCCCCGACGAAGCGCCGCCAGGGCGTGAAGTTCGTGTGGTCCGGCGACCTGGCGGGACAGGGCTGGGGCATCAACGAGTCGATCGGCGGCTACCGCATCTTCGACGCGATGGCGAAGGTGAACCCGGACTTCTTCCTGTGCAGCGGCGACAACATCTACGCCGACGGCCCGATCTCCGCCACCGCCACACTGCCGGACGGCAGCATCTACCGGAACGTCACCACCGAGGAGAAGTCGCACGTCGCGACCACCCTGGACGACTACCGGGGCAACTTCCGCTACAACCTGCTCGACCGGGCGCTGCGCCGGTTCAACGCCCAGGTCCCGAACATCATCCAGTGGGACGACCACGAGGTCCGCAACAACTGGTACCCGGGCGAGGTCATCGGCACCGGCACGCCCTACCCGGCCGGCACCAGGCTCGACGACCTGGCGCTGCGCTCCCGGCAGGCCTTCTCCGAGTACTTCCCGATCTCCACCATCAGCGGGCGCCCCGACGGCCGGATCTACCGCAAGGTCAGCCATGGCCCGCTGCTGGACGTGTTCGTGCTCGACATGCGCACCTACCGCAACGCCAACTCGCCGGACACCCAGACCACGGACCCGGTGGGCATCCTCGGCCGGGAGCAGCTGGAGTGGCTCAAGCGGGAACTCTCCCGGTCCCGCGCGGTGTGGAAGGTGATCGCCAACGACATGCCGCTCGGACTGGTCGTGCCCGACCCGGTCGAGGGCAAGCCGAACTTCGAGGCCGTCGCGCAGGGCGACCCGGGCGCCCCGCTGGGCCGCGAGCTGCAGATCGCCGAACTGCTGCGGTTCATCAAGCACCGGCGGATCACCGGCACCGTGTGGCTGACGGCCGACGTGCACCACACCTCCGCCCAGCACTACGACCCGTCGCGGGCCACCTTCAAGGACTTCGAGCCGTTCTGGGAGTTCGTGTCCGGCCCGCTCAACGCCGGCGCCTTCCCGGCCAACGCACTCGACAACACGTTCGGCCCCGACCGGGTGTTCGTGAAGGCACCCACGACCGCCAACGTCTCGCCGGCCCAGGGCTACCAGTTCTTCGGCGAGGTCGACATCGACGGGGACAGCGGCGAGTTGACGGTGCGGCTGCGCGAGTACGACGGCACCGTACTGTTCACGCAGGTGCTGCAGCCGGGCAGGGTCGGCCAGTAACTCCCGTACCCTTTTCCGTGGGCCGCGCACCGGCGTCATCCCCCGGTGCGCGGTGCCATGCCGCAGCCGCGAGCTCGCCCGCCGGCCCGTACGCGTTTTCGCCGCCACAAAGGGGCATAACCACACTTTACCGATCAGTCACAAAGCGTTCGTGATCACGCAACACGTTTCCTTCACAGTGGTTGCATGAGTCGAGAAATGTCTGATGTAACCCGTGCCAAGCACGGCCGTCCCGTACACCACTGGCGGCGCGACGTCGTCGAACTCGCCGCCCTGTTCACGTCCGTCGCCGTGGCCGACGGCGTGGCGAACCTGGTCGGGCACGGGCCCGACGGTCCGGCGCTGCTGGTGATCTCGGCGGTCGCCCTGGCCGCCACGGCGGGCTTTCACACCTGGTGGACACGCCGCCACGGTCATGCACCGCCGGCCGGCGATACCGACGCCCGGTCGCTGCCGCAGGAGCAGCAGGCCGGGCCGTCCGACGAGTCGTCGGCGACGCAGGAGACCGTGCCCGGTCAGAGCGCGCTGTGGCGGATGCGGACGACGGTGAAGGACGAACCGGGGTCGCTGGCCGCGCTGTGCACGGCGCTGGCCGGGCGGCAGGTCGACATCCTGAGCCTGCAGACGCATCCGCTGGCCGAGGGCACGGTGGACGAGTTCCTGCTGCGGGCTCCCGGCGGGCTCATGGCAGCCGAGCTCACCAAGGTGGTCTCGCTGGCCGGGGGTGCCGACACCTGGATCGAGCGGGCCGACGCCCACGATCTGGTGGACGCGCCGACCCGCGTCCTGGGCCTGGCCACCCGCACCGCGTTGGACGCGGCCGAACTCCCGCTCGCACTGCGGCAGTTGCTGGGCCGGTGCACCATCCGCCAGTTGCCCGCCGCGCCGGTCGGCGGCGGCCGGGGCCCGGGGGACGTGCCGGTGGAGGGAGCGCTCGAGGACACCGTGATGCGGCTGCGGGCGCCGGAAGGCGGAGTCATCACCGTGGAGCGGCCGTATCTGCCGTTCACCCCGACCGAGTTCGCCCGCGCGCGGGCGCTGGTGGAGCTGGACGCCCGGCTCGGGCCGCGCGTGCCGCACAGCCAGGATGTGCTGACACTGCCCGAGGGCAACGAGATCACCGTACGCCGGGCCGACGCACGTGACCTGGAGGCCGCCAAGGCGATGCACGAGCGGTGCTCCGCGCGGACGCTCGGCATGCGCTACCACGGGCCGGTCGGCGACGCGGACCGCTACCTGAGCCACCTGCTCAGCCCGCGCTTCGGCCGCACCCTCGCGGTGCAGACCGCCTCGGGTCGCCTCGTCGGCCTGGGCCACCTGCTGTGGGACGGGGACGAGACGGAGGTCGCGCTGCTCATCGAGGACAAGTGGCAGCGCCGCGGCATCGGAGGCGAACTGCTGGAGCGGCTGGTGGCGATGGCGGTCGAGGCGGGCTGCGAGAGCGTGTACGCCGTGACACAGGCCTCCAACACCGGCATGGTCGCGGCGATGCGCGGCCTGGGGCTCCCCCTCGACTACCAGATCGAGGAGGGCACCCTGGTCATCACGGCCCGCCTGCAGGCGCGCCGGGCCGACACCCGGCTGCCGTACGGGGTGGCGGAGGAGCAGGTCGGCGAGCGGATCGCACGGGACTAGGGCCCGGCACAGGACACCTGGGACGGCCCGGCGGGAACGCCGGGCCGTCCGGCGTCCGGGGGTCGGGCCCCGGAGCGCGTCGTACACCCGCTCCGCCGGGTACGCCCTCGGCTCAATCCGGGTGACGCGCGGCGGCCACTCGTATGAGGATGGACCGCATGTCACAGACGACGAACCCGCTGCCCCGCGAGGTCGCCGACGCATACGTCGACGAGCTCATCGCCCTCGACCCGGTGACCGGAACGTACCTCGGTGTGAAGGAGAGTTCGAGCAGGCTGCCCGACCTCTCGCCCGCGGGCCAGGAGGCGCTCGCGGAACTGGCACGGCGGACCCTGGCGCGGCTCGACGAGGCCGAGCGGCAACCCGGCGCGGACAGTGACATCGAGCGCCGTTGCGGCCGACTGCTGCGTGAGCGGCTGACCGCCGAACTGGCCGTGCACGAGGCCGAGGAGGGTCTGCGCCGCGTCGGCAACATGGCCACGCCCGCGCACTCGGTGCGCGAGGTGTTCACCGTGACGCCGAACCAGTCCGAGGAGGACTGGGCGGCGATCGCCGAGCGGCTGCGTGCCGTGCCGGCCGCGTACGCCGGTTACCGCGAGTCCCTCTCCCTCGGTCTGGAGCGCAAGCTGTACGCGGCTCCGCGCCCGACGGCCACGTTCGTCGAGCAGCTCACCGAATGGTCGGACACGGACGGCAAGGGCCGCGGCTGGTTCGAGGACTTCGTCTCGGCCGGCCCCGAGGCGCTGCGCGCGGAGCTCGACGAGGCGGCGAGTGCGGCGACCGCGGCCGTCGTGGAGCTGCGCGACTGGATGCGCGACGTGTACGCGCCGGCGATCGAGGGCGCGCCGAACACCGTCGGCCGTGAGCGGTACGGGCGCTGGGCGCGCTACTTCAACGGCACGGACCTCGACCTGGACGAGGCGTACGCGTACGGCTGGGCTGAGTTCCACCGGCTGCTCGGCGAGATGAAGCAGGAGGCGGAGAAGATCCTGCCCGGCGCCGAGACGCCATGGGTGGCGCTCGCGCACCTCGACGAGCACGGCAAGCACATCGACGGCGTCGACGAGGTCCGCGACTGGCTGCAGGGCCTCATGGACCAGGCGATCGACGAACTGGACGGCACACACTTCGAACTCGCCGAGCGGGTACGGAAGGTGGAGTCGTGCATCGCCCCGCCCGGCGGCGCGGCCGCCCCGTACTACACGCCTCCGTCGGAGGACTTCTCCCGTCCGGGCCGCACCTGGCTGCCGACGATGGGGCAGACCCGTTTCCCGGTCTACGACCTCGTCTCGACCTGGTACCACGAGGGCGTCCCCGGCCATCACCTCCAGCTCGCGCAGTGGGCGCACGTGGCCGCGGACCTCTCCCGCTACCAGGCCACCATCGGCGGGGTCAGCGCCAACGCCGAGGGCTGGGCGCTGTACGCCGAGCGGCTGATGGACGAACTGGGCTACCTCACGGACGCGGAGCAGCGGCTCGGCTACCTCGACGCGCAGATGATGCGGGCGGCCCGGGTCATCGTCGACATCGGCATGCACCTGGAGCTGGAGATCCCCGCAGACTCCCCCTTCCACCCCGGCGAGACCTGGACTCCCGAGCTGGCCCAGGAGTTCTTCGGCGCGCACAGCAGCCGGCCGGCGGACTTCGTGGAGAGCGAGCTGACCCGCTACCTGACCATCCCCGGCCAGGCGATCGGCTACAAGCTCGGCGAGCGGGCCTGGCTGCAGGGCCGCGCGAAGGCGCGCGAACGGCGCGGCGAGGCCTTCGACCTCAAGGCCTGGCACATGGCGGCGCTCTCGCAGGGCTCGCTCGGCCTGGACGACCTGGTGGACGAGCTGGCCCAGCTCTGACGGCCCGGCAGGTCAGTGGCGGAAGCCGCCCTCCGAGTCGATCACCTGGCCGGTGATCCAGTCCGCCTCGTCCGTGGCGAGCCACGCGATGAGGCGGGCGGGATCGTCGGGCATGCCCCAACGCCCGGACGGGAAGCGGGAGGCGACCGCCTCATACCTCTCTGCGCTCGCGTAATCCGTGTCCACCGGACCGGGGTTGACGGTGTTCACCGTGATCGCCTGCTCGGCGAGCGCGGTCGACAGGGAACGCGTGATCGAGGCGAGGGCGCCCTTCTGCAGGGCGTAGGCGATCTCGCCGGGCATGCCGCCCGCGATGTCCTGGCCGGAGGTCATCATCACGATGCGCCCTCCCGGGGAGCGCGGCGGCAGTGCGGCGCGGTGCCGGGCGTAGGCCTGGACGAGGAGCAGCACCGAGCGGGTGTCGACCGCCCAGTGCGCGTCGAGCCTCGCGGCGTCGATCGTGTCGAGGGTGCCGTCGCTGCCGCTGAGGGCGTGGTTGGCGACGAGGATGTCGAGCCGTCCGCCCAGCGCCGAGGCGGCCGTGGCGATGAGTTCGGCGGGCGCGGCCGGATCGGCGAGGTCGCCGGGTCCCGCGACGATCCGGGCCGTAGGATCACCGAGTGCCGCGCGCACGGAGGCGACCACGTCCTCGGTGCGGTCGGCGCCCCAGGGCATGGCGGTGTCGTGCGGCACATGGTGGTGTAGACGCTCGCCCCGTACGCGGCGAGGCGCCGGGCCACGGCATGTCCGATGCCGGCGCGTCTGCCGGCCCCGGTCACCAGGGCGGTACGGCCGCGCAGGGGCAGCGGGTCACGGCGCACTTCTTCGGCGGCAGTCGGGGCATGGATGACCATGATGGGCAACGCTTCGACGCGGCGCACGCGATTATCCGTGCTTGAGCATGCTTGCTCGACCGTCCGTGCCGGACTGTCGGTGCTGGGCTGTCGGTGCCGGACTGTCGGTGCCGGATTATCCGTGCTCGATGCGTCGCAGCTGGACCAGGCCCACCCAGGTCTCCGGTCCCGGCTGGACGTTGGCCGCGCGGACGGCGTACCGCCCCGGTTCCAGCACGACCCGCAGGCAGTCGGTCCGCTCCGTGTCGGATCCGGGCCAGGCCGAGTCGAACAGCACGACCGTGCCGGGCACTTCCCAGCGCACCTCGGGCCCCCAGTCCGCCGTGGCGAGGGCTGCGGGGACGCCGGCCAGGAGTTCGGCCTCGGAGTTCGCCGCCCACCACCGTATGAAGGCGGCGTGCTCGGGCAGGAAGGCGGTGGAGGCGGGTTCGTCGCCCAGGACCAGGGCAGCCGAGTCGCCGACCGGGAGCAGCCCGACGAATCCGTCGACCTCGCAGGCCCGGTCGTAGTCGGAGGCGGTCTCCTCACCGTCGGCGCCCGACCAGAACGGCAACACCGTCTCCGGCACCGCAATGAGCGGCCCGCCGCCCGACTCGACCCATTCCAGCGCACCGGGTTCCGCGTATCGCACCATGGCGCAAAACCGTACACGGCCGCGGAACCCAGGAATCCGCCGTCCCCCGTCCCTCCCCGCAGCCGTTCGGTTCAGCAGCCGCAGTCCTCCGCGTCGACCGGCGCCGTCAGCGGGTCGGCGGGGCGGCGCTCGCGGCCCTCCCAGGTCTCGTACTCGAAGCCCTCGCGCGCCCAGTACTCGAAGCCGCCGAGCATCTCCTTGACCTGGTAGCCGAGTTCGGCGAGGGCTAGCGCGGCGCGGGTGGCGCCGTTGCAGCCGGGGCCCCAGCAGTACGTGACCACCGGCACCGCCTTGTCGAGGAGCTGCTCGGCCTGCTCGCGGATGAGCGCGGTCGGCAGGTGGACCGCGCCGGGGATGTGTCCCTGGTCCCAGGACTCGGTGGAGCGGGAGTCCAGGACGACGAACCCCGGGTCGCCGTCCAAGGCGAGTGCTGCGGCGACGTCCGACACGTCGGCGTGGAAGACGAGGCTCGCGCGGAAGTGGGCGGCGGCCTCGGCCGGGGCCGCCGGGGCCACGCGCAGGACAGGGTTGACGGCGGTCGCGGTGCTGCTCATGATCCGGCCTGCTTTCTCCGAGGTTGTCGCTACGGCCAGAAAATCTACGGCCGCCGATGTTCTCCCAGAAGGGGCATTCCGCTGCCCATGCCTTGCCCGGCCGGGGATTCCCCTGCTATCTCTGCGCCATGACCGTGTTTTCCCCGGACGCCACCGACTGGCGCATCCTCGATGTCCTCCAGCGCGAGGGTCGGGCCAGCTTCGCGGAGCTGGCACGCGCCGTCTCCATGTCGCCGAGCGCGGTCACCGAACGGGTGCGCCGCCTGGAGGAGGCGGGCGTCATCCAGGGGTACGCGGCCGTCGTGGACCCCGAGCGGCTGGGGCTGCCGATCCTCGCGTTCGTACGGCTCAGGTACCCCAACGGCAACTACAAGCCCTTCCACGACCTGGTCGCCGTGACGCCCGAGATCCTCGAGGCCCACCATGTGACGGGCGACGACTGCTTCGTCATCAAGGTCGCCGCCCGCTCGATGCGCCACCTGGAAGAGGTGTCGGGCAAGATCGGCGCGCTCGGCTCGGTGACCACGAGCGTCGTCTACTCGTCCCCGCTGCCCCGGCGGCCCCTCGGTCACTGACCTCGCTGCCGGACCACCGAGCCCGATCTCCCCTTGACGACCTCCAGTTGTGCGTGGATACGGCGTCTCAGGTCGGCGACGTGGCTGACGATGCCGACGCTGCGGTCGCGCTCGCGCAGGGAGTCGAGCACGTCGAGGACCTCGTCGAGGGTCTGGTCGTCGAGGCTGCCGAAGCCCTCGTCGATGAAGAG
>Ga0207647_10002381_pt1 | contig 14274 bp, 8 predicted proteins | sample KBSCornC2_FD_184295 | JGI IMG/M metagenome (GOLD analysis project Ga0207647, IMG submission 184295) | Corn rhizosphere microbial communities from Kellogg Biological Station, Michigan, USA - C2 (SPAdes) (version 2) | ecosystem: Host-associated > Plants > Roots > Rhizosphere ...
CACCGGAGATACCAATCGCACCGGTGTAAGCGGTGCCTACCGTGGCGGTTGAAGAGGGAGATGTAATCGTCAAGGAAACTGCAGCAGCCTTGACGGCGACGGAGACAGTGCTGATCGTCGAGTTTGCGGGGCTGCTGGAGTCGGTTGCCTTGACGGAGAGCGAGTAAGTTCCAGCGGTGGTCGGCGTTCCGGTGAGAGAGCAGCCGTTGAGCGTGAGCCCTGGTACCGATCCGCTTACAAGTGTGCAGGCGTACGGTGCGGAGCCGCCGGAGATGCCAATCGCGCCGGTGTAAGCAGTGCCTACCGTGGCGGTAACGGGCGAGCTGACAGTAAGCGTGACAGACGCTGCACCGATGATGTTCAGGGGCACCGTTGCTGTCGTCGTGTTTGCAGGTGAAGCGGAGTCTGTTGCCTTGATGGACAGGCTATAGGATCCAGCCACAAGTGGTGTTCCGCTGATGGCACAGTTGTTGAGCGTAAGTCCGGAGGGCATGCTTCCGCTAGCCAGTGAGCAGGTATACGGAGCTGTGCCCCCCGAGACACCGATGGTTCCGTTGTAAGCGACACCGACATTTCCAGAGGATGGCGCGGTGAGGGCCAACGTTACTGGAGCTGCGGCGATATTGAGTGTGACCGGTCCAGTTGTAGAGTTAGCCGGGCTGCTGGAGTCAGTTGCTTTGATTGAGAAGGTCGAGTTTCCGGCAGTGGTGGGTGTTCCGGTCAACGAGCAACCGGTCAGCGTCAATCCATTGGGAATCGTTCCACTCGCCAGCGCGCAGGAGTAAGGTGCTGTTCCACCTGCAACGCCAATAGCGCCGTTGTACAGTGCTCCAGTGGTGCCTGATGGTGGCGAAGAAAGGGTCAGCGTTGCCGGCGCTGCGATGATGGTCAGCGTGATGGATGAGGTTGCCGAGTCCGTGGGATGGTTGGAATCCGTCGCTTTTACGACGAGGCTTGTGCTGCCTGCAACTGACGGGGTTCCAGTAATTGTGCAGTTGCTGATGCTCAAACCAGAAGGAAGAGTTCCGCTGACAATCGAGCAGGCATAGGGGGAAGTTCCGCCGGTGATGCCGATCGTGCCGTTGTATGCCTGGCCGACGGTGGCTGAGGATGGTGAGGTAATGGTCAGTTGTGTCGCAGCACCCTGGACCACGACGGAGATCTTCTTCTTCCCCTGAGCCGTGGGTTTGGAGGAATCCGTTGCGCTGATACCAAGTGTGTAGACACCAGCCGTCGTCGGAGTGCCCTGAAGCGTGCAATTGTTCAGCAGGATGCCGTCGGGCAGTGTGCCGTCGGTCATATTGCAGGTGTATGGCCCCTTTCCACCAGAAACGCCGATGGATGCAGAGTAGCCGACACCTACGGTTCCTGAGGCCGGCGAGGTAATGTCCAACGTGGCCGCGTCCGCGATAGCAAGCGACAGACTCTTGCTGGAAGCGGATGTGCCGGCCGCATCAGTGACTGAGAACACCAGCGAAGAGTTGGCGGCAGCAGTAGGCGTTCCGTTGATAGCGCAACCCGAGAGCGACAAGCCGCTGGGCAAGCTACCGGATGTAACTGCGCAGGTATAGGGAGATACTCCTCCCGCAGCGCTGATTGCCGCAGTGTAGGCAGTACCGACAGTGCCCGATGGCAATGATGTCGTTGTGACTGTCAGCGTTGATGTTGATGCAGCAACGGTAAGTGTAAGGGGAGTGGATGTCGATGCCCCAGTGGCGTCCGTGACAGTCACTGTAATCTCGGATGTGCCCGCATTGGCAGGCACTCCACTGATGATGCCCGTGGAAGAGAGTGTAAGACCGGTCGGAAGCGAGCCTGATGAGGCAGCCCAGCTATACGAGGAAGAGCCGCCGGAGGCGGAAAGCTGAGTCGAATACTCTGCGCCTACCGTACCGTGTGGAAGAAAACGTGACGTAATGCTAATCGGAGAAACTGTCGAGCCGACACGGATCGTCTTTGGAGTAATAAGGTTAGTCTGCGCGTCACTGGCGTCGGTCGTTTTGAAAGTGAATGTATATGTGCCGGCAGCGGTGGGGGTGCCTGCGATTTTGCTCGTGGACGGGTCGAAGGACAGGCCCTCCGGAAGACTGCCAGAGGAGATCGATGACTGAACCGGATTCGATCCTCCTGAAGTTGTCAACGAACCCGCGTAGGAAGAGCCAACTATGGCTGAATCCAGATTCGCCGTTACCGTCAGCGCCGGATTGACGGTAACTGCGATGGACCCAGCGTCGCTTGCCGTGACAAGAGTGGCATTGATAGTTGCGTGGAGCTGGGATGATACGGCCTGCGGCGCGGTGTAATTGATGTATCCAGATCCCGGGGTAACGGTGCCGCAACTTCCATCGGAGCATCCCGTTCCATTGACGGCCCAGGAGATGTTTGACGTAGTTGTTGCGGGAATCTGGATTGATTGACCGGCGTTCAGCGTGATCGTTGACGCATTTGAAGCTGCGTTGACCTTGGATCCTCCCCAACCGCACCCATTGGTGCCCAGGAGGAGGAGTGTCAGACTAAAGAGGAGTAGGGGAAACCCGAAAGAACGGGCGCAAGATGCGGTTTGATGTGTAGTTCTTTTAAAACGAACAGAAATTTCCTTGAGCACGCGCTCGTCTCCCTGAAAAAAGGTGAGGTGAAAAAAATATGTCGAATGGAGCCCGACTTGGTGAACGTGTGCAAAGGCTTGCAATCTTGTCACCGCTGGTGCCAAACGCCTAAGTCATTGATTTTTCGTTTCCCTTTTACTTGGTTGACGGAGATTTAATTCCTGACTAGGAAAAAAATTCCGATCCCTGGGCTCGATGAATGGACCGCGACGTGCTCGGAGACAAGCGGGGGCCAGTCCGTTGCCTCAACGAGCTGGATGCTGCATTGGTCACAGAGTTCAAAGAAGATTTAAGGCGATATCGCGCCTATGGAGAGTCTTACCGGCGAATCCTCCTCAATCCTGCGGTTTGGTGCATTTTCTGGTACCGCCTGGGACGCTGGGTATATAGCCCGGGCAGAAACCTGCTTGTTAGGTGCCTGGGAAAGCCTCTCCATCTGATTGGGGCCACCTGGATCGAGGCGTTTTTGCAGATGAGGATCAACGTCCGCGCTGAGATAGGGCCTGGCCTTCTGATCGCCCACTGTGGCGGAATCACCTTACATCCCGAGGTCGTGATAGGGCGGCATTGTGACATCGCGCATCATGTCACGCTGGGTACCCGAGGCGCCGGCTCGCAAGGAGCTCCCAAACTTGGAAACAATGTCTACGTCGGTACGAACGCGGTTCTGATTGGTCCGATCCATGTAGAAGACGGAGCCAGGATTGCAGCGAATTCGCTGGTCAATCGTGACGTTCCGGCGGGAGCGACCGTCATGGGAGTGCCGGCTGTGGTCGTAAAGCAGAGAACCGTGAAAGAAATCGCGGAAGCGCCAGAGGTGACTGTATGACGAAGTCAAAACATCCTCTGCTGCTCTTTGCTGCTCCATATTTTGCCCCGGCATATCACGGCGGCGTCGTTCAGATTTATCTCGGTCTGCTAACACGGCTAAAACGGTACAGAGTGGTCGTCGTCGGCGATCGATGCAATACGTCACTGGCGGCATTGCAGGAATGGGACGCGCTGGCGAAACAACGTTACGGCCTGGATGTGGAGCGTATCGATGCGTTCGAATTCCACATGGGCGATCGAAAGATGGGGCCGATTGGCAGCCTGGTGCAGCTGGCCCGGTTCCTGCGGCAGGGGCGACGGCAATGGGAGGAACTCTGCAGCAGATACTCACCCGATGCCGTTGTCTGCGGTGGAACGTATTCTGCCGGATGGCTGATGAAGAATCTTCCCAAGCGAACGGCACTGGTGAACTACATTCATGGAGAGGAGCTGACGATGGCGGTTAAGCCCCGCTTTCTGGCTCCATTCATGCATCATTGGCAACACCGCTGTATTCGACGAGCCGATATGAATCTCTCGGTAAGCAGTTATACGGCACACTTGGTATCTCGAATGACAGGAGCTCCCGTGGAAAAATCAAAGATCCTTTCCAACTTCATCGACCTCAATCGCTTCCATATCTCGGGGAAGCGCGCAGAACTGCGCGCCGGTTACGGTTGGCAAGACAAAACCGTGCTTTTGACAGTGGCAAGGCTGGAGAAACGGAAGGGGATCGATCAGGTGCTTCGCGGGCTCGAAATTTTGAGGCGGCAGGAGAAACTGTCGCCGTCATGGCGATATGTAATCGGGGGCAAGGGGCCCGAACGCGACGCCCTGGTTCAGCTCGTGAAAGAGCTGGAACTTACAGAGTATGTCGAGTTTCTCGGTTTCGTTCCGGACGAGGATCTCCCCGGACTCTATGAGAGTGCAGACGTGTTTGTGCAGCCCAACCGGGAGATCAATGGCGATACGGAAGGCTTCGGAGTCGTCTTCCTGGAAGCGAATGCGTGTGGCTTGCCAGTCATTGGAGGCGAGGCCGGCGGTACTGCGGACGCAATTGCGCATGGCAGGACAGGATTCCGGGTGGACGGCGAATTGGTGTATGAGATTGCGGCAGCGATCTCCATCCTGATGGAAAACGATGAGCTGCGCACACGCCTGGGGCAGCAGGCTGTGGAATGGGCAGCTAACTTTGATGTGAACAAAGCGGTACATCGGTTTGAGAACCTGATGGACGAGGCTTTGTTTAAACATGGTGCGGCGCCCAGAAACCTTACATCAGTAAGCGCCGATATCTAAGCGGCTTTTCTCTCGCGGGTGCCCCAACAGGTTCCATGTCAGGTCCAATGACGTGCCCTTGCCAATAGCAGGGCTTCCGGAGGCTGGTGCAAAGTCGCCGTGAGCAGGGTCGCGCAGTAACGGATTAGCAATCGTGAAGCCTGCATGAGTCGGTGAGGATGCCGCTCCACTGAGCCACCAGACCAGGTTGGACTCCGCTCGCATTGGCATCAGTGTGCTGTTTGGAGAAAACAGAGGGACCTTCGAATCGAGAACGATCAAGTTATTTCGTAGACGTACGATCTGCCCTGGCGATCCCCGCGAAAACGAGATAGCGCCTGAGTCCGTGTTGCGGCGTCCGCCACATCGGTACATCGTATTGTTATAGATTTCGACCGTACCGGCCCCGGTCGTACCGTAGTTTGCTCCGCCTTGAACGTAGATACACGAATAGTTGGAACCACCATCGGGCGGATCTGGTCCTTGACCGACGTTATAGAAAAGGTTGTTATAGGCTTCCACCGTTCCTCGGGATGGATCTATGGTCGCGAAATTTATGCCATCGCATACAACATCGTGAATGATGTTGTCGTGTACATGCAGATCGTATTGGTTGCGTCCGGTGCCGCGGTCTGTCGGAGTGGAGTGAAACTGAATGGCCCGGCACCCATTAACATTGGAGATGTTGTTCCATCCAATATCAATGTGATTGCTGTCTGTACTGAAGTAGAGGGCGTGGTAGACCTTTGTCGTTCCGGGTTGTGCGACGTTGTGAATGATATTTCCCAGGAAAGCGACTTCCGACGCCTGCGAGAACTCAATACAGCCGGTAGGACCGAATCCGTTTGGGCAGGTAAAGTCGTTTCCTACGACTCTCCAGTCGGTCGATGCGGTTACATCCAGGGCTTCCTGATAACCAACGAAATGAATACCACCGATCACCCAATGATCGGATGTGCGTTCCACGTTAGGCGTGCGTGCTGCAATACGTGGTGCCTTGGCGGAACCGATAGTGACATGTGCTCCGGGATATGCCAAAAGCGCAATGGGTGCATTGTGGCGGCCGCTGGTCATGATGTTGACTGTCGCTTCGTATCGATCTAAACCTGCATCGCTGAACCCATCCCGGACATACAGGATGTCGCCCGACTTGAGTTTACTGACGGCCGAGCTCAGCTTTTCCCGTGTCTTTGCTGCAAGGAACAGGATTCGACCAGGGCGGACCGTAAATGGAGTGCCGTTTGAGACAGGTCCGCTGCCGGTATGCAGAAGAATCTGACCGGATTTTGCATTCCGTCCAAGCTGGAAAGAGATCTTATCCTCGGACCAGACTGGATAGGACACAGCGGTTACATCACCTATCGTGACGTAACTTGTACCTCTCGATGATCCAAAGCCGGAGCCGTAGATCGTAACAAAGGCTCCTTGATCGTCTTGGCCTCCCGCGGCGGGGCCGCTGAGCAGATCGCTGAAAAAAATCCTGGGAACAGGCGTGCGCGCCTGGCTGTCACCGGGTAGGGCGCGGATGAGAAAGGCCAGCAGGATAAGCAGAGTTCTAATGCCGGGTCGCATGGCTCGGGCGCCAGAAAAGAGTGTGTGCAAGGCTGTTTTCATTGAATGTCCCATCAGAGGAGAGCAGCGATCCATCCCAGATGTTGACCCTGGGGATTGAGAGCGATTCACATCTTCCTGGCCAAACACCAGGCACCGTCGTAAATCCGTACCGATATCCGGCTTTTTGTGCAGCAGCCTGAACGGAGCTATCGACATCCCCGTTGGGATACGAGATCCAGGCAGAACTGCCGGCGTCCTGCCAGATATTTGTGTTTAGATCCAGCCATGAATGGCGGAGCTCCTCTGCAACAGCTCTGCCGCCAAGGTGGGTCAGAAGTGGATGCGTGCACGTATGAGAAGCGAGCATGTGACCCTGCTTGGCAAGAGAGCGCATTTCATCCCATGTCATAAGCCGCTCATACGGATCACTGATGATGCGATCGAGAGTTGGGTCCAATCTGAAGAGTGCTTCGTCAACCCGCTCGAGAATCTCCGCTGCGCTGAACTGCTTCAGCCATGACAAGATCTTCTCCTCGGAGCCCGACACGATCTCCGGGCGTAGGCGATTGTTTGACTGGACATGGAAGCTCTCCAGGAAGCCCTTCCACAGATCACTACGATGCGCCTGCTGCGTAATCCCGCGCAGCCAAAGCACATGTTCGGGCCAGAATGGATGGGAGCATCCTGCATAGGCCGTTACCACAAAGAAACATGCCTTGATATTGAAAGCGGCCAGGTAGGGAGCAGCGACCTCGTAGTTATCAGCCCAACCGTCATCAAAGGTCACGAGGACCTGAGGACGCCCGCTACGCGCGCCTGTGCGTGGCAGATCGGTCGGGGCAATGATATCGGTCTCAGCACGAAGGTACTGCAGCAACGCTCGAAAACCACTTTCACGGAGCACCATGCCGCGAGGCGACCGGCATTGATGCATCTGGCCGTCCGGGATGATCCGGTGCAGCATTAGCACAATGACGCCGTGCTTTCTTGCAATATTGCTTCGTGCCGCCTGAAGCTGACCGCATGCATCGAGCGTCTGGATCCTGATCTGGCGCAGTACGGTTCTCAGGGACGCACTGTCGTTATAGTTTCTCTCAATGTGCACGCGACACCTCACGTTCTGGTCTCCATGAGATGTAACGTTCGCCCCGCACAAACTGGACGATAGCTGCGAGCGCCGCGGCATTCACAATACAGAAGTAGAGAGGGATTGCCAGGGGTCTCGCGAGTTTCTGCACCGGAACGAAAGCTGTAAGCAGGGCGACGACATAGACGAATGCCTGCGCAACGAAGAGAAAACGATAAAGAGGGATGTGGATCAGAAGAGATGAGGATAGAAACACACCCAGCAGGAAGACGGGGACACTGTATCGGAGCAACTTATGGGAATACAGCTGCAGCGCGATCCACGGGTGTTTCCAAGGTAAGAGAAGCGAGCCTACGCTGCTGATCCCATGCAGCGCTCTGGTAATGACGCGGACCCGCATCGAGAACTCTTTGCGGGAGGTGTTTGCGGTTGACTCCCGCGCGACGGCACGAGGTTCCAGCTTGACCTTCGCGCCTTGCAGCAGCACATGCATCGGCTCTACGAGGTCACTGATGATGTGTGGTTGAAGCGGTGTGTACAACGATCGACGAACTGCGTAGATGCAGCCGCAGCAACCTGTAATGCTGGCGATCTCCGATTGCATCTTACGGATGCGATTGTCGTAGCCCGCAAAAGCCTGTGCACCGGAATTGGATGCTGACTCTTTCTCAGGATCGAAATAGTAGTAGCGGCCCGAGACTGCACCAACAGTCGGATCGGCAAAGTTTCCGGCGATGTACTGAAGTGCGTCCGCCTGATACTCCGTTGTGGCATCTGAGAAGACGACGATGTCACCAGTGGCATATTGCACGGCGACATTTTGTGCGTTCGTCTTTCCCCGCTGTTGTGGAATGACGACTAGGGCAACTCCCTGGTCTGAAAACGACCGGACAATTTGAACCGTTTCATCTGTGCTGCCGTCGGAAGCGACAACGATCTGTAGCCGGTCAGGGGGATAGTTGAGTGCAAGACAGCCAGTGAGCTTTTTGCCGATGTTTCTGGCCTCGTTGTGCGCGCAGATCAGTATCGTGATGCTCGGCTCCGTCGATGGTTCTGAAGGACGGGGCCGGCGAAGCTTTGTCAGCATCCAGAGCATAAGCGGATAGCCGGCATAGGTGTATGCGATGACAGCGCCACACGCCCAGAAGGCCAAAATGGCATAACGGTCGAAGTGGGGACCGAGCAGGCCGGCTTTAGGCAGATAGAAGAGCATCGTATACCTCAATATGCCGTTGAACCATTGTCTCGATCGAGAATTGCTGCTCTACAAGAGCCCTTGCTGTATTCGTAAGGCGATCTCCCCGAGGGGGGAATGACAGGAGAGACAGAACGGTGGCGGCCGCGGTGAGATGGTCCTCACAGGGAACAAGATAGCCGGTGACACCATCTGTCACTACCTCTGACGTCCCACCAACGTCGGTGGCGACTACCGGGACTCTTGCCGCCATCGCTTCGATGACGACATTCGGGAACCCTTCCGTTCGGGACAGCAAGGTAAAGATGTCAGAGCTCATTAAGAGAGAAGGGACATCGGAAACGCGTCCAAGGAAGAAGACGTTCGAAGAGAGACCCAGCTCCTGAACCCGGTCCTGAAGCATCTGATAGTGCCCTAAATCGGTCTTATCCCCTGCAATCACAAAGGCGATCTCGGGATACTCATTATGGACGATGGCGGCAGTCTCCAGGAAGACATCCAGGCCTTTCCATGGATTGATGTTGGCTATCGTGGTGACTACCGGTACATCGAGCGGGATGCCGAAGGCTTTGCGCACCTGGTCTCTATCGATACGGTGGTTATAAGTAGCCAGGTAGACACCGTTGTAGATGACCTCCATCTTTTGCGGCACGATGGCATCCCGCTGCTGATGCCAACCTGCGACTCGTTTTGAGACGGCGAACACTCTGCTGTAAAGCGGTGCGCACAGCTTGTAGAGCAGCATGTGCTTTCGAGTTCTCAGAAGCCCCATGTCACGGCGGCTGGAGCAGATCTTCCGCACTCCGGATAACCAGCAGACCACGGCGCCAAACAGGTCGGAGCTTTCAAAGTAAGTCTGTGCGATGGCAATGTTCTTCTCGCGAATGATCTGTCTTATCTTCCGTGCAACGCCGATAGCTTGCCAGGAAAGGCAGGAGCGAATTGGAAGCACAATAACCTCGGCGCCATAGGTATAGGCTTCCGGGCTGGGATTCTCACGAAAGGTGATGATGGAAACCGTATACCCAAGCTTCTTCAGGCGATGTGCCAGCTCAAACATCATCCGTTCTGCACCACCCATCTCTGTCAATTGATCGATCAGGAAAAGGATGGAGCGATCGGGAGTGCTTGCGTGAACCTTTCCAGGAAACAGAGCCATCTTCCGCTTCGGGAGCGCGTTGTTTGTAAGGGGAGTCATGACATCACCTTTTCATGTGCCAGCGAGTCTGCGGGAATCGCCCATGGTGCTTTGGCGATAATCGTTGTTTGTGGATGCAGCAGTTGCTTGCGGCTTTCAGCGGCGAGGGATGACCCGCAGATGACGCATCCGAGCAGGATCCAGAGGTTCGAGTCCACCTGGATAAACATCCACCGATCGCCGAAGAGATTCACGATTGTGGCAGCTACGATCATGGCGGCGTAACCCAAACCAACAAGCGATAGCAGCGAATCTCGTGCTCTTGTAAAGAGCCGCATACCCTCACGCAAGAGCAGCAGGAGTTGGAGAATGAAGAGGCAGAGGCCGACAAGGCCAGTCTCCACGAGCATCTTCAGATAAAAATTGTGAGTGTCTTTATAGGAGCCGACCCGGCTGAGTTCGGCATACGTGAGAAAGCCTGTGCCAAATACCGGATTTTGACGAAACAGCTCCATGGCATCGCTCCACAGCATGACGCGCTCTTGAGCAGAAGCATCCAGTGCGGCCTCCATGCCAGGGTCGGACCGTGTGTAGGTCATGGTAATACGCTCGCGGACTGCTACCGGCAGAATGGCTTGCCATCCAAGCACCAGCAGCAGGATTGGGATGAAGAGGGAGCGTACCTTGACAACAGCGAGAAAACACAGAATGACGGCGAGGGCCAGATAGGCTTCGCGCGAATAGGAAAACAGAAGGCAAACGGTATTCGCCCCAGCGACTATCAGTGCAAATAGCCTGAGTCGCGGGTTCCTTCTTACGACAATCAGCGGGAGGACGAAAGCGGTTGCCTCCACCAGATAGGAGGCGAGCCCGTTCTCACCGGCGTAACCGAGGGGGCCAGCATCCCGTGTTTCCTCAGAGTAGTGTGTGAAGTCCCGTCCAAAGGACGATTTCAGGTAGCTATAGTCAACTGCTATCGAGGTGATGCCACACAAAATCACGATGGTGACAATCTGCCGTCTGGTCCGGATAGCACGGACAACCGCGAAGGCGAGAAGCGGCATAACGATGAAGTTTTTGTAATCGACGAGACGATGGTCCGAAAACCAGATAGGGAGATCGCCACCGAGGTAAAACGCTCCTCGCCATAACGACAGGAAGTAGAAGATCGCCAGACACACGAGGAACATTGCGATACGCGGACGATAAGCAAGCTTGGACTGTGGCGGACGTATCACGGTGCCAATTAAGACACAGAGGAGCAGGATGTCGACGATCTTGGAACCGAGCGGAAACGCATGCAGGTGATAGCGGGTCGTTTGCAGGGGAAGTAGAACCGTAAGGATATAGATCCCGATCTCCGATCGCCATGCAAGGGTAAACAGGGCGCCAATCACAACCGACGCATAGAGAGCGATGCTGCGTACGCCTATCGTTGCCGAAGGATCCAGGTCAGCGAGAATCATTGGGATACTCCTTGGCCCGCGTTTGATGTCTCACACTCCTCGATGATTGCGGCCTTGGCGGTGTGACTGCGAAAGGCGAATCTAGATACCGCTCGCCTCCATGCGGTAAGCATGAGGGTTCGGAAGCCGGAAGAGATGGCTAGCATGCTCATAAGGAAAACAAGGGTGTAGCTGGCGAGCCGTGCCAGAAGCGTGACAACTGGCAGATGAAACGTAGTAAGAGAAGGAAGAGGATACGCAAGAGCCACTGCCGCAACGCCGCTCAGGATGAGTGAAGCGTTCGGCGTGAGCGGCAGGATATTCCTATTGATGATGATGAGGCTGGCCACCATGGCGATATAGCCCAGAAGCGTGGCGAACGCTGCTCCCATAAGCCCAAACCGGGGGATCAGGTAGAGGTTCAACCCGATATTGATCACCGCTGCCAAAGCTGCAATGGTTGCGAGCAGTGTCGTTCGTTTTTCGAGGATCAGGCCCACATTGAAGAAGATGTGCAGGGCATAGATCATCAGTGAGGGAATAAGGATTGTGAGTAACCGGTCCGCTCCGGCAAAGCGTGCCGATGCGAGCAGTGTCAGCATCTCCCGCGAGCATAGAGCACATGCTCCCACGATGAAGACGGCCGCAAGAATAAACCAGGAGACCGCGGTGGAAAGGAACTGCTCGGTCGCCGGCTTGCCCTCTTCATTCCATATCCGCATATAGATCGGAAAGATAGCGAGATTCAGAGGCGTCATCACAGTGTCCTGGAGATATCCAGAGACCCCATAAGCTGCGGAGTAAAGACCTAGTTGATGATCACCAAGGTAGCGTTGCACGATGATGCGGTCGCCTGAATCCAGCACCAGACTGGAAAGCTCATAGATGATCAGGGGGGCGCCAAAAAGGAGCGAGTCGCGGATCAGCGTCCAATCCATCGCTGAAAAGTGGAACAATCCACGTCTCAAAAAGCTGATGAGCTGCGCCGCGACTATAGTGAATTCGCTCGCCAGAACACCGAGCAGCACAGGGAATGCATGGTGAAAGCCGACAAATGCGAGAATCACAAAGGCGGCGAGGGTGCTGACCTTGGTGGTGATCTCTACGATCGTATGAAGACGGCTCTTGCCTTCATTCCGGAGGAAGCTGAGCAGGATCGCCTGTAAGGTCCGAAAGAAGACGACCGCTGGTGCGACCATAAGGCACTGATACAGGAGCTGGTCTGCGCGAAACACAGGTGTAAAGAGCAGAAAAGCGTAGTACAGCAACGAGACCAGAATCACAATGCAGGCTGGGCAGATAAGCAGGGTTGTGTAAAGACGCCGCTGTTCCAGAACAGAGGATGTGCCGGCCTTAAAAAAACGTGCCGCTGAATATTGCAGCCCGCACTTCGACAGGACAACCAGCACCAGAACGATCCGCAGAGTAAGAGACAGAACGCCGTATTCGCTGACCGAGAGTAATCGAGTCAGCAGAGGAAAGGTGATAAGCCCTAGTAGGATGAGCGATCCTCGGCCCATCAGGTAGTTGGCCATGTCCCGGAAGAGTGTAGATCGCGCATTCATCGTATTGCCTCCACGGGGAAGCAGCCTATTCCGTGCGCAGCGGGGTTCTGGAGGACGGTGAACTGCGGAGTTTTGTAGAGCACGCGAAAAGCAGGGTCTTTCGGCGCATTCTCCAGAAGTGCAGCATAGGCTGTCCGGTACTCCTGGGATGTGTTGATGTGCGACCAGTCGTTATCGAGGATCAGATATTCGTAGACCGGATGGTGATATTGCGAAAGCCGGTGAGTCTGGTACAGGCAATCGCGATTCGCCAGGGACGGCAACAGATAGCGAGGGGCCGCGACCGAAGCTTCTTCAGGAATAAGGCGGGCGACCTGGCGGGCTTCCTGTGTCCAGGGTTTTGAGCGTAGCTCGCTAGCCTGATCTTCTCCTGTGACAAAGATCAGGCTGGCGACACAAAGCGCGAGGCAGATTGCCGGGGCCACGGCATTGCTCTTGATCCACAATCTCGAGATGCCTTTCAGAAGTCCGCGTGTGCGCGTACCGGCAAGCAGGGCGCTGGCGAAAAGCAGCACAGCCGGAATGACTGAATATTGGGCATAGATGACAGTGGTGATACATTTTCCTGCCCCGGCAGCGAGATTGATTCCGATAAACGGCAGTGAAGAAAGAACGAGCGCATTGCCGAACGAAAGCACTAGTGCCGTAGGCGTCAGCAGCTCCTTCAGGTACACAATGTTGCCGCGGGGCAGCACCGTGGTTTGCGGACTGCTGCATACATGCGCCAGCATCTGTTTCGGGGTCGCGCCCAGATGGCTGAAGCATGCATCTGTGACAAATGACGAGCCGTGCAGGGCATGTGGAAGCACGATGAAGTATGAGAAGTAGGCCCAGGCGATACCAGCGACGAAGGGAACGCCGATCCAGCGGATGGATCTTCGCTGGATCAGCGCAACCAGCGAGAGGGCAACCGCGAAGATTGCGAGGTCCTCTCTTACGGCCAAAGTGAAGGCCAGTGCGACACAGAATGGTAGAAAGCGAGACTGCTGGAAAAAGTAGACCGCAAACAACAAGGGAAGTGCGACAAAGCTCAGTGGATAGAAGTCAAATGTTGACTGATAAAAGACGGTTGGCACCAGGAAAAAAGCAAGTGACCAGAGCCGGGAAGTACTTTCACTGCAATAGGTGCGGGCTATCTTGTAAATCGGATAACAGCAGGCAACCATGGCAGCATTGCGCAGGACAAGCAGCGTTACAGGACTGGGAAAGATCCCATAGAAGGGCACGAAGAGAAACATGATGGGCGAGTTGTGCCCTGCAAAGTCCGTGGTTACCGGATGGGAATACAGCAGATCCTGCAGCAGAGATCCCCAGAATAGATGACCGTGCAGCGTCGTATGCATGATCTGTGCGAAATAGGCGAGATCCTGCCCGACATACCCAAAGACGTAGAACTTACGAATGGCAAGGCCCGTCAGCGTAACGGAGAATATGGCAAGTGCTGCGATTGGCCAGTAGGTCTTTTGCTCTGCCCAGTCTCGAATACCTTCTGCCTCGCGGCGGCAAAAGTGATATAGCGCAAGCCAGAGTATGGTCAGTGTGACGAGCAACAGGGAAGAACGTAGGACCGGTGGGCGCACCCGAGCCATATATTCA